>JAABUQ010008987.1_pt1 | contig 13726 bp, 13 predicted proteins | sample 5560001 | NCBI WGS metagenome assembly JAABUQ01 (sample SAMN10711888, study PRJNA513371) | rock metagenome | isolation source: Antarctica rocks | place: Antarctica: Victoria Land, Finger Mt nord | collected 2015-12-18
GCAGCATCGTCATCGCCGGCCTTTCGGGACTCGTCGCGGGAGCGATGTCAATGTCTGCGGGCGAGTACGTGTCCGTTAGTTCGCAGGCAGATTCGGAACGCGCCGATCTCGCGCGGGAAAAAGGCGAGCTCGAAGCCGATCCGGTCGGCGAAGAACGCGAGCTCGCGGGGATTTACGTTAAACGCGGACTCGATGCCGAGCTTGCCGATCGCGTTGCGCGTCAGCTCATGGCCCACAACGCGCTTCAAGCGCACGCTCGCGACGAGCTCGGCGTCTCCGAAGAGACCGCCGCTCGGCCCATCCAAGCCGCCCTCGCGTCCGCCGCGTCGTTTGGAGTGGGCGCCGCGCTGCCGCTGCTAATGGCGATCGTAACGCCGAGCGCGGACATCATCCTCGCGGTCGCAATCACCTCGCTCGTGTTCCTTATTATCCTCGGCGCGATCGGTGCCAAAGTCGGCGGGGCACCGATTTGGGCGGCCGCCGTTCGCGTCTTGTTCTGGGGTGCGCTCGCCATGGGCGTGACGACCGGGGTCGGCGTGCTTTTCGGCACGCACGGCGGATAGCGCGGATGGGATGAACGCGGCTGCCGGCGTCGTCGTCGATCGCGTCAACGCGAACGTGCCTGACGTGGCCGTCTCGTGCGACGAGCGCGACCGAAAACGGGCGGCGCTCACCGCGCCGAAGTACGTCTTCGAAGTATCGTCGCCGAAGCGTCGCGGATCGACGCGGGGCAGAAGGCGCAGACTACGTTGCGATCCCAACGCTTGCCGCGTACCTGTTCGTCGACCGGCAGCGACGCTCGATTACCGTCTACCGCCGCGACGCGGGCCTACGGTCGCTCACCACGGGGACCGTCACATTACTCGACGTCGACCCGGTGTTCGCGTAGGCCGCGTTAGCGGAGCTGGCGAGCGCCGATCGCAAGAATGAAGAACGCGGTCGGCCACTGCCCGACGAAGAGCGCCTCGTGCTTCTTACCGGCGGCCTGAAGGCCAAGCGAAGCGGCGATCGAGAGAAAACCGCACACGAGCAATGTCGTGTGCAGCGTGTTATTCGTCGTCTCTGCTTGGAGCTTCGAGTCGACGTTGCGAACCGAAGCGTTGAGATAATCCGCCGGTGCGGCTTTGCCTGCGCCGATATCCATGCGTTTCCTCCTGACACGTGAGGCCCATGCCATACCCACCGATTCGAGAACGCCGCGGCTCGCAGTCGCTTACGTTCCAGCGGTAACAGCAGCCTTGAGCTCGTCGAGTGACTGTCGGATGATCTCCGGGAACGTCTGCGTCTGTGGCTGCTCGGCGACCCAGCGTGCAAAAGCGACCTTGAGCACCGCGATGCCCGCCTCGGCGGTCAGGCTCGCGGCGACGTCGCCGACGCCGCGCCGGCGCAGTGCATCGGCGACAATCGCCGCGAGCGACGCGAGCTTGATCAATTCCCGTTCGCGAAGATCCGGATGCGCGTCGATGATCGCTTGCCGCTGACGCGCACCCTCCCTGCGCCCCTCGAGCATGGTGCTGAAGACGTCGAGGGCCGCGGCGACCGCGTCGATCGGCGAAGCGGACGCCGGCGCGCCGGCGACGCCGTCCGCGAAGATCCCGGTAAGCGCGCCCGCGCCCCCGAAGAGCACCTCGCGCTTATCGGCGAAATGCCGGAAGAAGGTCCGCTCGGTGAGCCCCGCACGCGTCGCGATCTCCGCTACCGTCGTCTGGTCGAACCCGTGCTCCCCATAGAGATCCATCGCCGCCTGCTCCAGGCGTGCGCGCGCGTCCGGTTCCCATCGCCCCATGGCGACGATTCTACCTGATGACAACGACTGCAATGAATGCTACGATTGATGGCAGTTACTGACATCAATCGTTATCGGAGGTTCTCATGCGCATCTTCGTCACCGGTGCATCCGGCTGGATCGGCTCTGCCGTCGTACCCGAACTCATCGGCACGGGCCATCAGGTGGTCGCACTCGCCCGTTCCGATGCCTCGGCCGCTGCCCTCGCCTCGGCGGGAGCGGAGGTCGAGCGCGGCACGCTCGACGATCTCGACACCTTAGGCCGGGCGGCCGCCGCGGCCGACGGCGTTCTCCACCTGGCATTCAAGCACGACCTGGCGTTCTCGGGCGACTTTCAGGGTGCGGCCGACGCGGATCGTCGGGCCGTCGAGATCTTCGGCGAAACGCTCGAAGGCACCGATCGGCCGTTCGTGCTCGCCTCCGGTCTGCTCGGAATCGCGCCCGGACGCGTCGCGACCGAACGGGACATGCCCGCAGGGCATCCGAACGCCGGAATGCGGACGCGTATGGAGACGGCTGCCCTCGCCATCGGCTTCGCTTCGCACGGCGTCCGCTCGTCCGTCGTGCGACTCTCACCGACGGTGCACGGCCGGGGAGATCACGGCTTCCTGGCCGCCTTGATCGGGATCGCGCGGGAAAAGCGCACGTCCGGCTACGTGGCCGACGGAGCGAATCGCTGGCCGGCCGTGCACGTCCTCGACGCGGCGCGCTTGTTCCGCTTGGCGCTCGAATCGGCGACGCCCGGATCGATCCTCCACGCAGCTGCCGAGGAGGGCGTCCCGGTCCACGCGATCGCTGAGGTGATCGGGCGCCATCTGGACGTGCCCGTGGCAACGGTCGCCTCGGCCGACGCCGTGGAGCACTTCGGCTGGCTCGCCGGCTTCATCGGCATGAATGGTCCGGCGTCGAGCACGCTGACGCGCGATCAGCTCGGATGGCAGATCACGCAACCCGGGCTCATCGACGATCTCGACGCCGGCCATTACTTTCTCGAGGCTGCCCGAACGATGTGACGGCGCTGAGGGCGGGCTAGGGGGCCGGCGCCACGCTTCGTGCGCGCGCCGGTCGTTCGACCGGACTCGGGCGAAGCAGATAGAAGAGCGCTGCAACCACGACGTTGATGATCGCCTGGGTGACGAACTGTCCCGTCGTGATCGTGTGCGCGCCGAGGAGGCCGTAGAGCGCGTACGCAATCCCGATCGCCTGCTCGCCGATCGGGATCCAGACGAACGCGCGGTAGCGGACAGGATCGACGGCCGTCAGCAGATAGACCGCTCCGAGCAGGAAGAGTACCATTCCGTACTGCTGGCTCATCGAGAGGAGATCGCCGGTCCAGCCGGTCTTCGGAGCCCAGCCGACGAGCGAGGCGCCGAGCGGCGACGCGAACGTCGAGAGTGTGGCGTTGAGCAACTCCCACACGCCCCAGAGGATGAGGAGTCCTTGGAGTGGCCGTGTCGATTTCATCGTGATATGAGCCTTTCGAGGTGGGCGCTGGCATCCGTGGTTTTGCCGGCGCAGCCCGCGCATCCCGCGCATGAAGCGCTCGCGGTAGACGCCGTCGAAGCCGGTTGCGTTCGACGCGCGCGGACGAGTCGCCGCACCGTCGCGACGACGTCGTTGAACGGACAAAGATATCGGCAGATGCCGCGCTTCCCGAGGAACGCGACGCTCGCCGCGACGAGCGCCGCGAGGCCGAACTGAAAGAAGTGGTGCTGCCAGGCGAACGCCGCGTCGAGCGGCGTCCGGTCGTGCGTGGCGAGTTCGGGCCGGATCAGCCAGCCGATCGGCATCCAGAGCACGAGGAGAGTGAACGTGACCGCACGTCCGAGCCTCGCATCGAGCCGGAACCGCGGCCGGGCAAGCGGCTCAAAGATATCTTGAATCGTACCGATCCAACACATCGTGCCGCAGACGAGACTCGAGCCCGCGACGCTGATGCCGACGAGCGCCATCCAAAAGATGCCGCCGATTGCGAGCCAGAGCGGTCCGGGAAGATGCGCTTCGACGAGCGAGAGATTGACGAACAGAAAGATGAGCTGCAACAGGCGTCGCCGCCGCTCCGGTGAGATCGCTCCGCGGGTGACCACCAATCGCTCCATCGTCGCTTCCAGGGTACGGTATGATGCGAGCGGGCTCCGCGACTCAGGTCACGCCGAGGCCCAGAATCGGAGTTCACCTGCGGATCGCTACCCTTCGCGCGACGCTCGCACTCGTCGCCGTCGCCGAGTTTGCGTGGAGCGTCTTCTTCTACGTCTCACCTGCGGCGGCACTCGGAGCGCTCGGCCGGACGGTCGTCGATCCGGTCATCGCGCGACAGTATCCGCTCTATCTCGCCTCGGCCGCGCTGGCCTACGGGCTCGCCGCAACGAACCCGCGGCGCTATCTCGGCATCGCATGGGTCTGCATCGCGCAGCGTGGCGTGGAGCTCGTCGTCGCCGCGATCGATTGGCGCGTTCACGCGATCGCCGAGCGAGGCTTCGTCGCGGTCGCATCGATCGAGATCGTCGCAGCGGGTATGCTCGCATTCGCAGCGCTCGGGCAGTCGGCCGAAGGATCCGATCGCGTCAACGTCGCGCGTGAGGATCGAAGCCTCGTACGCCTGCTGCGAGCCTTCGGCGGCCTTCAGGTTTTCTGGTTTCTCGCCTCGACGATTTTCGTGCAGCTCGGAGCAAGACTGCTCTCTTGGAAGCTGCAGGATCCGTACACGACGCAGCAGCAGGGCATCGGGTTGCTCGTGATCGGGCTCGTGAGCCTGCTGGCCGCGCGCGACGTCGCCCGCTATCGGGTGTTCGTTTGGGTTCCGGTCGCGAGCCAGCTCATCGGCGTCGCCAACGCGTTCAATGAAATCCACCTGGGTTCGATCGGCTGGGGCGTCGCCGCTACCCAGTGGAGCATCGAGCTCTCGATCGTCGCCGCATTCGCCTATTTCTCGCGTCGCGTGCTGCAACGGACGAAAGCGCGGTCCTCGCCGCGGCGCGGCGCCGCCGACGACCGCACGGCGCGGGTGCCATCGTCGCGCCGATGATCCTGACGCCGCCCGCGGCGTTGTCGATCGCGCACCTCAAAACCGAGGTGTCGACCGGAACGAATCCGCAAGTGCTCGCGAAACGGCAGCCGGCGTCTCAGACGACCGTCCGAGGCAGTCGGCGCGCCGCTGCTCGATCTGCCGGGTCGTCGAAGGCGGCATCGATGCACGTCTCGACCCGCGCGAGGAACGACTCGAGCTTCGGTCGATCGACGTCTCGAACGGAATCCGTGAGATCGATGAGGAGTTCGCGCAACCGCCGCAAAACGTGGATCGATCCGCGCCCGTAGAGCAGCACCTCCTCGAGGGCGCTGTCGACGAAGTTCGCCCACGCGGGCTGCGGCACGTAGACGCGCGGCGCTCCGTTGGCGTCCCGGTAGACGTCGGAGCGAAGCGGCTCATTCGCGACGTCGTGCAAGAGTTCGTGAAGCTGATCGATGACTTCAACGGCCGTCGTCGGATCGTTGATTCCGGGCGACAGCGCCTTATCGGCGATGTCCACGAGCTGTCGAAATCCGAAGAGGACGTCCTCTCGGATCGTGCGTTCGCGGCCGATCGAGATCTTCGCGTGGATCGCCGAGGCGTGCTTCTCGTCGATCGTTCCCGTGAGCCAGACCCGGACGAGCGGCGCGTCGCCCCGAAGAAAATCACCGGGCTGAGGCACGATCTCATACACGGCATCGTGCTCGGCAGCCAGCTTGGCGAGCGCCGGCCCGTCGATGCTGCCGAGCACGCCGTAGTTCCGCACGCGCACGAGCTTCGCGTCGCCGCTTCGCGGCGGATCGTACGGATACGGATCCGGCCGCAGTTCGCGCGGGCGCCGAAGCTCGCGCATCGTCTCCTTCGCCGCCGTCTCGACGACCGAGATCGCGCGAATGCGCTGGCCGATATGGTTGATGTACGTCACGAACATCGCCAGGCTGAACCAGACGAGGCTGATCGCAGCGAACGTCGAGAGGCCGGGCACGAACGGATGGCTCGGATCATCGCGAATCTCGCGCAGCACGAAGATCGCGAACGCGAACGTCGCGATGAACACGCCGAGCGACAGTTGAATGATCCGATCGGAGAAGAACGAGCGCATGACGCGAGGCGAGAATTGACTGCTCGCGAGCTGCAATGTGAGGATCGTCGACGAGAACACGAGCCCGATGAAGGTGATCATCGAGCCTGCGATCGTCGACATCAGCTGTTGCGCGCCCGACGGCGAACCGCCATAGACGAACCAAGCCTGCGTCGAGACGTCGACCCGGCGATCGAAGATGACGAGTCCGCGCGACAGCGCGAAGGCGAGCGCGAAAGCGGCAACCGGCACGAGCCAGAGATTCGACGCAAGAGCGTCGACGAGACGAGTAACTCTACCGCGCATGAGATTGCGACTCTTCCGGCTCGCGCCGGACGGCAACTGCTACGGAGTCATGTCGGCACCGTCGACGTTACGCCGGCTGGGCGGCGGCCGGGGCTCCGTACCGGCACCGGCTCACCGCTCCGCCGACTCGCTCGTATCGAGCGCGCGAAGTCCGCGATCACGGGTCCCCGATGTTCGTTCGCGAGCTAGGCGGGGTCCGATACGGCTCCGCACTTCGGGCGGACGCCCGCGACCTTGTTGACCCCGCAACGATTCAGATATCGATACCGAGCTGAACTTGAAGTCGACGATGGTTCGTGCTCGCGATACCGCCGCGGATCAGCGCGTTCGAACGGAGGTACCCGACGCCCCGAGCGAGCGCCGCAACAGCTTATCGACGTACAGGCACACCGCAAAGACGATGATGCCGAAGACCGGCAGCAGAAACGTGATGAGGTAGGGCTCCAGCGCGGACCCGGTGGATCCTTCGAGCGAAGCGGCCGCACTGGTCGTGCCGCCCCTGCTGGCCTTTTCGGCCGCGCCTGGAACTTGCGGCAAGACCGTCGTGGCGGCGAAAGTAGCGAGCGACATGCTCGTGATCGCTATCGTCCCGAGCACCGTCGCGATGAGAACGCGTAATTTCGACATGCAGTTCTATGCCCGGAGATACGAATCGAGATCCTCGTCGATAGGTTTTTTTTCCGCCGAACGACGTTTGCTAGAAGATTCTAATGGTCGCTGATTAGCGAAGCTCACGACGACGACGGACGACGTCGTCGCGACAGCATGGTCGAGACCAACGAACACGGAGCGGCATCGGCCGACGAGCGCGATTCCGGCATCCGGAGATGACACGAGGGACTTCGAGGTTCTTTGCTCGGGCTCCCGACGACGCTCGCGGCGGGACCGCAGCCTGCGTCGCCTTTGAGCGCACGGCCAACGGCGGCCGGCTGACGGCGGCGAGCGGCAGCAGACCAAGGCACGACAGAATCGCGTGAGCGGGAGCGCCACGGCGAGGCAGCTGCATCAGGCCGAGCCAGCCGCGGGCCCGAAGCGCGCGGCGGTACCCCGCTGTGCTCGCCTTCGCCGGCCGTTGGTTTCGATCGTACGGCCGGATGAAACGGTATCGGACGGCGGACGTCTCGCGGAGACGAACTGCGGATGCGGCGATGCCGCAACGGGGGCAACGACGATGACGGCGGTACGGATGACGGTCAACGGGAGTGAGGTGTCGGCGTCGCTCGACACGCGGACGTCCCTGCTCGATCTGCTGCGCGACCACCTCGGTCTGACGGGCAGCAAGAAAGGCTGCAACCAGGGCGCGTGCGGTGCCTGCACCGTCCTCGCCGACGGCGAGCGCATCAACGCGTGCCTGGCGTTGGCCGTGCAATACGACGGTCGTGAGATCACGACCGTCGAAGGGCTCGAGCGTGACGGCGAATTGCATCGGCTGCAGGCGGCCTTCATCGAGCACGACGGCTATCAGTGTGGCTACTGCACCCCGGGGCAGCTCTGCTCGGCGATCGCGATGGCGCGCGAAGCCGAGCGCGGCGTTCCGAGCAACATCACGCCGGATCTCGGCTAGCGCGAGATCGTCCTCGACCGCAACGAGCTACGCGAGCGGATGAGCGGCAATCTCTGCCGCTGCGGCGCGTACAACGGCATCGTCGATGCGATCGAGGAGACGCTTGCGCCGGTGGCCGCCCGATGATCGATTTTCGCTTCGAACGCGCGGCCGATGCCGCGTCCGCGATCCGGCTCGTCGAAGCGACGGACGGCGCGAAATATCTCGGCGGCGGCACGAACGTCGTCGATCTGATGCGCGAGGGTATCGAGGCCCCGGCGGCACTCGTCGACGTCACACGGCTCTCGCGCGACATCGAGGACCGGCCCGACGGCTCGATTCTCATCGGTGCCGCCGCGACGAACACGGCCGTCGCGGCGCATCTCGCGGTGCGCACGCGCTTCCCGGTGCTCGCCCGCGCCATTCTCGCTGGCGCGAGCGGCCAGATCCGGAACATGGCGACGGTCGGCGGAAACGTGCTGCAGCGGACGCGCTGCCTTTACTTCTACGACGATGCGGCGCGCTGCAACAAGCGCTCCCCGGGCGCCGGCTGCGACGCGATCGAGGGCTTCAACCGGATCAACGCGATCCTCGGCGCCTCGCCCGAATGCGTCGCGACGCATCCCTCCGACATGTGCGTCGCACTCGCCGCGCTCGGCGCGATTGCGCATCTCGATGGTCCGAGCGGGAAGCGAACGATCGACTTCATCGAGCTGCATCGGCTGCCGGGCGACCGGCCCGACGTCGAGACGAATCTCCGACCGGGCGAGCTCATCGTCGCGATCGAGCTGCCGCCGCTCGCCTTCGCGCAGCATTCGACGTACCGCAAGGTGCGCGACCGCGCGAGTTACGCCTTCGCACTCGTGTCGGTCGCCGCTGCGCTCGATCTCGCGCGCGACGGCACCGTTCGCGACGTTCGAATCGCTCTCGGCGGCGTCGCGGCAAAGCCGTGGCGCGCCACGGCTGCCGAAGCCGAGCTTCGCGGCGGACCCGCGACGGAAGCCCGCTTCCGAGCCGCTGCCGCCGCGGAGATACGCCCGGCCTTCGGTCTGCGAGACAATGCATTCAAGATCGAACTCGCGCAGCGGACGATGGTCGCCGTCCTAACCGAGCTTGCAACGGGAGATGCCACATGAGCACCACGCTCGAACCGCCCGACACGCAGAAACCCGGCGCGTCGCACGCCGTCGGGCGCCCGATCTCACGCGTCGACGGCCCCGCGAAGGTCGAGGGTCAGGCGCAATTCGCAGCCGAGGTCCCGGTCCAGGGGCTGACGTATGCGACGATCGTCTCGAGCACGATCGCGCGCGGCCGGCTCGCGTCGCTCGACGTCACGGCCGCTCAGACGGCGCCCGGTGTCGTGTACGTGATGACGCACGAGAACGCGCCGCGGTTCCAGCCGCCGGCCCTGATACGGACGCAGCCGCGAGCGGCCGGCGCGAGCGACCTACCGATCATGCAGGACGCATCGATTCATTGGAACGGCGAGCCGATCGCGATCGTGCTCGCCGAGACGCAGGAGCAGGCCGACTACGCGGCCTCGCTCGTTCGCGCGACCTACGAGGAAGAACCCGCCTCGCTCGTCTTCGACGACGAGATTGCCAACGCTCGGCACCCCGAGTCGATCCTCGGCGAGCCGCCGACGATCGAGGTCGGCGGCGACGTCGAGGCCGCGCTTCGCGTTGCGGCGGTAACGGTCGACCGCACGTACGTGACGCCTCGGCACAATCATTGCGCGATCGAGCTCCATGCCGCAACCGTCGTCTGGGACGGCGACGCGCTCACGGTGCACGATGCCACGCAGATGCTCGGCAACACACAGTGGACGCTCGCGCAGATCTTCGGCCTCGATGAGCGCAACGTTCGCATCCTCTCGCCGTTCGTCGGCGGCGCCTTCGGCGGCAAGGGGCTGTGGAGCCACCAGATCCTCGCGATCGCGGCGTCGCGTGCGAGCGACCGGCCGGTGCGCGTCGTGCTCTCGCGCGAGGGCGTCTTCCGGCTCACCGGCGGCCGAACGACGACCGAGCAGCGCGTCGCCCTCGGCGCCCGGCCGGACGGCACGCTGACGGCGCTCGTCCACACCGGCCACGCGGCAATGACGTCGCACAATAACTGCCCCGAACAGTTCACGTTTCCCGCGAGGCACCTTTACGCCGCGGACGCGCTACGGATCGCACAGGACGTCGTCGACATTGACATGATCGCCAATACGTTCATGCGCGCGCCGGGCGAATCGATCGGGACCTTCGCGCTCGAGGCCGCCCTCGACGAGCTCGCCGAGAAGCTCGCGCTCGACCCGATCGAGCTGCGCCGGCGCATCGAGCCCGTCGTCGACCCGACGTCCGGAAAGCCGTTCTCGTCCCGCCATCTGCTCGAGGCGTATCGCCGCGGCGCCGATGCGTTCGGCTGGGACCGGCGCGATCCGAAGCCGCGCTCGCGACGCGACGGCGAGTGGCTTCTCGGCACGGGCGTTGCGACCGCGACCTATCCCTATTACCGAATGCCCGGTGGTAGCGCGCAGATTGTCATTTCCGCGGACGGCAGCGCCGTCGTGCGCATGGCGAGCCACGAGATGGGCATGGGCACCGCGACCGTGCAGGCGCAATTCGCGGCCGACCATCTCGGGTTGCCGTTCGAGCGCGTCCGGTTTGAATACGGCGATACGAACCTGCCGGCGGGGACGCCCGCGGGCGGCTCGTCGCAGAGCGCGTCGATCATCGCCGCGGTCGTCGCGACGACGACCGCGCTCGTCGAGCGGCTCATCCCGCTCGCGGGGCCGAGCTCGCCGCTTGCGGGGCTGCAGCCGAGCGAGGTGGAGCTCCGCGACGGCGGGATCTACGCGACGACGGATCCCGGTCGCGGCGAGCGTTACGAGACGATCCTCGCACGCGCGGAGCAAGACGAGGTCTCAGCCGAGGTACCCGCCCCGGGTCCGGGCGAGGCGCAGCAGTTCTCGATGCACTCGTACGGCGCGCAGTTCGCGGAAGTCCGCGTAAACGCCGTCACAGGCGAGGTGCGCGTCTCGCGCTTCCTCGGATCGTTCGACGTCGGCCGTATCCTCAATCCGAAGACCGCGGCGAGCCAGTTGCGCGGCGCGATCATCATGGGCATCGGGCTAGCGCTCACCGAGGAGACACTTCTTGACGAGCGGAGCGGCCGGATCATGAATCCGTCGCTCGCGGAATACCACGTACCCGTTCACCTCGACGTCCCGCACATCGACGTCATGTGGAGGGACGTGCCGGACCCAATCGCCGCGGGCGGCGTGCATGGCATCGGCGAGATCGGGATCACCGGCGTCGCCGCCGCGATCGCGAACGCGATCTACAACGCGACCGGCAAACGCATCTACGAGCTCCCAATCACGCTCGACAAGTTGCTCTAACGTCGCATCGCACGACGACGCGAAGTCGTAACGTCGGCTCGGAAACGCGGCATCGCGCAGAAATTCTTCCGCCGCCTATTGCGTGATTGCGAGTTCCATGAGATACGGTTGCGTCGGCGTCGTCGCTCCGAGACGGTCTTCCGAGAACGCGACGACGTCGCCCGCTTCGAGCGGCATCGGCATCTCGAGCGTTGTGTCGACATGCGGCGTGACGCGACCGATACGATACGTGCGCTGCTTGCGCACGACCCAGACCTGATACTCATCGCCGGAGGGCGCGCTCGGCGCGCGTGTGAAGAGAAGCGCGTTCGACGTTGGCGTGGCCTGCACGACGGTGCCCTGCCACGCCTCGTGAGCCACAATACCGTTGACTGAGTAAACGCGGCCGTTCTCGAGCGCAGCGACCACGCCCGCCGCGCTCGGCCTACCCTCGCTTCCGCTGCGAGTAAGCCGTTCGTGCACTTGCGCGAGCTGACCGGCATCCTGCGTCGCGATCGCGCGGAGTCGCGCGAGCTCCTGGTCGCGCGCGACGAGAAGCGCATTGAGACGCGTGACGTCGCGCTTGGATCGGGCGCTCGCGATCCGCAATTCCGCCGCGTCGCGCGTGCTCCGCGGTTGCTCGGTGAAAATCGGCGACGCAACCGACGTCGCGCGCGCGGTCGGCGCGATGCTCGGCAACGAGCGAACGCTCGCTCGCGGCGACGGCGGACTCGTGGGTTGCGAGGGCGTCGGTACGAGCGCCGGCGAGGCGCTCGGCGTTACGAGCGCCACGGCACCGGGATCAGTCGCGTTCGCAAGCCGCGCTGCGAGGATACCGTCGCCGAGCAGCGCGAGCGCGAGGCACGCGGCTAGCGCCCACGCCGCCGTCGCCCGACGCGGCGAGCGCAGGAGCGTTGTGCGTTCGGGCGGCGCTGCGATGCGCGCCATGATGCCGTCGAGCACCCGCTGCGGCGGTTCGATTGGTTCGAGCGCGTGTGGCAAGACGTCAAGCACGGCGCGCGCGTCGGCGAGCGCTTCGCGACAGGCGGCGCACGTCCGTGTGTGCTCGTCGACCAGAGATGCTGCCTCGGGCGAAAGTTCTCCGAAGATGTAGGGGTCGATCCGATCGACGACGTGCTCGCTCATCGCGTCACCGAATCCGTGAATGCACCGTGGAGCGAAATTCGCAAGCGTTGGAGGCCACTACGCATGCGCTTCTTGATCGTACCGAGCGGAGCGCCGAGGTGCGACGCGATCTCGCTATGCGAGAGACCGCCGAAGAAACCGAGTTCCACGACGGTGCGTTGCTCCGGGGCGAGCTCGGCGAGCGCGCCACGGATAGCGGTGCTGCAATGGCTCCTCCAATATTCCGGCCAAGGCTCGTCGATGGCACCCGGCTGGCTTGCGTCCATGGCCTCGCGCGCGGGCTCGCGATCGCGCCGCCGCAACGCATCGATTGCACGATTGCGCACAATGGTCATGATCCACGTGCGGGGCGAGCAGCGGTCGGCGTTATAGCGCTCTGCGTTCCGCCAGAGCGCGACGAACGCATCCTGCACGATTTCCTCGGCCATGCCGGAATCACCGACGGTTCGCAGCGCGAGTGCGTACGCGAGGCCGCCGTATCGCGCATAGAGCGCGGCGAGCGCCTCGCGGCGACCCGTCGCCATTGCGCGCATCGCGACGGTGTCGTCCTCGAACGAGTCGCTCATGTGCGTGCTCTGAAGTTCATCGGGAAAACGAACGTATGCCACCTCGTTGCGTACGCTTATCGCATCGCTCGACCGGACGAGGACCGAGGTACAGGATGCAAGTGCAACCGTAGATACGGCACACGGGCGATCTCGGACGCCATCTTCTTACGCCTCAAACGTGTAGCGACCATCCTGCAGGCGCGAACATCGCCTGATTTGCGTTCAGTAATTGACGGTCGACGGAAGCGCAACGCTTGCAAGCGACTTTGCCGCGTCGTCGACATCGGGAAAGCGGCTGTAGGCCGTCAAGGTCTGCGCATAGTACGCGTGACCAACGAAGGGTCCGATGCGGCCGACGAAACTGCCGGATATCGTTTTCGGAAACCATCCACCGCCAGCGCTGCCCCAGGTTGCCACGAGCGCGCCATCTTGCGTCGGCCATGGCAGCTTGTACGGCTTCTCCGTTTCCGTGATGATGAGCGCCGTCGCCGGATCGACGACGATCGTGCCCGAGGCGTGCTCGACATCCTTGAAGCGGCTCGAGAACGCTACCGCGACTGCGCCGGGCGCACAATCCGTGCAGGCGGCGAACGAGAACGAGTAGTCGCTCAGGTACTCCTTGCGGAACGGGTCGCGCAGCGGCGGTTGGCGCGGGTCGCGCGTCTGATTGCTCTTTGAGAGCGTCCCGTTCTCAAAGACGAACCAGCCGTCGTTCCGAATCTTGCGTCCGAAGACGGGCGCCTTGATGACGAGGAGACTTTGCGAACGAACGCCGAGAATACCACGCGTTGATTCCGCATACGTTTTCGCGACGCGTTGCATCAGTTGTGCAGCATCAGTCGAGGCCTCGGCGTCGTCGGCTCCGGCGGGGAGAGAACCTGCAGCGAAGGCGATCAAGCATGCGGCGATGGGGCGTACATGGCGAACGGTCACGTGGTATCTCCG
>JAABUQ010008989.1_pt1 | contig 13726 bp, 12 predicted proteins | sample 5560001 | NCBI WGS metagenome assembly JAABUQ01 (sample SAMN10711888, study PRJNA513371) | rock metagenome | isolation source: Antarctica rocks | place: Antarctica: Victoria Land, Finger Mt nord | collected 2015-12-18
ATTGTTGTGTCAGGCTACATAGTGTCTCTAAGTAGCCGGGGAGTGGCAGGACCAGGCCCATGTTAGCCGCGACAGGCTCGACAATGATTGCCGCTATTGAACCGGGATATGTTTGAAACAGTTGCTCGATGGCGGCACTATCGTTATAGGCTACGGTCAATGTGTTCTTTGTGGCTTCTGCTGGTACACCAGGGCTATCAGGTAAACTCATTGTAGCGACACCAGAACCCGCCTGCACAAGCAACATATCAGCGTGTCCATGATAGCAACCCGCGAATTTAATAATTTTGTCACGTCCTGTATACGCACGAGCAAGACGCAACGCACTCATGGTTGCCTCGGTGCCAGAGTTGACGAAACGAATCATTTCAACCGAAGGGACACGTTGTATGACCAACTTTGCCAGTTCGCTTTCGGCTTGTGTTGGTGCGCCATAGCTAAAACCACGCTGGCTAGCTTGTACCACCGCATCTACGACGGTGGGATAGGCATGTCCTAGAATCATAGGTCCCCATGACTGCACATAATCAAGGTATCTGTTGCCATCGACATCATAAAGGTATGGTCCCTGGGCGTGGTCGATGAAAATTGGTTCACCACCAACGCCACGAAAGGCGCGTACCGGACTATTCACTCCCCCTGGAAGCAATGTTTGTGCCTCCTCAAAAAGGGCGTGTGAACGAGAAAGCGTCAGATTGCTTTCTGTATATGCTGAATTAGTCATTACTGCATTACTCTCATTACTCTATTGGTATGCTACTTCCCACAAGAACGTTGGTAGGGATCAGATTATGTACACGAACAAATTACATTGGGAATCAAAACGATTGTAGGGACACGATAGGCGGGTGCGATCAATCGTGACCCTACGGATATTTGTCAACGTGCATAACAAGGTAACAGACTTCTACGCTCCAATGGAGTCCAGGATACTATCCAGTGATTGCGCGACGCAGGTAAACATGGGTGTGTCACGTAGAGTATACATACTGGCCTCTGTCTCGCGGAGTTCTTGCACCAGATCAAGGAAGTCAGCGAGGTTATCGGTCTCAAAGGCAACAACAAATTCTTGATCGTCAATACCAAATGAATAGGTTGTATTGAGTGATACGGTAGGATACGTTAGCCCAACACGGATATGCTCGTTCATCATGCGCTTGCGATCCTCGGCAGGCAAGGCATACCATGCGCGTGTCTTGACAAAGGGATAGACAAAAAGGTATTTTCTGTCTTCGGGTGCGATCACGAGACGTGGATCGTGCGCTCCACGTGCATTTTTACCAACGTAGACGGAACGCTTTGTCATTGACAAAAATGCCTGTGCTTCACGCAGATAAGGTCCCATCGCACTCCGCCGAATCTGGCTACTCAGAGAACGCAAATCCTCGATGTCGTAAGTTGCTTGCCAGAGCATAAAATCACAGTCGGAACGCACACCGTAGAGACCAAAGCTGCGAATAAGTGCATGTTCGGCGTGTGCGTCAAAGAGATGTTTCATCTCCTCTTTACCATGCTCCCGTACATCAGAGGGGAGCAGTTGCCATTGTGGGTCCAGCTTATAAAAAGTGAAACGCACCAGTTGACGCGGCTGTTTCGCCTTCGGCTTCGCGGGTTCGGGAGATGGCTCAAGACGTGTAATTTCATTCTGGTCTGCAATAATCTGTTCTGTCATGATACTCTTTCCTCATATTTCACGATTGCCTCTAGCAAGCCGTCGATGGTGAACTCTTTGGCTTCAATAGTAACAGTGAAGTCAAGGTCACGCGCGGTCTGAGAGGTAATAGGACCGATACAAGCAATAATAGGAAGTGAGGTAGACACAAGCGTTACGCCTGTCGCCTCTTCACATTGCTTCACCCATGCCATAAAATTGCGCACAGTGGAAGAACTAGCAAACGTGATGACATGTACTTGCTGCTGTAGCAGCATATGCCAAAGGTCACGCCCCCGCTCATCATCAACAGCAGCAGTCATAGTATAGTATGCTGGCACGTCATCAACAAGAGCACCCGCCTCACGAAGCATTATTGCCAGCACTTTACGTGCCTCATCCGCCCGCGCAAGCAGGATATGTTGCCCTTTGAGTGCGATACCGTGTTGTTGTGCGTCCTCGATAATCGCCTCGGCTACTCCTTCCGCGACGTAGGCATCAGGCATGAGATCAGTCGTAAGGCCATACGGTGTAAGCGCGTCCGCGGTTGCGGGACCGATTGTAGCGATACGAAGCCCTTGCAACATACCTGGATCATAACCAAGATGCTGTAAACGTCGCAAACAGATATGTACACCGTTAGCACTCGTAAAAACCAACCAATCATACCTGTAAGAACTCTTGTTTGTTTGTTCATTAGAGGTAGAGGGTGAGTAAAGCCGTGTTAGAGCTGCATCTAGCTGCGTCCAGTCAGATGGTGGCACAATACGGATTGTTGGAAATTCTATCGGCGTCGCACCTAGCATACGCAATCCTTCGCTTAACACGCTCGCTTGCTCACGAGTGCGCGTGACAAGTACACGCTTTCCCTGTAACGGGAGTGTCGCAACCTGTCGCTCAGACATGGAGTTGCTCCTGTTCTCGTATAGCGTCTATCTCATGCACAATGGCGTATGCACCCTGCGCTAATGCTTCTTCCGCCAGGCTAACCCCAAGTTGCTCAGCTTGTTCATCTATCATTTCTGTTGTCCACGGGATGCTTTGTTGCACGTGAATACGACGTTGCCCATCCAAGCTTATCACGAGGCCACGCAACGTAAAGAGTTCATCTTTAATTCTACCATGTGCCGCCACTGGAAGATAACAGCCTGCACCGAGACGACGCATAAACATACGCTCGGCACTGGTTTCTGCCTGTACATATTCGTCGTGAAGTGGTGCCAGGAGGTCTCGCATCTCTGGCTCATCACGTATCTCTATTGCTAACGCACCTTGACCAGGGGCAGGCATCATCATCTCAGGTGGGAGATACGTCATGCGATTGGCAAGTTGCTCTTGCAAGCCTAAACGATGGAGGCCAGCCGCAGCCAGGACAATAGCATCATAGTCGCCAGCATCAAGTTTTTTCAGACGCGTATCGACGTTACCACGTATTGAATGAATGTCCGCACCGGGATAAAACTCGCGTAACTGCGCGGTACGGCGTAGGCTACTCGTCCCGATACGCAATGGTGTATGCGTTTCGCGATAGAGTGCTTGCAGGTCGTCTTGCTGTAAATGAAGAGCAGTACTTGTAATAAGCACATCACGTACATCCTGACGAGGACCCACGACAACGAGATGTAGACCGTCAGGTTGCAGTGTTGGCAAGTCCTTGAGACTATGTACAGCAAGATCGATGCGACGTTCTTGCAAAGCGTGTTCAATCTCAAGCACAAATACACCGTCACCCCCTATCTGCGAGAGAGGTACTTGTGTTACGCGATCACCAGTCGTGCGGATTTGCTCGGTTGTTATTTCAAGGCTGGGCCACTGCTGGCGTAATCGTTCGGCTATCCAATGCGTTTGTGTCATGGCGAGTTTGCTGGCTCGCGTTCCTATCGTTATTCGCTTCATTATTCTCTTCCAAATTAAAAAGATAGCGCAAAGCTTCCGCGTACACATGCCCCTGACCATCGGCGGCTGCCTCTTTCAGTCGAAGCATAGGCGTGTGTAGTAACTTATTCATTAGACGTGTCGTAAGTTCTTGTACTGCGGCAGTTTCACGCTCGGAAAGTGTGGGCGCAAGCTGGCGCATAGCACGCGCTAATTCTTGCTGACGTAGGGCTTCGATGGATTGACGGAGATCGCTGATAGTTCCTGTTACACTCAAGGACGAGAGCCACCGCTCGAACACAGTCACCTCTTCAGCAACAATGGCCTGGACATGCTCGACCTCTTGTAAACGTAGCGAGATGCCTCGCTCAACCTGGGATTGTAGATCATCGAGATTATAGAGATGTACATCAGGGAATGCTCCAACCTCTGGGTCAATATCACGCGGCAACGCTATGTCTATAAGAAGGAGAGAACGTCCACCACGCTTTGCCAGGATTGGCTGCATACGTTCGGATGTAATCAGAGCGTGGGGGGCTTTGGTCGAGCTAATGACAACATCCGCATCTACCAGTGCATCCGAAAGGTCCGCGAAACTGCGATGCGTTGCGCCAAGTGTTTGCGCGAGATCGACTGCGTTGGCATGAGTACGATTGATGATTACAAGCTGTTGTGCGCCGTTGTCGAGCAGGTTACGCGCCGCGACCTCACTCATTTGCCCCGATCCGACCAGTAACACATGTGCTTTCTGAAAGTCGGGAAAGAGATGACGTGCCAACTGTACGGCAACATGGCTCACTGAGGCTGCATTACGGCTGATACCTGTCTCACTTCGCGCACGTTTACCAGTAACGAGGGCAGCGCGAAAGAGTGCCGATGTAATTGGACCAGCAAAGCCTCCACCCTGCGCGATCTCTAACGCTTCAGCTACCTGTCCCTGTATCTGCGGCTCCCCTGGCACAAGAGAATAGAGGCCACAGGCAACGCCTAAGAGATGAGATGCGGCTTGCTCATCGACAAAGGTATAGCAATGTGCCTCAAGTTCCTCAGGTGAAACCTCTTTTGCCTCACTCAAGATACGTAAAAGGTGCTCACGCGCGGGATGTACTTCATCAGGACAGATAGCATAGAACTCCATACGGTTGCATGTGGAGAGCAAAACACACTCTTGTGTACTCTCTTTAGCAACACTTAGTAGTTGTGGTATCTGACGAGACGAACAGGTGAGTCGCTCGCGTAACGCAATAGATGCGGTGGTATGATCCACTCCAACGACGACGATATGCATGCAAACCTCATAAATCTATAACATAATAAGTATTCTATAGAGATTTTAGCGTTTTTTTGGAGATAGTCAAGTCTTTTGGCTCTCAATTGGACCTGAACAAAAATCAGGTGAACACCTTACTCACTCATTTTACAAGTTTTTCTTTTTTTCCACCGATTAGGTATGTCACATCTTTGTCCTAAAGCCTCTTCCACTAGGACAAACGGTTACAATCCGTGAATATCTATATGCCTATACGTTATATTAAGGACGGCACAGAAATAGGTTGCGTTGTCGTCAGACTCCAAACATATTTTTATAAGAAAAAGGTAGTATTCATGTATCGTTGCCCAAAGTGCCAAATAGAGCTTCCAGTAGATGCCCGCTTTTGTAAAAACTGCGGCTTCAATCAGACAAACGCACGTATAGCGTCTATGCCCGCCTCTACACAAGGAGTGCAACGGCAAATCCCTCCAACTCCATCAACAAAAGCACAACAAGCACCACCACGCACGATACAACCAAATAATCGGCAGATACCTCAGTCTCCTAACAATACACAGGGAAGCCAACAGCAACCAATACGTCAACAAACTCCGATGGCATCATATCAAGCACTTCCCACTACTCCACGACCAGGAACACCAGCACAAGAGCAATCATGGGGACGACAAAATTATGGAGCGGGACATGTGCAAGAGCAGGTGGTACGCACCTCGACGCCACCGCCAACAATACAGAAAAACAACATTCCTAACGCGCCTTTAGAGCCGTTGCAATGGGGCTTAGGACAACTTCCCGATACACCTCCTCCTATAGTGAGCCAGGAAAGCCTGGCAGCGACGAGTAAAGCAGCACTACATTGGCGTCAAAGTTGGCTTGACCGTCAACATGATGAAGCAGGACCAGCAGTTGGTGTCTCACGTGGTCAGGCAGCTGTACCAGAGCCACTTCTGAAAATGCAAAATAGTCTCGTCAGAATGCGAGCAATCATTCTTCCTAAAAATGGAAAAGATGGAAAGAACTCTCGTTTGGGATTTTTGCTTCCTGTTGTTATGCTCATTTGTCTCATTGTTGGATTTGGCGCATATATTATCTCAACCTATTCTAGTGGGCTACTTGGCGCGAACCTCGCATCATCAGGGATAGGTGGAGAGCCGACGCTCATGATGAAGACAACCACGACAACAACTATCGCCGCAGGCCAGTCTGTGCGTGTACATGGAGAACACTTCGGACAGAACGACCCTATTCTCTTTTCACTCGATAACACACCAGTCAAAGGGGCAGGAGGAAAGCCGATTTCTGCTCAGAGCAACGACAAAGGGGTGTTCGATGCAACTATTCCAACAACGCAACTGGCGGGAGAGTATACATTGCAGGCACAGGACAACCGCACCGGCCAACATGCTTTTTTAACTATTCAGACAGCGGCAGCATCTACTACCGACGTGCTGAAGCTCTCGGCCACCTCACTCTCGTTCGCCTCAAACGTCAGTCAGAGCAATCAAAAGGCACAAGATGTTAGCATCACAAATACAAGTAATACCACTATTCAATGGCAAGCGACTGCTATCAGCGATAACCAAATGGGTTGGCTTGTACTTGATGGTGGGAAAACAAGCGGTACACTTGACCCAGGAAAAACGGATAAAATTCGCGTTAGTGTTTTGACAGCAGAACTTACAAGCAATACAGCAGATCATCCATATATAGGAGAGGTTATAGTTACAGTGGTAGATCAAGGACAGGTAACATTGCCAGTAAAGCTAGTACTCTCCGATACGGCGGTGGAGTTGGTGATCAATCCTAATCCAATTGTCGCTGTACAATCCGCGATACCCGGTGGGTGTCAAGATACTACCCTTACCCTAATTAATCTTAGCAACGTCGAAATTCACTGGAACATCCAGACAGACGGCTTCAGCCAGCAATCTATTACTCTTGATGGGCAACCCAATGAGCAAGGCACATTGACTCCAAGTGCTTCCTCCAACAGTACAAAAGTTGTCAAGATTGGTTGTAACGGGGTACAGCTAGACAAAGCATACGCAGTGAACGTATATTATAATGGCAACCAGCAGTTAGTTCCTATCTCAATTACAAAGGGATAACGCGCTAGCAGTCATACGAATATGCCCAGGAGGTGAGACGCATGAAAGGTATTTCACCGCAACTTATCACCTTATTTTGTATTATGTTCATCGCTCTGGGCGTATTTAACATCCTCATGGCACGTAGAAGGCAACTACGTGAAGGGTTACAGAGTGGACGTACTCCCTGGTACAAACAGATTGGTATCCTTACAGGAATAGAGTATATCCTGCTAGCATCGGTTTTTTGCTGAACATTGGTATCAGCTATAAGGTGCTCCCATCGAGTTTGAACGGAATTATCCTGCCGTTTTTTGTTCTACTCCTACTTGCCTCAGCATTGCTTGCCGGTTTCGTCATTCATCAAGGCTTCACCAACATGCGGCGTCGGCGTAGTCTGGCACCTCCTGGTGTGCAAGTCAGTACGAATGGGAATGCACGCATTGGGAACAGCGATACAAGGTCAATCACAGATGATATGACAGCAGAGGAACGTGAAGCGTACCAGCAAAAGCGACGCGAACGGCGGCAGAAAGCAGCTTCAGCTCGTCGTCGCAAAGCCGGGAAAGCATAGTCTCTCACGCTATAGTCCTGTCAGCGTCAGATGCATTGCGTCAACGCCGTTTTGTGCTTCATATTGTACAGCGATATGAACAATACGGCATGTTACATGTTGTCCACTTCCACCAGGAGCAGCACTATCTGTTAGTGTTATGCTATCGAGGAGTTGTAACGCCGGGTTAAGGGGTATGGTAACAGTATGTGTGATGCTAGAACGCGCCTCTTGCGCCATGAGAAATCCCGCTTTCTGGCTACACTGCGCGGGCGTTGTCAGCTTAGGGTCTACATGATGCAAAAGCCGTTCGACACCTATCAAGCGTAAATGTGCATCATCATATGCTTCGGCGGTTGTTAGTGCTCCAAGCTGTCCACCAAGTGGTGGTTTGCCACTCACGACAATATGGTTTGCGCGTTGATCGTCACTATCAAAGCTCACCGCCTCAATTTCAGGTTGATAGCTCCATATTGGTGTATCGCTCACAGACAGTTCACGGAATTGCATGACCTCGTTTTGAGCCAAAAAGTATGATAAACCGTAGGTGGTACATAACTCGTCGAGTGCGTTGCGATAGAGAGAGCCAGCTTGCAGCACAAATGATGGTACTAGTTGACTTAGCTGTGAGGTTGTAGGAAGCACAAGAGAAAGTAAACCAGCACAGGCACACATCTCTGTAACAAGAAAACCCAGTGTTTGATTGACGTACACGTTCTGGTAACGAGCGGTGAGGTCAAGGGTACGCGACTGGTCGCGCCCAATCAGCAGTAGGTGATTTTCCAGAGGTGAACGCACAAAATGAATCTGCTCAATATGATAAGTACCAATCTTCACGCCATCACCTGTGGTTGGTGGCATCCCAACTTTGTAACCTTCGCTAAGGATAAGCGAGGTGTTCAGTCCTATTGGTTGGTATGTTGTCTGAGTGGTTACATAACTATTGAAAACACCCTGCGCGTTGTCTACGACTACTTCAAGGCGGGCAGGTTTCCCCGGCTGCTCAACACGCCGATAGGAAATGAGTGCGTTTGATATATCAAGGTATTGTGTTGTATTTGTGGCTTGAAACATACTCGCGCTATACACCGTAGAGAGTGATGCAAGGTAGGTACGAGGCCCAGCATTGCCAATAGCAGGTATTGGAAGTGCGATGAGCACAACACCGTATGCTGAGGACAAATCATGCACAATCATACCGCCTGACCAATGAACAAGGTCAATCGACTGTCGCAAGCGAGGATAACTATATATTGAGCCAGTGAGCAGACCGGAATCGGACTCGATAGAGGTAAGTGTGTAAATGCCATTTGCGAATGAGAGACGAGGAGCAGTGCGACCAACAGCGGTGCTTGTCGCTGCTGCAATGACAACGCCGCTATTCCAGGCAGAAGTTACGGGCGTAAATGTACATGTTGCCAGTGTATACCCATTAGAATATACAAGTGTATAAAGTGTTCCGTTCCAGGTAGCAGCAAGGCCCGCGCCAGCAGACAATGTTGCTAATGTCCACGTAGTAAGCGGCGACCACGTACTGACAGTATAAAAAGAGCAGCCAATTGCCTCACCACCACTGATATCATAAATGAAGAACACATCGTTATTGCCTGCACTCCCGATACCTTTCAGCAATGCACTTCCCGGCGGTGTGAGCACAGTAACAGGACCCGTCCACGTTACGCCATTATTTGTTGAGGTCCAGGCAAAAATGTTACTACCACCTGTACCACGCTGCGCAAACGCGCGTAGAGTACCGTGCGAATTGGAGACAGCACACCCTCCATCTTGAAACATTGTGCCTGACGCACCAGGAAGCGCGGTCCAGGAAGACCATTGCGCGGCATTGGTAGGATCGGTGATGCGCTGCGTTTGAAATGTAGAGGCAAAGCCATTACGCGTCACTTGCACACGAATAATGCTGTTATCACTGGCAACACATGCATCATTTAGTGCATCAGAGATACCAGGATTTTGGTATGGTACGTAATGGACAACATGATCTTCCGCGGTAAGCGTGATCGAGGGGCGACGTGTTGTGCTATTGAGAGCAGCCGAGAGCGCGGTATCGAGAGAGCGAACCATGGGGGATGAGACCTTTCTGAGAGGAGAAGACAGAAGAGGGAGGAAAGAGCAAGCAAGGGTTGTTTGCTTGCTCTTAGTATACTTGGATTTTGTGAAGATTACAAGCCTCGGTTGGGTGTAATAAATTAGACCCCTACAATTATTGCTTTACCTAATAACACAACGTTATCCCACGACCTTTTGATATATATTGACAACGGTCTCTCTTGCTTCTTGCTCGCCCACATGCTGCTCTAAGGCTTCCTGATGCGTCCCCAAATTTCTATAACGTGCATCAATGGCAGCATGCGAGGCACATATAGCAGGTTCCTCGAAGACGCGCCGAATTGCCTGACACTCTAACTCGATTTGTGCGCGGATACGTGCGACCTCACTTTTGTACTCTTGCATGGCTGTTCATTCCTTTGTTGTTTCAACATAAACCATGATCATAGTTGGAACGGATGCACTAAGCGATGAGAGTACAAGACCAAAGAGAAACTTTATAATTCGCATCTCAACAGTACTTTCTACTCTATAGAACGGGCAGCCAGAACAAATTATGTCTATTTTTACTGCTATTTACTGTTTTGCTCCATTGCAAGAATTTCTTGAGACGACACAAAAATGCGTAAGCAAATTGGTCTTACACGCTAATACATCTTTGTGATAAACTATCTGCACATCGCTAATCAGTACACATGGCCCCACTTTATGGTGTATACCAGTATATACCATATAAATATGCATTTGTCAATATGCGGACTATACCAATTTAGTTTTGAGAGGAAACATGGAGTTAGGAAAGGCTGAGGAAATCACCTCGTTACTACGAACAGAAATTATGAACGGAACAAGGCAAGCAGGAACCAAAATTGCCTCAGAGCGTGATTTATCAGAAGAGTTAGGTGCCAGTCGCATGACGGTACGTCGCGCGATAGAAGTTCTTGAACGTGAGGGGTTAGTTAAACGCTATCCAGGTCGAGGAACGTTTGTCGCGGACACTCGCGAGAGAGTACTTGTCGAAAGAGGACGAGAGATACATTCCTATCTTGAAGGAGCATTGACCAAGGCTAACGAAGTACGAGAAGGTGATCCCTTTTATGATATAGAGCATCTTGATAGTAGTTCACATGTCCAATTTTTGGAACAGCCTGCTCTTGTCGCATCTGATACTGAGATTGCTCAACAGTTAAATATTTCAACTGGTGCTCTTGTCTTAAAACACTATAGATTACAGACAACAGATACTATACCGTATCGTCTTATAGAAAGTTATTATCCTGCCGAGTTGTTTGGAGATATATTAACTACAAATATTGGAGACCAATCATTATTTTCATGGTTGTTTGAGCATCATCATATTAGAGTATCGCACGTTCAAGAAGTCCTAATCGCCCGTCTTGCAACACCACAAGAGCGTCAGATATTACGCATTTCTGCTAGTGCGCCAGTGGTAGCACTGAATCGTACCGTATGGGTTAGAACAGGTAAACCTGTCGAATTTGCGCGTATCATAGCGGTTGCTAGCCTTTACACATTCACCTACGAATATGACATCCCCGAATGGAAGGAGGAGTCAAAGCATAAATGAGAGTGCAACATAGCAAGAGGAGGCCCTACAACAAACGGTTTATGTAGAAACCTCATTGGAAATGGGAATACGGGCATATTGAATCATGTAAGAAGATACTGCTGAAAAAAAGCCAGTGCTTGCCAACTCAGTTCCAGCCACGGTTCATCGCTCCAAGGTAAAGCCGGGTTAGCACGCAAGTTGTGATAGGCATTCTGGATAGGAAGAAATGTTACATATGTTCCAGCAGTCTTTAGTGCCTGATACAAACGCTCTCCCTGATCAAAGGGAACGGTTTCATCAAGAGTTCCATGCACAATGGAAAATGGTGGGGCGTCAGCACTAACGTGAGTAATGGGACTTGCAAGACGCATCATTGCTTCATGCTCATGAATTGTACCTCCGAAGAGTTGTGTTACTGGCGACTCAGCATCATTAATCATCAGTCCACCAGTGCCAAGAAAATCACTTGGACCGACGCGCGTCGCAACAGCCTGGACGCGGCTAGAAAACCCAGGCGAACCACAATTCCCTTCTAATTCTGGCATATCGCCAGTAACACCTAGCAATGCCGCGAGATGCCCTCCTGCCGAGTCGCCCCATGCCCCGATACGCTCTGGATTGATGTGATACTGTTCTGCATTAGCACGTAACCAACGCACTGCTGCCTTCGCATCATAAATTTGTGCAGGAAAAGGTGCTTGCCCACTTAAACGATAGCTGATACTAACGGTGATAAAGTCATGCATCGCTAAGAGTGGATTTAACCAGGGATACAGCCCCAGACTTCTATCGCCTTCAAACCAACCGCCACCATGCATATACACTATAGCAGGAACGGAATGAGTCGGCATAGGATTTGGACAAAGCATATCCAATAAGAGCGGCATACCGTCTGCTTCCCCATACTGAATGGCTGGAATGCATATATATGGTAATCGGCTCTCAAGAGAAGATATACTCTTACTCGCTTCACTCATTTCAAATCGCTTTCTTGTCAAATTTGGTTATACTTCTACTCTTTGCCTAAACGTTTTTCAACAAAAATCCTATTTTAGACCGCTTGGAATGTTCCACACGACGACCTCATTTGTGGTTGGGTCTTGTGCGAGGACGCGAGTGCTGTCGGGCGACCAGTTTGGAGCACTGAACGCAAAGTAGCCTCCATGTGAACTTTGCCCATTAGGACCAACTGCTTTTGGTATTTGTAATGTTGCCACTGGATAGCCATGCTTCGTCGAATAAAGATTCTTCTTTGATAATTCGTATGTCGTCATACTCATAAGTTGTCCATTGGGTGCCCATGAGACAATCATATGATACAGCGTTCCTACCGTTTGAGCAGAGCTTAGCTGTTTTAGTGCTGAGAGCAACGCAGCGTCACGCACTGGCAATACAGGTATGTTTTCCATATGAAAGGCAACAAGTGTTTTACGGTCGGGTCGTGGATGCCCTGGTGGCTCTAAGCGAGCTGCAAGAAAGGCATCTTGAATAAGATATCGACCATCGGGCGACCAGGTAATAAAACTTACAGCCCAAACAAATATTCCTGGCTCAAACGTTGTGCCACCACTTTGGTCTTGCTTGACTAACTCCACGCCTCCTGGTTGCCAGACGGTAAATACAGAACTACCATTCGTATTGCCAATGCCAGTCAAGTGCGATGTTTTGTGAGTTTGTGGTACAAGGCCGCCCTTGCTATCCCAGGCATATTCCTCCGCTACAGGGATATTAGAGCTAAAGACAAAGGGATCGCTATTCTCAAGGGTTGGCGTAGGGATGGTAGTGCCGTGTACGATGTCCCATTCCATGTATGAGGATGTGCTGATTTGATATAAGGGCATACCTTCCTGTTGTTGCAGAAGTACACGCGTACTTTTCTGTTTTTGATCAAATAGGAGGACACCTGAAAAGGCTGCACCACCAACTTGTGATTTCGTGTGAAGCGAGAAGAGGAGCGCAAGATGCACGTTATCGGGAGACCATGTAGCGGTTTGATAATGGAATATTAAACTATCATGTATAGCGGGAAATTGTGCGTAAAAAGTTTTTTTGATCAGGGTATCCGGCTGCACTTGTACAAGACGTTTTCCTGTACGAGCGTCTTGTATAGTCACAAGCCCAACAGCATTATCTGAGTCGTATTCGCAGCCAGAAGCATAGCCTAGCAACACAATAGCGGTACTGTCAGGAGACCATGACTCATCGGTGATACAAGAAAAGCCTGCTTCCGACAAAGGAATTACTAGAGCAGGAGCGATGTTGACAGGTGAGGGTAAACGCTCATTCAAAACTGGTGGCTGCTTTATAAGGCGTGAAGCAAGACTGTTACGTGCGTTTGTTACAAGTGTCAATGTTGTGTGCAGATTTAGTGAAAGCACAAGACAGGCTAACAAAAGAGCACAGGTAAGAGCCATAAAACGCCAGCGTCGCCGATTGAAAGAGTGTTGCCAGCGCAATACAGGCTTAACGGACCAGGAGGGGATATGCGATTGCGTCAGGTGTTCGTCCGTATCATCAAGTGCCTCTAAATCGACAATCTCAACCGCGAGATCATCTTCCCACTCGGCATCGAACTCATCATGTTGTCTCTGTTCATCGTCACGCATCACTATTTTCCGTTACTTTTCTTCAGTGAGAACGAGATACTATT
>JAABUQ010008990.1_pt1 | contig 13724 bp, 13 predicted proteins | sample 5560001 | NCBI WGS metagenome assembly JAABUQ01 (sample SAMN10711888, study PRJNA513371) | rock metagenome | isolation source: Antarctica rocks | place: Antarctica: Victoria Land, Finger Mt nord | collected 2015-12-18
AGCGGACGAGCGACACCTCGCTCGGCGAGTTGCCGCTATAGGCGGAGATGAACCAGGACAAGGATCCTTGTACGTGGCCGAAGGCGCTCGCGGTCTGGGTCAGCCCGCCGAGCTGGATCTGTCCCGAGAAGTAGCGCGGGGCCGCGACGACCAGGGGAAAGATGCCGGCGACCTGGTCGTAGCCGGCGATCAACGTGTTGACGAGCTTGGTCCGCTGCATGATCGCCCACCAATTGCCGATCACGTGCTCGAACCGCTCCCTCATGTGCCACCGCTCCTCGCCCTCGCCGCGATACAGCGCCACGCCTTCCATGTTCTCGCGAAAGCGCACCAGGGCGTAGCGGAAATCGGCTTCGACTCGTTGCTGACGGAAGTTCAGGATCGCCAGCGGCCGGCCTACGAGATGCGTGAGCCAGGTGCCGATCCCGGCATAGATGAGGGCTACCCAGACCATGTAGCCGGGGACGGTGAAGCCGAGCACCTGGATGGAGCCGGACAAGCCCCAAAGGATGGTCAGGAAGCTGAACAGGGACACGACGTTGGAAAGCAGGCTGAGACCGAGCGAGAGCGTGCTGTCGACGAAGTCGCGCAGATCCTCGGCGATACGCTGATCGGGGTTGTCGGTGCCGACCGCCTCGTCGTCGGTCGTCAAGCTGATGCGATAATACGCCCGGTCGGCCAGCCACTCGTCGAGGAAACGCCCGGTCAGCCAGCGACGCCAGCGGATCTGCAGCCATTGCGTCAGGTACGTGCGATACACCGCGATCGCGATGAAGATGACCGCGATCTCGCAGAAGCCGGGCATCAGCCCGCTCGGGGTGCGCCGATACCAGAACAGGAGCTGGGTGAAAGCCGCCCAATCCTTGTTTTGCAGGCTGTTGAAGAACTCCCGGTTCCAGAAGCTGAGGATGACGCTCATGCCGACCAAGGTCAGGTTCATCGCGATGATGACGAATAGCAGCCCGCGCGCCGTCCACTTCTCCTCGGAGCGGAAGTACGGCAGGGCGAGCCGCCAGGCGCCCCTCAGGAACGGGCCTAGACCGCGCATGATGGGGTCATCTTTCTGCTTTCAGGGTGGCGTTGAGCGCCGCGATCCAGGCCGTGACGCGGCGCAGATTGACGCCGAGATCGGCGCGGCCGTACAGGCTGCGAGAGTAGAGCACGAGCGTGCTGGCATCGGCGCCGCGCGGGAGCACCTGGACGGACACGATGTCCGGGAAGTTCCAGACGGCGCTGCGGACCACGTAACGTGCTGTTTGGCCGGTATCGCCCGCCGGGTCCAGGCGCCAGGTGCGAGCTTCGCTCCCGGCGACCCGCTCGATCGCCGCCAACAGGCGCGAGGCCGGCATGGGATATTCGGGGAGCACGATGTCGGGACGAACCCCGGTGCCGACCGGGGCCGCGAGCGCCGTATTGGGTGTCGCCGGTCGGTCGAAATGCGCGATGTCGAGGGGCGGTGGCGCCGGCACGCGGTCCGCGCCGACGCCGCCGCACGCCGGCAGCAGCAAGCCGAGCAGCCAGGCGAGGGGGGTCATCCGACCGGGTCCGCTCGCACCCGCAGACGGATCACGCCCCTGACCGCGTCGGGCGCCACCGGTTTGCCCTTGCGCAAGATGTCGATGCGCCCCGCTGTCGCGAGGCGCACTGCCTCCAGCCGCACCCGGCGCATGAGGGGCCGCCAGTCGGCATCGAGCGCGCGCGCGACCTCGCTCGGACAGACGGAGCTGTCCGCCCCGCGCGCGGCGGCGAGGCGGAGGATCGCTGCTTCGATGCGGTCCGGATCGTCCATGCAGGCGAGATGGCCCGGAATAGCGGGTTGGGCAAGTTGATTGGGGGTAAGATGAGTTCACGGACTTGAGGATGCACGATGGCGAGGACAACGACCTACCCGCTTCGCCTGCCCGCCTCGATCAAGGCTTCCGCCGTCGCCCAGAAGCCCGCCGCCCTGCCAACCGCGACCTACGTCGCCGATCGCCGCGCCAGGGCGGATTGGTCAGCGTTCGACCGCCTGATGCAACGCTCGTCCGGTGAGCCGCCCCGCGCCAACGATGAGCCCGCCTCCGACGCGTGATGTCTCGTATTGCTGCTTATTCACCATAGCCGGGCCAAGCCTCAGGGTTTATCCGAGAACATAGGAGAGGACGCCACAACGGCCTTCCACCAGTCATTCCGGCGCAAGCCGGAATCCAGGGGCGACCCCTCCGACCGTCGCATGCCTCCTGGACCCGGCCTTCGCCGGGGTGACGGTAATGTCCGAGTGCATGGCGTTACTTTCCGGATGGACGTTAAGCACGGCAATTCACGGCTAGACCTTTGTATAGAAGTGCGAGGGTAGCGCCAAGCGGGCGAGAAAGGCTGCATTGTTTTGGAGTTGCAGCTGTTTAAGGAGGAATGACGGCAAAAAAATTCGTGTCCAGACGGAATGTGGTTGGGGCACCATTGGTCGTAAAGGTCGTTTGGCAGCGAGTACAGGACCCTCATATATCGCACCGGAAACTGGAGATCCTTCGTTGGTTCGTGCGGAATGGTGCCACTTGCTTTCCAGCGAGGCCGCTTACCCCCGTTTGTAAGACCAATTTCTTCCTTCAGCCAATCGAGATGGCACGCCAACAGGACGCTGTGGCCCGAATCTACGTAGCGCGACCGCTTGTCGTTCAGGTTTTGGATAGAGCCACAGACCTCGATCGCAACCACGTCGCAAAACGCATCCGAGCTGAAATATGCCCACAGAGCATCCGGTTGGGTCTTGAACATTGTAGCACCGGCGGCCGTGATCCTCGGTCCCGGTGCGGAACCGCTCACCGTCGGTTGTCCGCGAAGCCAATACCCAACTCCGCCGGGGGTCGGCCAGATCGTCGTTCGGGTCGGCCATCCCAAGAGGATCGTCTTAGCTTCGCGATCGATGAGATGTCGCGGGTTCACTCATTCCTCCTGGAGAGCCCGCGTTCCAGCACCCGCACCGAATGCACCGCCTCGCGCCCAGCGAGGTCGCGGATTTGATGCCGACAAGAGAATCCGTCCGCCACTATTAGATCGTCCATCGGAGCGGCCCGCACTGCTGGGATCAGATCGCGCTCGGCCATTGCGCGGGACGCCGCCTGAGTCTCGCGCTGATAGCCGAACGCGCCGGCCATGCCGCAGCACGAGGAGGCGATGGGCTCGGCCGACAAACCAGGTATCCGGCGCAACGTGGCGAGCGTCGCGTCGAACGCGCCGAATGCTTTTTGATGGCAATGCCCGTGCACCCGCGCCCGGGTCGCCACGGGCGCAAGCGGCAAGGGCGGCTCGTCGCGCGCCAGGAACTCGCCGAGCAGCAGCGCGCGCCCGGCCAGCGCCTCGGTCTCGCGGCCGGGCAGCAACGATCGGAACTCGTCGCGCAAGGTCAGCAGGCAGGACGGCTCGAGCCCGATCACCGGCAGCTTGCCGCCGAGCGCCGCCAAGGTGCGGCGCGCCTCGGCCCGGGCGCGGTCCACCAGGCCGGCCGACAGATACGTCCGGCCACAGCAAAGCGGTCGTCCCGCGCCGGAGGCCACGGTGGGGCGATACCCGGCCGCGACCAGCACGCGCAGCGCGGCGCGCAGGTTCTCCGGCTCGAAGTAGCGGTTGAACGTGTCGGCCAGCAGCAGCACGTCGCCGTCCGCGGCACCTTCGCCGTCGCCGAACACGTCGCGCCGCCAACGCGGCAGCTTGCGGTCGGCGAGGCCGAGGCGACGGGCGGAGGCGCGGCGCAGCATCGGCAGCCTGTCGCGCAGGTTCGCCAGCGGGGCGACGGCCGAGAGCGACGGCGCGAGCCGGGGCAAGCCAGCGATCAGGCGCTCGCGCAGCGCCAAGCCGTGCCGGTCCGCGCGGGCCGCCAGCACCTCGATCTTCATCTTCGCCATGTCGACGCCGGTCGGGCACTCGCGCCGGCAGGCCTTGCAAGAGACGCACAGCTTCATCGCGTCGGCCAGCGCATCGGAGCTCATGGCGTGCGGCCCGAGTTGCCCGGTGAGCGCCAGGCGCAGCGTGTTGGCGCGACCGCGCGTGACGTGCTCCTCGTCGCGCGTGACCCGGTAGCTCGGGCACATCACCCCGGCATCGAAGCCGCGGCAGGTGCCGTTGTTGTTGCACATTTCCACCGCGCCGAGCATGCCGCCGAGCGGGCCGGGGTGGTCGGACCAGTCGAGCCGGGGCGTGAAGTCGGTCATGGGCGCGTAGCCCGGCCCGTAGCGGAACAGGGTCCGGTCGTCGAAGCGTGGCGCGCGGACGACGCGGTTCGGGTTGAGCAGCCCGGCCGGGTCGAGCGCATCCTTCACCGCCTCGAAGGCGCGGGCGATGCGCGGCCCGAACATGGGCGCGTTGAACTCGCTGCGGGCGAGGCCGTCGCCATGCTCGCCGCTGTGCGAACCCTTGTACTCGCGCACCAGGGCGAAGCATTCCTCGGCCACCGCGCGCATCGTCGCGACGTCGGCGGGCTCCTTCATGTTCAGCACCGGCCGCACGTGCAGGCAGCCGACGGAGGCGTGCGCGTACCAGGTGCCGACGGTGCCGTGCCGGGCGAACACCTGGGTCAGCCGCTCGGTGTAATCGGCGAGGTCGTCGAGCCCGACCGCGCAGTCCTCGATGAAGGAGACCGGCTTCCCGTCGCCCTTCATCGACATCATGATGTTTAGCCCGGCCTCGCGCACGGCGGCGATGCGCGCCTGGAACGCGGGATCGGTCGCCCGCACCATCATGCCGGGGTAGCCCAGGTCGCCGAGCAGCGCGTGGAGCGCGGCCAGCTTCGCGGCCAGCCGCCCGTCGTCGTCGCCGTGGAACTCCACGATCAGCAGCGACCCCGGCTCGCCGATCAGCATGGCGTCGATGGTGGCGCGGTAGATCGGGATGCCGCGCCCGAGGTCGATCATGGTGCGGTCGACCAGCTCGACCGCTTCGGGGTCGAGGGTGACGATGTGGCGCGTCGCCACCATCGCGGCGCGGAAGCTCGGGAACTGGCAGACGCCGAGCACGCGGCGGGGCTTGATCGGCGCCAGGGCGAGCTCGATCGCGGCCGAGAACGCCAGCGTGCCCTCCGAGCCCACCAGCAGGCGTGCGAGGTTGGCGCGCCCCTCGGCGCGGGCGGCCGGGGTGAGCGCGTCGATGTTGTAGCCGCCGACGCGGCGGAGCTGGCGGGGGAAGCGGGCGGCGATCTCCTCGGCCTCGGCGGCGCCGAGTGCGCGCAGACGCTGCACCAGCTCGGCGATCCCGGGCGGCACGTCGGCGCCGAGATTGTCCGGCAACGTCGCGAAGCGGTGGCGGGTGCCGTCGGCCAGGATCGCGTCGATGGCGCGGACGTTGTCGGCCATCAACCCGTAGCGGATGGATTTCGAGCCGCAGGAATTGTTGCCCGCCATGCCGCCGATGGTGCAGCGCGCGTGGGTGGAGGGATCCACCGGGAAGAACAGGCCGTGCGCGCGCAAGGTCGCGTTCAGGTCACCGAGCACGAGGCCGGGCTCGACCAGCGCGGTTCGCCGCTCGGGGTCGATCGCCAGCACGCGACGCAGGTGCTTGAGCAATCGACGACCACGGCGCGGTTCACCGTCTGCCCGCACTGGCTGGTGCCGCCGCCGCGCGCCAGCACCGGCACGCCCGCCTCGCGCGCGACGGCGAGGGTAGCCGCCACATCGTCCACGGTCCGCGGCACCACCACGCCGAGCGGTTCCACCTGGTAGATCGAGGCGTCGGTGGCGTAGCGTCCGCGGCTGGCGCGGTCGAACAACACGTCGCCCTCGATGGCGCGGCGCAGCTGTTCGGCCAGTCGAGGGTCGCCCGGAGACGGAGATACGTTCATCGTCGCGGCTTGGCGTCCTATATCAACGCGTGGTCAACGGGCCGACGACCGCCGGCAACCCTCGTGACCGGGGGCGACCCGAGGGCCGAGAAAGGATCGAAATGACGTATTTCCAGTCACGTCCGGCAGCGGGCCGGCATTTCTTGCACGTGCCCGGGCCGAGCAACATCCCCGACCGCGTGCTGCGGGCGATCGACTACCCGGCGATGGACCACCGCAGCGCCGATTTCGGCCTGCTGGGGCGGCAGGTGCTGGAAGCCCTGCGGCCGGTGTTCGGCACGACGCAGCCGGTCATCGTCTACCCGTCGTCGGGAACCGGGGCGTGGGAAGCGTCGCTGGTCAACACGCTCTCGCCCGGCGACACGGTGCTGATGTGCCGTACCGGCTGGTTCGCCACGCTGTGGCAGGAGATGGCGCGGAAGCTCGGGCTCGAGCCGCGCATCATCGAGACCGACTGGCGGCGGGGCGCCGACGTGGCGGCGATCGGGGCCGCTCTGGCCAACGACCGAGCGCAGCGAATCAAGGCGGTCTGCGTGGTACATAACGAGACCTCGACCGGGAGCGCGAGCGACATCGCGGCCGTGCGACGCGCCATCGACGACGCCGGGCATCCGGCGCTGCTGATGGTCGACGCGATCTCGTCCGTGGGCAGCATGGAGTATCGGCACGACGATTGGGGCGTGGACGTGACGATCTGCGGCTCGCAGAAAGGCATGATGATGCCGCCGGGGCTCGGCTTCAACGCGGTGAGCCGCAAGGCGCTGGAAGCGGCCCGCACCGCCCCGGCTGCCGCGCAGCTACTGGGACTGGCAGCCGATGCTGGAGATGAACGCGACCGGCTACTTTCCGTACACGCCGGCGATCAACCTGCTCTACGGGCTGAACGAGGCGATGCGCATGTTGCGGGAAGAGGGGCTGGCGAACGTCTTCGCCCGGCACGACCGACACGCCGAAGCGACGCGCCGCGCCATGCGCGCCTGGGGCTTGGAGAACCAGTGCCTTGACCCCAGCGCCTACTCGTCGAGCGTGACCGCGGTGCGGCTGCCGGAGGGGCATAGCGCCGACGCGTTCCGCGCCGCGGTGCTGGCCAAGTTCAACATGAGCCTCGGCACCGGTCTGGGCGCCATGAAGGATCGCGCCTTCCGCATCGGCCATCTCGGCGATCTCGGCGACCTCCAGCTGCTCGGCGTGCTGGGCGGCGTCGAGATGGGGCTGCGGCTTGCCGCCGTTCCGCATCGGCCGGGCGGCGTGCAGGCCGCGATGGAGTTCCTATCCGACGCTGGAAATCAGACGGAGGGGGTGTAGCGCCATACGCTGGCCGGAGGGAAATTCAACGGCGTCCAGGCCTCGCGCCGTGCCAGCAACGCGTGCTTGCGCCAGGGCAGGGGCGACGTCGCGCAGTAACTATAGTGCAGGAAGCCCTTGCCCGGTGCCACGGCCTCGATCGCGTCGATGAACCGCCGCTGCTCGGGCACCGGCAGCAACACCAGCGGGATGCCGCACACCACGCTGCCGATCCGCTCGTGCCAGCGCCGCGGCAGGAGTTCGGGCAGCCGGCGGGCATCCCCTTCGATCACCTGGACCCCGGGCAGCATGCGCCGCAGATGGGCGGACATGGCCGGCACGATCTCGACCACGAACAGCCTTTCGGGCGGCACACCCGCCGCCAGCAGGGCGCGCGAGATCACGCCGGTTCCGGCCCCCAGCTCCAGCACCGCCTCGTCCGGGCGGCGGCTGATTTGCGCGGCGACGCGGCGGCAGAGCGCGGGCGATGACGGCACCACCGAACCCATTTGCAGCGGATTGACCAGCCAGCGCCGGAAAAACATCCACGCATCCGAAGCCGGCCCTGGTGCGAAGGGGGTTGTCGGGGCGGCCGACTGACGTACGCTTTCCACTGTCCGGTTCATCGTTCTGACACTCTCCGCCGCTCGTTATCGTTGGTGGCTGCGGGGCCTACCGCAACGACGGGAATTGAGGAAGGGACCAGCCTCAATTCTTGCAAGATGAGGCATCCGCCATGCTACTTAAGCGAGTTTGGTATCTGGATGTCGACAGCGTCTACCGTGGGATGGTTTCATCGCGATGACCGCACGTATTTTAATCGTCGATGATGTCGCCTCCAACACGCGGTTGTTGGAATCGAAGCTGTCGGCCGAGTATTACCAGACGGCGACTGGCCAGAACGGTCCCGAGTGTCTGCGTCTGGCGAGGGCTTGGCAGCCCGACCTCATCCTGCTCGATGTGATGATGCCGGAGATGGACGGTTATGAATGCTGCCGCCGGCTCAAGGACGACCCGTCCACGCTGCACATCCCGGTCGTCATGGTCACCGCACTCGGCGAACCCTCCGAGCGGCTGCGCGGACTCGAGGCCGGAGCGGACGATTTCCTCACCAAGCCGGTCGAGTACGACACGTTGCTGGCGCGCGTCCGCAGCTTGGTGCGGCTCAAGCGGCTGCTGGACGAATGGCATGCGCGAGGCCAGACCGCGCGCGCCCTCGGACTGACCAGCCCGCCAGCCGTCATCCCCTCGGTGCACGGCGCGCGGGCACTCGTGGTGGACGACTGGGATGTCGGGCTCGATCAGGTGCAGGAGGCGCTCTCGCGCGAAGGCATCATTGCCGGTCGTGCCCGCAGCGAGGAAGAGGCGGTCGCGCTAAGCGCGGCGATCCCGTTCGACCTCATCGTGCTGAGCCTCAGCATGCGCGCCGACGATCCGTTGCGTCTCGCGTCGCGGTTGCGGGCCGACGACACAACGCACGATATCCCCATGCTGCTGATCGCCGAGCCGGAGCAGCGCAAGCGGCTGCTTCGCGGCTTCGATCTCGGCGCCAGCGATTGGCTGCTGCGTCCGATCGACGCGAACGAATTGCGCGCGCGGGCGAGAAACCAGATCCGTCGCAAGTTCTACCACGACCGGCTGCGCGCCGATCTCGGGCACGCGCTCGAGATGGCGCTGACCGACCCGCTGACCGGCCTCTACAATCAGCGTTATCTGCTGCGCCATCTTCGCGGGTTGCTGTCCGGCGTGGACAAGCACGATATCGCGCTCGTCATGATCGATGTCGACCGGTTCAAGTCGATCAACGACGCATTCGGCCACGCCGCGGGTGACCGGATGCTGAAGGCGGTGGCCGAGTCGTTGCGCGGCAACACGCGGGTATTTGACTCCGTCGCCCGCTATGGTGGGGACGAGTTCATCGTGGTGATGCCGGGTACCGACGCCGCGGACGCGGCGCTCGCCGCCGAGCGGCTGCGCAGCGCCGTCGCCGCGCTGGCGATGGACCCGGAGGAGGGGCCCGCGCAAGTGACGATCAGCGTTGGACTTGCCTTCACCGCCGGTCGCGAGATGGCGCCGGAAACCCTGCTGAGCGAGGCGGACGCGGCGCTTTACGCGGCCAAGCGGGCCGGCCGGAACCGCGTCGAGACGGCGATCGCCGGATAAACGGATACCGGCGGCCGAGAGAGCACCGGCCTCTCCGTAGCAACGGCCGTGGTCGGCGTGCGGCGTATTATCAACTCAACGCGACTACTTGATCTTGGCTTCCCGGAACGCGACGTGCTTGCGCGCCACCGGATCGTATTTCTTCATTTCGAGCTTGCCGGTCTGCGCCCGCGCGTTCTTCTTGGTCACGTAGAAGTAACCGGTGTCGGCGCTCGACACGAGCTTGATCTGGACGGTGTTGCTCTTGGCCATGCGTGTGGTCTCCGTTCGTCGGCGTAGCGATCCACGCCGGGCGGGCGGGGCGAGCGACAGAAATGCGCAGGCCGGGGCGCTTCGTCAAGTTGTCAAGGCACGGTACCCGGCATGTTGGCGCGCGCCGCGGCGCCGCTCGAGGGTGGCAGCAGCGCGGTCGCATACGCGCCGGGATTGCCGATGAGGAAGCGGGCGGAGCCGAGATCGCTGTCCCGACCTTCCGAGGCGGGGCAGGCGGCGCGGGTCGCCAGGATCTCCGCCACCGGCATCGGTGCGCGCGCCTCGTTGTGGCGGTCGAGCGCCCTTGCCATCGGCGCCTGGCCCGCATCCAGCGCGTGCAGCTCTCGGGCGAGTTCCTGTTCGCCGAGGCTCGTGCAGACCTGGGGCAGCACGCCGAGGCCCTGGATCGGCCAGCCGAGCGGGGCCAGCACGCGACTCCAGGTCACGAACAGCTCGCCTCCGTCGGGCAGCTGCGCGATCGTCTGCACCAGACCCTTTCCCAGAGTCGAGCTGCCGACGACGACGGCGCGTCCGCGGTCGGCCAAGGCGGCGGCCAGGATCTCGGCCGCACTCGCCGTCCTGCCGTCGACCACGACCACGACGGGCAGCCCGCCGACGCGTTCGTTCCCGGTCGACCGCCAGACATGCGAAGCGTTCGGATCGCGTCCGGCCGTCGTCGCCACCATCCCGGCCGGCAGCAGCACGTCCGCCGCCGCCACGGCCTGCCGCAGCAGGCCGCCGCGATTGCCGCGCAGATCCAGCACCAGCCCCTGCAGCGGCTTGCCGCCGTCGAGGCTTCGCTCGATCTCGTGCGTCAGCCGCTCGCCGGTGCGACGACTGAACGAGGTGACCCGCACCAGCAGCACGCCGCCGGCTCGTTCCGCGAACACGGTCTCCGGCGGCGCCGAGGAACGTTCCAAATCGGCGCTCCGTACCCGGCCGTCGCGGCTCCGCCACGTTATGGTGACCGTGGTGCCCTCGGCGCCCGTCATCCAGTCCAGAACCGTGGCCGCATCCTTTCCGAGAGCCGGCTGACCATCGACCGCGGTGATCCGGTCGCCCGTCCTGATCCCGGCCCCGGCCCCGACGCCGTCCGGAATGGCCTGGGTGACGATTATGGCGTTGCCCCGGTTGGCGACCGCGAGCCCGGTGCCGGCGGTTCCGTCACGGTGCTCGCGATCGTCCAGCGCATCGGCCGGGCCGACATAACGAGAATACGGGTCGAGATGATTGAACAACTCGTCGAAGAAGCTTTGCACCACGCCTTCGGTGCCGGCGGTGCGCACCGGCATGGAGACCGTCCAGGCGCCGGCCGCGAGGTCCGCCGCCACCTCTCCCCAGGCCTGCGCGGCCTGGGTCGCAGGCAGCGGCCGTGTCGTGACGATCCGGTCACGCTGCGCGAGCACCAAGCTGCCGTTGGACAGACCGACGTTCAGCTCGGGATCGAGCGCGGTAAGGCCGCGAAGCCCCCAGATGGCGAGTTGCGGCACGGGCACCGGATCGAGCGTGCGCGGCGCCATGAAGGTCAGCGCGGTGACATACACGTCGGTCGCGAGCTTGGCGTCGAACCCGGCCGCCGAGACGGGTTCGGCATGGGCCGGGAGCGCGACAAGCAGAAGAAACAGGCGGGCGAGCCGGCTCACCTGTGGCGCGGCCGCCTTCCCGCCTTGCCGCGGAACCGCCCCGCCCCGCCGTCGCCGAGGATATGGAACACCAGGCCGCCGGTGATGGGGCTCGCTTCGGCCAAGCGGACCGTGACCTCTTGCGCCAGCCGGTAGACGATCCGTGTGCGGCGGCCGGTCAGGGTTTGCGCTCGTTCGTCGTGCATCCAGAAATCATCCGGCAGCAAGGACGAAATCGGGACAATCCCGCTCGCGCCGCTACCTAGAGTAGTGGCAAAAATGCCGAACCGGGTCACGCCTGAAATGCGTGCAGCGAAGCTAGCGCCCACTTTGTCCGCCATGTAGGCAGAAAGGTAACGGTCCACCGCGTCGCGTTCGGCGAGCGCCGCGCGGCGCTCGGTCGCCGTGATGTGCTCGGCCGTATCGGCGAACCCCCCGGCTTCGTCCTCGGTCAGCCCGCCGGGGCCGAGCCTGAGGCCCCGGATCAGCGCGCGGTGCACCAGGAGGTCGGCATAGCGGCGGATCGGGCTGGTGAAGTGCGCGTAGCGCGGCAGACCCAGGCCGAAATGGCCGATATTGTCCGGGCTGTACGATGCCTGCGACTGGCTGCGGAGCATCACCTCGTTGATCAGCGGCGCATCCTTGGTGCCGGCGACCCGGCGCAGCACGCCGTCGAGGTCGCGCGGATGCACCTGGTTGCCGGGCGGCAAGCTGATGCCGAACGGGCGCAGGAAGCCGCGCAGGGTCTCGAGCTTCTCGTCGGAGGGCGGCGGGTGGACGCGGTAGATGCAGGGCATCCGCCGCCGCTCCAGCTCCTCGGCCGCGGCGACATTGGCGAGCACCATGAACTCCTCGATCAGCCGGTGGCTGTCGAGCCGGGGCCGGGGCGCCACGGCGGCGACGCGGCCCTCGGCGTCCAGCACCACGCGGCGTTCCGGCAGGTCGAGGTCCAGCGTGCCGCGCGCCACTCGGGCGGCGAGCAAGGCGCGGAACGCCCCATACAGCACCGGCAGCGGCAGGCCGCCCAAATCGTCGCCCGCTTCGTGCGCCTGTTGCACCTGCTCGTAGGTCAGCCGCGCGGCGCTGCGCATCAGGCCGCGGCCGAACCGGTGCGCGGTCTTGCGCCCGTCGGCGCCGATCCGCATCTCGGCGAACAGGCAGCCACGCTCTTCGCCTGGGCGCAGGCTGCACCAGCCGTTCGACAGCGCCTCGGGCAACATCGGCACCACCCGGTCTGGGAAGTAGACGCTGTTGCCCCGCTCGCGGGCGGCGCGATCGAGGGCCGCGTCGGTTCGCACGTAGTGCGCCACGTCGGCAATTGCGACGATCAGGCGAAACCCGTCGCCGTCGGGCTCGGCCCACACCGCGTCGTCGAAGTCGCGCGCGTCCTCGCCGTCGATGGTGACGAGCGGCACGTCGCGCAGGTCGGTGCGCCGCCCGAGCGGCACCGCGCGCGCCCGCGTCGCCTCGGCCAGCGCCTCGGGTGGGAACGCCTGCGGGATGTCGTGGGTGTGGATGCAGATCAGGCTGATGGAGCGGGCGTCGCCCATCCGCCCCAGCCGCTCGACCACCCGCGCGGGCTTGAGGCCGAAACCTTGATGCGGCAGCGGCGCGGCGAGCACGATCTCCCCCGCCGCCGCACCGCCATCCTCGCCGGGGGGCACCAGCCATTCGGCCCTCGCCCGCCGATCCGTTGGCACCAACCGGCCGCCGCCCGGCTCCGGGCGGAACACCCCGAGCACGCGCCCCTCGGCCTCGGCCAGGCGCTTGATCGTGCGCCCTTCGTAGCGCGGGCCGCCACGCCCGGATGGGATCGGGCGCAGCCGCGCCAGCACCCGCTGGCCGGGAGCGAGGGCGGGCTGTCCGCGCCGCTCGGGCGCCATGACGATGAGCGGCGGGCGGCCCTCGCCTTGCCAACCCACGGGCCGCGCCTGCGCGTCGCCGTCCGCGTCGGTGCCGGTAACCTCGACCACCATTGTTTCCGGCAGGCTCTCGGCCGCCCGCACGCGTCGCGCGCCGGCTGGCTCGGTCGCGCCCTCGGTCTGCAACGCCTTCAGCAACTCGCGCAACTCCGCCCGCTGCTCCGGACCCACGCCGAACGCGCGGGCGATCTCGCGCTTGCCGACGCGGTTCGGTGCCTCGCGGATGAATTGGCGGAGCTGCTCGCGACTAGGCAGTGTCGCGGCAGGGCGCTCCGGGGGTGGGATGCTCATGTCGTGCACTGAAAAGCCTCGCCCACCGCGCGCGCAAGTCCGGATCGGGGCGTGCGGGGCGCGATCTTCGCGTCAAAACCGTTGCGTGCCGCCGCCGGACTCTCACCCCGGAAAACTTGACGGCGGATCGCCGTCGGACTGCAGTGGCGGAAATCAGACGGAAAAGTCTGGCCGAAACCCCGCGCCGTCGGCGCGGACGGCCGAACGCAAGGAGTTCCTTCGTCCGATCCCATTCACAGATCGGCGTCCTGGACTCTTAGTTAACTAATCGCAACAAAACCGAGGTGCGAGGGTTTGGCCTACGGAGCCGCGCCGGCGGGGCGCCAGCGCAACCAAGCCAGGCCAGACGATCGCGGGATGCGGGACCGACGCGCCCGGATC
>JAABUQ010008991.1_pt1 | contig 13723 bp, 13 predicted proteins | sample 5560001 | NCBI WGS metagenome assembly JAABUQ01 (sample SAMN10711888, study PRJNA513371) | rock metagenome | isolation source: Antarctica rocks | place: Antarctica: Victoria Land, Finger Mt nord | collected 2015-12-18
TCTCGCGCAGGGGCGTTCCCAGCACAACCTCAAAGTTGCCGGGCTTTTTCACATGGCCGCTCACGGTAATCAATTTCGTGCCGCGCGAAGCCGGCCCCTGCCCCGGCGTCCCTGTCCCAACCTTGGAGTACTCCGCGCCGCCGACATTGATAATGGGCACAACAGTCGCGATGGTTTCCACATTGTTGACCACCGTCGGGCATCCCCAAATGCCGCTCACCATCGGCAAGGGGGCGCTCGGCGGCTTGTGCCGGGGCATGCCGCGCTCGCCCATGAGGCTGGACATCAGCGCCGACTCTTCGCCGCACTCATATGACCCCGCCCCCATATGGATAAAGATGTCGCAGTCAAAGCCGCTGCCGAGTATGTCTTTGCCCAGGAACCCTTGCGCATACGCCTGGTCAATGGCCTTCTGCATCTGCTTGGCGGGTTCCATGTACTCACCGCGAATGTAAATGTAGCACGTTTTGGCGCGAATGGCCCACGACGAAATGATGCAGCCTTCCACCAGCATGTGCGGCATGAAGTTCATGAGGTCGCGGTCTTTGGCTGTCCCCGGCTCGCCTTCGTCGGCGTTGATGACTAGATAATGCGGCTGATCCCAATTCTTCGCAAACGCATTCCACTTGATGAAGGTTGGGAACCCCGCCCCCCCGCGCCCGCGCAAGCCGGAGACCTTCACTTCATTAATGATCGCATCCTGCTCCATCGTCAATGCCTTGCGCAGGGCGGTATAGCCTTCATGCGCAAGGTACACGTCGATGTTGTCGTAGCCCGGCACATCGCGGTACTTGGTGAGGAACTTGACTTGTTCAGTAGGCATAGGAGAATTGGTTTCTAAGGGGTGAATGCTAGGCGTTGCGCGCTAGGTCGTCAATGATGGCGTCGGCTTTAGCAAAGTCCAGGTCTTCGTAGTAGACGTCGCCGACCATCATGCACGGGGCGTTGGCGCAGGCCCCGAGGCACTCGGAGCCGTTGAGCGTGAACTTCTTGTCGGGCGTTGTTTCGCCCTTGCCGACGCCAAGCTTCTCGCCCAGATGGTCGATGAGGGCGTCGGCACCGACCGCCATACACACGATGTTATGGCAGACTTCCAGATGGTACTTGCCGATGGGGGCTTTGTTGTACATCGTGTAGAACGTTGCCACGCCTTCAACGTCCGCAGCGGGCAGGCCCAGGTACTCGGCAATGTCCTTCATAGCCTGACGCGGCACCCAGCCCTGGTTGTCCGCCTGAGCGACCCACAAGGCAGGCAGCAGGGCTGCTTTCCTGGTCGGGTACTTGGTCAGGATGGTGTCTATCTTCTGTTTTGCGTTGTCTGATAGCATATGCGTTGTGCTTCTTAGCGGTCAATGTCGCCCAATACGATGTCAATGGAGCCGATAATCGCCACAACATCGGCAATCATGCGGCCTTCGGCCATCTTGGGCAGGGCCTGCAAGTTATTAAAAGAGGGGCCTTTAATCTTGAGCCGATACGGCTTGTTGCCGCCGTCGCTGTAGATATAGTAGCCCTTCTCGCCGCGCGCGCTTTCCACCACGCCATATACTTCGCCGACAGGCGGGTGATACCCTTCCGTAAACAGCTTGAAATGGTGGATCAAACTTTCCATTGACGTGTCTAACTCAGCGCGCGGGGGCGGCGCGATCTTGCGGTCGCTCGTCATCACCGGGCCGCCGGGCACGTCTTTGAGGGCCTGCACCAGGATGCGGTGCGACTGGTTCATCTCTTCCATCCGGCATAGAAAGCGGTCGTAAACGTCGCCCTTGGTTCCTGTGGGGATGTCGAAGTCAAATTCATCATATCCGGTATAAGGGTTGGCTTTGCGGATGTCCCAGGCCACGCCCGACCCGCGCAGCGATGGCCCGCTCAGGCCCCAGGCGATGGCGTCTTCGGCAGATATGACGCCTACCCCAGACAAGCGCTCTACCCAGATGGGGTTCTTGGCAATGAGCCTATTATACTCGCTGAGCTTGGCGGGGAACCCTTGCACGAACTTGTTGACCTTGTGGAACCAGCCTTCGGGGGCATCACCGCGCAGGCCGCCAGGGCAGATCCACGATGTCATCATACGGACGCCGGACAACTGTTCTTTCATGTCCAATATCTGGTCGCGCTCGCGCCAGGTGTAAAAGAACAAGGTCATGGCCCCGATGTCCAGGGCATGCGTGCCAAGCCAGAGCAGGTGGGACGCGATCCGCTCCAGTTCGTTGAGGATCAGGCGCAGGCGCTGGGCGCGCGGGGGGATTTCAATGTCCAGAAGCTTTTCCACGGCCAGGGAGTAGGCCAGGTTGTTCATCAGGTTGGACAAATAGTCTTCGCGGTCGGTGATGGTCAGCGCCTTGTAGTAGGTCATCGCCTCCATCGTCTTCTCAATGCCCGTATGAAGGTAGCCGATGTGCGGCGTTGCCTTCATGACATTTTCTCCGTTTAGCTCAACGACCAGGCGCAGAACCCCATGCGTCGATGGGTGCTGCGGCCCCATGTTGACGATCATCAGGTCTTTGTCGTCGTCGGTTTCGATGCGCTCGATGTCCACGCCCGCGCCCAGCTTGGGGATGTACTTTTCGTTGGCTTCGGTCTGCAAGTCGCGCTCAATGGTTGCCATGACTGTGCTTCTTTCTAGATTACCAAAAGACGCCTACTCAAAGATGCTTAACGCTTGTCTCGCACGTTGTAGGTGAACTCGACTTCCTCGCCGCCCAGCGGGAAGTCCTTGCGCAGGGGGTGCCCCACCCAGTCGTCGGGCATCAGGATGCGCCGCTGATCCGAGTGGTTGTTGAACGACAAGCCAAACATGTCGTAAATCTCGCGCTCCAGCCAGTTGGCGCAGGGCCAGACCCCTTCCACGGTGTCGATCACGGCGTCGTCCTCATCCACCTGCGCTTTGATGCGCAGACGCTGGAACGTGCGCATGGAGTACATGTTGTACAACACCTCGAAACGCGGCTCATCGTCCTTCATGAACTCCAAACGGTCCACGCAGGTCATGTCGGACAGGTAATTGAAGTTCGTTTCGGCGTTGTCGCGCAAAAGCGTGCAGATGGCGACGATGTTCTGCTTTTTGACCGTGATGGTCTTTTCGCCCCGGAACAGGCGTGACGAGACAATGTCGCCACCGAACTGCTCCTGCACCAGGCGCAGCTCGGCGCTGTCGTCGGGGTTCAAGTCCACCCACTCGTCGGCGCGCTTGGTTTGGATCGCGCGCAATTGCAGGTCGGCGGGGCTGAGTCCCAAGCGAACGTCAATGTCTACCATGATGCGCCGTCTTTCTGTATTCCCCAAACACTAGCGTCGGTCGCTGAAATGCTCGCGGTCGATCTTCTTTTGCAGTTGCATGATGCCGTAAATCAAGGCGTCGGGGTTGGGCGGGCAGCCCGGCACGTAAATGTCCACAGGCACAATCGTATCCACGCCCTGCAGGATGGCATAATTGTTGAACACGCCGCCGCACGAGGCGCAGTCACCCATCGAGATGACCCACTTGGGTTCCGGCATCTGGTCGTAAATCTGGCGCAGTACGGGAGCCATCTTCTTGGACACGCGCCCGGCCACGATCATCAAATCCGCCTGGCGGGGGCTGGCACGGAACGCCTCCGAGCCGAAGCGGGCGAGGTCGTTGCGCGAATTGGTGCTGCCCATCATTTCAATCGCGCAGCACGCCAGCCCGAAGGTCGCGGGCCAAACCGAGTTGCGCCGCGCCCAGTTGACCACTTTGTTGAGCGGTACCGTCAGCACGCCCGCGCTTTGTTCTATTCCCATTCGAACGCCCCTTTTCTCCACACGTAGATATATCCCACAAACAAGATCACAATGAACGTGATCATCTCAAACAGCTCGAATATTTGGAACGCGTGCGGCACTTTGGTAAATGTCACCGCCCACGGGTACAAAAACACCGTCTCAATATCAAACACGATGAACAGCATGGCGATCAAGTAAAACTTGACCGGGAACCGCTCCCGTGCCGACCCGACCGGGGTGACGCCGCACTCATACGGCGCAAGCTTGGCCGCCGAGGGTTTCTTCGGCCCCAGCACCCACGACAAGCCGACCAGGGTGGCGGCCAGCAGCACGGCGACCACGAGCAGCACCAGAAGGGGGATATAATCCCCGATTTGCGAAACGGGCGGAGCGGGAACAGGCGGCATGGCTGTCTTCCTTTGAGGCGAGGGCGCAATATGTGAATTATGTCACAAGGTAGGGTCTTTGTCAACTGCGATTTACAGGCAAGCGGCCCGTGCAAAGCCCTGGCAAAGGCGCAGCTTGCGTGTATCTCCCTTGTCGCTAACGCGTACCAACGAGGGAACAATTTCTTCCGTCGTTGGTACACGCTGGCAGCGCCGCAGCAATGCTCAAAGTACGCCTGTAGCACCTGGCGGAACGGGGGTTATGAAACCAGGCCCCACTGCTTCAAGATGCCGAGTGTCGAGGGCAGAGGCGTCTGCCAGAGCCAGTCGGGGGCGAGCCACAGGCCGGGGAGGGCGCGGCTGTGGTAGCGGCCTTCGGTGTCGAGGGGAATGTCCTGGTAGCGGCCTTCGGCAGTGAGTTGGTAGAAGGCGACGGTTTGCACGAAGGGGTCAATGAGCCAGTATTCTGGGACCCCGGCTTGTTCATATTCGCGGAACTTGGTTTCACGGTCACGGCGAATGCTTTCGGGGCTGATGATCTCGATGGCGAGGTCGGCGGAGCCATCCAGGTAGTTTGCTTGCAAGCGCGGAAGATTGGCGGTGGCGACAAAGAGAATGTCAGGTTCGCGGCCCCTCTTTTGGGCGCGGAGGCGCATTTGGAACTGTGAGTAAAAGATTTTACCGAGTGAGTTATATTCCACGTAGAAGTCAAGCAGCAACAAGAGAAACGCGCCGACCTGCTGATGGCGGCGAGGGGCAGGAGCAAAGGTAATAACTTCTCCGTCTTCCCATTCGGCGTGTGTGCCGTCGTACTGGGTCAGGAACTCCTCGCAGGTGAGGCGGGCGACAGAAGGGGTGACAGAGATTTGGGCCATTTATCGAGCCTCTTAGTCGGGGTCGTAGGCGAGGGCGGGGGACAGCCAGCGCTCGGCTTCGGGGACGGGCATTCCCTTGCGGACGGCGTAGTCTTTCACCTGGTCGCGCTCAATCTTGCCCAGCGAAAAGTATTTGGCCTGGGGGTGGGCGAAGTAGAAGCCGCAGACGGAGCTGGCCGGGTGCATGGCGAGGCTTTCGGTGAGATGGATTTGCGCGTTGTGTTCGGCGTCTAAGAGGGTGAAGAGTGTCCACTTTTCCGTATGGTCGGGGCAGGCGGGGTAGCCGGGCGCGGGCCGGATGCCTCGGTAGCGCTCTTTGATGAGGTCTTCGCCGGACAGGTTTTCGCAGCAGCCGAAGCCCCAATCGTCGCGGGCTTGTTTGTGCAAGTATTCGGCGAAGGCTTCGGCCAGCCGGTCGGCGAGGGCGGAGACCATGATGGCGTTGTAGTCGTCGTGGGCGAGCTTGAAGGTCTGCACAAGGTTGTCTGCGCCCAGGCCGGTCGTGACGGCGAAGGCTCCGAGGTAGTCGGCGATCCCGGTGTCGCGGGGGGCGATAAAGTCGGCGAGGGCCTTGTTCGCATTGTCCCCGGTCTTTTCGCCCTGCTGACGGAGGGTGTGGACAACAGCCAGGACTTCCTGACGGGTGTCGTCGGTGTAGAGTTCAATGTCGTCACCGACCGAGTTTGCGGGCCAGAAGCCGTACACGCCGTTCGCCAGGAGAGAGTTGTCGGCGATAATTTGGCCCAGCAGCAGCAGGGCTTCGTCGTGAAGCTTCTGCGCTTCTACGCCGACCACAGGGTCGGTCAAGATGTCCGGGTAGCGTCCGTGCAGCTCCCAGGCGCGAAAGAAGGGCGACCAGTCGATAAACGGGACAAGCTCGCGCAGGGGCAGGTCGCGCAGGGTGCGGACGTGAGTGAACGACGGGACGGCAATGTCTTTGGCGTCCCAGATGATGGGCGTGCGATTGGCGCGGGCGTCCTCCAGCGTGACGCTTTTGCGCTCGCTGCGCTTGCCGGCATGGGTGTCGCGGGCGGCCTGCTGCTCGCGGGCCAATTGGGCGACATAGTCCGGCTTCTGGTCGTCACTGAGCAGGCTGCTGACGACCCCCACAGCGCGGGAGGCGTCGAGGACATGGACGACAGGGTTTTCGTAGTGCCCGGCAATCTTGACGGCGGTGTGGACACGGCTGGTGGTCGCCCCGCCGATGAGCAGGGGAACATGGAAGCCTTCGCGCTGCATTTCCCGGGCGACATGGGCCATCTCGTCGAGGGACGGAGTGATTAGCCCGGACAGACCGATGATGTCCACGTTCTTTTCCCTAGCGGTGCGCAGGATGTTCTCGGCGCTGACCATGACGCCCATGTCTATCACTTCGTAATTGTTGCAGCCTAAAACCACGCCCACAATGTTCTTGCCGATGTCATGCACATCGCCCTTGACGGTGGCGAGCAGCACTTTGCCCTGCGCCCGGTGCGAACCCGACAGTTCTTTCTCGGCCTCCATGTAGGGCAGCAGGACGGCGACGGCGCGCTTCATCACGCGGGCGCTTTTGACGACCTGCGGCAGGAACATCTTGCCTGAGCCAAATAAGTCGCCGACCACGTTCATGCCGTCCATGAGGGGGCCTTCGATCACGTGCAGGGGGCGGTCGTATTGCAGGCGGGCTTCTTCCGTGTCGGCTTCAATATAATCGGTGAGGCCCTTTATCAACGCGTGGGACAGACGCTGCTGGACAGGGGCGTCGCGCCAGGTGTCGGTTTCTACCGCCTTTGTTTTGCCCTTGACGCTCTTGACGGTCTCGGCGTAGGCCAGCAGGCGGTCGGTGGCGTCATCCCGGCGGTGCAGGATGGCGTCTTCTACTAACTCCCTGAGTTCGGCGGGAATGTCTTCGTAGACCGCCAGCATGCCCGCATTGACGATGCCCATATCCAAGCCCGCCTGAATGGCGTGGTACAGAAAGACCGAGTGCATGGCTTCGCGCACGACACTGTTGCCCCGGAACGAGAACGAGATATTGCTGACGCCGCCCGACACTTTGGCTCCGGGCAGGGTGGCTTTAATCTGGCGGGTGGCTTCAATGAAGTTGACGGCGTAGGGGTTGTGCTCGTCAATGCCGGTCGCGATTGTTAATATGTTGGGGTCAAAGATAATATCAGTGGGCGGGAAGCCCACTTGCTTGGTGAGAATGTTGTAGGCACGGGTGCAGATGGCGACTTTACGATGGATGCTGTCGGCCTGGCCCTGCTCGTCAAAGGCCATGACAACGACGGCGGCCCCATAGCGTCTAACCAGTGTCGCCTTGTGGATGAAGTCGTCTTCCCCGTTCTTGAGGCTGATGGAATTGACGATGCCCTTGCCCGGCAGGCATTTCAGCCCGGCTTCGAGCACGTCCCACTTGGACGAGTCGAGCATGATGGGCACGGGGTTGATGCCCGGCTCGCCCTGGATGAGCGTGAGGAAGTGGGTCATGGCGTGGACGCCGTCCAGCATACCCTCGTCCATGTTGATGTCGATAATCTGTGCGCCGTTGTCCACCTGCTGCTGGGCGACTTGGAGGGCGGCTTCGTAGTCTCCGGCGAGGATGAGTTTCTTGAAGGCGGGCGAGCCAGTGATGTTGTTGCGCTCGCCGACATTGACAAAGTTGGTGTCGGGGCGGATGGTGAACGCTTGTGTGCCGCACAGACGTGTCAATGGCTCCACCGTCGGGATAGCGCGGGGGGCGTAGGGGCGCACGGCGTCGGCGATAGCCTTGATGTGCGCGGGCGTGGTGCCGCAGCAGCCGCCGACAATGTTCAGCCAGCCCTGGGCGGCCCACTCTTCCAGTTGGGGGGCGAGGCTTTCGGGGGTTTCCGGGAAGCCTGTCTCAGACATGGGGTCAGGCAGGCCCGCATTGGGGTACGCGCTGAGGTAGACCGGGGCAATCTGCGAAAGCTCCTGGATAAACGGACGCATGAGGTCGGGGCCGAGGGCGCAGTTCAGCCCGACAGAGAGCAAGGGAACGTGACTGATGCTGTTCCACATGGCCTCCAAGTTCTGGCCGGACAGGTTGCCGCCTGCGAGGTCAGTGATGGTAAGACTTGCCATGATCGGCACGGAGCGCCCTGTGTTCTCAAACAACGTCTGGATGGCAAACAGGGCGGCCTTGAGATTTAGGGTGTCGAATGTCGTCTCGCACAGCAGCACGTCGGCGTTGCCGTCCATGAGGGCCTGGGCCTGCTCGTAGTAGCCGCTGACGAGTTCATCCCAGGTGACATTGCGCTCGGCGGGCTTGTCCGAGTTGACCATGACGGTGGCGGAGCGTGTCTGCGGGCCGAGTGTGCCCGCGACGAAGCACTGGCGCGTGGGGTCATTCGCGCGGACGCGGGCGATGGCGCGGTGGGCGACTTCGCAAGCGACCAGGTTCATCTCGCGCACCAGGTCGGTCATGCCGAAGTCGGCCTGGGAGATGGCGTTGGCGCTGAACGTGTTGGTCTCGATAATGTCCGCGCCCGCTTCCAGGTACTCGACATGGATGTCTTCGATGACATTGGGGCGGACAAGCATCAGCGCCTCGTTGCTGTTCTTGAGGTCGATAGGGTGCTGCTGGAAACGGTCGCCGCGATAATGCTCTTCGGTGAACTTGTGGCGCTGCACCATCGTGCCCATCGCGCCGTCTAGGATCAAGATGCGCTGCTTGAGAAGCTCGGTAATGTCAGGCATGATACGAGATTATAGCACATGAAAGAAGGAGTGGCTTCCGGCCCTGAGTTTCGGGGGAGCGGGTGGGCGCATGGTCAGCCCCGTGGTCATTGGCGAACTACAAGCTGGTGTGGGAGTCGTTGGACAGCGTGTGGCTTTGTTTCAAGCGCCATGCGCCATTGGCTTTCACCCACTCTTCGCGGCGTGTTTGATCTAAAGTGGTGTGGGCCAGCCTGCCGAGAAACAGGACGCGGTAGCGGGTGAGGACGACAAGGTGCTGGATTAACGTGACGCTGGCCCCGGCAGGAGTTAGGTTTGTGGTCTGGATGATGGTGGTGGACTGAATGCTTTGGGCGCGGGCAAGATCGTGATTAAGGCCGCTTCGCACCTGGGCGGCGGTGAAGCGCTTGCCTTCGTCATTGATGGAAACAAAGTCGGGCGTACACGGCGCGGTGACATTGGGAAAGTCTTTGCGTTCCAGGGCGGTGTCTATCTTGGTGTGAGCAAACTGGATTGCCTGCCGCGCAGCCGCATTGGGATCGCCATGGGCGACAGGCATGTTTGCGCCGAAGCAGGCGAAGACAAGCGCGACGAGAACGCAGAAAATCGGACGTGAATGTTTAATGGGTTCGGCCCTTTGGGTGCGCAGAAGGGTTTAGCTTCGCAGTTGTTTGATAATGCCCAGCTCGTCGGAGCTGCCCCATCGCTCCGCAATCTTGCCGTCACGGAAGAGGCTGATCTGCATTCCTCGTGCGCTGACACGTTTGCCCGTGGGGGCAATACCCTGGAAGTCGCCCCGGTGCGTGCCGTTCATGGTGTAGGCGAAGCAGACATTGTTGTCGTCTGTCACCAAGTGGTTCACTTCCAATTGGAGGTCGGGAAAGGCGGCACGCATCTGCGTAAACATGTCTATATAGCCCTGCGCACCCGGCCCCTGCGTGGGCGCGGGGTCATGGTCGAGGGTGTCCGGGGTAAAAACTTCGCGAAGGCCTTCCAGGTTGCCGGTGGAGACGCATTCGCCCATCTTCTTTTGCATTTCTATGTTTTGGGCGGCGGACACGGGTGGTTTTCTTTCTGGCATCGCTGCGCTGCGGAGAGTACGGGTTCTATTTACACGTTTTCGGCGGTCTTGAAACACGGCGGCGAAGATTGAGAAGGCGTGGGGCGGGGAACACACAAAGCGTTTGATACGGAAAGCGAGGATGGAAACTATGGCGGGAATGCTTGCAGGCAAGACGGCGCTGGTGACGGGGGCATCGTCGGGCATTGGGGAAGCGACGGCAAAAGCGCTGGCGAGCGAGGGCGCACGCGTGGCGGTGTCGGCGCGTCGGGCCGACCGATTAGAGGCGTTGGTTAAGGAAATCAAAGAAATGGGCGGCGAGGCGTATGCGGTCGTGGCCGATGTGGCCGACGAAGACCAGGCACGTCAGATGGTGGTCTCGGCCAATGAGCATCTAGGGCGCATTGATATTCTGGTCAACAATGCGGGCGTAATGCTGCTCGGCCCCATCGGGCAGGCCGACACCGACGACTGGCGTCGCATGGTGCAGACCAACGTGATGGGCCTGATGTATGCGACCCATGCGGCCCTGCCGCTAATGAAAGCACGGGGCGGCGGGCACATTGTCAACATTTCAAGCGTGGCGGGACGGGTCGCGCGCGAAGGCAGCGGCGTTTACAATGCCACCAAGTGGGGCATCGGCGCGTTCAGCGAGTCGCTGCGTCAGGAAGTCAGCCGTGACAAGGTGCGCGTGACCATTATCGAGCCGGGTGCGGTGAACACCGAGCTTGTGGGCAATATCACCAACCCTGACGCCAAAAAGAAAGCCGAAGAAATGTACGGCGGCATGGAATCTTTGGAACCCGAAGACATTGCCAATGCGATTGTGTATGCCGTCAGCCAGCCGCCGCGCGTCAATGTCAATGAAATACTCATTCGCCCGACAGAGCAGCAATTCTGACACGCCGCGGAAGCAGGAAAAAGGGCCGGGAAAGCATTTGCGTTTCCGGCCCTTTTTCTTGGGTAACAATTTCTGGACAGCGCGCCAAAGTTATGTTATACTAAGGCACGCGCCGCTCAAAAGTGGCTCCCCGAGTAGGACTCGAACCTACGACATCCTCGTTAACAGCGAGGCGCTCTGCCAATTGAGCTATCGGGGATCGTTGACGGCTTATTATAGGCCAAAGATGCTCAGATTGTCAAGGGTTTGGCGTGGGATTTCTTCGCAGTTCAGGAGACGCTTTGAAGGTCACGGAAATTATTTTCCTCAGCACATGCCGCGTGCGGCTCGTTGTTGAAATCGCCGATCCGGCCTCGTATACCACGCATGGCGAGGCGCGCATTCCCCGCCGCTTGTTCAAGATGTTCCCGCGCATGGCGGCCCAGCGCTGCTGCAACGACGGCGGGTATTCGTTCAGGCGCGAGGCGCAGGCGACCGAAATCCCGCATGTTTTCGAGCATCTCATCCTGGAAATCCAGGATCAGGTGCGGCGCGGGTCAGGCGCAGCGCTTGCGGGGGAAACCCAGTGGAATTGGACACAAGACCCGCGCGGGCGCTTTTATGTGACCGTGGACTACGACAACGAAATTGTGGCCCTCGGCGCGATCCGCTTGGCCGAGCGCCTTATTAATGCCCTGGACAGCAAAGATATCGCGTGCGTGGACATGCCGCGCGAGATTGCGCGCCTGCGTGACCTGGCCCGTTTGAGCCGCCGCCACCACCATCATCCCCGCCCTTCGCGCGGCGATTATCGTCCTTCTCCCTACCCTAATCACGACCAACCGGCAGGCTCTTTCGAAGAAGAGCCTGCCGGTTCGACTGCGCGTCTGCCCGATGTGGCAGCCGCTTAACAACCCCACGCTTTTTTTGACTTAGCGGCGCAGAATGCCGAAGATGGAGATCAAAATGCCGATCCCTGTCAGCGCGTCGATCTTGGTGCCGGGCGTGCCCTGCGGAATGTTGATGTTGTCGCCGGGCTGAATGATCGTGTTGCCCTGCACGGTCGGGTCCGTCGCATTCAGCTTAACCGTTTGCACGCGTCCGTTGCCGGGCTTGCGGATGATGGTGACTTCTTTGAGCTTTGGACGATCTCCCAGGCCCCCGGCCTGCCCGATGGCATCGGCCAGAGTGAAGTTCGGGGTGTTGAGCGCATACTGCGACGGGTTGCGGACAGACCCGGTGATCGTGTACACATTGGGGACATTGGCGGCCTTGACCACGATGATGTCGCCGTCGAGCAGCAGCGGGTTGATCGCGGCATCGGTCTGGTTGCGCAGCACGGCGTCATAGTTGAGCAGGGACTGCTGTGCCGTGTTGGCATGCTGAAGGTAAACGCCCTGACGATTAGCATCCTGCACCAGCCCGCCTGCGGCTTGCAGAGCATCGTAAACCGTGGCTTTGGCCGGAACCTGCTCGCGTCCGGGCTTTGCGACTTCGCCGCGCACGACTACCTGAATCGGCACGGCATCCCGGCGCGGCACATAGATTACGTCGCCGTTTTGCAGCAGCGGGTTGCCGGACGGGGACTGCGTGTTGAGAAACAGCAGATAGTTGACATTGGCGGTTGTGTGGGCCTGCCCGGTCTGGCCGTGCGTGACCTGCACTTTGGCGAGGTCGGCGTCCAGCCCCGGCCCGGCCTGCTGCAAGACATCGTTGAGCCGGGAGTCTGAGCGCACCAGCCGCGTGCCCTGCCCGCTGATGGCTCCGGTCAGCTCGACCGAAATGCCGCCCGCGCTGATCTGCGTCACCACCACCTGCGGGTTGCGGTAATACTTTGCCAGGGCGCGGGCCAATGTTTTGGAGGCCTGCGGCGGCGTCATTCCGCCCAAGTGCACCTGATTAACATACAGCAGCGTGACATTGCCCGCGCTGTCCACGGTGTAATCGTTGCTGAGGTCAGGCTCCCCCGCGACCGTGATATGGATTTTCGCCCCGGCATCGATCACCGAAGACGGCGCGATCTGCTCCTGCGCCCGCGCGGGCAGATGCGAGACGAGGCCGCCCGGCACAGCCGCCCACAGCATCAGCGCGAGGGCGAGGCTGCGGCGAAAGCGGGGGCCGAAACTAGGCAGTGACGAATAAGACATCATTTCGTTTCTCCGTGTTGAAAGCGTAAGTCAGTATACCATGCGCGCGGCTTGACACGCAAACCCGCACGCTCAGTGACTCCACACACAGCAGAAGTGATGCCAAACCGGCCCTGTTTGTTCCCCAACAACCCCCATGTCGGCAAAAACAGCGGCTTTACTCGGCAGCGGCAATTTGCGGCACGACATTTTCGGCCTGCTTGCCTTTGGGGCCGTCACCGACTTCATACGCCACTTCCTGCCCCTCGTGCAGAAACTTGTAGCCTTTCTGCTGAACGGCGGAAAAGTGGACAAACAAGTCTTTGCCCTCGCCGGTATCAATAAATCCGTAGCCTTTTGCGTCGCTAAACCACCTGATTTTTCCGATTGCCATTGCCATGTCTTCCTTCGACGTGTGCGCGTCTTGCGTTTCTGAACCAATGCGGGCACGGCGGCTTTTTACGCCGAAGCCGCTTTGGAAGACAAGTCCGGCCCGACCTTGCCCATCTGCGCGAGGGCGCGCTGCCCATCCAAAGCCAGCGGCCCGGCGGGAAACCTTTGCAGCATTTCGCCATAAAACTGCCGCGCCTGATCCGGGTCCTGGTAGACCTTTTCGGCCAGGCGTCCCAGCCGGAACCAGGCGGCTTCGGCTTCGACGGCCTGCGGCGTGGCTTCCAAAATGCGGTAATACACACGCGTCGCCAGGTCGTTGGCGAAGACCCGTTCCAGCTGCGAGCCTAAACGCAGAAAGAACGCGGGCGGCAGGCCGCGCATGGCCGTTTCGGGCAATCGCAAGACCAGAGAAGCCAAAGCGGCGGCATCGCCCTGTTCAATCAAAACGCGCCCGTGCTTTTGCAATGCCTGCACGCATTTGGTTTCGTCGGCGGGGTGGCCCGAAGCCAGGCGCTTGTGGCAGTACGTTTGGATCAGCGTCACGCCGGGATTGGCGGCTTCCATCAGCGCTTCCAGCTCGT
>JAABUQ010008992.1_pt1 | contig 13720 bp, 16 predicted proteins | sample 5560001 | NCBI WGS metagenome assembly JAABUQ01 (sample SAMN10711888, study PRJNA513371) | rock metagenome | isolation source: Antarctica rocks | place: Antarctica: Victoria Land, Finger Mt nord | collected 2015-12-18
GAAAAAGGAGACGTGAGAGGGCAGATGACATTGATCGCTCAGTTGTTTGGAAGAGTAGCCTACACTGAACAAGCAGAGTTACTCTATACTCATTTATCTTCTTTCCATTTCTTGCAACACAACCAGACCATCCTGATCCAGTTGCCACAACCTGGTCCCTTGCTTTCAGAGAGATAGAGCTACACCATCCAGCAGCGATCGATTTGCTCCGTGTCTGTACTTTCCTGCATCCTGATGCAATCCCTGAAGAGATCATTACTGGGGGTGCACAGTACCTGGGACCACAGTTACAATCAATCGCTGAAGATCCGTTCTCTCTCAACAAAGCCATTGCTGCGGCAGGAGCCTACTCGCTGATACATCGTAATGCTACCGAAAGCACGCTGAACGTTCATCGTCTGGTGCAAGCTGTGCTTAAGGACACAATGGAAGCCGAGGCTCAGCGCGAGTGGGCAGGACAAGTCGTTCGTGCTATTAATGCAGTCTTTCCAGAAACAGGAAGGTTTCCTTCTTGGCCAAAATGTGAGCGTTACTTGCCACATGCGTTGGAATGTGTTGCAGTGATTGAGTGTGAGAACCTTCTGTTCCTTGAAGCTGCATCATTACTCAACCGGGTTGGGGTCTATTTGGAGGATCGTGCACGGTATCGTGAGGCAGAGCCTCTGTTCATAAAAGCGCTGGCGATTCAGGAATCGGTGTTAGGAGCAGAGCATCCTGAGAGAACAAGAGGTCTACACCGCCTAGCGATCCTTTATGTCCAGCAGCAAAGGTACATGGAAGCAAAGCGATTACACGAGCAGGCATTGGCGCTTCGAGAGCGACAGCTAGGACGAGAGCATCCTGAGGTGGCAACTAGTCTTGTGAATTTGGCATTTATCTATCTTGTTCAGCGGGAATACATAGAGGCAGAGCGGTTGTATGAGCGTGCATTAGCAATTCGAGAGCAGCAATTGGGGTCGGGTCACCCAGAGACAGCAATCTATGTGCAAAATCTGGCGTTTCTTTACAAAGAACAGGGGAAGTATGCAGAGGCGAGGCAGTTTTATGATCGATCACTAGCCATGTGTGAGCAGGTAAATACTGTTATTCTGCTCAATGTGGCGGCATTCAACCGTTTCCAAGGGAGATATGTAGAAGCAGAATTGCTAGCCAAGCGAGCATTAACGATTTGTGAACAACAGGATGGCCCAGAACACGTCTTGACAGCGCGTAATCTGAATCTATTGGGATCTATCTATCGTGCCCAGGGGAAATATGCGGAGGCGGAGCGGTTGTATGAACGAGCGTTGACAATACGAGAACGGCTGCTAGGACCAGAAGACTCTGAGATAGCGAGCAGTTTGGACGGCTTGGCGCTTGTCTACAGAGAACAAGGAAGATACGAAGAGGCAGAGCGCCTATTAGCGAGAGCATTAGCAATTGATGAGAAAATATATGATCCAGAAGATCCAGATGTTGCACAGACTCTCAACAGCTTAGCATTCATCTACCTTGATCAAAAGAAGTATGTAGAAGCGGAGTTGTTGGCGAAGCGAGCATTGGCGATTGAGGATCGATATTTGAGAGCTGATCACCCAAAAACAGCGGCGAGTCTTAACTGCTTAGCACTCATCCATGGAACACAGAGAAGGTATGAGGAGGCAGAATGCTTACTGAAACGTGCACTGTGGATTCGAGAGCGGCAGTTGGGACCTCAGCACCCAGAAACAGCGGAGATCATACACAATCTGGCGACGCTTTGGGAAGCACAAAGCAACAGCAAGGAGGCCAGGGACTGGTATGCTCGTGCATTGGCAAGTCGTGAACAGGTGCTTGGAGCACGCCATCCCAAAACAACGGAGACACGCATGCGCTTCATCGCCCTGCTCCACACCATGGGACAATACGAGGAAGCATCTCGGCTTGAGGCGACTCAGTCTGAGCCGTGAGCAATGCAAGAAGAACCGAAAGAATTGAATTGGTTATCAATGATCCCTTGACAACCAATTACGAATAATGTGGACGCCATTGGATTGGGCAGAATATCATAATTATCCAATAGTTTTACTTGAGAATGTAGTCGATGCTTATCTCTGGCGTCCCTTCCAAGCCTGGCTTGAAGCCTGGCGTTGTCTGGAATATGAATTTGAGCTGATCTTTTTTAATTCCATGCACGCCCATCCAACACCACAGAGTCGAGATCGCATGTACTTTGTGGCCTGGAAGCAGGGAATGCGGCAACCGAACTTGAAGATCACTCCTCTTGCCTATTGTGCACGATGCGAGAAAGATGTAGACTCAGTCCAGTCCTGGAAACATCCGCACCGCCGGTATGGAAAGTATCGACAGCAGTACGTCTATTGTTGCCCACACTGTGCTCGCGGGGTCACACCATATTATGTGGAATTTGATTTGCTCTTCTAGAGTGGTATCAATATGGTCTGCAAGCAAAATGTTTTCAACTATCCCTTTTCTGCTGGTTTGTCCTTGCGTGCCTTTCTTGGCTATGCTATAATTGCTCTCAAATAAACTCAAATTATGTTACATTTAGTCTCCTTTTTCAGAGGGGTAGTATGCTTGGCCTGAATGGGATGATGAAGTTAGAGACAAACGACATAGATGCATTTGGCTTAGAAATAAGTAATAAATATCTATTACTACCATGCTGTCAAAAAGCTTTGAATACCCTGAAGGAAAGGTTATTATCTAAATTTGTAGACCATCTGAAAAACCACATTTCCATGCTTATCATTTTGCTCATATATTTAGACGGCTACTATGATGACACACTCTATACATGTGAGCAAATCCCCGAAGAATATAAATGGCCTTTAACAAAAAAGCAGAGGCGAAGACAAAAGATTTGCGAGTTTCCCCCAAAGCAATCGCTACTTGATTCCTCTTCATTCGACGCAGTTGCACTTTATCCCACTGTCAACTTTGCTGTCGAATATGAGGAGCATCATGTCTACAACACCATCTCTCAATCAGGGCCAGGAGGATATATCTCCTGAACCGCCAACCATTCGCCGTATGCGCTGGTTTTTTCTCTTGCTTGTTACCCTTTGGATCTTTGGTGCTATGGCACTACCTTTTGTTGCTTTCTACCTCACCAAAGATCCTCTCAGCTTCACGTTCTTCACTACACTTGCTCCACCAGTATACATCATGTATCGAGTTGTAGCGTTTCTTTTTCCGAAAGATGAAAGAGATTTCCAACTAGCATTAACAAAGATACAACTTACAGCAAAAAAGGCGCATGACAAAGGACAGGTACTCTAAGGGGATATTAAGAACTCAACCTTTTGTTCTCTAAGAGCAAGGATTGTAGGTAAAGTATCATGTTTTTGTCTGCAAAGCTTTACTCATCTTCTCTCATGACATATACTCCTTTCAGTTGGGAACGAGGAGAATAGAGAGATGAGTGAAATTTGTTGGGGCCGATATCCCAATCTGGCCCAATACTCACATGGGCGAACTTGGCTCACCATTCAACAGAACTTAGGGTTAGCTCAAAACACTATCGAGGCCTATGGGCGCGCGCTAGAAGATTATATTACTTTCAGCCAGCAGAGGGAGATGTCACTGGAGTCTGCTCATCGAGAGCACATAGCACTTTATGTGCGTGATCTCACATCACGACCTCATCCCCGCAGACGCAAAACCATTCCTGTGCCGAATGGCTCTGGAGGCTTGGCAAACGCCACACTCCAGCAACGTCTGACGGCTGTACGCTTGTTTTATGATTACTTAATGGAAGAAGGGATACGAGAGGATAACCCGGTGGGTCGTGGACGATACTGGAAATGCCCTACGAAGTGGTTCTGTCTCACTTTTGGTGATAAGCTCTTCAAATAAGCGGTTGAAACCATTCGGTTCATGCTCAAAAAGATTGAGCCCTCTACTTGATAAGTTCATCCTTCACCAAAAGTGAGACAGAACCACGAAGTGAGCAGGGTTGGCCCACAATCCTGAAACATTGCCCCCAATCTTGAGCAGCAGGACACACGTTTCTGGAAAAACCGCTTCTCATCTGGCTTCCTTCACTGAGATTTTGTAAATTGGAGGGAGAAAAAGGAAGGTACCGATCCCGCGCGTCCCGGATCGGGTTCGCCAGTTCGCCCAGGGCTATTTAATTCTTTCCAGAGAAAGAAGGAAAAGACGAAGCGCCAGAATAGGACGAGCAGCCACTGTGCGCATCTGGCTGGCCACGTTGGTGACGCCAAGCCAGTCAAACAACGCAAGCAGGAAGCTAGTGAGAATAGTCAGGGTTCGAGGGGCAACGCCCTTGCGAACTTGACAGGCATCCTCTTGCAATGGAACATCCCGACGCCAGTGGAGCCGATTTTCGATGGCCCAATGGTCTCTGATCAGTTCGAGCAGACGCTGTGGGCTCGCTTGTGCAGGCGTCAAACTGGTAAAGCCATAGACCATCTCCTGGGTGCAAACCAGCGGCTTACAGACCCGTCAGCGAAGGCGAAACACCTGAGCAATGCCAGTCCAAGGTTTGCAGAGAAAGTCATTGAGTTCAGTAGAGGCCGAAAGGCTCACGCATTTCCAACCGCCCATGCCCATTGTCACAGGTATGGGTCGTGCGCCAATCGTGGCAATCGACAGGAGGCTCGTGGAAAAAGAGGTGCAGGTCCTCTTGCAGCGTGGGCTGATTGCCTTTGGCAAAGAGCACATAGTCTCCTCCGGCCAGTGTGACCTCCAGACAAAATGCTTGTTGGGTGTGTAAGGCATCAGCGCTCACGATACGTCCTTTGATGGACTGTGGGCTGAGCATCTCGTTGATTCGACTCAGTTCGTTTTCTTTGTCTCCTACAACCTGCTCGCTGAGCACGATGCCGGTCTGCGTTTCATACAGACTCACGCGGATCGCATCTTCTTTTGATCCTCAGCCAGATGTCCCTGGGTTCCGCGCAAGGTTTTCCCATCAAGGGCCACATGTTGCTGCTCCCCTTCCTCTCGTCCTTGTGCTCTCGCCCGCGTGAGTAGATCCATCAACACGTGATTGAGTTGGATAGGATCAACAGCTCGTAAGACATTGCTGTAGGTCGCAGCACACGGAAAGTTCGGCCCCGCCTGTGGGAACACTTCTTGTAACCATGCTCCTCGCAGCCGAATCCACTCGCTTGTCGCTTGCAATGTCGTTTCTCCTGCCGCTTTGGCCAACAGCAGATAGGTCATGATGAGCGCGACCGAGTACCGCTTCCCTTGCTTTCGACGCCTATCCTTGAGCTGTTGCATCGCCTCATAGATCGAATGGACCTCTGCTTGCCCATCCCAGCCTTCCAGTTCCTTTGCTTCCTTCTGTATAATAGCGTTCATGAGGATCAGTCCCCTGCTTTCTGAGCTCTTTTGGTAGTCTCATTGTAGCAGTGAGTGATCCTTTTGTTTTGCTCTCCTTTCTTCTGAGAATTAAATAGCCCTGCAGTTCGCCAACCCATCCTTGACAGGATCATCTCCCTCCCTGTATAGTAGTGAAGTATTCACTCGTTTTTTAGGAGGTTTTGACATCTATGCCAGTGTGCCGCTAACTCCATTCTGTTTCCTGTTTAAACAGTGAAACAGACACCATCATTCTTGCTTCCATCTATCGCGTGTCTCTCATCAGGCATGAGCGCTCGGCCGTTCTGCGCCTGGAATGCGCGAGACGGTGGATAGTGATAACGCAAGAAGCGAGATGGTGCGAGAGAGATATGGAGAAGTATGCGGCAAAGAGGTGTCAGGCCTGGAACTGCGGCGAACGCATCGCCGATGTTCCCCGATAGGCCACACCATTGGCAGATGGATGCCATCTTTTCCCCTGTCGCGGCATCGCATGTTCGATCATTGTGCAGGCGATGAGCCTTTTCTCTCTTCTCCCTCTTGTCTCTCCCATCGTTTCCTTGCGGTGTTGATACGATTGTGTTGTTTATTCTCTCAGAAAAAAGCAAGGAATACCTATCATGACAGAACATCAGCTTTCACTCCTCCCCTTCTACGCGGGTTGGGGTAGATACCAGCAGCATCTTGTCGCGGCCATCGCGCCCCTTACAGGAGAGCAGCTTGCCTTGCGCAACACGCCGCAACACTGGTCGATTGGCATGTACGCGACGCATATTGTTGCAAATCGCGCCTGGTTCTTCCACGCACGGATGGGCGAGGGGAGCGACGATCTGACTTCCCTCGAATTATGGGCTTTGGGAGTCTGTGAGGCGGACGTAGATCCATGCCACCCGGCGACAGAACTGGTTGCCGGACTTGAGAAGACCTGGCAGATGATCGAACAGACGCTTACCCGTCTGACTCCTGCTGATCTTGAGCAGGTCTTCCCGCCTCTGGATGATGCGGAGCGTGTGCGTCACGCGAAACTGGTAGAGCCTGCGCTCCAGCCATACGCTCAGATGTGGGTGGATGCAGCACGTCAGGCTAAAGTAGTGAGACCTGCGGTTTCGCTCCAGTGGATCATCTGGCATGTACTCGAACATGACATCCATCACGGCAGCGAAATCTCCACCACTCTCGGCGTATACGGCCTGCCAGTAGTCGAGTTGGATTAAGAACAGGAACGTCTTCAGTTTCCCTCTCTCATGGATAGAGAGGGGAAAGACTGGATGCAGAGATGCACAGCATCAACCTGTTTTCTGACGCATATATCGGATCTTCCGCTACTTTGGTGAAATAGACTCATCTATGAGACAACGGAGAGAGGGTCTTCCGCATCAGAGGCTCCTTCCCAATTTGGTGGAATATCTCTGCAATTTCTGATTCATCAAAGTGGCGGGAGACCCATGATGCTGAAAAGGGTGGGCAGTCGAAATGAGCAGAAAAAAACTTCTTATGGCCTGTGAAGCCAGCTCAGAAGGTTGTTTCTCCCGATTTTTTGCTCATTTCGATTGCCCACTGGCGCCACCACTCATGTGGCGAGGTGTCCAGTGGGCCTCGCCGACGGGAGGAGTGCTGAACCGTGCAAGGAAACGGAGAGGTGCCACACGCTGCTGCCAGGAGGGAATCTGCGGCCGGTGCTGCCTGGTAATAAGCGCCAATAGTGAGCCAAAATCAGCGCGAAATGTAGGAAATCGGCGTGAATGTTGAGCAACACAGCCATTGGCAGCCTGAAAACCCGCTCCACAAGCGAACGTTTGCACGCCGTTTTTGTAAATTCGCGCGGCCAGCTGAGAACGCATTTCGAGCTTTTCTTGCATCAGTCCACACGAGAAGATGGGCTGAAGGTTCGACAGAGGCTTTGAAGTTACCATATCGTTTGCTCTTTCTGCCTCTTTTCAACGCAGAGAAGCGAATATGAGGCAAATCATTTTGCCGTGAATTTACAAATATTGAACGCCATGAACCGCTCCAGAGGCGGCCTCTCAAGCAACCAATAGTTGTGTTGCTCAACATTCACGCCGATTTCCTACATTTCGCGCTGATTTTGGCTCACTATTGGCGCTTATTACCACTGCCCTGCGGGCAGAGTGATGAAAGAGACGGTGAGACGCTTCACTGTGCCAGGAAAGAGGAGAGTGCCAGGTGCTTTCAGGTAGTGCACATGCCCTTCTCAAGCGGTGAGAGAGGGTAGGGAGCGATATCTTGCTCAGGTCGCTTGCAGCAGGAGAGGAAAGAGGATATACTTCAGTCAGATCCGTTGTGACTGGGTCGAGAGAGGAAGCAGAGAGTCAGATGAGCACAATTCTCCCATCAGTAGAAGTGTTCTATTCCTATGCGGATGATGATGAGCGGTTGCTTCAAGAACTGGAGAAGCATTTGAGTCTTCTGCAGCGCGAGGGCCTCATTACGCCCTGGCACAAACGCCATATTGTTGCCGGTATGGACTGGAAGAAGATACTCGATGAGCACCTCAACACCGCTTCCGTGATCCTGCTGCTCATCAGTGCAGACTTTGTGGCGTTGGACTATTGCTATGGGATCGAGATGCAGCGAGCGATGGAGCGCCACGAAGCGGGCGAGGCACGAGTCATCCCTATTGTGTTGCGGCCAACAGATTGTCAGAGTGCGCCCTTTGCAAAGCTCTAGGCGCTCCCAAGCAACGGGGTGCCGATTACCCGCTGGAATGATCAGGATGAAGCCTTTGTGGATGTGGCTCAAGGCATCCGAGTGGCTCTTCGAGAGACACAACACCTTACATTGAGAACATCTTCCACGGCATTCCCGCGTATTTGGAACATTCCGTATGCGCGTAATCCGGTGTTTACGGGCCGCGAAGAGGTGCTGACACAACTGGCCAAAGTGCTCAAGACGGGCGAGCCAGCAGCGATCTCGCAACCGCAGGCGATCAGTGGGTTAGGCGGGATCGGCAAGACGCAGATCGCCGTGGAGTATGCCTATCGCCATCGCCAGGAGTATCAGGCGGTTCTGTGGACGCCTGCGGATACCAATAAAGCCCTGGTGTCAGGATATGTTGCCATTGCTGAACTCCTCCATCTTCCGCTCCAGGACGAGCAAGATCAAGCGATCATCGTGCAGGCGGTCATGGGCTGGCTCGCGAAACAGACGAAGTGGCTGCTCATCCTGGACAATGCGGATGATCTGAGCGTGGCGCGTGGGTTTCTCCCCCCCGTCTTTGGGGGACATCTGGTGCTGACGACGCGAGCGCAGACGATGGGTAAACTGGCACAGCGCATCCAGATTGAGACGATGGAACACGATGCAGGAGCGCTGCTCATGCTGCGTCGTGCCGGTCTGCTTGGTCCTGATGTACCATTGGAACAGGCGACTGCGTCTGACCGTGCGCTGGCCAGAGCGATCAGTGAAGAACTGGGAGGGTTGCCGCTGGCACTTGATCAAGCCGGAGCCTATATTGAAGAGACTGACTGTAGTCTCGCTGCGTATCAACGTCTCTTTCGACCAAGAAGAGCAAAGATGCTTGGGGTACGTGGTGGGCTGGTGAACGATCATCTCGATCCGGTCGCGACGACCTGGTCATTGTCCTTTGAGAAGGTGGAGCAGCGCAGTGCGGTCGCCGCAGACCTGTTACGAGTGTGTGCGTTTCTGGCACCAGATGGCATTCCCGAAGAGATGCTCATAGCAGGAGCATCACATCTTGGGGAACACCTGCACTCGCTGTCGGAAGATTCGGGAGCGCTGGATGAGGCAATTGGGATACTCAGAGCGTATTCGTTGATCCAGCGGGAGAGAGAGGAGAACACGCTGCGTGTGCATCGATTAGTGCAAGCGGTGCTCAGGGACGGGATGGACAGGCCGACGCAGCACGAATGGGTCGCGAGAGTGGTTGGTGCGGTGGATGCGGCCTTTCCAAGAGTGGAGCACAAGACGTGGTCGCAGTGCGAGCGCCTGTTGCCGCAGGCACTGCGCTGTGCGGCGCACATTGAGCACGAGCAGCTCACGCTGCTTGAAGCGGCACGTCTGCTCAATCAAGCTGGGTACTACCTGGGTGAGCGTGGACGCTATCGTGAGGCGGAGCCGTTGTATGAGCGAGCGCTGGCCATCCGAGAGCAGGAGTTGGGAGCCTCGCATCCCGAGACGGCGAGCAGCCTGAACAATCTGGCGGCACTCTATACCAAGCAGGGGAAATATGGGCAGGCGGAGCCGTTGTATGAGCGAGCGCTGGCCATTTGTGAACAAGTCTTCGGATCGCAGCACCCAACCACTCAGACGATCCAAGCGAATTATACCTCCCTCTTAGAGGCGATGAAACAGAGTGAATCACCAGATCAAGAAACGGCTGAGTAGTGTGGAAAACGTCCATTATCTCTCCTCATCTCTTTCTAGCGCTTGGAGCCGTGGAAAGCCCGCAACACCGTGTCTATATGGCCATCTACCAATCAACGTCTTTTTTCGTCCAGAGATGACACTGACTCTTATGAGTCTTGTTTTCCGTGTGCAATAATCCCTGGAATAAAAAAGGGTATAAGTCGCAAAACGGGTACGATTTGAGCATAAGACTGTCTTATTGGCTCCGATTTTGTTCCAGCCGATAGAGCACACGGAAGACAATCATCATAAGAGTCGGTGTCGTCTTTGGAAAAGCTGTCCTCTCGAACAGTGCGCGGTTGTGTTGCAAAGAAAAAACTGATCTGCTACAGTAGGGAGAAAAGAGCGAAAGAGGTCCCTTCCATGAGCAACCAAAGCCAGCTGCGATTTTATAGATATTCTGGCACCTGCTCTTACCCATATCATGGCAGTGGCTTGAGACCAGAAGCGGCTTTACGCTGATGAGCTACTAAACATTTTGTAGCATTTCCTGGCAGTAATTCAAATTTGTGATCCATATCGCGGCAGTGAATAGATTTGCATGAATTCGCGTGAAAAAACGGAACTCAGAGGCTGATTTCACTGCCACAATATGGGTAATTCGGCAGATTATGATTCACAAAGAACCTGAGCCAATGCCACAGCGTTAGCGTGAACATGAGTGGCTATGCGCTCTACATCCTCCTCGAAGTGATCGAGGCGTGGAAGCATACACAAACGTAAATGTGTAAGATCGTCGAACGAACAGCCTAATTGATTCGCCAGAGTTGCATCATCAAGGTTCTTTGCCTGTTGATAGGCTGCTAGCTTAAAGGCAACAAACTCAGGTTTGCTTGCAGCCTGGCGAGCGAGACGAGAAAGATCAGCCATACTATGCTCCTTCGTGTGGATTGAAAAAACGTCCCTATACTGTATCCCCGCGAAAGAGGCAAAGTTCGAGGGAAAATGCCATCAATTTCCGCTTGAACTCAAAGCTGGTTTGTAACCCATAATATGGTTCTTCCGCAAGCTCGCTGCTGCGAAATGTGATATACTAAAGAACAAAACAAATTTCTTCTAGCAAGCGATTTTCCTGATTTCAATCGAGCCAATGACCATTCTTCCCGATCTTTCTGACCTTGTCATCGAGCAGGTCAGCATCACCAAAGACGTGACGGTCACCGTACGTGCTGCCTCCCCAATGGCTTCCTGTCCCTGTTGTGGAACGATGTCTAAGCGGGTACAGAGCCGTTACACGCGTATGTTACGCGACCTTCCAGCCAGTGGACGCTCCGTTCATCTGGTGGTTCACGTTCGCCGCTTCTTCTGTCACGAGAGCACGTGTCTGCGCAAAATCTTTGCCGAGCGCTTTCCATCGTTGACGTTGCCGCGGGTGAAATTCACTTTGCGGTTGCAAGAAACTCTTCAAGAAATGGGCTTCGCATTAGGTGGCGAGGCAGGAGCACGCCTGGGAAGGCAGTTGAGCATCCCGGGCAGTGCTGATACGTTGTTGCGTTTGGTCAAAGAGACGCACCTGCCTGTGGCCTCCTCTCCACGCGTGGTTGGTATTGATGATTGGTCATGGAAACGCCGACTGCGTTATGGAACGCTGATTTGCGACCTGCAAAACAATACACCCATCGATGTCTTGCCTGATCGATCGGTCGAAACGGTCTCGGCTTGGTTTGAGAACCATCCCAGTGTGGAAATCGTGAGCCGAGATCGCTCTTCTCAATACGCAGCGGCCATTCGCAAAGGCGCTCCCCAGGCCCTTCAGGTGGCTGATCGCTGGCATATCGGCAAGAATTTAGCAGACAGTGTCGAGATACTGTTAGCCCGCTGCCGGACCGACATCCGACGTGGTTTGCATGGACAAGCCCGGCCCGTGCAGGAACCAGAAGAGACAGAACCTGTGCAGGAAGAAGAAAGGCGACCCGCTCGCTCTCGCAGCGTCATGGTAGCGCGAGAGGGAAGGCGAGCCCAAAAGCTGGATCGCTACACGCACGTCGTTGAACTGCATCACCAAGGACTCAGAGCGGCTGAGATTGCCTCTCGTGTTGGGATAGGAGAAAGAACAGTTCATCGCTGGCTGCATCATGGTTCCTTCCCCGAAGCCAGACAGAGGCGAAGGCGGCCCAGCCTCATTGATCCCCACGAGCGCTACGTGAGAGAATGGTGGCACAAGGGATATCGAAATGGCTCACAACTCTACAGAGAACTCAGAGCCCAAGGCTACAAGGGTTCATCCAAAGCCATGTACAATTACCTGGCGACCCTGCGGACACCTCGATCAAGCTCATCCAAGTCGTCTCCAGCGAAACAACAAAAGCGCAAGAGCATTCCCTCATTACCTGCACCTCTGGAAAACTTCTCTGCGCAGCGTGCTACATGGCTGTTTTTGCGGAAACTGGATGATCTGAATGAAACCGAGCAGGAGGAACTCGTATGTATCAGACAAGCCAGCACAAGCTCTGAGGCTGCATATCGCCTCACGCAAGCGTTTATGCGAATGATCCGAGAACGCACAGGAGAAGACTTGGACAGTTGGCTAGACGAGGTTGAGATGTCTCACTTGCCTGAGTTCGAGTCGTTTGCTGCTGGCGTCCGAAAGGACAAAGCGGCGGTGTTGGCAGGATTGACCTTGCCTTGGAGTAATGGACCTCTGGAGGGCCATGTGAAACGGCTCAAGCTCCTGAAAAGAAGCATGTATGGTCGCGCCAAACTTCCTCTGCTACGGACACGTGTCCTTCATATGGACAAGAAGGACCCTTCTCGCACTGCTATTCTGGCTGGATAGCGATATGCTCACGCCCGTGCAGAGAACAGACGCAAGACGGTCAAAGAGGTGTGAAAACAGGAAAAGCAATGATGGGATAGCGAAACCATCTACGACGAATCGAAGCAAGGAGGGCGATGACGATGTCATTTGATATCAATGAAGGAGTCTTTGATGAACAAGGCACGTATCTGGAAGAGCCAGCAGGACGCTATGAGCACGCCTTGATGGAGCAATTTGCTGCCTCGCCCGAAGGACAAGCGCTCAAAGAGGCGGGAATCGAACTGGGCTGGGCCGGGATGATGGTCCATTATGCCATCTCCTATCCTGGCGTGACTCCTGCAACGATGACGGTCAACGATCTGGAGGAAGTCATCTATGACCTCTTCCCGCGCAAAGTCATCACCCAAAGAGGAGATGGGGCCGAGATCATCCACGAATTACGTGCCTTCTGGCATTTTTTAGAACGCGTCTATCAGTTGCCACAAGCCGGGCAGGTGCTCACACGCCTGACGCCCCAGGCCGCCCGACGCCTAGAGCGAGAGTTGCGGGAGCCAGCCAACTTTGGGATGGCCAAGTCCTTTGTCCTGATGGGACAGGAGGCAGGCTTTGATATGGAATCGCCCAAAGGCATGCAGGACTGGGTCAAAGCCTACAATGCCACCAGAGCGCCGACGATGGCTGCTACCTCTGAGCATGGGAGACCTGCGACCAAAAAGACGTCGCGTGGTATGCTCAAAGGCACGATGGCACCGCGTCGCAAGAAGAAGCGCACACCACCCCAATGAGAAAAAAAAGTCATGGTGGGCTTCTGAACTGGACTCCTGCACGATGATGCTGGGGTTCTGAGCTTGCAGGTCGTTTCTTTGATGCCAGGAGCCTGCTTCTTCGATCATCGCCACCATCAGCGAGCCTGCGGAAGATCCATCTTTTGGCAGTTACCAGCCATAACAATAATATCCAAACTCTGTTAGAAATGCAGTTTCCAGACCCAATAGTGTTTTACTCTGATAGGTCTTCGAGTCAGGCTACTACTGGCTTGAGCTATTCTCACAACTCAAAACGGTCTGTGAAGTATAATTCGCCGATGTGCTTGTGACCCATGAGTTGGCCCAAATTGCCAGGATATGGGTAAGTCTTCACCAGCATCCGTTCAAATGGCGTCATTTCCAATCCGACATCATTCTGCTGTGCGTCCGCTGGTACCTCCGATATGCTTTGAGCTACCGCGATCTGGAAGAGATGTTGCTCGAACGGGGCCTGCACGTT
>JAABUQ010008993.1_pt1 | contig 13720 bp, 8 predicted proteins | sample 5560001 | NCBI WGS metagenome assembly JAABUQ01 (sample SAMN10711888, study PRJNA513371) | rock metagenome | isolation source: Antarctica rocks | place: Antarctica: Victoria Land, Finger Mt nord | collected 2015-12-18
GCCGGTGCTCAAAGCGCCCGATCTGCTCATGCGTCATGACGCTGTACGCGAGATTGCGCGTATCGTCCGGCGTGAGCGGCGGGCCGTCCTGCACGATTACGCGCCCGTTCAGGCGCATGGCGGGCGGACTGCCCGCCTTGACAAACAAGTCGGACGCTTTCTTTTCCGCCGCCGACCTGAGCAGCGTATCTAGTTCGGTCATAGTTTTTTAGTTCCTTTCACATCTGTCCCCCGGCGATAGGGGCGACTATGCCCGCGCCGGTCACATCTCATAATCCAATTCATATCTCATAATCCAATTCATATCTGCCGCGCCAGAAGGCTGTACACAATGGCCCCTGCGCCTAGGGCGGCGATCAGCACCAAGACCACCAGCCAGGGACGCACGGCTTTCCGGGCCTCGCTTCCCGCGCCGACTGAGCGGGCCTGTCCGGGCGGCATCTGGTAGCGCGGCAGGCTCAGCCTACCAAAGTGCGGGTCGCGCACGACAATCTGGTACGAGAACGTGGTGCCGTGCTGGGTCATCGCAATCTGCACATGATTATCGGCATAGTCGCGCAGTCCCTGGAACCCAAAGCCTGGCTCGGTGAAATAAGTCAGCCCAATCTGATGGTAGCCCCGGAATGCGTTGACAAACGGCGCGACTTCCAGCGTGTCCGAGCGCGGGGTCAATGCGCCTAAGACTGTGCATTCCAGGCCGGTCATCTTGCTCCGGGCGTTCTGAATAGGAGGCAACTGGTCGGTAATCTTGACTCCGGTGAAGCGCCACCCTGTTTCTGCCTGCAATGCCTTGAGGTCGCGCTGCGCCTGCGCGTGCGGCACGACTGTAGGATAAGTGACGCCCACCTGCCCCTGGCCCGACGACAAGGCATACACCAGGATTAGCACATCTGGGCGTGCCGAGATAGGAGCCGCGTGGACTGGGCACACCGAGGCAAGGCCCAGCGCGAGCCATAAGCCTGCGCAGAGGACTTGCCATGCCTGGCGAGCCAATACAAAGCGGGAAAAGGATTGGGAAGCGGCGCGGCCTATCATTTGGGCGGGCCGGCTTTCTGGTACATCGCCAGCGCTTTGGCGCGCTGGGCGGCGTGGTCCACAATGGGAAGAGGGTAGCCCGCGCACCCCAGATGCTCGCGCTCGGCGGGCGACAGCTTCCAGGACGCGTGGATTTGGCCCGTAGGCACTCGGGCGAGTTCGGGCACCCACCGGCGCACATACGCGCCGTCCGGGTCGAACTTCTCGCCCTGCAATGTTGGGTTGAAGATGCGGAAGAACGGCTGCGCGTCTGTGCCCGTTCCTGCCGCCCACTGCCAGCCGCCGTTGTTTGCCGCCTGGTCGCCGTCCACAAGCTGCTCCATAAAGTAGCGTTCGCCCCACCGCCAGTCAATCAGCAGGTCTTTGGTGAGGAACGACGCGACAATCATGCGGCCCCGGTTGTGCATCCACGCTTCCGAGTTCAACTGGCGCATGGCGGCATCCACAATCGGGTAGCCCGTCTGCCCCTGCTTCCATGCCTCAAACAAAGCCTCGTTGTTTTCCCACTTTATCGCGTCAAACTGCGGGCGAAACGCGCTCCCAGCGACATGGGGGAACTCGGCCAGGATTTGCAGATAGAAGTCGTGCCACGCCATTTCATTGAGGAATGACGATGCCCCGCCGCCCGCTGTCTGGTGCTCGGCCTGCGCTTCGCGGCTCGGATTGGGCTTGTCCTGGCCCTTATTGGAGACTTGCCGCACGGCATCCACCATGGTGCGCATGCCCAAAGTGCCCAGGTGCAGGTGCCGGGACAGGCGCGATGTGCCGTCATGGGCCAAAAGGTCGCGCTCTGCGCCGTAGTCGCCCACTTTGTTTTGCAGAAACTCGCGCAACAAGTCCTGGGCCGCCGCCTCGCCCCCGCACGCGAAAGTCTGCTGTGTTTGGAAGGATAAAATGTCCGCGCTGGGGATGGCTATCCCGCTTGCGCTGCTGGGCACGGTGATCTGCGCGGGAGCGGGCAGGGGAGCATCGGCAGGCTTATCAAACCAGACACGCTTGTACGGCGAAAACACCGTGTAGGGATGCCCGCCGTGCGAGACAATCTCCCCGGCCTCAAACAAGGCCACGTCCTTGAATGTTTCCAGGGCCGTCCCGTTTGCCCCAAGTGCGTCTTTGACTTTAGCATCGCGCGCTACCCCAAACGGCTCATATTCGCGGTGGTGAAAGACGGCTTCCGCCCCAAAGTCTTGGACGGCTTGTATTAATGCGTCGGGAGTTTTGCCCTCGCGCACCACCAATCTGCCGCCCCGCGCCTGAAGGTTTGTGTCCAGAACACGCAGAGCATCCAGCAGAAAGGCCACCCGCGCCGCGCCCGTATCCGGCCTGCGCAGAATGGTTTCGTCCAGAATAAACAGCGGCACGACCTGCTCTGCCGCGAGGCAGGCATGATGCAAAGCCGCGTTGTCATTGACGCGCAAATCCCGCCGGAGCCAGGCAATCGCCGTTTGATACTTCTTTGTTCCCGCCATTTGACTGCCGCCCCCGCTCTCTGCCTCTTATTATACTGCCCAAACAGGGCGCGATGCAACCAGGAGGCGTCGGCGGGAGTGTCTCATTTGGCGTGGTCGGAAGGCGGTGGATTTAAGAGGCCCCCCCGCCTCAATTTTGGGGAGCCGGAAGGGGAGAGTGGAGGCCCCCCCGCCCCAAGTTTGGGGAGCCAGAAGGGAACCGGAGCAAAGCAAGCAGCAGTGTGGCTAGTGCTTTCTTTCTGTATTGCACCCCAAACTTGGGGCGGGGGGCCTTCCTGTATTGGGCCGGGGGGCCTCTTGAGGGCTTTTCTTTAGCGTTGACCACTTGTTTCAGAGGCGTACCAACGACGGAACAATTTCGTCCGTCGTTGGCATGCCCAGGAAACGCTTCCAAAACACCTGTGCAAGGCCGTGGAAGCACGAGCTAATCTGTGATGCGCATACCCAAGGCGGCGGCCCAGAATGCGCTTTTAGCAAGCCACCTGGTCGCGGATCACGCCGGGCAGCAGGTCCGGGGTGAGCGTTTGGGCATCGCGGTCAGCCAGCACGACGCAGCGTTCCACGGCGTTTTCCAATTCGCGCACGTTGCCGGGCCACGGGTAGCTTGACAGGCAGTGCAGGGCCGCCGGGTCTACCGACGACAAATGGGTGTCGTTTTCCGCATTGAACTTGCGCAGAAACCCTTCCACCAGCATGGGAATGTCTTCCAGCCGCTCGCGCAAAGGGGGCAGCCCAATCTGGATAACATGAAGGCGATAATATAAATCCTCGCGGAACTTGCCTTCGGTAATCAGCTTTTCCAGGTCGGCATTGGTGGCGGCGACCACGCGCACATCCACTTTGATTGTTTTTGTGCCCCCGACCCGCTCAAACTCGCGCTGCTGCAAAACCCGCAGCAATTTGATCTGGACAGGCAGCGGCACATCGCCGATTTCGTCTAAAAAGAGAGTTCCCCCATGCGCCATTTCAAAGCGACCCTTGCGTTCAGTCGCCGCGCCGGTAAAGGCGTTCTTCTCATGCCCAAACAGCTCGCTTTCCAGCAATGTCTCGGACAAAGCGGCACACGAGACAGCGACAAACGGCTCATGGGTGCGCTCGGATTGCTCATGCAGGGCGCGGGCGACCAGCTCTTTGCCCGTTCCGCTTTCGCCGCGCACCAGTACAGTCGCGCGCGAGGCGGCTGCGCGGGCCACTGTTTTGTTGACTTCGCGCATGGCCGGGCTGATGGCTGCGCCCATCTGGGGCATGTCGCGTTTGGCGCTCGCGCCGCCGATGGCGGCCCGCTGCGCTTCCAAAGAGCGGGCGAGGGCGCGTTTCACCACGGCGCGTATTTCATCCACGTCAAAAGGCTTGGTGATATAATCTGATGCGCCGTAGTGCATCGCGTCCACGCAGGTTTTGATGGTGGCGTAGGCGGTAATCATAATGGCGGTGACATGGGGCTGGCGCTGCTTGATCCTTTGCAGAAGCTCCACCCCGTTCATGTCGGGCATAATCAGGTCGGTGATCAAGAGGTGAACAGGCTGCGCGGCGGCCACTTCCAGCGCGCGCACGCCATTCTCGGCGACATGGACATCATAGCCGTCTTTGACAAAGATAGCTTGCAGGATGCGCCGGATATTAGGTTCATCATCGGCAATCAGCAGCGTCTTTTTGGCTGTGTCACTCGCCTTGCTGTCGGTTTTGGGAGAAACAATGGTACTGCTCATACAACGGGTACTGCCTTCTGAATAAAATAGCTAGGAGGACGCATAAGAAGCGCGGGCTTCATACAGAGCGCCCGGCGTGTCGCTGCGCTGCTCGGTAATCTCGGCGCGTGCGTGGGACATCATTTCTGGATGCAGGGGGTTGACCGGCAGGTGCAGGGTGAATGTAGACCCTTCGCCGGGCGTGGTGCGCACCGACAAGCGTCCGCCGTGGGTCTCGGCAATCTTGCGCGCAATGGCTAAGCCCAGGCCCGTGCCCTTGGTTTTGGTGGTAAAGAACGGCGTCCATATCTTTCCCATCTTGTCCGGCGGGATGCCGTTGCCGGTATCGGTAAACGACAATTCTACAATGTCGGTGGCGGCAAAGTGGCGCGTGCCAATGGTGAGGTAACCGCCGTGGGGCATGGCCTGCGCGGCATTGATGACAATGTTCTTCATCACCTGCTCAATCTGCCCCTTGTCCATGAACAGCAAAGGCAGATCGTCATCCAGGGCAGGAATAACCGTGACTTCATGGCTGCCGAGATACGTCTGCATGAGTTGCAGCAAGCGCAAGACCTGCGCATTGAGATCAACCTGACGCATCTCCGGGGGCGTGACACGGCTGAACTCTAAGAACTCAGTCGTCATGCGATTGAGGCCGTTGACCTCATCCACAATAATGTCCAGGAACTCGCCGTGCTGAGCCACATAGTCGGCAGGCAGCTCGGAGCGCAAAAGCTGGGCTGCGCCCTTGATTGAAGACAATGGATTGCGCAGCTCGTGGGCGATATTGGCGGCAAGCTGCCCTGTTTCGGCCAGCTTGCTCACACGCTCCACCTCTTCTTTCATCTGGAACTCACTGGTCACATCTTCAAATACAACCACGATGCCCAGATACTCCCCGGCCTCCGAGCGCAGCTGCGACGCGGAAAGATTGACATAGGTCTCCTCGCCCTGCGGTGAACGGTAGCAAAGCTGGTTGCGCGTAAACACTTTGCCGGTCTGGGCGGTCAGTTCCACCATCCGCATGGTCTCGTTGCGCACGGGCACATCCACCTGCATTCTTTGGATAAACTCGCGGTAGTGCTGCCCGACAATCTGGTGCGCGCGCAGGTTGATAATCTCTTCCGCCCGCCGGTTCCATGTTACGATAAACCCGTTCTTATCCATGGTAATCACGCCCGCCGCAATAGAGCGTAATATATTGTCCGTGTAGCGGGTCAGCGTGCGCAGGCTGCTCATCTCGCGGTAGATAGTCGCCGCCTGCGATGTGACCAGGTGCAGCATCTTGACGCTGTCCTCGCTGTAGATATTGCGCGACTGGCTTTGCATGGTCAGCACCCCGATCATCTCGTCGCCGACAAGCAGCGGCAGCGCCATTTCCGAGGGGGCATCGCTGTTGTTGTTCTCCTTGCGGCGGCCTGACTGCGCGGCGATCAGGGCGGTGCGCTCATGCAGGGCGCGCGCGGCAATGCTGTCGCCGTCCAGAGCCAGGGTATCCCGACCCACTCGCGCCTGCGAGTCCGGCCCGCGCGCGGCCCGGACAGTCAGTGTTTTGCCGTCCTCGTTGAGTGTAAACAGGCATGACTCGTCGCTCCACACCAGGCTTGCGACAATGTCCAGTATTGAGTCCAGCGCTTCGTCCAGTGCCGTAGCCGCGCGCAGCTTCTGCATCAGCTCGCGGATGGCCGAGAGTTCCAGTTCCCTTTGCCCGATGCGGCGCTCATACGACCGGGCATTGGCAAGCACCGCAGCGGCCTGCTGCGAGGCGGCAGCAATCAAATTCACCGCGCCGCTGCTGTATTCGCCGCTTTGCTTGCCCAGCACCAGAAAGCCGATTAGCTCATCGTCTGCAATGAGCGGGATGAGTGCCGCCGCCCGGTTTTGGCGCATAAACAGCATGCGGATGGGACGCCACTCCGGCCCCAGCGTCGACTCGGCATCCTCGCCCGACAGCAGGCGCGGCAGGCGCATGTCGCGCGCCTGCTTTGAGACCGGCACCGGCGAGGCAAATGACTTCAATCTTTGCCCCAGCTCAGGCTCCACGCCGTGCCAGTGGATTGCGCTCAGCCCGTCTTTGGCGGCATCAAACAGCAGCAGCAGCCCGGTATCGCTGTCTGTGATCTTGACGGCAAGCTCGGTGATAGTCTCCGCCGCCGTCTGCACCCCCGATGTTGCCGCCAGTGTGCTGGAAAACTCGTACAGCGTTGTCAGTTCTGCGAAACGGTTCTCCTGGCCCTGGTAAAAGCGCGCATTTTCTATCGCGATGCCGGCCTGCCCCACAAACGTGGACAGCAAATCCGTGCTGCCCGCCGTGATAGGCCGGTGCGGGCCGGTGTTGCTGACCACCAGGACGCCGATGCACCGCCCGCGCGCCACAATCGGCTGCGCATAGTACGAGTCGATGCCCAGCGACTCGCCGTAAGCCCGCAGACTGGGCAGGGTCGCCCTGATGTCTTCCACCAGGATAGGCACCTGACGCTGCGCCACTTGGCCGATGACGCCTTCGCCCATCTCAAACTCTTCTTCTTTTATGCCTTCTGGTTTGTATCCTTCTGGCGTGGCAGGGCCAGGCAGCCACGGAAACCCGCGCACGATGCGCGGCGCGAACTTGCCGCTTTCCATGTCGGCGAGATAAATGCGGCACCGGTCAAAATGCACCACGTCCACAATGTTGTCTGCCACCTGGTTAAGCACTTGGTCTAGGTCCAGCGTGGACGAGATTGTTTCTGTCAGCGCGGCAAGCGTGGACAGCTCCTGCAATTTGTGGTTCAGCCGCGCATATAGCTGCGCGTTGTTGATGGCTAACGACACCTGCGTGGCGAAGATGGAGAACAAGCGCAGGTCTTCATCCGTGAAGCACGGCTTGTCTGCCGCCCGCCGAATGCACAGCACCCCTTGCACCTGCCCGTTTTCGTCTTTCATGGGCATGCAGATGGATGACCCGATACTCGCCTGCCAGGCCGGCATGTCTATGGCTCGCCCGTCCCCGGCCTGCGAGTCCAGCCGCAGCGCTTCGCCGGTCGCCGCCACCTGTCCTGCAATCCCTTCGCCAACAAAGATGCGCGTGTTTTCCACCACCTCATCGGCCAGTCCATACGACGCGGCGATAATAAACGGATCGTCCTCCGCCATCTTCAGCAGCAAGGAGCACGCCTGCGCGTCCATCACCTGCGCGGCCCGCTCGGTAATCATTTCCAGGAGGCGGTCAATTTCCACCTTGTCCATCGCCTGCCCGACTTCATAAACCGTCGCCACTTCCCGAATGCGACGCTCCACATCGCGCTGCGCCTGCGCCACCTGCTGCCGTGCTACTTCTGCCTGCTGCCGTGCTACTTCTGCCTGCTGCCGTGCTACTTCTGCCTGCTGCCGGGCTAGATCGGCCTCGCCGCGCCAGTGCGCCTGACGCAGCCCAATCAAAAAGAACGGTGCGAGCGCTTCCGCCATCGCGCCGCCCTCCGCCTCTCCTGTTCCGGCAAAGTCCAGCGCCCACACCCCGACCGGCGCCCCGTCCGCCATCAATGCCGCCGCGCACGCCTGCCCAGACATCCGCTTTTCGCCCCCTGCTTTCAGGGCGGCCCGCGCTGCTGCGCGCAAGGCCGGTGACTCGGCCCCGCCCGCCAGGCACAGCCGCGCCGCCTTTCCCGGCTCGTGAACCACTTGGTACACCGCCTCGCCCGCCGCCCCCGATGTCCGCCCCGCCAAAGCCGCGAGCCGTGCCAATGTGCCCTCGGCATCTTCCGCGCAAAGCCGCGCGGCTTCCACCAACAGTCCTGTCAGGGTGTGCTCTTGGTTGGTGTGCTCTTGGCTGGGTTGCTTTTGCATGTGTCTTTCATTATCCGCCACTTTTATTATCCGCCACTTTTCGCCGCCTGTCAAGCAAGCCTTTTGTGTCCCCAGAAAGCTGTTAGCGCGTTTGTTCTGCCCGCCTGCCGGGAACAACACAGTATCAATCTCACAATCAAACCTCAGTCACTTAATCTCAGCGTTTGCGCTTGCAACCACTTTTTTTGGAGAACTTCAATGGCCCTAGACAACAACTCAGTCCCCAACAACAACCTATCTTCCGGGGAGCGCGCCCTCGACCCTGCCTTTCGCGACCGCGCCGAAGAAGTCGCCGACCGCGCCGTGCTAGGCGGCGCTGTGATTGATCACACCCTCGCCAACGAAATTGCCGCCAAGACCGAAACCCCTCAGGAAGCCGCCATTGATGCTGCCAACGGTCTGCGCGGCGCTAAAGGCCGCACGCCTCGCCCGGAAGACTTTGACGGCCTGCTCACCCCGGAAGGCAACAGCGGCGACATTGTCGGCAGCGAAGTGGGCGCAGGCAGCGTGTTCACCTTCGGCAAAGACTCCACTTTGGGCGATACCAACCCGTAACAGGCCCGCCGCCTAGAAGCGGGGGCATTCTTGCGCGTCCTGCCCCCCATTGTCGGCAGGCCTGCGCGAAATACTTATGCCGCGAAATGCTGACGTTTTGTCCGCGTACTGGGCGCAGCGCGGCGGCTTTTCGTGCGCGTGCCGAGCCTGTTCCAACGACGGAAGATTTTGTTCCGTCGTTGGTGAGGGCTTGCAAAGCGTCAGCAACGCCGTGGGAAGGCACAAAAGAAGACAGTAAGAGGCCCCCCCGCCCCAAGTTTGGGGAGCAATACAGAAAGAAAGCACTAGCCACACCGCTGCTTGCTCTGCTCCGGTTCCCTTCTGGCTCCCCAAACTTGGGGCGGGGGGGCCTCTTCGGCTCCCCAAACTTGGGGGTTGAGGCGGTCTTAGCCTATAATTTCAACAGTCGTTTGCTGTTATTCACACCCGCTGACGTTTAGGCGCACTAGGCTACGGGAATAACCTCGCCGTCGGAACCCAATACATTACCTTTGCCGGACACCCCCAGCATAGAAAAGCGAGCACGCCACGACCGTGTGGCACTGATTACCGGGGCAGACAGCGGCATTGGGCGGGCAGTCGCGCTCGCCTTTGCCCGCGAAGGCGCGGACGTGCTGATTTCGTATCTTAATGAAGACGAGGATGCGCAGGAAACAACGCGCCTGGTCACCGAGGCAGGCCGCAAAGCGGTGGGCGTGCCGGGCGACATCAGCCAGGAAGCGCATTGCCAGGCGCTGGTGCAGCGCGCGGTAGACGAGTTTGGGCGCATTGACCTGCTGGTCAACAATGCCGCCTTTCAGCGCACCTACCAAGGCATCGCGGAGATTTCGTCTGAAGAGTGGGACTACACGTTCCGCACCAACATCTACGCCATGTTCTTTTTAGCCAAAGCGGCCCTGCCGCACATGCAGCCCGGCGGCGCGATTATCAACACCACCAGCATCCAGAAGTTATCAGCCCGAGGCTTCTCTGCTGGCTTATGCCACCACAAAAGGCGCAATCACCAACTTCACCAAGGCATTGGCCGAAGATGTTGCCGGGCAGGGCATTCGTGTCAACGCCGTCGCTCCCGGCCCTATCTGGAAGCCTTTAATTCCCTCTACCCTGCCGCCGGAGCAGGTGAAGACATTCGGGCAGTCCACGCCGCTGGGGCGTGCGGGTCAGCCTGCCGAGCTTGCGCCGGTGTATGTGCTGCTGGCCTCGCCTGCCGCAAGCTATATCACCGGCCAGGTGTACGGCGTCACTGGCGGCGATCCTTTGATTTAAGCAGCCCGGTACTCCGGCAAAGCAAAAAGCTCTGAGGCACGCCTTGCCCATAGGCGCCACGGTTTCGCAACGACCGCGCCGGTCATGGCAGCAGTGCACCAGGGCCGTTGCCGCCTTTGTCTAGCTTGTGCCTGTGGAGACAAAGCGCATTTTTCTGCGCGTGTCCCGCTCTGCGGTGACATAGAAAGTGGCAAAAAAAGGGCCGATGACTTTGTCAGTCATCGGCCCTTGTGCTTTGTCACGCGCGTCAAGCGCGCTGAAACTACTTTCCTGCCGTGCCGCTGCCTGTTGTTCCCGCTCCCGCTGGTGCGCCTGCCCCGGTCGTGCCCGTGCCGCCTGCGCCCATCGGCCCCGCCCCGCCTGTGGGGCCGCCGCCGCCTGTTGAGTCTGTGCCCGCCTTGGTGGTGCTCATGCCCGCGCCGCTCATACCGGAACGGGACGAACTTGTTCCGCTTTTGCTGCCCCTATGGGCGCTTTTCGTTGACCGTTTGCTGTGCATGGCGTGGTGCTTGCTCATGCCGCTGGCACTTGTCTGCGCTAGGCTCGCGCCGCTCAGGCTCAGCAAGACTGTTGCTGCCGTGAGCGATGCGAGAATTGGCTGTGTGTTCATAATCTCTATCCCTTTCACTGACGTGATTTGTTGTGGCGGCAGCAACGCCAACGCGCCTGCCGCCTTTGTTTCTGCTTCCGCAGCGTGGCTCTTCTACCCGCCACTTTGCCAAAGCCAAACATGAAACGGGCTGAACCCACATCGCCGCATCCTCGCCGAAGCCGCCGGCTATCTTGCTCACGGCGGGCACCTCTTTTTGGAACACGAATACTATCACGGATCGTCCACCCGCACCCTGGCCCAAAGCCTGCCCGCCTACGAAGAAATCCGCACCATTGCCGATGCCAATCGCTGCGACCGTGCCTTGCATGTTCGCCGCAAATAGTCATCGCTGGCAGGCTGCACTGCATTTGGCGCGCAAAAAGGAGAGGTAAGAAAGAGCCGCAGGCATGGTGGCTGCCGTCCCTGCCGCCCTGTGCAGACGGTTGTGCGAAGAAATATTGTTGCTAGATTGTTGACAGAAAAGCCAAGCCATGCTATACTATATCACTTCCCCAACCGTGTGGGGGAACTTTTGCTTTTTTCTTGTTCGGCCCTCTAGTGGCCTTGTGAAAGGACTTTTCTCATGAACCAATGCAGGCAGCGCGGCTTTACTTTAATTGAATTGCTAGTCGTCATCGCCATTATCGCCATTCTCGCCGCCATCTTGTTCCCTGTCTTCGCCAAGGCACGGGAGAAGGCGCGGCAAATCTCTTGCCTGTCCAACATGAAGCAGCTTGGGCTGGGCTTTACTCAGTATAACCAGGACTACGACGAGAAGTTCACCGGAAGTTACTTCTACGGCCAGGGCTGGGCGGAGGAAATCTATCCTTACGTCAAGTCGACCCAAGTTTATCAATGCCCGGATGATCCTCGTTCACCTGGTGCGAACGAAACTGCATACTACCCCAACAAGCTCTCGTACACTGCAAACGTTCACCTGTTGGACATTAACAAATCCGGTGACCAATTAGCGACCGCCGCGACTCTCTCGCAGCTTGTCGCTCCTTCTACAACCGTGCTTCTTTATGAAGGGGAAGCGGCATGGGCAGGCTATAGCGGGCCGGGGTCACCAATCAGCGCGGAACAACAGCCTACCAACTGGACTCGGCTATATCCGACGGCAGCCTTTCCAGACCTAGATAACCAGAGTAAAGTCGGCGACGGCAGTGGAGATTATTACTCGGTTCCGGTGCAGGTTGACCGCCACCAAGCCGATAACGCGGATGCCGCAGGGATCGTGAACAGCGGACGCCTCAACTTCCTTGCAGCGGACGGCCACGCGAAGAACATGGATGCCTCTTGGGACAATAAGGGCGGCAGCGTTTCAGTAGGGGATTATCCGGCTGCTTCCAACGCGTATGCCGCAGTCGGTCAAGATAATCTTACCAAAGCGCAAAACGGCAAAGCAGACTACGCGATGTCCTTTAACCCCAATCCCACTTAGTAGTGTGACGCTGCACGGCATGTCGGAAAGGAAATATATGAATACAAAACGCACTGCCGCCCTGCTTTCTGCAACGGTTCTGGCCTGTGTTCCAGTTGTCTTCGCCACAGGGTGCTCGCACTCCAATCAGCCTGCCGCGAGTGCGACCGGCGCGGCAGGGTCGGCACCGGCGAACACATCAGCAGGGCCGCAATCAGCAGCGTCCATCCAGGCTGACATTGACAAGGTGCAAGCCGACACACATGCGACGCCAGCACAGAAGCAAATTGTGCTCGATCAGATGCAGCACGCCCTAGCAAATGCCAAGAAATAACCTATTCGCGAAAGAGCACTTCAAGACCAGGCAATGTGGAAAGCACCCGGCGCAAAGTAGTGGCTGGGGCAACATCTTGTTATTCAGCAAAACGCAGCGATGCCGGGCGCAGTATCTGGGAACCCTTTCCCCATGCATGCCGTCCAAACTCCATGCGGCAGAAAACAATGGAGCGACAACACTTATGACTAAAACATTTCGCATGGCAGCGGCAGCGCTGCTGACCCTCACAACGCTATTTGGCATGACCCGTCCTGCGGCGGCAGCAAGCCCTGCCGTGCCGCCCTGGCCTGCCGACTCGGTAATCTACACCATCTACCCCAGCATCTTCTCCCCGCAGGGCAATCTTGCAGGCGTGACCGCGCAGCTTGGGCGGCTCAAGAACCTCGGCGTAACCGATGTTTGGATTATGCCGGTCACGCCCATAGGGCAGGCAGTCAACGGCCACCCGTCGGTCAACAGCCCCTACGCCGTGCATGATTACTATGCCGTCAATCCTGCCTACGGGTCGGCTAGTGATTTGAAGACGCTGGTATCCACTGCGCACAACATGGGCCTGAAGGTTATTTTGGATGAGGTGCTCAACCATACGGCGTGGGACAATGCGCTGATTACGCAGCACCCGGAATATTTTGTGCATAGCGACAGCAACCCAAACAACCCCGCGTCTATCAAACAGGCCTTTGACTTTGCCGATGTTGCCCAGCTTAACTACGCCAACCCCGGCCTGCGCACGTACATGATCCAAATGCTGCAATCCTGGATTACCCGGTATGACGTGGATGGCTTTCGCTTTGATACCGCCGATGACCCGGACGGGCCAGGCCGCATGATCCCGGCGGACTTCTGGCAGGAACTAGGCGTCGGTCTGCGTCAAACCAAGCCGGATGTGCTGCTGCTGGGAGAGGAAGAAACCCCCGACCTGGCTCTGAAACCGTTTGCGCTGGACTATGGCTGGCAGATGCTCAGTACCCTGAAGGACGTGTTCAACGGCGGCGATGCCTCCCATGTGCGGGACACCTGGGTGCATCAAACCAACGATTACCCATCCGGCATGAAGCACATGTCCATTCAGGACGACTGGGATACGCCGCGTGATGTCAATGTCTTTGGCGGGCCTGCTGGCGCTCAAGCTGCCGCAGTCTTCAATTTCACCCAAACTGGCATCCCGCTTGTCTACAACGGCATGGAGATTGGCAACGCCGCTGAGGGTAACAACCCGCACGCCCCAATCAAATGGGCCGCAGGCAATCCAAAGTTTCCTGTCTTCTACCACCAAATCATCGCGTTGCGCCGCAGCACTCCTGCTCTGCGGCAGGGGACAATGACGTGGCTTGCAAACTCGGTGCCCTCGCAGGTTCTTACCTACACACGGACTGGTGGCGGGCAGGAGTTTCTGGTGGAAATCAACACATCAGCTACCCCGGCGAACGGTACTGTGCAGGCTCCCGCCGGGCGGGGATGGACAGAAGTGCGGCTGGCCGGAGTGCAGAACAGCCGCGCTCATGCTGCCCCCATGCGGTTTACGCTTCA
>JAABUQ010008994.1_pt1 | contig 13719 bp, 13 predicted proteins | sample 5560001 | NCBI WGS metagenome assembly JAABUQ01 (sample SAMN10711888, study PRJNA513371) | rock metagenome | isolation source: Antarctica rocks | place: Antarctica: Victoria Land, Finger Mt nord | collected 2015-12-18
GGGACTACCTCGGCGCCAGGATCGGCGTCCCCGATGCTCCCGCCGTCACCCCGCTCGCCGGCCTCATACGCTGTCGCGGTCAGCCCGCCTGAAACGCAGGCTGACCCGGGATTTTGCCCCGGTTACCAGCGGACTGCACCAGGGGTGCGAACTCGCCCTTGATGACCAGTTCGGACTTGGTGCCGGGCACATAGGCGCGCTCAATGATGGCGCCGATGCGGGCCATCACGTCGTCGCGGTCGGCAGGCTCGACGTAGCGCAGGTCAATCTGGCCCTCTGCCCAGGGGGCGACGGTGTTGACGCTTTGGCCGCCGCTGATCAGCCCGACATTGAGGGTGATGCCGCGTCCGAGGTCGGTCAGCGCGTGGATCGCGGTGATCTTCTGCGCCAGCTCACCGATTGCGCTGATCCCGTCCTGGAAGCTGCCGCCGGAGTGGGCGGCCTTGCCGGTCACGCGCATCACCATGAACACGCCGCCCTTACGCCCGGTGACGACGTTGCCGGTGACGCGGCCCGGCTCGCTGTTGGAGACGGCGCGGGCGTGCCGGGCTTCCGCCTCGATGACGGGGCGGCCTTCCGGGCTGCCGATCTCCTCGTCGCCGGTGAACAGACCGACGAGCGGGGCCGGGCTGCCGCCGAACCGGGCGAATGCGGCGAGCACGAAGCAGTTCATCACCAGCCCGGCCTTCATGTCGGCGACTCCAGGCCCGTAGGCACGGCCGTCGCGGATGGTGAAGGGGCGGCGGCCGGCCTCGCCGTCGGGGAACACGGTGTCGCGGTGACCCATCAGGACGATGTTGCCGCCGGCATTGGACGGCTCCTGGACCGGGACGGTGGCGCGCAGGCAATCGCCGTGCCGGGACTGCGGCAGGCGCTCGACGGGGATGCCGTGTGCGGACAGGAACCGTTCCGCCACGGCACCCACGGCGTCAATGCCGGGCTTGTCGTAGCTGCCGCTATCGGTATCAACCATCTCGCGCAGCAGGCCGATCATGGCGTCTTGCTGGGTGGCGAGCCAGCCGGTGATGGCGGCCTCGGGGGATTGGGCGTCCATGTTCGCGTCCTTGGGATGTGGCTGGGGAGTGTGGCTGGGGAAATCCTTGCGCGGAAGCGGGGCGGCGTCGAGGCCTGTCGCGCACCGGGCGCCGTGGCCGCCGGGCGGCAGCAGCGGCCGCGAAGGTTGGGACCGGTGATGCCCGGCGTAATCCAGCCGCAGCTTCTGGGGCAGCATTCCCACCCGCTGCGCGCCCGGGCCGCGGTGCCATTCCGCCAGGAGGCGGCTCGCAATAACGAGAGACGCCACCGGTCAGGGCTTTCGCCCGTTGGTACTACCCGTGAGCACGGCACCGGATTTAGGCCGCCCTGATCCCCTGGGCTTGCGCCGCTCTATTGCCCGGCCGAACTTGGGCGGATTGCGGCGCGATGCCGCCGTGCGTGATCCGGAGGGGCGCCATGCGGCTGGGTGAGATGAACTGGATGCAGGTCGAGCGCTACCTGCAGGACGATGACCGGTGCGTGGTGCCGCTCGGCAGCACGGAGCAGCACGCGCAGCTCAGCCTCCTGGTTGACAGCATCCTAAGCGAGCGGGTTGCAGCGGAGGCGGCGCAGCCCCTGGGGGTGCCGGTGTTCCCGGTGCTCGCCTACGGCATCACGCCCTACTTCCAGGCTTATCCCGGCACGATCAGCCTGCGTATGGACACCTATCTGCGCGTCGTCCGCGACATCCTGGATGGGCTGGCCCGGACCGGGTTCCGCCGTATCCTGCTGTGCAACGGCCACGGCGGCAACGCACCGGTGGCGAGCCTGGCGCCCGAATGGATGGCGGACCATCCCGGCCACCGCGTGCGGGTGCACAACTGGTGGAACGCCCCCCGGACCCTGCAGAAGGTGCAGGACACCGACCCGGTGGCGTCCCATGCCTCGTGGATGGAGAACTTCCCGTGGACGCGGCTGCCGAACCTGCGCGGGCCGGAGGAGGCCAAGCCCATGGCCGACCTCGACCGGCTGCGGCTGCTGTCCCCGGACGAGGTGCGCCGCACGCTGGGCGACGGGAACTATGGCGGGGCCTACCAGCGCAGCGACGAGGAGATGCTGGCCATCTGGCAGGTTGCGGTCGAGGAAACCCGGTCCCTGATCGAGGGGCCTTGGGCCTGAACGGTCCGGGAACGGTTGGCAAAACAGCATGAATGCCGACACCGGGCAGATCGTCGCCGCGACGCTAACCGCGAAGGAAGTGGACGACGGTGCCGAGGTCGGTCCCTTGCTCGACCAAGTCGCAGGACCTGTGGCGCCCTTCATCGGCGCCGGCGCATACGACCAGGAGGGCGTTGCCGCTTCCAGGATCACATGTCTAACGCACGTCTGGATAACGGCTGCCAAGATCCTTGCGCCGGCCCAGGCCCCAGGACACGCCGACGCGCAGATACATCCAGTTCGCACGCACCGCCCCCCAGGCCGCCACACGGCGGTCGCTGGTGATGACGATGCGGTTGACCAGCCGGACGCGGCCCAACCGCGTCATGCGGACGCAAAGGTCGGCGTCCTCCATCACCGGCAGGGTTTCGTCGCAGCCATCCACGGCCAGGAAGTCCGCCCGGCGGAAGAACATGGCATGGTCACCGAACAGCAGCCGCCCGCCGCGCAGGAACAGCAGCGGCCGGAACAGCAGCGGCGCATACCAGGTCTTGACCCAGTTGTGGAAGCTGGTGCCCCAACGCACCCCCTCCGCGCCGGACAGCAGCGGCGTGAAGCCAGCCAGCGCGGTTCGCGGGTCGGCCAGCACGGCACTGACCACCGACACTGCGTCGTGCGGCAGCAGCGTGTCGGCATGGAGGATGCACACCAGCGGCGCCGACGCCGCCTGCACGCCCGCGTTGATCTGCGCGGCCCGGCCCCGCACGAGAGGCTCGATCACCCGCAGCCCGGCTGCCCGCGCGAGCGCGACCGAGCCGTCCGTGCTGCCGCCATCCACAGCGAGCACCTCGTCCGGCGCCGGATGCAGCACCGCCAGGTGACGCAGCAGCAGGGGCAGCGCCGCGGCCTCGTTCAGCATGGGGATCACGATGACAACGCCTGTCATCCGAGCAGCCCCGGCCAGCGCGGCAGGTCTTCGGGACGGTCCAAGTCGGCCAGCATGGGCAAGAGCGCCGGGGCAATGCCACGCGCGGCCAGGCGCCCCACCGTCAGGCTGAACACCTGATCGGTCCCCCAGGGCATGTCGCTGAATAGGAACGGCATGGGATCGCGCAGGCCCAGCAGGGTGTAGCCGCCATCCTCCGCCGGGCCGATCACGGCCGGCACGTCCCGCAGCGCCGCCGCGGCTTGCAGCAGGTGCGCTGCCGCCAAGTCGGGGATGTCCGCGCCAATGAACAGCACCGGCGGCGCGGCGGCGCGCAGCAGCCGGACGCCCAGGTCGCCCTCGCCCTGGTCCAGGTAGGCTGGCCCCTCCCCCAGCCAGGCGCGGAACGCCGTCGGCGCCGCGCCGGTCGTTCGCACCTCCATCGGCAGGCCAGCCCGGCGCATCTCGCATAGGATGCGCTCCGTCAGCCGGCGGTGCAGCGCGGCAGCGCCGTCTGCGCCGAGGGCGGGGATCAGCCGCGTCTTGGCCCGGCCCGGCTCCGGCCAGCGGGTGAACAGCACGACGCGCGGGGTCACGCACCCTTGCGCCCGGCCGCCTTTGGCCGCACCTGAGACGGCATGGCCTTCAAGCTCCTGCTGCCCGCGCTGACCCTGGCTGCCACCGCAGCCGTCCTGATCGGGGAGCGCCGGTCCCCCCTGCGCCGCCAGACCCAAACAGAGCCGGCCCGCATCGTCCGCAACTTGGTGCTCGGCGCTTGCAGCATGGCGGTCGTCTCCGGGGTGGAAGGCCCTGTGGTGCGCCCGCTGGCGGCGCGGGCCGAGGCGCGGCGCCGCGGGCTGACGCAACGCCTGCCCGCGCCGGCCTGGCTGCGCGATGCCGCCGCGTTCCTGGCAATGGACTACACGATCTACCTTTGGCATGTCCTGACGCACAAGGTCCCGGCGCTGTGGCGCCTGCACCTGGTGCATCACGTGGACCTGGACATGGACGCCACCACGGCGCTGCGGTTCCACGCCGCCGACATGCTGGTGTCGGTGCCATATCGCGCGGCGCAGGTGGCGCTACTGGGCGTGTCGCCGCGGGCGCTGCGGGGCTGGCAGGCGTTCTTCTTCCTGTCGGTGCTGTTCCACCACAGCAACCTGCGCCTGCCGCCGGGGCTGGAGCGCCGGCTGTCCCGCGTGCTGACGACGCCGCGGATGCACGGCATCCACCACAGCACCGTGCGCGGGGAAACCGACAGCAACTGGTCCAGCGGCCTGAGCCTGTGGGACCACCTGCACCGCACGTTTCGACGCGACGTGCCGGACGGGGCTGTGCAGATTGGGGTGCCGGGCTACCGCGATCCCGAGGAGATCCGGCTGCGCCCGTCGCTGGCCCTGCCCTTCGTGCGGCAGCGGGATGCCTGGCAGGCGGAGCCGGGGTTCCCCGTCCGCACCTGACCGGCAGCTAAGCAGGCGAGAACGGGCGCATTCCCTCCCGCGTTGCGCGCGGCCAAGGAAACAGCGGTGGCCATATCCCGCGAACTCAACCGCGACCTTTGTTTGCGGACCGGCCCCGACCTACGCCGCCGGGCCGCAGGACCGGGCGGAGCGCAAGCCGCTGCTGCCGCTGGCGATGGCGGCCAAGACGGTCTTCGACGTGGCGGCCAACCTCAAGCTGGCGCAGGAGGAATGGGCCGGCAACAAGGCCCTATGCGCCTACTGTCAGGCAGCGTTCGTCATCTCGATGGTTTCTCTTGTGCTCGCCTTGCCGGAAGCTGCGCGGGGGGCCGCGCGCGCTACGGCGCTGACGCCTGCATCTGCACGACTTGGCCGCCTGCCGCCGCGGCGTCGTCCGGATCATGCGTCACCAGCAGCACCGGCAGGCTTGCTGCCGCGGCATGACCGAACACGAAACGCCGGAACCGGTCCCGCAGGGTGGCATCCAGCCGCCCGAACGGTTCATCCAGCAGCAAGGCGAGGGGCTGGGACAGCAGAACGCGCATCAAGGCGACGCGGGCGCGCTGGCCGCCGGACAGGGTGGCGGGATCGCGCGCAGCCATGCCGTGCAACTCGGCGTCGGCCAGCGCCGCCTCGATCCGGGCGCGGCGGCCCGGCCCCGGCGGCAGGCCGAAGCCAAGGTTGCCGCCGACGGACAAGTGCGGGAACAGCAGGTCGTCCTGGAACAGGATACCGATGCGCCGGCGCTCTGCGGGCAGGCGGGTCACGTCCGCACCGTCCACTAGCACCCGGCCGGCGCCGTGCAGCGCCGGGTCGAGCGTGCCGCACACCCACGCCAGCAAGCTCGACTTGCCGATGCCGCTCGGCCCCATCAAGGCCGTCACCGTGCCAGGCGTGACGATCAACGACACCGGCGCGAACAGGGGCCGGCCTGCCGCATGAACCGCGGCTGCCTCAAGCTGCAAGGTCATGCCCCGCGCAGCGCCGCCCGGTGCCGCCAGGCCAGCCGCGGCACGAGCAGCGCCGCACCATAGACCAGCAGCGGCAGCCCCGCCTGCACCACGGCATACACGCCCAGCACGCGCCGGTCCCCGCCGGAGGCCAGCGTCACGGCCTCGGTCGCCAGCGTCGCCATGCGCCCGCCGCCCGCGAGCAGCGTCGCCAGGTACTGCCCGGCGCTGACGGCGACGCCCACGGCGGCAGCGGCCAGCAGCGGGCGCAGCAGGATCGGCAGCTTGACCCGCAGCAGCGCCTGGCCTGGGCTGGCGCCTAGGCAGGCTGCGACGCGCATCAGCCGCGGGTCCAGCGCGTTCCAGGGATCGCGCAAGGACAGCAGCACATAGGGCAGCACGAACACGATGTGCGCCCACACCAGCGCCGCCCAGCCGCCATCCAGGCCCAGCCCGAGCAGGGCGACCTGCAACCCGAACAGGAACCCAGCTTGCGGGACCAGCAACGGCAACGCGGTCAGCGCCAACCAACCGGTCCGCGCTGCCGGGCCATAGCGCACCCCGGCCTCCAGCGCCGCGACCGACAGCACCAGCGCCAGGCCCGTGGAGGCCAGCGCGGTCCAGAGCGTCGTCCGGAACGGCTCAGCCAACCCGGTGGACTGCGCAGCCCACGCGGCGCCGTCCAGGCGTGTGGGCAGCGCATCCGGGAACCGCCACGGCCCTGCGACCGACCACAGCCCGGCAGCGCCCAGGCTCAGCAGCGCCACCCCGAGCAGACCCGGCAACAACAGCCCGCCGCTCCGCACTGCCAGTTGGCCGCTTGACTGCCCGGATGACGCCCACCGGCGGCCCAACCACGCCACTGCACGCTCCGCCGCGGCCCATGCGCCGGCCGCCGCAACGGTCAGCACCAGGAGCAAGCAGGCCGCCGCCGCCGCCGGGAACACGCGGTTGAGGTCCGGGTCGAAGAACCAGCGGACGGGCAGCACTGCCAGGGGCGGCGGGCTGCTGGGGCCGAGCAGCAGCGCCACGTCCACCGCCGACATCGCGTAGGCCAGCACCGCCAGCACCGGCAGCCGCAGTTGGCGGTACACCGCGGGGAACACGACCTTCAGCCATGCCACCGGTGCCGGCTGTCCCAGGCTGCGGGCCGCCGCCATCCATTCGGCGGCAGGCAGGTTGTTCAGCGCCGCGATGGCCATCAGCAGCAGGTAGGGCGTTTCCTTCAGCGCCAGACCCAGCATCAGCGACACGCCCCAGCCATCCCCGGTCGTCACGATGTCCGGCGGCTGCCGCCAGCCGGTTGCCCAAGGAGACAGCAGCCGGACAACAGTTCCGCTCGGCGCAATCAGGGCAAGGACACCGATGGATAGCGCGACATGCGGCGTCGCGAGCACCGGCGCAATGCCAGCCTGCACCCAGCGGAACGCCCGCGTGCCGTGGGCGGCGCCACAGAAAAGCGCCACCGCCAGGAGTGACAGCGCGGTGGCGCCCAGCCCGGTCACTAGGGTCAGCCGCACGGACGCCCACAAGCCCGGCTGGGCTAGCAGGACCCGCCATGGCTCCAGGCTAGGTGTCCGGCCGCCCAGCGCCGGCAGCAGCCCGAAGGCCGGCAGCAACGTGCCAAGCAGCCCGGCCATCACCGGGATTGTCACCACGCCAACGGCGAGGACGACCGGGAGCGCCTTCAACCGCTGCTGGTCCGCCGCTCCCAATCGGCGGTGAGGCGCGTCATCCAGGACGGGTGCGGCTCCGGCAACGGGTGCCCCAGCTCCGCAGCCGTCAGCAGGCCCGGCGCCTGCGGAAGCGCGTCGAAGCGGGCGCGGTCTGCGGACGACAGGCGGCCCAGGTCCAGCACCGTCGGGTTGCCCATCCCCGCCGCGATGTCCTGCGCCCGCGCCTGCGCCTCCGGCGACAGCAGGAAGTCGGCGACGGCCTGCGCGCCCTCCGGCGCGGAGGCGTTGGTGGGGATGGCGACGAAGTTGGCATTGCCGATGGTGCCGCCGTCCAGCACGTAGGCGCGTGCTGTGCCGGGCAGCAGCCCGGCGGCGATGCCCGTCGCTGCCTCCGCCGGGTTGAACGACACCATGAGGCCGATCTCCCCGTCGTTCAGCAGGTTGCGCGTGGCCGGGCCGTTCTCCGGGAACTGCCGCCCGCTGCGCCACAGATTGGGGCGCAGCCGGCCGTACCACTCCCATAGCGCCACTGTCGCCGGGCCGAAGCCGGCGTCGTCCGCCGGGCGCTGCAAGGCCGCCTTGTCCGGGGTCAGCTCATACAGCGCCTGCTTGAGGAAGGTGGCGCCCAGGAAGTTGCGCGCGGTGGGATGCGCGAGGCGCCCGGGGTTCGCGGCGGCCCAGTCCGCCATGGCCTGCATGGTGCGCGGCGGGGTCGGCACGCGGGCGCTGTCGTGGATGAACACGATCTGCGCCATGCGCCAGGGCGCCGCCAGGCCCTCCACCGGCACGGTGAAGTCCACGGTGACGGCGGGCTTCCCGGCGGTGTCCACCAGCGCGAAGTTGGGCAGCGCCTCGGCGAAGCGCAGCAGGAAACCCTGCTCTTTAAGGGCCAGGAAGTTCGGGCCGTTGACCCAGATCAGGTCCACGGCGCCCCCGGACGTGCGCCCGGCGGTGCGCTCCGCCACCACGCGGGCCACGGCCTCCCCGGTGTCACGCAGGCGGACGTGGCGCAGGGTGACGCCGTAACGTGCCTGCACCCGCTCCGCCGCCCAGGCGATGAAGGCGTTGGTCTGCTCGTCCCCCGCCCAGGCGTTGAAGGCGACAGTCTGGCCGCGGGCGCGGGCCAGCATCCCATCCCAGCCGGTGGTTTGCGCCCGGGCGGGCCAGGCGGCCATTGTAGCGAGGGGCAGGAGGCCGCGGCGGGTGACGTTCATTCTGCGGCCTCCGGAAGACGCCGGGCTGCGGCCCGGCGGTCCCGTGCGGCGGCCAGGCGGGGGGCCAGCACCTCGGCGTGGAAGCTGTCGCAGCCGATGCACAGGTTGGCGTAGGGCTGGCCCTTGGGCGTGACCGTGTGCGACACCTCGATGAAGCGCTCTACGCTCCAGCCGGCCTGCACGCCCATCTGCTCGGGCTGGCCGGCGCTGATCGCCTCGTATGCCGGGTCACCGCGCAGGCTGTCCAGGATGTCCAGCAGCCCGTCCTCCAGCAGGTTGCCGATGGGCAGCTTGGTCTTCAGGCAGCAGGGATACACCGCGCCGTCCGGCTCGATCGAGACCTCCGACCCGGAGTGCCGGTGGTCCAGGAAACCCAGTCCGCCCGACCAGCGGTTGCAGAAGTTGTCGGCCAGCGTCGCCGTGGACAGCCCGTTCTCCCAGGACCGCCCGCGCGGCCACAGCTTGCCGATCCAGGTGTCGGGCGTTGCGCCAAAGAAGCTGAACAGCGGACCCGCCTCGTCCAGCCACTTGCGGTTGACCGTGGCCAGGCCGGAGGCGCGCATCCCCTGCGCCTCCATCATCGCCGTGAGCCGTGCGCGGTAGGCCTCCTGCTTGGTCTTACCCTCCATCCCAACGTGGAAGTCATCTACGCCGGCGACCGAGATCATCCAGACGCCGCGGGCCAGCAGGTCGCCGATGATCTCCGGCGTCAGCAGGTCGCCGGTGGTCTGCACGACCACCTTGACCCCGCCCTGGCTGGCGTAGCGCGCCACCAGGCCCTCGATCACCCGGTAGGTGACGCGCTGGCGCACACCGTCCAGCAGGCTCTCTCCGCCGGACAGGATGACCCGGCCCACCTTCTCCGGCAGGGTGCCGTCCGGCATGAGGTCCGTGCGGTCCAGGTAGGTCATGCGCTCCGGCAGGTTGGCCAGGACGCGGGGGGCGTTGCGTTCGGCCTCTGCGACCACGGACTCAAGCTCGGCGCGGACATAGGGGCGGAAACGGGCCTCGTAGCAGTGCTTGCAACGGCGGTGGCAGGCCCAGCACATCACCCAGTAAATCGATTCCATGCGTGCTCCATCCAGCCCGTGCCAGCCTGCCTGGACGCGCGCAACCGTCGCCCGACGTGAGGTATATGCGGGCGGAGTGCCGGGGCGAAAGCCTTCGGCGTGCGCCCGCGCGCGAGACACGAAAGCAGGTCCGCCCAACGTTCGGGAAAGGCGATGCCGGAACAACGCGCAGTCAGGATCCCAGGCAGCGAAGCATCGGCGGCATCTTCCGCGCCTCGTGCCCCTATAACCGCCGCAACGTTGCCAGGCTGCGTGCCAAGGCCCTGGCTGCTGGCCCGAACACCTTGGACTCGTGGACCATGAAGCCCAGCGTCTTGGAGATGTCGGAGCGGGTCGGGTAGGCCACAATCGCGCCGCCGATGGCCCAAGGCGATGCCTTGCCGCGCATGGCCAGGCTCCAAGGCAGCAGCAGCTCGCCCGCCCCCGCGCCAACCATGGTGACGCCGACCACCTTGCCGCGGGCCAGCACGACCTTGGCGAAGCCGGCGGCAGCGCCGTCCGCGACGGCACGGTCGTTTTCGCCGAACCCGATCCGCTGGACCTCAACCGCCTGGTGCTTGGCCCGCGCTCCTGCCTCGGTCAGACCGAGCTGCGCCAGCTCCGGGTCGGTGTAGATAACCGCGGGAAGCGCGCTGTAGTCCACCTTGCCCGGCCAGCCGAAGGCGATGTTCATGACCACGACCGTGCCCTCGTAACCCGCGGCATGGGTCAGGCGCGGCCCGTCCCGGCAATCCCCGATGGCAAAGACGGCCGGGTTGGCTGTGCGCCGCCGCCGATCCACGACAATGCCGGCGTCAGATGCCGCGACCCCTGCCGCCTCCAGCCCCAGCCCGTCCAGCGCCGCCTTGCGCCCGGCGGCAAGCAGCAGGTGGCTGCCCTCGACCGTGCCGCCATCCGCCAGTTCCAGCCGCAGCCCGCCCGGTGCCGGGGCGACCCGCGCCACCGTCGCCCCAGCCAGCACCGTGACGTCCTCCGCTGCAAGCGAGTGCAGCACCAGGGCCGCCGCCTCGGGATCGCTCCCTGCGAGCGGCTGGCCAGCGTCCAACAGGGTTACGTCCGACCCCAGCCGCCGGAATGCCTGCGCCATCTCCACCCCCATCGCGCCGGCGCCCAGCACCAGCAGGTGCCGCGGCAGCTCCTGTAGGGCGAACAGGGTTTCGTTCGTCAGATAAGGCGCATTCGCCAGGCCGGGGATGCCAGGCACCGCAGGGCGCGACCCCGCTGCCACGACGATCCGTGGAGCAGTCAGGCGCCGCCCATCCACCACGACCTCGCGCCGTCCGGTGAAGCGCGCCTCCCCCCGGATGACCTCGACGCCCCAGGCCGTGAACCGCTCCGCCGAGTCATGCGGCGCGATCGCGGCGATGGCGGCCTGCACGTGCCCACGCACGCCGGCGAAGTTCACCGCGGGGCCGGCGGATGCTATCCCCATTGCGGCCCCGCGCATTCCGTGTGCCCGCTTCGCTGCCGCGATCAGCGCCTTGGACGGGACACAGCCGGTGTTCAGGCACTCGCCGCCCATCCGGTCACGCTCGACCAGCGCCACGCGCAGCCCAAGCCGGGCGCAGCCACCCGCTGCGGTCAGCCCGGCGGCGCCCGCGCCGATCACGATTAGGTCGTGCGTCCAGCGCATCCGTTCTCTGCCTCCATAGCTGCGGCGCATCGCCCTGCTCCAGCATGTTCCAGCGATCTCTGCCCTGGAGCAATGGATAGTGGGATTGACCCGCTCGAGGCAGGCCTCCGGGAGCGCGTCCGCGGGTTTATCCAGGAGCTGCTGGAGCAGGAGCTGACGGTGGCGCTGAGGTGTGGCAAGTCTGAGCGGGCTGCGGGCGAGCCGGAGGACTACCGGAACGGCGTCAGCGGGTCCACCGCCAGGGTGCCGCTGCTGACGCCCATGCTGCGCAGGGTCTCGATGACCAGGGCGGTGGGGTCCTCGTGCTCCTCCCAGGTGCGGATGCCGGCGTCGAACTGCATCAGCTCGCGCGTCTTCGGCTCCTCGAAGGCGGGGCTGAGCAGGACGGGCGGACCGTCCGTGGGGATGGCGGCGCCGGTGAAGCAGCGGAGGTTGGTGGAGGTATCGAGGTAAAGCGCCTGGATGCCTTCTTCACGCATCAGGCGCTGCGCCTTGGCGATGCGGGCTTGCAGCTCCTCGGCGGCGATGGGCTGTACGGCCTTTGTCATCGGCGCGAGGTGCGCCAACTCCGCCTCAGAGGTCGAGCCGCCTACGCCTGCTGTCACCAGTGTGCCTCCGGGAGGCTAGGGGAGGGCGGGTGGATGTGCCGAGCCGGGGAGGCATCGGCCTCCCGGTTGCGGTGCGTAGGGCTTATGGGGCCGCGCTTCGCAGCCGCAAGCGGGATGCCTTATTTGCCTGTGAGATAAAGGACGATGGAGACGAGGCTGCCCAGCGAGATCGGCAGCAGGAGCAGGGCGGCCGAGACGACGATGATGATCATGATGCCGGCAGTGTCGCCCGATGGCGGCCGTCCCGGCTGCGGGCGTCCATCGTCGAAATTGGTCCCGTCGAACGGCATCTGACTGTCTCTCCCCGGCGGGCGCATGAAGTCCCGCCAAGCCTTATCCAGTGCAGGTCCGCGACCGGACGGCAACAGGGATTCGCTAAGGTCTCAACCATGTGACGCCCAATGTCCCATAGCTGACCGTTCGCGTCGGCGATGGTGCTGCTGCTGATGAAGACGACGCTGGTGATGACCTCGTGCTGCGGGCTGCTGATCCCGGCGCGATCCGGGCGTAGGGCTGCGCCGGAGTGTGAGGCTGCGCCGGGGCGAGGCCGGGCCTTCTCGTGAGGCGGCAGCACGTTGACCCGGCGGGGATGGTCCGGGCAGTGTCGCCGTCAGAGCCTGTTTGAGTGGGGTCCGGGTTGGCCCAGCGGGTATTCCGCGCCGGGTGCTTCAAGGCCTTGCCCCGATGCGTAGGCATTGCGGCTGCGGCCCTTCCTGCCCGGCACGATAAATCCCCCGCTGGACCTCAGCCGGCGCCCACTCAAGCAGGCTCTCAACCAGCCGGGGGGAACGACGTGCTGAATGCTGCAATTCTGGGCCTGGGCTGGTGGGGCCGTACGATTACCGCGACGCTGGAGGGAAGCGATGCGCTCCGCATCACCGCGGCGTTCGACCCGGACCGTGCCGCGGCCGGGTTCGCGGCCCAGCGTGGGCTGCGCATGCTGCCGGACTTCGACGCGGTGCTTGCCGATCCTGACGTTGACGCCGTCATCCTGTGTACGCCGCATACGCTGCACGCCGGACAGGTGTGCCGGGCGGCGGCGGCCGGCAAGCACGTGTTCTGCGAGAAGCCGCTGTGCCTGACGCGGGCGGACGCCGTGGAGGTGATCGCCGCCTGCCGCGCCGCGGGCGTGGTGCTGGGCGTCGGTCATGAGCGGCGGTTCGAGCCGCCGGTGCAGGAGCTGCGCCGCATGGCTGGGGCGGGGGAGCTTGGCGTCCTGCTGCAGGTCGAGGCGAACTTCAGCCAGGACAAGTTCCTGGACCTGCCGGCGGACAACTGGCGGCTGTCGGGCCGGGAGGCGCCGGCCGGGCCGATGACGGCGACGGGCATACACCTGCTCGACCTTGCTGTAAGCCTGCTCGGCCCGGCGGAGCGGGTGCTGGTGAACGTGCGCCAGCTTGGCAGCCCTCTTGCCAACGGCGATACGCTGGGGGCGCTGGTCAGCTTCCGCAGCGGGGCGAACGCGCTGATCTCCGCGATCCTCGCCACCCCGTTCGATGGGCGGTTCGCGGTGTATGGCAGCAAGGGATGGGCGGAGGTGCGGGACCGGAACCACCCGGAGCGGTCGGAGGGCTGGACGATGACGACCTCCATACGCGGCATGGGGAGGACGACCGTGGACTATCCGCCGGCTCCGGCGGTACGGCTGAACCTGGAGGCGTTTGCGCGGGCTGCGGCCGGCGGGGCGCCGTATCCCATGCCGCAGGAGGAGATGCTTGGCACGATTGCCGCGCTGGAAGCGGTGTTCCGCTCGGCGCGCAGCGGCGGCATCGAGGCGGTGGAGCATTGATCGGCGTCGCGCCATCTGGGCATAGGCCCCTGCCGGGATTTGATGGGCGGCAGCGCCTGGCCCACGATGCCGCCTGACACACTTCGCCGGAAAGGCGCCATGACGGAAAACTTGCCCGACTTTCGTGCCCGCGTTCCTTATGCGCCGATCCACCGGCGGTCGCCGTTCCGGCTGCCCGGAGGTGCACGGGTGGCGGTTTGGACCATCGTCAACGTCGAGAACTGGGATCCCGGCGCTGCCATGCCGCGCACGGTGCTGCCG
>JAABUQ010008995.1_pt1 | contig 13718 bp, 15 predicted proteins | sample 5560001 | NCBI WGS metagenome assembly JAABUQ01 (sample SAMN10711888, study PRJNA513371) | rock metagenome | isolation source: Antarctica rocks | place: Antarctica: Victoria Land, Finger Mt nord | collected 2015-12-18
TCTCCAGCGACTGATGCACGACTGCGATCATGTTGTCGTCCGGCGTCGTGGCCGGTGTCGTCTCGACGTTGGTGATCACGTGCGGCCCCTCGCAGGCCGGGTCGCAGGTCTCGGTCACCTGCACCTTATAACCGACCCAAGTGGTGTCGCGCTTTTTGCTGTAGCGGGCCTCGGGGTCATACGGGGAGCAGACCTGCTTGGCAGAAGGCGGCAGCTCGGCGGCGCTGCCCAGGCGCATGGACTTGTCCTCCGTAACATACTGCGTCGCCCAGACCTGGCGCAGCACCTGCACCGCGGGCAACTGCGCCAGCTCCGTCCGCTCCGTAGCGGCGTCGATCGAGCTGAGCAGTTGCTGTCCGTCGGCGCCGATCGTGGCAGCCAGGTCCTGGCGCGCCGCCTCGGTCTTGGGCAGGCGATAGTTCTCCACCGGCCGGCCATACCGCTCATACCAGGCAGTTGGCGCCATCGCTTGCAGCCACTCCGGCGCGACCGCCGCCACCTCGTTCAGCACGGCCCGCATCGTCTCGCCGACGCGCTCCAGCCGGTTCAGCGTGCGCACGGCGGCGAGCACGTGGGTGCTGTCCGTGCGCTGGCGTCCACGCGCCTTGACCAGGCCCTGCTCCTGCAGGCGCTGCAGCAGGGTGTCGAGCAGGAGAAGCCCAGCATCGCCTGTAACCAGGCGGGTGCGGAACTCGCTCAGCACCGTGTGGTCGAAACCCGGGTCGGTCAGCGCCAAGCCCAGCGCATACTTCCAGTCGATCCGGCCCCGCACGGCATCGGCCGCCTCGCGGTCGGACAAGTTTTCCATGAACTGCAGCACCACGGCCAGCGCAAGCCGACCCGGCGCTTCTGCAGGCTGACCACGGCGTGGAAACAGCGCCATGAACTGGCTGTCCTGATACAGGGGGCCAAGTACGTCGGCGATGCGCAGGCAGAGCGTGCCCTTGGGGAAGGCAGCACGGGCAACGCGGCGGGTTTCTTCAGGCACGATAGGCGGGTCTTGCGGGCACAGCATGGCGAGAGCTTTCAAGAGGACAGGCCCACATCATCGTCCCCTCACCGAAGAACGCGCCGTCAAAATGCTGGGAGTGGACCCGCCGCCGACTTCGCCACCAGCATCAGTGTTGGGTCGGGGCCAGAAAGGCCTGCACGAGGAGCGCGATCAACAGAACCGTACATGAGCCAAGGAACCCCACTCGGACCATGCGTCGGCCTCACAACGAAACCAGGGCTTTCATTGTGATGCTTGTCATACGTAAGTACTCCTTCTGTCAGCCCACCAGCACCCAGGCGAGGAAGGCCGGATAGGCCGCGAGCAGGATCGCGCCCTCGGTGCGGGCGAGCCTGCCCTTGTGCGCGGCGAGCAAGACGACCAGGGCCAGCGAACCCAACATCAGCAGGAGCGGCCCATGCAGCATGGCGGCGTCGGCCAGCACGAGTGGCCGGGCGAGAGCGCCGGCGCCGAGCGTCATGGTCGCGTTGTAGGCGAGAGCTGCCCACCACGCCCGCGGCGACCGCCTCCGAGATGCCCCACCGCGCTGCCGACCAGGCCAGGACCACCAACTCGAATCCAGTCGCGAAACCGACCAGCGTCAGGCCAAGCCGGTTCTGGGTTGCCTCGACGCCGCTGATGCGCTGCACCGCCTCAACGAGCAGCGTGGCGCCGCCTGCCATGGTCGCGACCCCGGCCAGCACCAGCGCCAGGTCTCGTCCGAACCGGGAGGATCGCCCGGCCTTCGCCGCCTCTTGCGCCTCGATCAATTCGCCCACCTCGCCGAGGGTGGGTGGCTTGCGCTCCGCCCACCAGAATCACGGCCACATAGAGGACGTAGAGCGCGACCAGGACTGTGCCTTCGGCACGGCCAACCTCACCGTCCCAGGCGCACCAGGCCCCGGCCGCGCCGAGAGGCAGGCCAAGCAGGGCGTAGCGCATCACCCCGCCCCGGAACGGCAGCGGCGCGATCCATGCGCCCACGCCCAGCGCCACGAGGCAGATTGCGACGTTGGCGCCGACCACGTCGCCAAGCGCGATGCCGGGCGAACCGCGCAGCGAGGCAACCACGGCCGTTGCCAGCTCTTCCGGCTCCGCGCCGGCCAGCAGGAGCGCGAGCGCGAAGCTGCTGACGCCGAGGCGCACCGAGGCCCGGCCGAGGTGCTCGGCGAACGCCTCCGCGCCCCAGACGATCAGGCCGACGCCGGCGGCGAAAGCCAGTAACCATAGGACAAGGACCATGCCGCACCTTTCCGACCTGCCCAGGTTGGGCGCGAGCTGCTCGTCAGTGCCGGATGTAAGGCTGCAGGCTGAACCGCAGCTCCAGGATGAACTCGTCCGAGCCGCGGGACTGGACGATATCGGCCGGGCCGGTGGCACGGTTGTGGGGATACTCCGTATGGAAGTTCACCCGGCGCTGGGCATAGGGCAGGTTGTAGTTGGCGCCCAGCCGCGTCGCCTGCTGGAACGCGGCGCCGCTCACCGCGGCCGTATTGACCGAGACGAAGTCGTAGCGCCCGAACAGGTCGAGCTCGCCGTAGCGCTCGGCGCTGAACACCTGGTGGCTGAGCATGGCGTAGGCGCCACCCACGTTGGTCCCGCCGCCAAAGCGCGAGTAGATGCCCTCCGCTTCCGCCGTAGCGGGCTTCGAGAACAGGGCGGGGAAGGTGTAGGCCACGTCCGCTTCGGCCGTGATCTTGTTGCCCGATACCTGGAGGCCGCCGATCTGGTTCTGCAGGGTCGCGGTCAGCAGCGGAAAGGTCCGGTCCTGGATGCCGCGGGTGTGGTCCACGCCGAAGCCGAAGGTGAGCTTGCGCCCGTGCTCGGCGTCGTCGATCGGCGTGCCCGATAGCTTGGCGGAGAACGCCTTGCCGATCGTGTATTGCGGCTGGTCCCGGTTGAGCGAGCCGCGGTTGTCGAGGGCGGCGACGCCGAAGCTCCACTGCGGCGAGAGCGCCATGCCGTACTCGATGCCGAACTGCGAGCCGAAGATGCCGGCGCCGTTGTGCTCCTCCAGCACCAGCGAGCGGTTCACCGTGGTGAGGTTGCCCGACGACAGGTTGTCCTCCCGCGACAGGATGTGGGTGTTCTCGCCGACCAGGCCCCGCAGCTTGGTCGCGTCCTCGGCGTCCTGCAGCGCAATGAACAGGTTCTCGAAGTTGCGGCGGCCATAGCCCAGCCGGCCGCCGAAGCCGCTCCGGCCAAAGGCACTGTCGGCCAGGTCCACTTCATAGACGACCGCCGGGCGCAGCCCGCTGGTGACGCGCGGCAGGTCGATCTCGCTGCCCTGCCGGACACGGCGCCAGAAGTCCTCGGAGCCGTTGCCGGGGTTGAAGATGCGCTCGCCGTAGCCCCAGAACGTCCAGGTGAAGTCGCCGACGTGGTAGTTGCCGCCGTTGTCGTTGAGGCTGAAGCCCGGCTGCATGGTGGGCTGCGCCGGCGCGTTGGGCGGCGTGGTGGATGCTGGCGGAAGCTCCCGCCCGGCCGGCGAGGTGGCCGGCGATGCCGGGGCGCCTTGGCCGAGGGCAGGCAAGCCGCCGCCTGCGACAGCGATACAGGCCAGGGCAAGGCTCTTGGCAGCAAGGGACGGACCGCTACGCATCGACCAGCAGCTCCGGCGAGGTGGGCCGTGCCTGGCACGCGAGTACCAGGTGATCCGCCACGTCGCCTTTCAGCAGGGCGTCGGTGTGGGCCATGGCGACCGTGCCGGAGAGCAGCTTGATCCGGCAGGTGCCGCAGGTGCCGTTGCGGCAGGAGTAGTCGAGCTTCACCCCAGCCGCCTCCGCCGCGTCGAGCAGCGTCTGCGTGGCCGTGACTGGCACCGTCCTGCCGGTCGCCCGGAACTCGACCCGGGCCGCGCAGGCGCCTTGCGCCAGGGCGGCCGCCTCGTCGCGCTCGATCTCCTCCACTGGCGTGCTGAACAGCTCCGTCAGCACTTGGTCAGGAGGCACACCCAGCTCTTCGAGCATAGAGCGCACCGCCTCCATCATCGACGCCGAGCCGCACAGGTAGACCCGGCGGGACGGCAATCCGGGCACGAAGGCGGATAGCTGCCCGGAGGTGATCCGTCCGGTCAGGCCGCGCCAGTCGGTCCCGGCGGCGTCCTCGACGATGACTTGCAGGTGGAAGTTGGGATGGCGCTCCTGAAGGTAGGCCAGCTCCTTGCCGTAGATGATGTCCCGCGGCGTGCGCACGGCGAACAGCATCCAGACATCGTGCTCCCAGGCGGCATCGGTCAGGCTGCGCAGCACGCTCATCATCGGCGTGACGCCGCCGCCGCCGCCGATCAGCACGACGCCGTCGCTCTCGCCGCCGGTGAAGGTGAAGCGGCCGGCCAGGGCGCGGACGTCGATCAGGTCGCCCTCATGCAGTTGGTCGTGCAGGTAGTGCGTGGCGACGCCCTCGGCCTCGCGCTTGACGGTGATCTCGACGTAGCTGGTCCGCGTCGGCGGCGAGCTGATGGTGTAGGTGCGCCGCACCTCTCGGCCGCCGATCAGCAGGGACAGCGTGAGGAACTGGCCGGGCTTGAAGGTGAACGGAAGCCGCCGCCGGTCGGTGAAGACCATGCGGAAGGTCTTGACCGTGGGTGTCTCCTGGAAGATGCGCGCCACCTGTAACGTGCCGGCCCACGTCGTCGGCTGGTCCATGAAGGCGCCGGCCGGGGCCGCCGCTGCGGCCTCGCGCAGCCCCGCGTGCCGTACGCCGTGCAGCACGCGCCAGGTGATGGCCGCGAGCGCCAGCACGGTGCAGGCCTCGACGAACACCTTGCCGCCGTCGAGGTAATCGATCGGGTCGTTGTTCAGGTTGGGGTTGGTCAGGATGCTGTGGGCGAACAGCGCGACCGTGACGGCGTAGGCGACGTAGTGCAGCCTCTTCCAGGTCCGGATGCCGATCCGGTTGCGGAAATAGGACGTGACCACGACGAAGATCAGTGCGTAGGCCGCAAACGCGCCGATGGTGTTGATGATCGGCTGATCGGGCGCCCAGAATGGCAACACGATGTCGAGCCAGCCGAACTTGGCGGTCGCGGAGGGCAGCAACAGCACGGGATGCAGCAGCACCACGGCGAGGGCGACGTAGCCGGTCCAGTTGTGCAGGTCGAACAGCGGCAGGCGCCGGTGCGGCCAGCGCGCCACCGGGTTGTAGCGGGTGGACAGCAGCAGCCCGAGCAGCAGGTTGAAGGTCAGCAGCCCGGTCGCCACTAGCCCCGCATAGGAGGTGAGGTCGATGAAGGTGACGTCCGGGATGCCGGTGTCGGTCGGGGTCATGCGTCCTCGCAGGTTGCGCCGCGAGCATCCGCCTTGGCCGGCCATCCGGGGCAGTGCTCCTCAGACCCCGAGGGGTAGCCAACTCATCTGATGTTTGATGAACACCGACATGACGACTCCGTCATGCAAGCTGGTGCGCTGCCCTGGACGGGCTTGGACGGCGCCGCAGTCCCGGTGAGCGGGGTCTCCAGCATCACCCATCACCCGGGTGCCCTGGCCGACCTGGCTGCTGATCGCCACGCGCCCGCCATGCAGGGTGGCGATGCTCCTGACCATGGCCAGCCCCAGGCCCAGGTTGCCGCCGGAGCCGGAGCGGGCGCGGTCGGCCCGGTAGAACCGGTCGAAGACGTGCGGCAGGTGCTCGGGCGCGATGCCGCGGCCAGTGTCGGCCACCTCGATGCGCAGCAGCGCGCCGTTGCTGTCCGGACGGATTGTCACCCGACCGCCCAGCGGCGTGTGGGCGATGGCATTGGCCACCGGGTTGCCAACGGCCTGCTGAAAGAGCGTACGGTCAAAGGAGGCAGCGAAGTCCGCCTTGCCCTCGACGTGGAGCGTCACCCCGGCATCGGCGGCGGCGGCCTCGTAAAAGTCCAGGACGGCCTCAATCTCCTGGCCCACCTCGATCGTGTCATGGTGGGCGTCGGCTGCCGCGGTTTCGGCGCGGGCCAGGAACAGTAGGCTCTGGATAACCCGGCTGATGCGCACGCACTCCTCCAAGGCCGAGCCCAAGATGTCCCGGTACTCGTCGGCGGGCCGATCCTTGCCCAGCGCCACCTCAAGCTCGCCGCGCAGGTTGCTGATCGGCGTGCGCAGCTCGTGCGCCACGTCGGCCGAGAACTGCGAAATCTGCTCAAACGACTCTTCCAAGCGGTCAAGCATCTCGTTGAAGGTGGCGGCGAGCGCCTGCAGCTCGGCCGGCAGGTCCGTGGTGTCGATGCGTTCATGCAGGGTCGAGGAGCGCACCCTGCGCGCCGTCGCGGTCACGCGCTCGATCGGCCGCATGCCACGCCGGGCGGTGACGTAGCCCATGGCCGAGCACAGCACGACCGAGACGACGAGCACGAGCCACAGCCGCTCGCGGTAGTGCATCAGCAGCAGTTCCTCGGCCGCGCGGTCCATCGCCACCTGCAGCACGCGCCCGTCCGGGTGGCCGGGGTCGGCCAGGGCGCGCGCTCAGCACCTGGAACAGCCGGCCCGACGTGGTGGCGACCTCGCCGTTGACGTCCTGCCCGGCTTCGACCTGGGCCGGCGGCGGGAACACCGCTGCCGGCAGCTCCCCGTCCATGCCGGGCGACTCCAGCAGCGTCCGGCCCCCGGCATCGACGACCCGCACCCAGATCTCTTGCGGCTGCCGGAGGGAGTGGCTCGGCGCCGGGGTCGCCGCCTCCGGCAAGCGCAGCTCGCCCGACGCGCGCAGCAGCAGGCGGAGGTCGGTCACGGTGTTGGCCAGCGTGCGCCGGTCCTCGGTGTCGAAGCTCGTGGCCAGCACCCAATACAGGAAGCCGGTCGCGGCCAGGATCAGCACCAGGGCGGAGCCGGCGTACCAGGCCGTCATCCGCGCGACGATCGACCCCGTCCAGGGACGCAGGCTGATCGTGCGCCGGCGACCGGCGTGCGGGCTTCCAGCACGTAGCCGATGCCGCGCACGGTGCGGATCAGCTTGGTGTCGAACGGGTCGTCCACCTTGGAGCGCAGCCGCCGGACGTGCACGTCCACCACGTTGGTGCCGCTGTCGAAGTTGATGTCCCAGACCTGCTCGGCGATCAGGGTGCGCGACAGCACGTCGCCGGCGCGGCGGGCCAGCAGCGAGAGCAGCAGGAACTCCTTGGGCGTGAGGTCGAGCGGTTTGCCGCGCCGGGTCGCCTTGTGCCGCTCGACATCGATCTCCAGGTCGGCGACCGCAAGCATCGTGGTCTGCGGCCGGACGCCGCCGCGGCGCAGGATGGTGCGCAGCCGAGCCAGCAGCTCGGAGAAGGCGAACGGCTTAATGAGGTAGTCGTCGGCGCCCAGCTCCAGCCCGCGCACCCGGTCGGGCACGCCGTCGCGCGCCGTCAGGAACAGCACCGGGACCTGGTTGCGGCGCTGGCGCAGCTCGCGCAGCACCGACCAGCCGTTCTGGCCCGGCAGCATGACGTCGAGGATGACCAGCTCGTAGCCGCCTTGCCGCGCCATGTAGGCGCCGGTCTCGCCGTCGCCGGCGACGTCGGCCACGAAGCCGTTTTCCTCCAGTCCCTTCTTGAGGTAGGCGGCGGTCTTCGGCTCGTCCTCGACGATCAGGAGCTTCATGGAAACCATCCTACCTTTCCGTCAGGAACCGGAATGCCGCTCAGCTTTCAAAGCCGGCAGATTGGCGCCGCCATCCGGCAAAGCCGCCACACCGCTTGATGCGACGTTACGCCGGACTGTCCGAGGTTCTGGCAAGTTCGCGGTAGAGCGTGGCGCGATGAACCTTGAGCAGCTTGGCAATTTCGCGCACGGGATGACCCTCTGCGACCAGCCTACGACCGAGGGCCACCTGGTCGGGGGCGAGCACGGGAGGGCGGCCGAAGCGCATGCTCTTCTGCTGTGCCGCAATGCGCCCGGCGCTGGTGCGGCCCAGGATCAGCGCCCGTTCGAACTCAGCGATGCCTGCGAACACGGTCAGCACCATGCGGCCGGCGGGACTGGTCGTGTCAGCTTAGGGCTCGGCCAGGATGCGCAGGCCAGCTCCGGCCTCCCGCAGCCGTTCGGCTACGTCCAGCAAATCGCGCGTTGAACGGGCCAGGCGATCCAGCCGGGTGACGACGAGCACATCGTCGTCGCGCACCTGATCGAGCAGGCGGGTCAGTTCGGGACGGTCGCGGCGAGCCCCGGACAGCTTCTCCTCATAGAAACGCCGGCAACCAGCCTCGCGCAATGCATTGCGCTGCAAGGCAAGGTTCTGGTCGTCAGTGCTGACGCGGGCGTAGCCGAGGAGCATAAGGGCATCGCAGAAGTTGTCGCGTAACGTCGGCATTATGCGACATAGTTTTGCAACAGGAAAGTGCCCGGCCCTGCTGGATGGTCACGACTGTCGTGGAAATTCTAAGTTGCGCGACACACACCCCGCAACGTCACGCGCCCGCCCTTACATAGGTGGCTCTTGTCGGGTTCCGGGGTGGTGATCCAGGTGGTGCTGCTGGCGCGTATCTGGTGTGATGGCTGGAGCGCGAGTGGCCAACCGGCTCGCGCGAGGAGGCTCCGCCATCATGGCTGCACCTGACTTGGTCAACTTTTCCGGCTTGATGGACGACGCCAAGAGCTTCGCCTTCGTGCGCCAGCACCGCTGGCCAGAGGGTGTGCGTTGCCCCGGGTGCGGCAGCCCTGCGGTGATCCGGGACGGGTGCGACGACATGCAGCCGCACCGCCAGCGTCACCGGTGCAAAGCGTGCGCCGGACGTTTCGACGACCTTACCGGCACGGTGCTGGCCGGGCGCCACGAGCCGCTGCGGGTGTGGGTGCTGTGCTTCTACTTCATGGGGCTGAACCTTTCCAACCGGCAGATTGCGGGTGAGCTGGGCCTGGCCGCGTCGGACGTGCAGGCCATGACAGAGCAGCCGCGCGGCGGTTTGGTCGCCAAAGCGCCAGAGGTGGAGCTGCAAGGCGAGGTGGAGCCGGATGCGAGGGCATCCAGCGGGATCGACGAAGTTTACGTCATGGCTGGCCATAAAGGGCAGCTGGAAGAGGTTGCCAAAAGGGGCGGTTCGGGCGCTGCTGCAGGCTGGCAGGCGCGCCGGGACGCGGCACGCTGGAGAAGGACAAGCCACCGATCCTCGGCCTGATCCAGCGCGGCGGACAGGTGGTGCTGCGCATGCTGGCCAACGTGCAGCAGACCACGATCAAGCCGGTCATCACCGCCGCTGTCACCCTGGGCACCCTCGTCCACACCGACGAGTACAGCATCTACGCTCGCCTGCCATCCTGGGGCTACCGGCACAAAACCGTTTGTCACGGGCGCGGCGAGTATGCCCGCGACGAGGACGGCGACGGCTTTTGCGAGGTCCACGTCAACACGATGGAAGGGTTTTGGTCGCTGCTGCGCTCCTGGCTGCGCCCGCACCGGGGCATCTCACAGGACAAGCTGCCCCTCTACCTTGGCTTCTTTCAGTTCGTGCACAACGCACGTCGACGTGGCAAAGCCCTGCTCGGCGCTCTCGTTGCGGCCCTGGTAGCGTGACCCCGACCCACCACCCCGGAACCCGACAAGAGCCTCATGCGTAGCCCCTGCGATGTGATCCAGCACTCAACAGCCCCGCCTGGGACGCGGCGTATCTGTGTGGCAATCGTCAGCCACGTCTTGAATGCCCCCGTGCGCGCGATGTTCGAACGTGTGCGGCGGGAAGCGCCAGAGGACCATGATGTTTGGATGATCCTCAGTACGGACGATCCGGCGGCGCCGATCGCATGGCTCAACGAGAAGGACGTGGTACGGATCAGCAAGGCCGACATTTTCCGGCCGGGTTATCCACAGAAGTGCCGCGAGCAAGGCTGGACCATGGCCGGCAACCTCGACCTCGTATTCCTTGAGTTCAAACGCCGCCTGCCGAATTATAGCCACTACTGGTTCGTCGAGTATGACGTGCACTGGGAGGGGATTTGGAGCGTCCTCTTCGAGTACTTCCGGCATAGCAAGGCAGCCTTGCTCGCGGCAACGCTGCAGCACACCGACGAGGTGCCGCACAAGCTCGACCAGCTCAACGATCCGCAGCTCGTAATTCCCACGGACGCGCTGTTGGAGCGGGCGAATATTATCAAGGCGTTCCTGCCGCTTTGCCGCATCAGCCATGAGCTGTTGACCGCACTGGACGCCGCCTACCGCAAGGGCCTTGGGGGCCACTACGAGTTCTTGGTCCCGAGCGTCGCGGTTCAGAACGGGAGGACGATCGAGGACTTTGGCGGTCGTGGACGATACGTGAAGCCAGAAAACGTCGATCGGTTCTATTTTGCCCGTGGATCCGCCTACACCCACTCTCCAGGAACCTTTGTGTTCCGTCCCGAACAGCACGTGCTCGCCCGCAGCAATACGCTATGGCACCCCGTCAAGCCCGGCGGCGTGCCGCTCTGGCATCCGCTGCGGTTTAAAGGCAGCCCTTTGAAAACCTTTGAAGAAAGCGTCAAGCCGTGGATCTGGCGGGCGGTGATTTGGTTGTGGTTTGCCACGCGCTGGCGACCATTGAAGGTCGAAGCGGCTGCCGAGCGGCCCCGTTTGTGATCGAACCTATGAGTGTGGGGGGCGCTTGCGTGTGTGGACATCGGGTAATCGCGGCGGGGACATAGGTTCTCCATGATGCCGCGATCCGGGTGCTGTCGCCCGGCGGTTCGCATCATGAGAGGCGGTTTGATGACCCGATTTGTTGGTTTGGGCGTGTCGCAGAAGCTGACGGCGATCTGTGTCGTCGACGAGGCCGGCCGCAGGCTCTGGCGCGGCTAGTGCGCCACGGACCCAGGGCAGATTGAGCGGACAGTAAGGGGGCATACGGGGAGTGCATCACAAAACGGGAGCAACCGGCCTGACGGAGGCTGGTAAACCAAACGAGCCGTTTTCTTCCGCCGCCTCAGCTCTGGCCGGCGGACGAAATGCTGGCCACCGGCGCCGGAAGGCGTCCTCCAGCTCGCCGTTGAGCACGCGCGTTCTGGTTTGCAACATCAGGTGCGCTCCGCGCTGGGTCCAACGCATGGACTGGCGCTTGGAGAAGCGCTTGGACACGACCTGGTTGACCGCGCTCTCGACGAAGCCGGTCGAGATGCGCTCGCCGGCACGGTGCCGCTCGCCATGGTCGATGATCTGGCCCGCGTTGCGCCGCAGGTAGGTCGCGAACTCCTCGGCCGCGGCGCGCAGCCGCTTGGGCTTGGCCTTCGCGTCACCCGCCGTGTCCTCTTCCATGCCCCAGGCGTCGTCGGCGAAGCCCTGGGCAGCGTCCACCGCGTGCCGGACGTGGCCGTGCCAGAGTAGCCATTTCAGCCGTTCGAGGTCGCGCAACCGATCTTCCGTCCATCCCGCGTCGGCCGGACACGCGCCTTTGGTCGTCTGTACGAGCACGGTCAGCCGCATGATGACGTGGAACCAGTCGAGCACGTGCTCGGCCTCGGGGCTGATCCGCGACACCAGCCGGCGCACGGACTCACCGCCATCCGACATGAGCACGAGCCGCTGGTTCGGCGCGTAGCCCTGCGAGGCGAGCACGTCGAGCAGCCGTCGGCGCGGGCGGTCGTCGTGCGCCTGGACGAAGGCGAAGCACTTGGCCGGCCGCGGTTCCTCATCTTCCGGGGCGTCGCGGCGGAAGCCGTGCACGCACTTGCCGGCGATTACCTCGAACCAGGAGCCGGCTCGGTCGCGCACGAAGCCGCCATCGACGCCGACGTAGGCCGGCCCGTCTGGCACAGGCATCTCGTCGAGGTCGCGCTGGCAGCCGGACCAGAGGGCGCCATCAGGTTCGTCCCCCAGCGCTGCTTCTTCGCGTGCGGCAACAGCGTGCAGGTGGCGCCGTACCCGCTCGGGCGCGACCGGACCGCCGAGCGGCAGCACGTCGCCGAGCATGCGGGCGGCGAGGCCGTAGGAGACGAGCGAACCCCAGCGCGTTTCCAGGTAGAGCAGCTCCGGCATCGTGCGCTCGGGCAGCAGGTCCGCGAGCGAGCTGAACGAGGCGCGGTCGCCCGCGGCGACGTCGTTGCCGCACCCGCAGCGGCGCAGCCGCGCGGCCCCAACCTGGACCGTGCCGAAGGCGGTGCGGCAGGTGAGCGGGCGATGGCCCTTCACGCCTCGGGCCGTTCCGCAATGCGCGCAGCGCCGTGCCGCTGTCTCGTGCGCGGCGGCCTGGTCCGCCACGATCGCTGCCTGCAACCTGGCCAGGATCGCCTTCGCCTCGGCGAGCGTGAGCCCAAGCGTCTCAGGTGCGAGAGTGCCCCGCTCCACGTCAGCCACGATGGATCGGGTTACTGCGCCGCCGTCGCGTTCCATCGCCAGCGTGAGGGTGAACCGCATCGTCATGGCAGGGCTCCCGCGTGTGCCGTCGTGAGCCGACCGAGTGCCGTGTTCGCACCCCGCCGGTCGAAGCAGGCCAGCAGCGCCTCGCGGCTTTTCTGTCGACTGAGTGCCCGCTCCAGGTTATCGACGCCTACGACGTCCAGCGCGTCACGGACCAACCCGTCGCGCGCATCCAGAACGGCGCGGCCGAACTCGGCCATGAGTTGCAGGTCCTCGACGTAGGACAGGCCCAGCAACTCGGCCTTGATCTCGTCCAGCGCCTCAGGTCCCGGGCACCACTCCGGCGGGCAGGCATGCTGGCCCGCGATGCAGCGCGGATAGCGCCGGCCGGCCAGACCGGGACCGACCGCCTCGACCCGCAGTTCGTGTTCCCAAGGGGCCGAGTAGTTGTACTCGTAGGCGAAGCGCTCGCCGGCGCGCAGGCGCAAGTCGGTCAGGCAGACCCGGGCGAGGTCGGCATACTCGGGATCATGCCGCCGGCCCAAGATGCGGAAATGGTGGAGGCGCACATCCTCCCAGCCCATCGCCGCCTGGATGACGGCATGTAGTTCCACTAGCGTCGTGACCGCGGCAACCTCGATCCGCCGCCAAGGGGTCGGCTTGATGCCGAGCAGCACGACCCGAAGGCGCAGGACCGCGGGCAACGCCTCCTCGGACGTCCTCGTCACGGCCGTGCCCCTGCCTCAGCCACGTAGGCGTAGAGCGTGGGCTTCGAGATGCCCATCAGCCGGCAGATCTCCCGAACCGTTTTGTCCTTGGCGCGGTAGAGATCGACGGCGTGGGCGCGGCGCTCGGGCGTGAGGCGGTGCTTGCGTCCGCCCTTGCGGCCGCGGGCGCGGGCTGCGTCAAGACCGGCGCGCGTGCGCTCGCGCACCAGCGCCCGCTCGAACTCGGCCAGTGCCGCGAAGAGATGGAAGGTGAGCTTGCCGTTGATGGTCGAGGTGTCGATGCCCTCGGTCAAGGACCGGAGCTGGATGCCGTCCTCCTCCATCCGGCGCACGAGCGCGATCAGGTCGGACAAGGAGCGGCCGAGCCGGTCGAGGCGCCACACCACGACGCTGTCACCGTGCCTCGCGTAGTCGAGCGCGGCCAGCAGACCAGGCCTGTCGGCCTTGGCACCTGACCTCTGGTCCTCGAAGGTGCGCCCACAACCGGCCCGCGCCAGCGCGTCGCGCTGCAGGTCGAGGTGCTGATCCTCGGTCGAGACCCTGGCGTAACCGACCAGCATGGAGGTGCTCCCGCCAACGGTCAGCAAACCCGTTAGCCGCGGCACCGGCTTTCCGTAGTGGCTCTTATTGGGTTCCGGGGTGCTGACGGGTCCGTCACGCCACCAGGCCTGCGATGAGGGCGCCGAGCAGGGCTTTGCCGCGGCGTCGCGCGTTGTGCACGAACTGAAAGAACCCGAGATAAAGCGGCAGCTTGTCCTGTGAGATGCCCCGGTGCGGGCGCAGCCAGG
>JAABUQ010008996.1_pt1 | contig 13718 bp, 14 predicted proteins | sample 5560001 | NCBI WGS metagenome assembly JAABUQ01 (sample SAMN10711888, study PRJNA513371) | rock metagenome | isolation source: Antarctica rocks | place: Antarctica: Victoria Land, Finger Mt nord | collected 2015-12-18
AAGTGAAGATGCAGTTGGAGTTGCGGTTGTTAACTACAAAATGCCGCGTCTGCATACAACAGCAGAAGTGATCGAGAACTGCAAAAAGATTGCCACGATGATCGATGGCATGAAACTTGGTCTACCAGGAATGGATCTGGTGGTTTTCCCAGAGTATTCGACTCATGGGATTATGTATGACTTTAAGGAAATGATGGAAACTGCATCAGATATTCCTGGTCCAGAAACCGACATTTTTGCTCAAGCTTGTATCAGAAATAGAACTTGGGGGATCTTTTCCATCACGGGAGAGAAACACGAAGACCATCCTGACAAAGTTCCATATAATACATTGATTTTGATCAACGATCGCGGCGAGATTGTTCAGAAGTACCGTAAGATCATGCCCTGGTGTCCGATCGAAGGCTGGTATCCTGGTGGCTGCACTTACGTTTCGGAAGGACCAAAAGGCTTAAAGATTAGCTTGATCATCTGTGACGATGGCAACTATCCTGAAATTTGGCGCGACTGTGCCATGAAAGGAGCTGAGTTGATTGTTCGCTGCCAAGGCTACATGTATCCTGCTAAAGAGCAGCAAATCATGGTTTCTAAAGCAATGGCATGGATGAACAACGTCTATGTTGCTGTTGCTAACGCTTCTGGTTTTGACGGCGTGTACAGCTACTTCGGACACTCAGCAGTCGTTGGCTTTGATGGTCGTACTTTGGGCGAGTGCGGCGAGGAAGAGAATGGAATTCAATATGCAGCCCTTTCTAAGTTTGCCATTCGAGACTTCCGCAAAAATGCCCAGTCTCAAAATCACCTGTTCAAGCTGCTGCATCGCGGCTATACAGGCATGATTAACTCTGGTGAGGGATCGGAAGGAATGGCTCCCTGCCCATTTGAGTTCTATCGTGACTGGGTACTCGATCCTAAGAAAGTAAAAGAAAAAGTAGAGACTTTGACACGTCCGACAGTGGGTACTGAAGAGTGTCCAATTGAGGGTCTACCGACGCAAAAACTAACTAGCACTCCTGTAGAAAAGCCCCAGACAGCGCCAGTTTCAGTTAGATCTAAGTCCTAGCTTGAGCTAGACTTCCTCATTCTTGTATAGAACCTGGGGAAGTCTAGCAGGGAGATACATTGGTAAATCTACCCAAGGAAAGGTTTCATCACGGTCGATCGGCAGGAAGCTCTCTGAATCAAGAAGTAACTGGAGGCTCTGAAGCGGGGAGGAGTTCATTGAGTCAAGGATAAACCGATGCCGTTTGCTGTACATTCTGAGATTCTAGTCAAGAAATGAGTCAAGATAGAGATCAAAAATGATGATCGAGACAGTCAATGGCAAATCGTCTAGCTCAATCCCAAAGCCTCTATCTGCGGAAGCACGCCGAAAATCCGATTGATTGGTGGCCTTGGTGTGATGAAGCTTTAAAGAAAGCAAAGGAAGAGAACAAACCGATCTTTCTTTCAATTGGCTATTCTAGTTGCCATTGGTGTACGGTGATGGAAGGGGAGGCATTTTCCGATTGGCAGATTGCTGATTACATGAATGCTTACTTTGTACCAATTAAGGTAGATCGCGAAGAGCGCCCTGACATTGACAGCATTTACATGCAAACGCTGCAAATAATGACAGGACAAGGCGGGTGGCCTCTCAATGTATTTCTTTCACCCGATGACTGTGTTCCCTTCTACGGCGGCACCTATTTCCCCATAGATCCCAAATATGGTAGAGCGGGATTTTTGCAGGTGTTACAAGCGATTCGCCGCTTCTACGACACAGAAAAAGATAAGCTCCAGTCGATGAAGGGCGAAATATTTGCTAGTCTCCAACAACACTCGCTTCAGGCGGTGGATCAACTTAATCCCCAGCTACTGAGTACAGGTCTGAAATCCAGCACTGAAATTCTTGCATCTAAAGGCAGGGGTCCAAGTTTCCCGATGATTCCCTACGCTGAGACTGCATTACGTGCTACGCGCTTCAATTTTCCAGATCTGTCATCCAATCCCACTCTTACTTGTCAACAGCGCGGACTGGATTTGGCATTAGGTGGGATTTTCGACTGTGTAGCAGGAGGCTTCCATCGCTATACAGTTGACTCCACTTGGACGGTACCTCACTTTGAAAAGATGCTTTATGACAATGGACAGATTGTAGAGTATCTAGCCCAACTGTGGGCGAATGGAATGCAGGAGCCTGCCTTTGAACAAGCGATCGCTCTCACCGTTCAGTGGCTGCAAAGAGAAATGACAGCTCCGGCGGGTTACTTCTATGCCGCTCAGGATGCTGACAACTTTACTAGCCCGACAGAGGCGGAACCAGAAGAGGGAGCCTTTTACGTTTGGGACTACGCCGAACTACAACAATTGCTGAGTGCCGCAGAATTAGCACAGCTTGTTGAGCTATTCACAGTGACAAAAACTGGCAACTTTGAAGGACATAATGTACTGCAACAGCGTTCCCTCAAATTGACAAACTCTATGGAAGAGATTCTGAGTAAACTATTTGTCGCCCGTTACGGCACTACTGCTGTAGAACTTCCTACCTTTCCTCCGGCTCAGAATAATCAGGAAGCTAAGACAAAGAACTGGGCAGGACGCATTCCGCCTGTCACTGATACCAAGATGATCGTTGCCTGGAACAGCTTAATGATTTCCGGATTGGCACGGGCGGCAACTGTGTTTCAAAACTCAGAGTACCTGAATTTAGCTACTACTGCTGCTAATTTTATCCTCAACCATCAATGGGTTGACGGACGCTTGCACCGGATTAACTACAACAATCAACCGGGAGTGTTAGCGCAGTCAGAAGACTATGCCTTCTTTATTAAAGCGCTGTTAGATCTGCATCAAGCAAGTTTGGCAATCACAAATGATGAACAAGCAGATATCTGGTTAACTCACGCAGTGAAAGTCCAGGCTGAATTTGATGAATTTCTCTGGAGTGTGGAACTAGGTGGTTACTACAACACCGATCCAGCAGACGATTTGCTAGTACGAGAGCGCAGTTATATCGACAGCGCCATCCCATCAGCCAATGGAGTTGCAGTAGTCAATCTAGTACGCTTGGCTCTACTGAATACTGATTTGACGGCTCTAGACCGCGCGGAACAAACATTGCAAGCATTTGGCAGTATCATGGAGCGATCGCCCCAAGCCTGCCCCAGTCTCTTCACTGCCCTTGATTGGTTCAATAACAGTACCTTGGTTCATACTACTGCCAACCAAATTGCATCACTTACGACCCAGTATTTCCCCACAGCAGTTTATACTGTAGGAGCAGAATTACCGGACAACGTATTTGGCACAATATGTCAAGGCATGACCTGTATGGAACCTGCTCACACCTTAGACCAACTGTTGCAGCAACTTCATCAAAGTCAGATCCGAGGATGAACAGTTCGGAGACTGCCATAACCATTAATGAGTAGTATTACTTCACATAACAGTAAGTTTAGGGTGTAACTTATGACTACTAATCCAGTCGATCGCTTAGACAGGATCGAGAGGGCAATCGGAAATTTAACCAGTGTTGTAGCTGGTCTGGCTAACGCTACTGTTGCATCTAATACCAGGATGGATCGGTTTGAGGCTTTAGTTGAGATGAGCTACGAGCCAGTCCAGGCACTTTTACAGGTGTCGTCAGAGAATCAAGCCATGATTGAGAGACTTGATGCGATTCTGGAGCGGATGGTTTATAGGGAAGGACGCGGCGACGGTGAGTGAGATCAAGTTAATGAAGCCAGAGGATTTGCGGACGCTTTCACCTCTAATTTAGGGTCACGTCAATTTGTTCAGTACATGCGTAATACTAGCAAGCATGCTGTTGTCTAATTAGCTATGCGTCTGGTTGTCGCGAGGATCAATTATGAAGGCACATAGCATCAAGGCTCCTGATATTGAAGTTTAAAGTCAAGCTGGATGGAAGTACTTGTGGATTTCTTGAGCTAAATGCGGTCCAATTCCCGGAGCCATTGCTAGCTGCTCTGGTGTTGCCTCCCGAATATAGTCGATCGAGCGAAAATGCCCTAACAACTGTTTTTGGCGGTTGTATCCCAGTCCTGGAATTTCATCTAAACGCGATCGCTTCAGTTTATCGCTGCGTTGCTGTCGGTGAAAGCTAACGGCAAATCGGTGTGCTTCATCCCTTAGACGGCGCAACAATTGCACCCCTGGTTGCTCTGGATCGGTTGTCAATGGTTGCGATTCGCCTGGTAAGAAAATTTCTTCTCGCTGCTTGGCAAGACTAACGACTCGTAAATCCTCTATTAAATTCATTTTTTGCAATACAGCAACAACAGACGATAATTGACCCTTGCCACCGTCTATCATTACAACATCCGGCCAATCTGGATTTCCTACTCGCTGTAACTGCGGATCTTCTCCATACTTGCGGAAGCGGCGTTGAATCACTTCAGCAAGACTGGCGAAATCATCTGAGTGACCAGCAGTAACAGTAGGATTCTTAATCTTATAGTGACGGTAATGCTGTTTTGCTGGCAATCCATCGACAAAAACTACCCCAGAGGCAACGGCATTTGCTCCCTGAATGTGGGAAATATCGTAACCTTCGATCCGGTGTGGCGAGTCGGGTAAGTCGAGAATCGCAGCGAGATCTTCCATGGCTTGATTGTTGCGATCGCCCAAGCGCTGAGTCCTTTGCAATTCATAGTCGGCATTACGCTCCACCATCTCGATCAGTTCAGCTTTAGAAGATCGTAATGGAGCCAAAATAGAGACTCTTCGACCCTTACGCTCACTTAAAACTGCTGCCAACATTTCCCCTTCTGGTAACTCGTGTTGCACCGAAATTTCAGTCGGAATTTCCACTGCATCAGCCATTTGGTAATGTTCCTCTAACACCCGTTGCAAAATTGCTCCTGGTTCTGCATGGGCATTAGCCACAAAACCTAAACGTCCGACTAATTGCCCCGCCCGAATCTGGAATAACTGAATGCAGGCGTGTTTTTCATCTGCGGCTAAGGCAATGGCATCTCGCGATACTGTATCGTCTGGCAGTGATACTTTTTGTTCGGCATTGAGAGACTTAATTCCGGCAATTTGGTCTCTAATCCGCGCTGCTGACTCAAAATTTAACTCGCTAGCTGAGTGTTGCATTTGCTCAGTCAGAAGTTCAAGCAATTCCTGATTCCGACCTTGAAACACCATCGCTACTTTTTGGACAGTTTTGCGGTATTCTTCTGGTGAAATTAATCCTTGACAAACGCCAGGACAGCGCCCTAAATCGTAGTTAAGACAGGGACGATCTTTAAATAAAGGTTGGGGTCGTTGCCGCAGTGAAAATAGTTGCTTAGATAAGCGCAGTATATTTCGCAATAATCCGGTATCTGTATAAGGTCCGTAGTACTTATCCTTAGCTTTCCCCAATCTACGATTGCGAGTAATAAAGATTCGGGGATAATCTTCTGACCAGGTAATACAGACATACGGATATTTCTTATCATCTTTGAGCAGCACGTTGAAATATGGCTGATGCTGCTTAATTAAATTTGCCTCCAATGCTAAGGCTTCTGCTTCTGTATCGGTAACGATAAACTCAATCTCCGTTACCTGTCTCACCATCATGGTGATGCGATCGCTCAACTGTTGAGATTCACGGAAATAGGAGCGGACGCGCGATCGTAACTTGCGAGATTTGCCAATATAAATAATCCGATCTGCTCCATCTCGCATGAAATAGACTCCAGGCTCTGGTGGAATCTCTTTCAATCGACTAGATAGGCGTTCTGGATCTTTAAGCAGTGGCAGGGTTTTATTTGCTAGTGTCACTCCCGTGTCAAATTCCGCTTCTGTAGGCATTTTTGGCTTTCTCTTAGAGTTTGATCGCTCCGCTCTTTTATAATTTTCATAGAAGCTATGCAGACCAAGAGCCAGTGAGTTAAAGGCGATCCAAACTCTACTTACATAAATTTACTAATATTTAAATTATAAACCTTTATTAAGTGTTTCGTTATTAAGTAAAACTACGGTTGTTTAGCGACCAACTATGTTTACTTTGACTCACAACTGAGTTTAGATACCTGAGGCTATCACCATCAAAGCAATTGCACGACGGATTAGTTCACTCTTAAAGGCACTACCTGTTTGCTTCACCAGCTTCTCGATTGCCCGATCTAACTCCGGTGACACATCAAAGTTTATCCGAGTCATAGTTTTTTCCTATTCCCTCTTGAAAAATTCAGCAATCCTGTCAACAGCAGTTTCAAGAACCGCAGGTGCGTGGACTAAAGCAAACCGGACATATCCTTCACCAGATTTGCCAAAGCCAGCGCCGGGTGAAACGGCAACACCAGTTGATTCTACTAACTCTGTACAAAATTTCACCGAATCTTGAACCCAAGGTTCAGGTAACTTAGCCCAAATATACATAGTGGCGCTTGGGGTAGGCACCTGCCAACCGTGACGATGTAAGGCTTTGATAAAGGCATCTCGTCGCTCTTGAAATGTGGCAACAGTAGCTTTTACCTGTGCTTGAGGTCCAGTTAGAGCAGCGATCGCTCCTTGCAATATTCCCTGATACTGGTTAAAATCTACTGCCGCTTTCACTTGTCGCAACGCTTGAATTAGCTGAGCATTACCAATGGCATAGCCGACTCGGAAGCCTCCCATGTTGTATGACTTGGAAAGGGTAAAAAACTCAATCGACACACTTTTATCTGGATCGGCTTGTAGTACCGAAGGGGGAGCAGTTGTACCCTCAAATACCAAGTCAGCGTAGGGAAAGTCGTGAACCAAAACTAAATTATGTTGCTGACAAAAAGCAACGGCTGATTGAAAGAAAGATAGTGGCGCGATCGCCGCAGTGGGATTATGAGGATAGCTCAACACCATCATCCGGGACTGTGCTAAGACTAACGATGGAATTTCCTCAAACACTGGTAAAAATCCATTTTCTGCTCTTAGTGGCATCGGATAAATTTGACCACTTGCTAGATAGACACCTCCAGCATGGGAAGGATAGCCTGGATCGAGCAACAAAGCAAAATCACCAGGATTTAGCACTGCTAAAGGTAAATGGGCTGTACCTTCTTGGGAACCAATTAAAGGCAGCACTTCCGTTTCTGGATCGACAGCGATCCCGTATTTCTGCGTGTACCAATTGGCTGCTGCCTGACGAAAGGCTTGGGTGGCGTTAAATAGTAAATAGCCGTGAGTGCTAGGATCGGAGAGATTCTGGGCGATCGCTTCCAAGACATGTGGACTAGTCGGTAAGTCAGAAGACCCTAGCGACAGGTCAATTAAATCTTGTTTACTGTCTCTAGCCCTCACCTTAGCTCTGTCCATATCTGCGAATACGTTCTTTTGCAGGGATTCTAAACGCTTAGCAAATTGCATATCACAAAAATTATAAATTGTCAATAATTTGATTTAGCCTGCGACTTTGGCAAAGTAGTTGTCTAGGAAGCTGGTCAATTTTTGTTTCCCAATTACTCCCTCTGAAGACTCCTGCACTTCAGTTCCCTGAAATAGCCTTAGTGCAGGTACCCCTTCCACCTGGTATTGCTTGACAGTATTAGGGTTTGGATCGACTTCCATCTTAACAATTTTGAGGCGATTGCCGTAATTAGTTGCAGCCCAATCAATTAATGGCGACATCAACTTGCACGGACCACACCATGCAGCCCAAAAGTATACCAGTACTGGCTGGTCAGCTTTCAAAACTTCCGTTTCAAATTCATTATCTGTAATTACAGTGGCGCTCATAGTAAATTAGTATCAAAAAATCTGGATAAAATATTATAACCTTAGTATTTTGACTTGTTTTGCAACTGTAAGCAAATTTGTGTGACAAAAATTAGGCATTGAGCGGTCTTTACCCACTCTGGCTTTGCCTTGTTACAGAGCAAACTAAATCGTTAGTTTGATACTAATTGTTATAACCATTTACTGTCTCGGCTTTTGAGCAGTACTAAGTTTGTTGTCCGCTCTACTTTGGTATTTATTGGCAATCGCTGTTGCTGTCTCGTACAACGAACGAGCTTTCTGTTCGCCGATTCTAGCTAGTTCCAGCAAAGATATTAGTTCAGCTTCATTGAGAGGATGTGGGGTCATAGTCAGCTTTCCAAACGAGTTTTGAGTTGGTTAACTACTATCTTAGCCTCTAGAGTCAACCCTAGTAAGGTTGACAAGTCCTCACCTGCTTCCTGAATTACTGAGTCCGTATTACTAAGGGTAAGTGAGAGTCGTTCAACTATAGTTTGAATTCTACTCTGAGAATGTTCGACAAACAGGCAAATGCTACTGACAGAAGCGAAGAATTGAATCAGGATTGCATTATCAGGAAAGCTATTCAGCCTAGAGCGCAAGATATTTAGCACTTCCGTTGCTTGCTGACTGATCTGATTTAGCTCCTGGTCAAGTTGTTCAATAAGAGCAGTAATTTCTAGGGGAATAGCCATGACTATTAGCCAGAGAGCTTAATTGCTCTTCATCTTCAGGATCTGGAGCAACATTAAAGTTGTTATCACTTACTGATCCCTCTCTATAGCTCTCTCATAGCTTGGAGTTGGGATCAATAAGTAAAATCTTGTTAACCAAGGCGGCTCACAATTGATCCAACTGCTTTTTCAACTGTTCTAGCTCTGTATCAACTTGAGTAGATGGAGCAGCGCCAGTTGGTTGTTGGGCTGGTGGTAGTTGGGGCGGATCTTGGAGTGTTGCGGGTAGTGAAGGTTGCTGGATCTGTGCTTTTAAAGCTGCTAATTCATCATCAACGCCGCTACCAGCTTCTAGAGCTAAAAATTGACTTTCTAGATCGTTGCCTACTAACTCACCCGCCGCTTTAGCCCGTGCTTCTTGCAACAAAACTTTCTCTTCCATGCGCTCAAAAGCTGCCGTCGCCGTGTTGGTTCCTAGCCGCCCTACAGTATTTTGAAGTTGCTCTTGAGCCTTGGCAGCACTGATCCGTGCCTTAAGCATATCTTTCTTGGTCTTAGCTTCAGAAATTTTACTTTCCAAAGCCACCAAGCTGCGCTTGAGAGTGTCAATCTGTCCAATTTGACTGTCTAGTTGAGTTTTGAGAGCATTAGCGGTTTCGGCAAAAGTCTTTCTTCGCTCTAGCGCTTGCCGAGCTAGATTATCATCACCTTTTCTAATTGCTAGCTCAGCATTGCTTTGCCACTTATTAGCTTCACTTTGAGATTGATTGTACTGTTGCTCTGTACGTTTTTGGGCAGCAATAGCTTGGGCAACACTCTGGCGCAACTGCACCAAGTCTTCCTGCATGTCCAGGACAGACTGCTCTAGCATTTTTTCAGGATCTTCAGCCTTACTAACTAAATCGTTCAGATTAGACCTGACAACGCGACCAATACGATCGAATAATCCCATAACAGTGTATTTCCTATTTTTAACTTGATTCCACTGCTAAGACGCACTAGCAAGGAATGGTCCGATGAGTCAACTTGCTACTATGGTAGCTGTCTAACCAATAAACTACCTCACTCAAATTAGACTTCTTCGTATTAGTCGGAGTTGGAGTAAAACAATCCCTGCGTCTAGCTTATGCGATCGCTCCTTGGTTGATCGTTGCGAGCGGGTAGTTTTGGGATTGACTGCCAGATTGACGATGACGCACTGCCATCACACAAGACTTATACCTGCCATCCGCTATGTGGTCACAATCATGCGGTAGCCATTAATTTCTCTAGTATACAACGTGTCCCACTTTACAGGTATCCCGGCTGTACCCCAATTAAGCGCAAGGGTACTAGTTTGATTCTGAATCATCAAGTTGGGATTAAGTTTATATAAATTTTAGATGAAGATTTCGTTTTCTTAATAATCTTTTGATTTGATGACTTTACTTATAAAATCTAGTAGGAATTATCTAGGTAAAAACATGAAACTTTACAATGTGGCATTGGCATTAGGATTGGCAGGATTAGGTATATTGCAGCAGGCAAATAGTGCAAAAGCGTTAACTTGGGACTGGTCTTATACAAGCGGCACAATAGCTGCGGGAACATTCACCACAGCAGGAACAACACCACAAGCGAATACACCTTATACAATTACTGGAATTGGAGGATTGAGAGGTGGTGTGGCGATAACTGGTTTGAGTAATAGTCCAACTATTTTTGAAACTCCAGATAATACATTTGAGTGGAATGGCAGCACTAGTTCACCGATATTGTTGAACGGCAATGGAATTGGCTACAATAGTGCAAATTCTTCTTATATTCTTTCCGCTACTGCCCTTCCTGATCCACTGACATATTTTCCGATAGATCAAGAGAGATCTATTTCTACAAGTTCGCTTACGGACGTTTCAAGTTCAACTTTAACTCCTGAAACAGCACTTGTCCCTGAACCCGACGAAATCTTAGGCACATTAGCCTTTGGTGCAATAGGAGCTGGCTATCTACGTCATCGCCAATTCAAGAAAGCTGCTGTTTAAGAATTATCTAGCCGTTATCAAAAGAATTTCGATGAACTAACTTCTGAAACTCAAGAGCGCCGCTGCAATCAGCTTTAATTAATAGAGATGAATTGGGAGGATAGACTGTCTTCCCATTTACTTTTACAGGCAAAATTGAACCATAGTGCAGTGATTATGCCGCTCAAATCTAAAATATTATATTCAAAATACCCCAAGTCCGCTTTCTTTCGTTAACTTTAAGATTAATAGTTTCAAGCTCTTTTTCAATTTCTAAAACAACTAAGGAGTTAGTAAATTTAACAATTGCTTAAGTTTGTTACTTACCATGTAATTTAAAGTTTTTACTGGCGATCGTCATCCCACCCAATCACAACTAATAAATAGAGGTGGTTTCAACTTGATGTATCGTGCAGTACCTGATAACTTATAGAAAAAATATAACACTTAACATAAGTTAAATTTATAGAATATAAATACTGCTAAATAGCGGATAGTTAATGGAAGTTGGAGTCAGAATTAGAGCTTATGCGATCGCTCCCAGTCAATCTTTTTTTATTGTTGCTAACACTATTGACAGCTTGCAGCAAATCTGCTGTCGAAGAATTGAATCAGGAGCTAGACACCACCAAATCTTGGACAGCAACAGCCGAGATGGTTGGTGATGCTTGGAGACGCAGCAATGTGCCAACAACCTACGCTCAACACACACTTTCTCAAGCCGAGGAAAAACTCCAAACCCAAACAATGGCGATTGCCCACTCCTCAACAAATCCAACGCAACGTCAAACTTTACTAAAACAGCTACAGCAGATTGAATCCACCGTAAGTCAGATGTCAACGGCAGTGAAACAGAAAGACTATACTGCCATGTCCCAGCATCTAAAACAGCTATCAACTCAAGAGCAAACGCTTAGCACACTTGCCAAAACGGTAGGTGGGCATTAATGAGCAAAATTCTTCAAATCGCTCTCGGTATCCTCACAAGTATCGGCGGCTTTCTAGACGTAGGTGCGATCGCCACATCAGCAGAGGCAGGCTCAGCCTTTGGTTTTCAACTGCTCTGGGCTTTGCTCCTCGGTACAGTTTGCGTGATGTTTCTAGTCGAAATGGCAGGACGACTTACTGCCGTTAGTAAACATACGATGATTGATGCAGTGCGGGAACACTTTGGGTTTCGGTTTCAGTTCATCTTACTATGCGCCGAGCTGAGCATCGATTTTTTAGTCCTCGGTGCCGAAATCGGTGGGATCTGCATTGCGCTACAACTAGTAACCGGAATTAGCTTTCAGTGGTGGGCTATACCTATAGCGATCGCGATCTGGTTAATTCTCTGGAAAGGGACGTTTAGCTTGATTGAAAACGGCGTTGCTTTCTTTGGACTAGTTTCGCTAGTCTTTGTCGTCGCCACCTTCAAACTCCACCCATCGCTGACGCAGCTTGGCTCTGGGCTATTGCCAACTCTGCCGAAGCAAGATACTGCCCACTATCTTTTTATTGCTGTCAGTATTTTAGGTGCAGTACTCAGTCCCTATCTCTTTTACTTTTACTCATCGGGTGCGAGGGAAGACGAGTGGGATGAAGGGTATCTTGGAGTTAATCGCGGTGTTGCAGTTGTCGGCATGAGTTTCGGCAGCGTTGTGGCAATTTGTGTATTAATTGTGGCAGCGCTTGTGCTTAATCCTAAAGGTATCCAGGTAGACAGCTACGAACAGGCAGCGTTAATGTTAACTGAACCTTTAGGATACTGGGGCTTTGTGCTATTTGCCGCAACACTTGGTATCGCCTGTCTGGGTGCAGCGCTAGAAATTTGCCTTGACACTGCATATATTGTGGCGCAGGTTTTTGGCTGGAATTGGGGTCAAGATCAGCCTCCCAAAGAAGCCGCCCGCTTTAACTTGGTTTACACAGTGTTTGTTTTTCTTGCCTCACTGTTGATGGCAATTGGGATCGATCCTTTGCAATTAACTTTATTCTCAGCCGCACTCACTGCGGTAATTTTACCACTCGAAATTTTTCCTTTTATCGTTTTGATGAATGATGAGCGTTATGTAGGTAAGTATCGTAATGGCTGGCTGAGCAACAGCGTTGTCATCGTTACGATCGCGCTAGCTTTTATCTTGGCGATCGTTGCCATCCCATTGCAAGTAATTGGAGGAAGCTGAAGTGGATGTAATCCGAAATGTTCTCGATCACCAACTAGTCGATCGCAATCATATGAAGATGGGTAGAGTTGATGGCATTACAATTCAGTTACGCCAAGGGCAAGCACCCCGATTAGCTTACATTGAAATGGGAATGCCAACTCTAGCTCGACGGTTACATCCTCGATTAGAACCTTGGATCGCAGCACTACAAAGTCGGTGGGGCGCAAAGCAAAAAGAGCCGTTTCGGATTTTGTGGTCGCAGGTGAGTGATTTTAATACTGGTGGACTTGATATACAAGTCGATCTAGAAGCCAAAACAACGCCAGCTCTAGCTTGGGAAAATTGGTTACGCAAACACGTTATTAGACGAATTCCAGGGGCAGAAAAGTGACGCAAGAAATTCGTCTAGAACTGTTAATAGGTAAGCGGGTATTGAATTTGAAAGGTAAACCTAATTGGCGCATTCAAGAAGTACGTGCCGAACAGCAAGGCGATGAATGGGCGGTCGTGGAATATCTAATCGGACCTGCCGCTATATTAGAACGATTATCAGCCTGGAAACTTCTGCAGGTTTTACCCCTACTAAAAACCAGTCAGCTCTCCAGTGGGTATCGAGTTCCTTGGGACAAGTTAGATTTAACCGATCCGGAAAAGCCACAGCTACTTTGTGCAGAAGAAGAATTGAAAAAGCTGTAAATAATTATACTATTTATGCCGCAATATTTCGGAAACCTACCGACAACTCAGCAGCCTTGGTCAACACTTGGGGCAGTACAATCGATTTGGCAAGACGATCGCAGTGTTCATTTTGAGTGTGACGGTTCCCACCTGATTGTTAAAGTAGTAGCGCCAAACTTAATCAGGGTGCAACTAACACCAACTGGCGAGTTGATGCCACGACGTTCATGGGCAGTGACGCGGGATGATCTGGAATGGCAGACTGTCCCTTTTGAGGTACGAGAAACTGATGAAGTTGTAGAAATTGAAACTGAGCAAATCAGAGTTTGCATCAAGCGTCAACCCTGTCGTGTAGAGTGTTTCGACAAAGCCGGACGCTCCTTTGCTCAGGATGCATTAAGTATGGGCTGGCGTACTGGTGCCATTGCCGCTTGGAAGAAAATTGAAGCTGACGAACACTTTTACGGTTTTGGTGAACGGACTGGCTTACTCGACAAGTTAGCTGAGCGCAA
>JAABUQ010008997.1_pt1 | contig 13716 bp, 15 predicted proteins | sample 5560001 | NCBI WGS metagenome assembly JAABUQ01 (sample SAMN10711888, study PRJNA513371) | rock metagenome | isolation source: Antarctica rocks | place: Antarctica: Victoria Land, Finger Mt nord | collected 2015-12-18
TCTCCAGCCAGACGACCTGGCCGGGGCTGAAGGAGGGCGTGAGCGAGATGTCGAAGCCGCCGTAGCCGTACAGGTAGGTCGGGTTCCGGCCGTCGGGCGTCAGGCCCTTGCGGTGCGTCAGGAAGAGCGGGATTTTCGTCCCGTCTTTGGATGCGTAGAAGACCTGGCGCGTCTCGTAGTCGTCGGGGTCGAATGCCACCGTGGGCTGCCGGTAGATCGTGCTCGTGCCCGCCCCGATGTCGTAGCGGTACAGCGTCGTCGGAACGGTATAGGAAGTGTAGGCGTAGAACGTCTCGGTGTAATGCCGCTTTCCGCCGAAGCCGCCCGCCGAGCCGAGGCCGGGGAGTTCCACATCGCGCTCCCAGGTCCCGTTGAGGCCGAAGACCTTGACCTGCGTGTGGGCGTCTTGGAGGTAGGCGGCGATGAACCGGTCGCCGACGAGGCTGACGCCCTCTAACGTCTCCTCAGCTTCGGGGATGATCTCGCGCCACTGCGCCGGGGCGGCGTTCCCGATGTCCAGGGCGACCACGCGCCCACGCGGGGCGGCGTTGTCGGTCCGCAGCCAGAACTGCGTGCCCTCACAGCCCAGGAAGGTGTACAAGGCGTCGAACTCGTTCAGCAGCTCGACGACCGGAGCATCCGGCTGGGCCAGGGACTTGTAATACAGCCGGTTCTTGCGCTCCGTTCCCTGCCGGACATAGATGAGGAGGTACTGGCCATCCTCGGAAACATAGCCGCCGAAGCCCCATTCCTTCTGGTCGGTGCGCTCATACACGAGGACGTCGTCTTCCTGCGGCGTCCCCAGCGCGTGGAAGCACAGCTTCTGGTAGTAGTTCGCCTGCTGCAACTCCTCGCCTTCGGGCGGGGCGTCGTAGCGGCTGTAGTAGAAGCCGGACCCGTCTTTGGCCCAGGACGCGCCCGAGAACTTGACCCAGCGCAGCACGTCGGGCATGTCCTCGCCCGTGTCCACGTCCCGCACATGCCACTCGTTCCAGTCCGAGCCGGCGGCGGCCAGGCCGTAGGCCATGCGCCTGCCGTCCTCGCTGATGGCGTAGCCCGCCAGCGCGACCGTGCCGTCGGGGGACAGCCCGTTGGGGTCCAGCAGGGTGCGCGGGGCCGAGTCCAGCGTCTCCGTGACGTACAGGACGCTCTGATTTTGCAGGCCGTCGTTGCGCCCGTAGAAGTAGCGCCCGCCCTGAAGGTACGGCGTCCCGTAGCGTTCATAATCCCACAACTCGGTCAGCCGCCTTTGGATGGCTGCGCGGGCCGGGATTTTCTCCAGAAAGCCGAACGTCAGCGCGTTCTCGGCCTCGATCCAGGCGCGGGTTTCGGGCGAATCGGGGTCTTCCAGCCAGCGGTACGGATCGGCAATCGTCGTGCCGTGGTAGTCGTCGGTCTGGTCCGCGCGGCGGGCGGGGGGATAGGCAAACGGGGTGTTCATGGGCGGGAGTTCGGCGGAGGGGGGCCAAACTCCTGCCTGCACGCCGGCAGCGGCTAAAACGGCTTGTTGTAAATGCGGGGCCGCCGCTTTCGCGGCAGGCTCCGGTAGGCCAGCAGCGCGGCGGCGGAAAGCCCCCGCACTTCGGCGTCGGGGTGGCACGTTTCGGGCCGCTCCGCGAGGTTCTGCAAGCACCACTCGATGGTCTCGTTCCCCAAATGGCCCGCGTCGCAGACCAGATGCGCGTCGCCGCCCGCCCCATCGAGGTCGTACAACTGCCGCAGGACGCCGCGAATTCGGGCGTCCGAGACGGGTCGCGAGAAGGCTTGTAGGCCCCATCGCCGGCAATAGCGCCGGAACTGCTGATCTTCGGTCTTGTGTTTTCGCGTACTCATAGGGAGAGTGTACCATGACTAACGCATTTTTGTGGCACATCGAACACTCCACGGCTTGACAGGCAGGGGCAAGCAGCGCCCCTGCGCGGGGCGGCTTCGGGTATAATCTCCGCACCATAATCACGCCAAACGCGAGGGAGACTGCCGATGACGCTGACGATTGACCTGACGCCCGCCGAGGAAGCCCGGCTGGCTGCCGCCGCCCGGCGCGCGGGTTTGGCCCCGACCGAAGCAGCCCGCAGACTCGTCACCGAGCACCTGCCGCTTGTGGAAACCGAAGGGGATGCGCGGAACGCGGCCTCCATCGCCCTGCTGCAATCCTGGCTGGCCGAAGACGCCACGGATGACCCGGAGGAGATACGCCGGGCGGAGGAAGAGCTTGCGGAGTTCAAGCGCAGCATGAACGCCAACCGTGCGGCAACCGGCGAGAGGCTCCTTTACCCGGAAGCGGGGCCGACGTGAGCCGCGTCATTGCCCTGGACACGGGGCCGCTGGGGCTGCTGACGAACCCCAAGAAATCCACCGAGACAATCGCCTGCGTCGCTTGGTCCGTCTCACTCCTCAGAGCGGGGCATCAGATCATTGTCCCAGCCATCGCAGACTATGAGCTGCGGCGTGAACTGGAGCGGGCGGGGAAGACGCGCGGCCTTGCCCTACTGGATGCCTGGAACGCCTCCCGGCCCGACCGCTACCTGAGCGTCACGGACAATTCCCTGCGGCTGGCCGCGCGCCTTTGGGCGCAGGCCAGGAACTCCGGGACGCCTACGGCCGACCCGAAAGAGCTAGACGGGGACGCTCTCATCGCCGCACAACTGCTCGACCTCGGACTGCCGCCCTCCGACTTCATCCTCGCCACCACCAACGTCGGCCATCTGTCGCAGTTCGTCCCCGCCGCCCTCTGGACCGACATCAGCCCCTGACGGCAGGCAAAGCGCCGCTCACGCAGAGCCTCCATCAACAGGGGGCGACGTTTGAGGTGGCCGTTGCGCGAAGACGAGCCGCCGTATGACCGTGACTAGGACTGCCGTTTCATAGCCGACTATCAATTCGGCCAGGATTACGGAGCGCAGGCCGTAGTTCCTGCTTAGGAAGATGTACAGTTGAAAAAGAGCGAAGGCAAGCACACCGCTGATCACTCCGAATAGCAAGTTCCTGGACAAGCCATAGCAACGATACCGGTTCGCAAGCCGGTGCAGGGCGATTGCGAACAGCACCGTGCCGATAATGGCGAACGGATAGTTGACAATAGCCGCCCATAAGTTAGCAATAGCGATTGGCAAGGTTTGCATGTTCTTTTTCTCCCCAGGATAAAGCACTGCCCATGTTGAGCGGCCCAACCTGGTACTACGCATATCTACACGGCACAACGCGGCACGACACATCTCACGGTGCGGATTCCAGCGACGCAGGCCATGTCGCTGAGTGGGGCCGCCATGCTTACTCCTTTCCACGCCCATCTCGGTAAATCCTCCCAGCCGCATTGTTCCCCGAGGCGAAACTTCTGAGGCGTATGGGTATAATCGCGCGTATGGATACTCCCCCTGCCAACCCCATCATCGTCATCACCGCCGTCGGAAGGGACCGGCCCGGCATCATCGCCGCGCTGGCCCGCGCCGTGCTGGACCTGGGCGGCAACCTGGACGATGCGACCATGACGCGGCTGCATGGGGCGTTCGCGACGATGGTGGCGGCGCGGCTGCCGCCGGGGAAGACGGAGGCAGACGCCCGCGCGGCCCTCACGCCGGTGGCCTCGGCGATGGGGCTGACGGTGACGGTGCAGGCGGTCCCGGACGTGCATCAGGACGTCCCCCCGGACACGCTCTTGACGGTCTACGGGGCGGACAAGCCGGGCATCGTCCACGCGGTCGCGGCGCGGCTGGCGGCGCGGGACGTGAACATCACCGACATGGACACGCGGCTGGCGGGGACGGCCGAGTCGCCGGTCTATGTGATGCTGCTGGAAGCGGCGGCGGGCGAGGCGGACCTGGCGGATGACCTCGGAGCCTTGCGGCGCGAATTGGGCGTGGACATCACGGCGCAGGCGCTGGACGCGGAGGCGCTGTAGCCCTCATGCCCGTGCGCCCGATTGTCTTTTACCCCGACCCGCGCCTCAAAATGGTCTGCGCTCCCGTCGCCGACGTTTCCGAGGACGTCCGGGCCGCCGCCCAGGATTTATTGGACACGATGGACGGCGGGCCGCCGCGCACGGTGGGCATCGCCGCGCCGCAGATCGGCGTCCTGTCGCGGATCGCGATTGTGGACACGTCGCGCAACCCCAAGCATCCCGGCGGGCACGGGCTGTTGATTTTGGTCAACCCGCAAGTCGTCGCCCACGAAGGCGAGCAGTTCTTCCGGGAGGGCTGCCTGAGCCTGCCGGACTACACGGCCAACATCCGCCGGTTCCAGCGCGTGACGGTGGAGGCGCTGGGCTTGGACGGCAGATTGGTTAGGGTGGACGCGGAGGGGTTTGAGGCGGTGGTCTTGCAGCACGAGATAGACCACCTGGACGGGGTGCTGTTTCTGGACCGGGTGGCGAACGCGAAGACGGACCTGTTCCGGCGCAAGGGCGCGTGACAGCAGGCGCAGGGGCAATGGCAGCAGGTGGGCGCGGCAGTCAAGGAAACGGCGGCGTGGGGGCGTACAGCGAGCACCGGCACTGGAAGTGCCGGCCTACTCTGCGTGGAAGTGCCTACGGCACTAGGATAAGGGCGCGATGAAGCGCGCCCCTACGCCACTGCTCTCAGTCGCGGAGCGACTTTCACTCAGAGTAGACCGGCACTTCCAGTGCCGGGTACAAACGGCGCGGGTTCACCGCCGCAGATCGTCCGACCGCTCCCCCTCCGAAGGCGGCTCGGCGCGGCCCCCCAGGTACTGCGCGAGGAAGCTTTCGGCAGCGGCGTAGAACTTGCGGTTGTTTTCGGGGCGGGCGAAGCCATGTCCCTCGTCGGGGAAGACCAGGTACTCGACCGGCAGGCCGCTCGCGCGCATCGCGTCCACGATCTGGTCGCTCTCGGCCTGCTTGACGCGCGGGTCATTCGCGCCCTGGGCGATCAGCAGCGGCTTGGTGATTTGGTGGGCCGAGAACAGCGGCGAGCGCGCCTGCAAGAACTCGGTCTCTTCGGGGCGGCCCATGCGCTTGTAAAACTGCGCGATGATCGGCTCCCAGTATGGCGGGATCGTTTGCAGCAGGGTGATGAGGTTGGATGGACCGACGATGTCCACGCCGCAGGCGAACTCTTCGGGCGTGAAGGCCAGGCCGGCCAGGGTGGCGTAGCCGCCATACGAGCCGCCCATGATGGCGACTCGGTTCGGGTCGGCATACCCCTCGGCGACCGCCCACATCTTGCCGTCGAGCAGGTCCGTGTGCATCGCCGCCCCCCACTCCCGGTCGCCGGCGTTCAGGTACGCCTTGCCGTAGCCGGTAGACCCCCGGAAGTTGATCTGCAACACGGCGTAGCCCCGGTTCGCCAGCATCTGCACGGTCGGGCTGTAACCCCAGGCGTCGCGCGCCCACGGCCCGCCGTGGACATCCAGGACGAGGGGCAAGTTGGTCGGCGCAAGGCCCGGCGGCAGGGAGAGGTAGCCATGCAGGGTCATGCCGTCACGGGCGGCGAAGTCCATCGGCAGCATCTTTGCCAGCGTGTAGTTGTCTAAGGCGGGCTGGCTGGAAAACAGGGGTGTGGCCGTCTTCGCCGCGCGGTCGTAGACGTAGTAGGTGACGGGGCCGTCGTCCACGAGGTAGGAGACGATCCAGACCGTGTCGGCCAGGTCGCGGCTGGCGACCGACCAGTCGCCGTCCCGCACAGCCCCCAGCGCCTGGAAATCACCTTCCAGGGCGGGGTCCAGCGCGGTCCACTCGCGCCGGGCGCGGACGAACTGGACGGCCTCCAGGGCATGGGTTTTGGGGTGGCGCAGGATGCCGCCGACGTCGTAGCGGGGGTCCTCGGCGGCCACGGTCTGGGCGCCCGTGTTCAGGTCCACGAGCAGGAGCCGCGCGGCGTTGGCGCCCACGCTGCTGATGAGCAGGGCGCTGCGGTTGTCCGGGGTGAACCCCGCGATGCCGCCGCCCGTCTCCTCCGGCCCCCAGGTCTGGAAGACGCGCCAGGGCGCACCCACGGCATCGCGCACCCGGATTTCGGTCCCGCCATCGGGCAGACGCACCTGCGCGGCGCGCACTTGCAGGCCGTTGTCGGCGGAGAAGCCCGCCACGTCGCCGGGGTTTTCGGTGTCCAACGCGAGGACGCGCGTGGTCAAATCCAGCCGGTAGACATCGAACAGGCGCGGGTCGCGCGTGTTGACGCTCACCAGCAGCGTGTCCGGGAAGTTCGGATCGGACGCCAGCGGCAGGGCGCGCGCGCCGGGGAATGGCGTCAGGTCCCCCGTCTGCCCCGTCGCAGCGTCGCTCTGGTACAGGTGGAAGTTCTCATCCCCGTCCGCGTCCTGGAGGTACAGGACGTGCGCGCTGTCCTCCTGCCAGAAGAACTGGCGGATGCCGCGCTTTTTGTCGTCGGTGACGGCCCGGTCATCGGTTTGCCCCAGCGTCCGCACCCAGACGTTCAGCACGCCGTCTTTGGGGGCCAGGTACGCCAGCTTCGCGCCGTCCGGCGAGAGCAGGGGACTGGCCTTTTCCGGGTTGCCGAACAGAACCTCGCGCGGGATGAGCGGCGGCAATTGCGCCAGGCGGGTTTCGTCAAGGGCCATGTGTGTTCTCCTGCCCCGCTATTTCTCCGCCCCGCGCATCAAATCCTGCCGTCAGGTATAATAGCCCAAATCTCAACTAAATCTCACTTCGGAGGATCATTTGACAAGTATGACACTAGCGCAGGCAGTGTGGCCGCGCCGAGCCGAAAGCCGGACGGCGGCCTGGGGCCGCGATGCGTTCCTAGCAATCGCTTTCAGCCTGCTGACCGCCCTGTCGGCGCAGGCGGCGATTCCCCTACCCTGGACCCCCGTCCCCATCACCGGCCAGACGTTCGCCGTGCTGCTGACCGGCGCGCTGCTCGGCCCGCGCCTGGGCGCGCTGGCGATGCTGCTCTACCTCATCGAAGGGCTGGCGGGCCTGCCGGTCTTCGCCGGGGGACACAGCGCGTGGACGCCCGGCGCCCTGCCCGGAACCCCCGTTATCCTCGGCCTCAGCGCGGGCTACCTATTCTCCTATCCCTTCGCCGCCGCCCTCGTCGGCTGGCTGGCGACGCGCGGCTGGGACCGCAAGCCCCTCACGATGCTGGCGGCGATGCTGCTGAGTTCCCTGTTGATCTTCGGGATGGGCGCGGGCTGGCTCGCCCATTTCGTCGGCCCCGCCCACGCCTTCACGGCAGGCGTCCTGCCGTTCCTGCCGGGCGATGTCCTAAAAGCGCTCCTGGCGGCGGGCCTGCTGCCGCTGGGGTGGAAGGGACTGGGGGCGAAGCGATGAACCCTACCCCCGCCGCAAGCGGCGACCCCTCCCTGCTAGGGAAGGGTGCAGAAAGCCGCAGGGGCCACGTCTCCTGCTTCCTACCCTCCCTTAACAGGGGAGGGTCGCCGCTTGCGGCAGGGAGAGGTTCCTGATGCCTCTCCGCATCGGCACGCGCGGCTCCAAGCTGGCCCTGGCGCAGACTCACTGGGTCGCCGACCGCCTGCGCGACGCCCACCCCGGCCTGGAGGTCGAGACGCGCGTCATCGGGACGCGCGGCGACGCGACTCAGGCCGCGAATGTCCCGCTGTCCTCCTTCGGCGAGAAGGGCATTTTCGCCAAAGAGCTGGAAACCGCCCTGCTGGCCGGCGAGATTGACCTCGCCGTCCACTCCATGAAGGACCTGGAGCACACCCTCCCCGACGGCCTGGTCATCGCCGCCGTCCCCCCGCGCGAGGACCCCCGCGACGCGCTCATCGGCTCCACGCTGGACGCCCTGCCTTTGGGGGCGAGAGTCGGCACCGGCAGCGTCCGCCGCCGCGCCCTCCTGCTGTCCCGCCGCCCGGACTTGCAACTGCTGGAAATCCGGGGCAACATTGACACCCGCCTCCGCAAGTGGCGCGAAGGCCAGTACGACGCCATCTGCCTCGCCGTCGCCGGCCTGAACCGCTTGGGCTTGCAGGAGAACATCGCCGAAATCTTGGACCCCAACTGGTTCACCCCCGACCCCGGCCAGGGCGCGCTGGCAGTGCAGGCACGAGGTAATGACAGTATCGCTCGGCAGTTGGTTGGCTTCAAACATCTGACAAAGTTATTGCCTTTCAAGGAAGCAGAAGCGGAACGCTCTTTCCTACGCGCTTTAGGGGGAGGCTGTAAGACACCAATCGGTGCGCTGGCGCGAACAAACGCTGAAGATGGGTTCATTACCCTTACCAGTATGGTCGCCTCGCCAGACGGCAAAATCATTCTGCGCGAGACGCTATCGTTACCAATGCGCTTTTCGGCAGAAATCGGAACGCAACTGGCAGAGACTTTGCGGGCAAAGGGAGCGGAGCGGTTGTTGGCGGGCGACGCCGGGGAGGAGCCACGGGTTGAAACCCGAGGCTGAGAAGTACCGAGCGTCCAGGGGACGCAAGAAAATCCGATGCCCGCGCAGGCGGGGATTTGCTTTTTTACAGCCCGGCGGTTCAGCGCCGGGTTCCTATCCAATCACAGGAGGAACCGTCATGGAAGAGTTGGCAGAAACCGACTACGCCGCCCTGGTCACGGAGATCAAGAGCCGCATCCGCACGGCGCAGTATGAGGCGCTGCGCGCGGTCAACAAGGAGCTGATTGACCTCTACTGGAACATCGGCAAGCTGATTGCCGAAAGGCAGCAGGGCGCGACGTGGGGCTTTTCCGTCGTCGAGCAGGTGGCGGCGGATGTCCGCCAGGAGTTCCCCGGCATCCAGGGGTTCTCGGCACGGAACATCTGGTACATGCGAACTTTTTATCTCGCCTACAGAGATAGTCAAAAACTGCAACCATTGGTTGCAGAAATTGGATGGAGCCACAATCTCGCCATTTTCGAGAAGTGCAAGGACGACCTGGAGCGCGAGTTCTACATCAGGATGACCAAAGCGCACGGGTGGACCAAAAACGTCCTGATCCACCAGATCGAGAACCAGACGTACCAGAAGACGCTCCTCAGCCAGACCAACTTCGCCCAGACCCTGCCCGCCGCAAGCCGGGCGCAGGCGACGCTGGCGGTCAAGGACGAATATCTTTTTGACTTCCTGGAACTGGGCGACGAGTTCAGTGAGCGGCAGCTCGAAACGGCGATCCTGGCGCGGGTCGAGCCGTTCCTACAGCAGATGGGCGGTGTGTTCGCGTTCGTCGGCAGCCAGTACCGGCTGCAAGTCAGCGACCAGGAATACTTCCTAGATCTGCTGCTGTACCACCGCCGCCTGAAATGCCTGGTGGCGCTGGAACTGAAGATCGGGGCGTTCCTGCCGGAGTACGTCGGCAAGATGCAGTTCTACCTCGCCGTTTTGGATGACACGGTGCGGATGCCGGACGAGAACCCCTCTATCGGCATCATCCTGTGCAAGTCCAAAGACAGGACGATCGTCGAGTACGCCCTGCGCGAGTCCAACAAGCCTATCGGCGTGGCGGCGTACCGCATGGTGTCCGCCCTGCCTGCCGAGTATGAAGGGCAGATGCCGACGCCCGAGCAGATCGCGGGGCTGCTGGAAGAGATGCCGGACTAGCCGACCGGCGGCTTTTGGAATGGAACGCAACGATGCAAATGTATGACTTTCTCGTGCTGGGCAGCGGCAGCGCCGGGCTGTCGTTCGCGCTGCGGGTCTGTGAGAAGGGCCGCGTGGCCCTCGTCACCAAGAAGGACCGCACGGACAGCAACACCAACTGGGCGCAGGGCGGCATCGCGGGCGTCATGGGGCCGGACGACGACCCCGAACTGCACGTCCAGGACACGCTGATCGCCGGGGCGGGCCTGTGCCACGAGGAAGCCGTCCGCGTGCTGGTGACGGAGGGGCCGGAGCGGATTCGCGAGCTGATGGAGTTCGGGGCGAACTTCAACCGCGAGCCGGGCGGCGAATTGTCGCTGGGGCGCGAGGGCGGGCACTCGCGGCGGCGCATCATCCACACCGCCGACCTGACCGGCAAGGAGGTGGAGCGAACGCTCGTGGAAGCGGTGCGGGCGCATCCGAGCATCACGGTTTTGGAACACCACTACGCCATAGATTTGATCATGGAGGATGGGCGCTGCTGCGGGGCCTATGTGCTGGATGAGGCGGGCGGGGGCGTCCAGCCATATGTCGCGCCGGCCACGCTGCTGGCGACCGGCGGGGCGGGACAGGTCTACCAGTTCACGACGAACCCGCCCATCGCGACCGGGGACGGGGTGGCGATGGCCTGGCGGGCGGGGGCCGAGGTCGCGGACATGGAGTTTATCCAGTTCCACCCGACCTCGCTGTTCCACCCGGATGCCAAGAGCTTTCTGATCTCCGAGGCCGTGCGCGGCGAGGGGGGGATACTCAGGCGCAAGGACGGCACGGCGTTCATGGCCGAGTACGACGACGCCCGCAAAGACCTGGCCCCGCGCGACATCGTGGCCCGCGCCATTGACAGCGAGATCAAAAAGACCGGCGACGAGTGTGTCTACCTGGATGTCACGCACCTGTCCCCGGACGAGATCAAGCGCCACTTCCCGACCATCTACGCCCGCTGCCTGTCGTTCGGCATAGACATCACGACCGACTGGATCCCCGTCGTCCCCGCCGCGCACTACTCCTGCGGCGGCGTCGTGACGGACCTGCAAGGCCGGACGACCATTGCGGGCCTGTACGCCTGCGGCGAGGCCGCCTCGACGGGCGTCCACGGCGCGAACCGGTTGGCCTCGAACTCCCTGCTCGAAGCCCTGGTCTTCGGCAAGCGGTCCGCCGAGGACGCGCTGGCCCGGACCGACCTGCCCGCCGCCTGCCGGTCCGTCCTGCCCTTCCCCGGCGCGGCGGGGCGCGTCGGCGCGCTGGACCACGCCCTCGTCGCGGGTCTGCGGCACCGGCTCCAGGCCGTCATGCAGAAGTACGTCGGCATCGTCCGCTCCGACTCGCGCCTGCAAAAAGCCGCCGCCGCCGTCGCCGCCCTGCGGGCCGAGGCGCAGCCGCTGTTCGACGACCACGTCCTCGCCGACGACGTCCTGGAGCTTCGCAACATGATCGAGGTCGCGGGCTTGATCATCGGGTGCGCTCAGACGCGCAAAGAGTCGCGCGGCCTGCACTACACGACGGACTACCCGCAGACTCTGGAAAGCGAGCGGCACGACACGGTTTTGAAGAAGCCGGTTCCCCAGGGCTGAACGGCGGGGCGCCCCAAGAGGTCCAATGTGGAATGAGTGTCCTAATCTTCCTGGCAACCCTGCTATTCAGCCTCCTCGCCTTCGCGTCGCGCGCCCACGCGGCTCCCGCGCCTCCGTCCCCGCCCTTCCGGGTCGTCGCCTATCTGCCCGACTACCGCGCCGGGGCGCTTGACCCCGCCGCCTGGGGCAACTTAGACGGGGTCACGGACCTGGTGTTCTTCTCCCTGGAGCCGACTTCAGACGGCGGCCTGGACAGCGCCCGGCTGACGCCCGCCATCACGGCCAAACTCCAGGACGTGAAGCGCCGCCGCGCGCTGCATCTCTGGGTGACGGTGGGCGGGTGGGAGCGGTCGGCGGGCTTTGCGCCCGTCGCGACCGACGCCGCGAAACGTAGTCGGTTTGTCCGCGCCGTGACGCAGTTCTGCCTGAGCCGCCATTTCGACGGCGCGGACTTCGATTGGGAGCACCCCGCGAATGCCCCCGAAGAAGCGGGCTACGTCACCCTGCTGGCCGAGACGCATCGCGCCTTCGCTCCGCACGGGCTGCGGCTGTCGGTCACGCTCGCGCCCTGGCAGAAACCCGACCCCGCTGGTGTCGCCGCCGTGGACGCGGTCAACCTCATGGCCTACGACCATCCGGGCCGCCATTCCACACTCGCCCAGGCGCAGGCGGATGTGGCCGGCTTCCTGCGTCAAGGCGTCCCGCCGCAAAAACTGTGCCTCGGCCTCCCCTTCTACGGGCGCGGCATCGCTCTCCCCGACACGGCCCTAGCCTACGCCGACATCCTCCGCCAGTACCACCCCGCGCCGGCTGTGGATGAAGTCAACGGCCTGTACTTCAACGGCCCGGAGACGATTCGGCAGAAGACCCGCTACGCGCTCGCCCAGCGCCTCGGCGGCGTCATGGTCTGGGAACTCGGCCAGGACGCGCCAGGGGATAAGTCACTGCTGAAGGCCATCCAGAAAACCATTCGCCAAGCCGCCGTCGTACTACAAGACGCCTCCCTGTGGTACAATGGAGGGGAAGGAGAAACGATCATGGGAAGTGTTCGACTGGACCCGAAAACCGCAGAAAAAATGCGCCTCGTGGCGGCCATCAAAGGGCTGACCCTCTCGGAAGTCCACCGCCTCGCGCTGGCGGAATACTGTGAGCGCGAACTGGTAGAGCCAAAGACAAGCCGGTATGATGATCCCTTTTATGACGATATCTTTGGTGCAATAGAAGGCCCGCACGACATGGCGGCACGCTCAGGGGAAATCTATCGGGAGGTTATGGATGATAAATACCGCCGACACCCTGATTGATGCCGGGCCGATCATTGCGGTTTTCAATCGTAATGACGACTATTACGCTGAGTGCCTTCGGCTGTACCGTACACTGGATCGTCCATTCTACACCACCCTCGCGGTGCTCGCGGAAGCGATGTATACCCTTGGTGTTCGCGCCGGTTGGTACGCGCAGGAACTGCTCTGGAAAATGATCCTGCACGGCGACCTCCTGCTGGAACACCCCACACCCGCCGATCTCGCCCGCATGTCGGAACTGATGGGCAAATACCACGACCGCCCGATGGACTTCGCGGACGCCTCCCTGGTCGCCCTGGCCGAGCGTCTGTCGCTCGACCGCATTTTCACCGTGGACCGCCGCGACTTCTCCGTCTACCGCCTGCACGGCAAGAAGCCGTTCACCATCATCGGCCCGATCTAAAGGCTCTCAGCTAAAAGGTGAAAGACCATGACACTGACACTCACACCCAACACAGAGGCCCGGCTGCTTGCTCTGGCGGCGCGGCGCGGACAGACTCCCGAAGCCGTGATTGACGCTGTTATTGAGCGGGAAGCAGAGGCGGAAAAGCCCGCTCCGACAGGCACTTCCCCCCTGGCCCCACCGCATCTCAGTCCTACGGCGGCGCTGTTCGCTCAGTGGGCGGAGGAAGACAAGACCGACGACCCGGAAGAGATCGCCCGGCGGATAAGGGATGGCGACGAACTGCTGGCCGATCTTCAGAAGAACCGGCTGTCCCTGCATCGCATAGATGTCTCCGGTGAGGAATGGGATTGATGCCGGCGGCCAATCCGCCGATAGCCGTGATTTTGGATGAAACGCCCCTTAGTCTGCTGACGCAGAAGCAGGGCCACCCGCAAGGGGATGTCTGCAAGGCGTGGTACTTGGCCCTGGAAGCGGCAGGTTCTCGGTTCTATGTCCCGGAGATCGCAGACTATGAACTGCGCCGTGAATTGTTGCGGGCAGCCGCAAAGAGCGGCAGCACCGCCAGCATAGGGCGTCTTGACGTATTCATTGCCGCCGAAGCCGACCGCTACTTGCCTCTCACAACACCCGCCGTGCGCTTGGCCGCCGCGCTGTGGGCGCAGGCGCGGAACCAGGGCCGGACGACGGCTCCGCCGGAGGCTCTGGATGGAGACACATTGATCGCGGCGCAGGCCGTCCTTTTCAACCCCGCCGCGTTCGGCCTGTCGGCAACGGTCGTGGCAACGGCGAATGTCGGGCACCTCAGCGCCCTGACGAATGCCCTTCTCTGGAGCAGCATCACGCCTTGAAACTGAACATCCATGTTGTCGCCGATCTGGCCCTGCCCGCGCCGACGCCGAGCACGCTGCAAGTGGAGGCGGCG
>JAABUQ010008998.1_pt1 | contig 13716 bp, 13 predicted proteins | sample 5560001 | NCBI WGS metagenome assembly JAABUQ01 (sample SAMN10711888, study PRJNA513371) | rock metagenome | isolation source: Antarctica rocks | place: Antarctica: Victoria Land, Finger Mt nord | collected 2015-12-18
GGGTCTCCGGCCGCAGGGTCCCCCGCCTTGTCCGCCGCGCGCACGGCGCCGGGGTGCCGACGGACAACGCCTTCCACCATGTCGCCGAGATTTTGGAGGATATGGAACCGATCCGCGACCTGCGTCGCCGTGGGAGCCCCTTGCCGCGCGCCCTCGGCGTAGGCCCCTGCGCGGTCACGACTGATGATCTCCACCCCCGGATGGGCGCGCAGCCACGCCGCCAAGGTCTCCGCCGTGCGATCGGGCAGCAGATCGACCACGTCGTGCGTTTCCAAATTCACCAGGATTGTCCCGTAGGTGCGCCCTTTGCGGCGCGCCCAGTCGTCGACGCCCAACACCCGCACGGGGCTGGCCTCAGGAAGGGGCGCGGCACGCACCAGGCGCAACACCGTGCGCGCGCTCACCGGCACGCCCTCGGCGGTGGCGTGGCGTGCCCCGGCCTCGCCTCCCAGATCGAAGCCAGCGCGCTGCAGGTGCGCGTGCGCGCGTGCCGTGCGCCGGGCCGACGGCGCGACCAGCGTCGGGATGCGCTCGGTAAAGATTTTGCGCCGGCACCCGTGGACACGGCAGACGAACCGCCGGGTCTGGAGATGGACCGTGACCACATCGCCGCCGCAGGGCAGATCGGCGATGGTCCGCATATAATGGCTACGCACGCGCCTGGAGTAGCGGTGGCAAAGCGGGCAGTGCGCTTTGCGGCGTGTGGTCCTGGCAGCAAGATGGATTGCCTCGCCTTCCCGCCACACGCGATCGACGCGCACCCCACGCGCGTCAGGAAAGAACAGCTTGGTCAGCATCGCCGCACCGGCCTTTCTCCAGAGATGAATTGCTTCTAGAGCTTCAGCCTACCGCTAATCAGGCTGTATCAAAAGTGCCGGAGAGCCCCTCACGCCGACGCCCCCGATCGGCTCGCGCAGGCGAGCGCCAATCGACACGACGGCGGCCTCTGGCCCTGGGTGGAAGGGGGCAACACGGACGAGGCGCTCTATGACCACCTGCTCGCCCCCGTGCGCGCCCTCCTCCGCGACCCCTCCGTGTCGCCCCAACAGACCGGCCAGGCGGCCGTGCACACCCTCGCCCTGGTCTTGCTCGGCACCGGGAGCCGCGCCTACCGCACCCACGGCCGCGGCGTCGTCCTCGTCGATCTCCGTCCCGCAGCCATGGCCGCCGTGAGCTACATCCCCGACCCGCTCCTGGCCGCCTCCGACCATCTGCTGCCGCCCTACATCCCCGTCCGCGTGATGATCGAGGGCTACGACCCCGAGCGCGCCGTCCTCGTCGTGGTCCACACCACGCCCCTGTTCATGGTCTACCGTCTCGATCTCACCCCCGGAGCACCCCTCCCTGATGCCCCCCTCATCGCCTTCGATCAATAGGGCCATCGCTCACAGGGCGCGTCGTGGTCACGGTCCGGGACGCGCCGACCCCGGAGGACCCGATGATGGACGACGAGAGCGCCCCTGTCCCCTCGCCGTGCGCCTGACCCAACTTCTGGACGCCCGCGCCTGGCGGGTTCTGGACGCCCGCGCCGGCTTCGGGAGCCGCCTCACCTACGCGGCCATCGGGCGCGAACTCGGCATCACGCGCGGCCGGGTCTGGGATCTCCATCGCGACCTCGGCCACCGCCTCACCCACCCCTCCCGCCTGGGTCCCCTGCGCGACATCCTGGCCACCCTCGACGCCGCCTGGCCCCCGCCCGCGCCGCCGGACGAGAGCGGGAACGGGTCCGACGAGGCCGACGAGGCCGGGGACGAACCGGGAGAGGGAGTGGCGTCGGTGGCGCCCGTGGTGGCCACCGCCCTGCGCACCGCGCGGGCCATCGTCGACGCGGCGGGCCATGGTCCCGCCACGGACCAGGACGCCCACCGGCTGCTCCTCCTCCCGCGCGCCCTCGTCGATCTCGGCGCTGTCCGCGTCCAGGCGCGCTATCCCCGCCTGACGTACGCCGCCTGCGCGTTGCCGCCTGCCATCCTGGCCCACCCCACCGTGGCGACTGTGGCCGAGCGTCGGCGGCGCGAGGCCGAGCGGGCGCAGCGCAAGGACCGGGAACACCAGCACGCGCTCACCTACGGCGCGCTCGCGGCCGCCGTCCTCCGAGAGGCAGCCACACCGCTGCACTGGACGGAGATCGCTGCCCGCGCGGAGGCGCTGGGTCACCGCTCCCCGTTCACCCCCCGTGCCCTCTTCAACGCGCTCGCGTCGGGCGTGGACACGTTTGTTCGGGTGGGGCCGGGCGCCTACGCGCTGGCCGCCTGGGGCGCGGCCCCGGCCCCGCCGTACCCCGCCCTCATCGCGCGGGTGTTGCGCGCGGCGGGCCACCCGCTCCCGCCCGACGAGATCCGACGGCAGGTCGACCAGATCCGGCCCATCACGGCCACCTCGCTCCAGATGTTCCTCGACCTGCACGCGCGCCTCTACCGCTCCGTCGACGAGACCTACGGGCTGCGCGTCTGTCTGGCTACCGCCAGGCGCGCCGGAGATGGCGCCCCGGTGGCAGGTCGAGGATCGGACATCGGCCCGGCGCGTCGCGCGGGCCCGAGCCCGCGGCATCGATGTTGCTCGCCTGACGGCGCGCGATGCCGCCGCTGATGCCGGCGGGTCATGGCATTGTGCCATGCTGTCGATTCCTCCAAAGAATACCTTCCCACACAGGTCGCCTTTCATGTGGTCAAGTCCAGTGCCAGGAGGCGTTGTCCCAGACCAGCAGGACGGCGCGCTTGCCCTGGGCTGCAGCCTGCGTCGCGCACCAGGCCAGGACGTCGATCGTTACGGCGCTCACGGGGCGACCGTCGACGACACGCAGCCAGCGTTCCTCGCTCCGCCGCCGGTCCGCCTCCCAGGAGCGGGTCAAGAGGCCATTACAGGCCAGGCCTTGGGGTCTGGGTCGTCGCGCGCGACCGTCTGCTCGACCAACCGGAGCGGATGGTCGTCGTCCTGCCAGGCCTGCAGGGCCGGACGGGCCACCCGGCTCCACCACACCTCATCCGCGCAGCCGAGCAGCCCATCGGGATGGGCCTGGGCCAGCCGGATCAGGCGGTCGCGCCTCGTTTTTTTGCTACGGCGGCAAACCTGTAAGGAGCTGGCACGCGGACTGCTGATGATGACGATAGCGCCCTGACGAACGAGAGGAGAGTCCGTCGTTAGAGGAGAAAGGAGGCCGCGATGGCCCGTCGTCACCCGCGCCCGCCCGCGACCATGCAGCGCCATCTGGCACCTCACCGGCGAGCGTGTTGGGCGTGTGGTCATCCCTTGTGGATGCTCTACCAGACCGCGCGCGCCGTGACGACCGTCGAGGGGGTGTGCCGCCTGACGCTCATGGTGCGCCGCTGTGTCCAGCCGACCTGTCCGCTGTATCATCGCCCCTATCGCCCGGAAGAGGAAACCGCCGTCGCCTTGCCGCACGGCGAGTTTGGCCTCGATGTCATTGCCCTGATCGGCGCGCTGCGCTACGGGGAGCATCGCAGCGTGCCCGAGATCCATCGCACCCTTCAACGCTTGTTGTGAGTTATTTCGCCCCATTTCGTGACCGAAAGTGACGTTTATGACGCTTCTGACACGCAAAGCGCCTGTCGTTTACCACGGCAAGCACGTTATTCGAACGCATGACCCAGATCGACGACCATACATCATCTCTTTTCGGGCCAAACAGGCTTGTCGAGGCCAAAATCAGCCAATTTAATTCACAACAAGCGTTTCAGGCGCGCGGCATCCAGATCGCCGAGCGGACGGTGACCTATCTGATCGAGCGCTATGAAGAACGGGTGACGGTGCGGCTGGCGGACCGCACCCGTCTGGGGGACCGTCTCCAGGAGCAGGGGCGCGTGGTCCTCGCGCTTGATGGCTTGCAGCCGGACAAGGGCCATGAGGTGCTCTGGGTGCTGCGCGACGTGCTCTCGGGAGAGGTGCTCTTGGCCCAGAGCCTGCTTGGCGCCACCGCCGACGATGTGGGAGGCCTCATCCGCACGGTGCAGGCGGCTCTCCCCGTGCCGATCGTCGGCGTTATCTCCGACGGACAAGAGTCCCTGCGCCTCGCGGTGGTCCGCACGCTGCCGGACGTGCCCCATCAACTCTGTCAGTTTCATGATCTGCGCGAGGCGGCGCGCCCCCTGTACGAGGCGGATCGCCACGCCAAGAAGGAACTCAAGAAGCACGTGCGAGGCGTGCGGCCGATCGAGAAGAGCCTGGAAGGACGGACCGATGCGGAGGCGGAGGCGGTGCGCGGCTATTGTCTGGCCGTGCGCGGCGCCCTCACGAACGAGGGCCGTCCGCCCTTAGACGCCCCCGGCGTGGCGTTGCAGGAGCGACTAGCGGCCATCCATGCGTCGATCGAGCGGGTGGCCGAAAAAAGGGGGGGCTACCGCAGGCCTTGCAGCGCCTGGAGGCGACCGCCGCGTTCTGGCCGGATCTGCGGCACGCGTCTGCCTGGGTCCGCCAGGCCGCCCATCTCTTGGGCGGCGATGACGCCGACGCCAACGCCGAGCGGCCGTCCGTGGAGGACAGACAAGCGGCGTATCAGGAAGTGCTGGCCACGATGGCGGCCCAGCGCGCGACGGTCCCCTCGCTCACGGCGGCCATCGACCACGTCCTCAGCGTGACGGAGAGCTACTGGCCAGGCCTCTTCTACTGCGACACCGTGCCCGGTCTGCCGCGCACCAACAACGACCTGGAGCACTATTTTGGCGCCGCTCGCCACCATGAGCGCCGGGCCAGTGGCCGCAAACAAGCCTCGTCCACCTTTGTGATCCGGGGAGCGGTGCGGGTGGTGGCGGCTGTGGCCACCCCGGCCCATCCCTTCAGCGCGGCGGACCTCCGCCCGCAGGATCTCCACGCCTGGGAGGAGGTGCGCCAGTCCGTGCAGTATCGCCACACTATCCATCGCGCCCAACCCCGCTTCCAGCGCGACCCCGCCGCCTACCTCGCCGCCCTCGACGACCTCCTCACAAGTTTGCCGCCGTAGTTTTTTTCGCGCATACGCCGGGTCGGGGCTGGTGATCCAGTGCTTGGCGCGCCGCCACGACACGCCCATGCGCGCCAGCGTGTTACGGTAGGCCTGGATCACGTCGCGGACGCCCTGCGTGGTGAAGCCGACGCGCGCAGCGATCTCCCCGCTGCGTTCCCCGGCGGCACTCGCCAAGACGATCCGAGCACGGCGCAGGACAAAGGCATCGGACGCGCGCAGGCTGTCCCGCCACAGCCGCCTGACTCAGCGAAAACTAGAGGTTTGTCGCGTCAGTGGCACGCCGCCCTATTGCGACGGCCCAGGGCGCCTCGTGTAGCCAGCGCGCGAGGGCTTCCGGCGGGAGTGGGTGACTGAGGTAGTAGCCCTGCGCCACGTCGCAGCCCATCCCCGTTAGCCGGTCCCACGTCGCCTGATCCTCGATGCCCTCGGCCACGACGCGCAGCCCTAACGCGTGCCCCAGCGCCACCGTCGAGGCCACGATCGCCCCGTCGGTCTCATCCGTCGCCATCTCACGCACGAAGCCCTTGTCGATCTTGAGCTCGTCCACCGGCAGCTTCTTCAAGTAGGCTAAACTGGAGTACCCTGCCCCGAAGTCGTCCACCGCCAGTCCCACGCCTAAGGCGTGCAGCCGCTCGAGGACGGCCAGCGCGTGGACGGGGTCGGCCATGAACGTGCCCTCGGTCAGTTCCAGCCGTAGCCAGGTGGGTGGCACGCCGTGCGTGTGCAGCAGGCTGGCCACGCGCGCGGGCAGCGTGGGGTCGCGCAGGTCCCACACCGAGAGGTTGACTGACAGGGTCAGCAACAGCCCCGCGCGCTGCCAGACGCGGCATTGGCGGACGGCCTCTCCCAGCACCCATTGCGTCAGCGGCGCGATCAGCCCCGTCTGCTCGGCCAGCGGGATGAACGCATCGGGCGGGATGAGGCCCCGCTCCGGGTGGGGCCAGCGCACCAGGGCTTCGACGCCGCAGACGCGGCCGGAGGTCAGATCGACCTGCGGTTGGTAGTGCAGCACGAGCGCGCCCTGCTCGATCGCCGCGCGCAACGCGCCGACGCGGGCCAGGCGGTCGGCGCTGTGTCCATCGTGCGCCGGGTCGTAGACGGCGTGACCAAGGCGGCCGCGTTTGGCGCGGTACATGGCGACATCGGCGTGGCGCAGCAGGGTCGGACCGTCGACGCCATGCGTGGGGCAGAGGGCGATGCCGCTGCTGCCGCCGATATCCAGCACCAGGTCCCCGACCGCGAAGGGCGTCTCGAGCGCCGTCTGGATGTCGCGGGCCGCGCGCCCCGCTGCGGTCGCGTCGCCGTTGGGGAGGAGCACGGCGAATTCGTCGCCGCCGAGGCGCGCCACGGTGTCCGACGCGCGCAGCACGCCCCGCAGGCGCGCGGCGACCTGGCCCAGCAGCGCATCGCCCACGGGGTGGCCACAGGTGTCGTTGACCTCCTTGAAGCGGTCCAGGTCGAGCAACAGCAGGGCTGACGGCGTGCCCTCGCGCCGCGCCACTGCGCCGCACTCCTGCAAGCGCTCAGCGAGCGTGAGGCGATTCGGGAGCCCTGTCAGCGCGTCGTGGCGCGCCTGGTGGCGCAGTTCATCCTCGGCCCGTTTGAGGTCGGTGATGTCCCGGGAGATGCCGACGAGCCCCACGACCCGCCCCGCCCGGCGGAGGGGGATCTTGGTCGTCAGGATCCAGCCCGACGCCGCCGCGCCGTCCGCGCGCGGCTCGACAGCGTTGATAATCGGCTCCCCGGTCGCCATCAGCCGCTGCTCATCGGCGTACACCTGCTGCGCGAAGGCGGGAGGATAGAAGTCGAAGTCGCTCTTGCCGCGCGCGTCCTCCGGTGTGCGCAGGCCCAGGTTAGCAGCCTCAGCCGGGTTGACGCGGGTATACCGCGACCCCGCATCCTTGACGTAGATCAGGTCCGGCATGTTGTCCATGAGCGTGCGGAGCAACTCGCGCTCGTGCACGAACGCCTCCTCGACCGCCGTGCGCTCCGCTCCGTCACTGGCCAGCGCGTCCTCGCAGGCCAGCAGCGACGCATAGGCGTCCACGTCGGCGACGCGGAAGCGGAAGGCGCCGCCTGGGGTGCGAAAGGCAGGGGCGATGGCGCCGCGACGCGCGGCCCGCAGGAGGGTGGTGCGCGAGAGGCGCAGACGACGGGCGGCCGTCCCCGTGCTCAGATACGGCGGGGCGTGGGGCGGCGGCATGCGCGGTCCTCCTCGGTGCGAGTGGCGCGGTTGCGTCGGTTGTCGCAATGGGACCAGTATACGGGGCGCGGTGCGTGAGCGCAATGACCTAAACGGGGAGCGGAGGGTCGATGGAAGGCAAAGAGTGCGTCTGATCACAAGGGGGCGCGAGGCTTGGACCGGTTGACCGTTCCCGTCTATGGGAGACCCATTATGGCGCCTTGAGCAAAGCCCGCGAAAGAAGGGGACCTGAGCCGTCATCGCCGTCGGGGGGCGTGCTCATCGTCGCAGCAGCGTGACGATCGGGTACACTCTTGCTATGGACGGCTATCTCGCCTTGCGGGAGGCGACGGAGCAACTCGGGCTGAAGGACTCCAGCGGGCTGCGTCACGCGGTGCGCTGAGGCTACCTGCGGACGGAGCGCGTGAGGTACCTGCACGTCACAACGCCGGAGTGGCTGGACGCCGACGCCGCGCACGTCCGGGCCTATCGGGGCGGTCGCGGCACGACACGTACGCCCCGGTCAGAGAACGGGGATCATCGCACCGCCGATGAATGAGCAGCAGCGCAGCACGGCGACCGTCGACGGCTACATCGTCGAGCTGGTCATCATCGACCGCGTCGCGCCAGCGGCCGACAAGGGCGCGCAGGCCTTGTACGGCGTGCGCATCGGCATCAGCGGGGACGACTCCGGCGTGACCATCGCACTCGAGCCGCCCAGCGTGCACGAGCGGGGCCGGGTGCTGCTGGAAGCGCGCCGGCTCCTGCAGCGGAAAGAGGAGCGCACGCAGACACGGGAGGACCGTCAGATGCTGACGCAGGCCATCACCAATGTGATGCGTGCGATCGACGCGCTGCCATGAGCGACACCCTCGGCTCCCATCGGATGCGGCTTCCCGATAAGAGCCGGATCGTGGGTCCGGCACGGGAGATCGCGCCGGTCGCGATCTGTTCGCGCCACGCGCGAGCAGGGGCAGCATATTACTCGCGCGGCTTGACGCGGGTGCCCGTGTGTGCCGACTGCCGTCCGCTCCGGGTGGCGGGGGGACGGCGGGGGGTCGTTGGGCGCTGGAGCGTGCCATGAGTGAGTGGGAGCATAAGAGCAACATATTGTGGACGTATCGCCTCACGGGCGCCGCGCGGCCCTATGGGTATGTTGTGCAGTATCAAGACGCGGGGCGTGCTAACGTGGACTGGGATGCAATCGTGACCGTGGGAGACCTCGACGACGAGGTGACCATTGCCGAGCGGGTGTCGTTCGATGAGGCCAAGGCCGCGATAGAAGAGCACGCCCAACTGCACGCCAATCACGTGTAGCGGGGAGAGAGAGGAGAGAGGACCGCAGGTTCATGAGTAAGACGCCTCCGATCACCTGGCGCCCTGTCGTCGGCCGCGAGATCTTCGAGGCCCGCCTCGTCGCAGGGAGCGGCCGCAGCCTCGGCTGGTCTGTGGGCTATGTGGCCCACACGCCAGGCGATGGCGACGACCAGTGGCGCGGCTACGTCGGCCTCCGTCATGAGCCGGTCGGCATGGGGCAGCGTGCGGCCGTGGAGCAGGCGGCCGTGGAGCAGGCGGCCGTGGAGCAGGCAGCCGTGGAGCGGGCAGCCGTGGAGCGGGCGGCGCGCGAGGCGTGGGCGGCGCGGAGAGGGATAACGGAAGGATTATTGAGCATGGACATCGCACATGAACCGCTCCAAGCGCCTGGAGCGGCGGTGCGCGCTCTCGGCGCGGTCGCGGCGCAACGCCGCGGCCGGCTCCGCCGCCCGTGCGTATCGACCAGCCGTGCGTATCGACCAGCCGTGCGTATCGACCAGATCGGGTAGCCGCTCGGTGAAGATGCGCCGCGGACACCGCCGATTGAGGCAAAAGAACCGGCGGACCCGCAGGCGGATCGCCACGGGCCGACCGGCCCAGGGCTGATCGGCGATGGTCCGCCAATAGCGGCTAAGTGGGTCGCCGGCCGAAGTTCGTAGATCTGATGGTCGCATACGCCATCGATACAACGCTGGAGCCAAGGCGCACCAACTCCGGCAAAAGTACGAACGTCCACCGCCTAGCCGCTTAGGCGCGCGTTTGGACCAGCGCTGGCAGAACGGACATTGCGCCCGCTTGCGCGTCGCGCGGGCGATGAGGGTAATATCTTGGTCGGCGACGATGACGTTCTCAACTTTGACGTGGCGACGATGCGGAAGGAATGAGGGAATATCCATGATAGAAGCGTTTATTTACATTTTACCTTCGATACCTCCAATCCAATCACCCATTTCACCCCGCATCATCAGGAATGGCGCAGAGCCAGGATGATACGGCGAGGTTTGACCCCATCGTCGCTTCGGGCGTCATCGCAGCTGACGGGCTTACGGGCGTCAGTGTCGGTATGGGGCGACCGACGACAGGTCGCCCTCCTCTCCTGCTACTGAGCGACTGAGCGGTGCCCTGCGTCGAGTCCAGGGTGGTGTTACTGGGCAAAGCCCTGTGTCGAGTCCAGGGTGGTGTGGCTGTGCGTGAAGACGCTTTGCTCGGCGATGAAGCCCTGGCCGTTGAGCGAGGTGATGGTCACGCCGTGCAGCGCCGTGAGCAACGGTACGGCGCGTCCGACGTCCACGCTGGACCGCGCGTTGGCGGCCAGCATGATCCGCCGCGTGGTCACACGCCCCGTGGCGTCGTAGAACGCCAGGCGCACCGGCACGGCCGCGCCCGAGGGGTTGAAGAACAGCAGGAACTCGCTTGTGGTGTGGTCGCGGCCCCCGGCGAAGCTCCAGCGCGGGGCCGCGCCGTTGAGTCCGTAGACGACCGAGCCGGCCACGCGCACGCCGTTGGGTGAGCCGAAGTACTCAGGGCGCTCCACGATGATGGGCTGGTCGCTCATCACCATACTGGCCACGCCGCTGGCCTGGACCAGCCCGTTGAGCCGGATGTTCGCGCGGCTGAGCGGGCGCAGCGTCAGGCGGACGCTGCGCAGCAGGACGGCGTTGCGGCCGTAGAAGCGCGCGGTGACCTGCACGCGGCGCGTGCCGGGGTTGAGCACGGTCAGGAAGGTCTCGAAGCGGTTGAGCGTTGAGCCCTCCGCGAAGAGCCAGCTCGTGGCGGCCACGTTGGTCCCGGCGCGTGTGGTCAGCCCATAGGCGCTGAGCGACCCGCGACCGGATCGCAGGTGGCTGAAGGTGAGGCTCCGCTCGACCACGACGCCACGATCCGCGGTGGCCACGATGCTCAGCGAGCGGCCCGGCAGCAGCGCGTTGATGTCGACGACGCGCTCGCTATGCGGGGCGACACCCAGGACGACGGTGCGGGCGCCGCGGCCGCCGATGGGGAGGAGGTGCAGCGCGACGCGGGTCGCGCGGCGTGCGTCGGGGTTGAGCACCGCGACGGTCTGGTGGAAGGTCAGGCCCGTGTAGCCCTCGGCGAGGTACCACGTCCGGCCCAGACCCGTGTTGCCCAGGATCTCGTCGCCGTCGCGGCCGGGGCGGGTCAGTTGCAGTTGCGCGGCGATCTGGCGCGAGGCGGTCAGGGCCACGCCAAAGGCTCCCTGGCGCCGGACCAGTGGCGCCACGGCCAGGGTGACCTGCCGGTGCGCGGACAGCGCGACCGTGACGGAGCGCGTCGTCCCGTCGGTGAAGTAGAAGGTCAGGGTGGCGGTGACGCGACGCGCGTCGGGGTTGAGCAACTGGAGCGCCGATTGGGTGTCGCGCGTGTTCACCCCGCCAGCGAAGAAGAAGCGACTGGCCACGGTGAGCCGGCCGATCAGGGCGTGCATGGCCGCGACCCGGCTGGTCGTGCCGATGGCGCTGATGGTGTTGGCGCCGTTGAGCAGACCGTGGGGGAGGGTGACGCGGGCCACCAGACGCCCCTGGGCGTCGGTGCGCACCACGGAGGGGCTCGCGTCGACGGCGGCGCCGTTCAGGGCGATGGTGACCAACTCGCCGGGGGCAAACCCGCCGCCCGTGATGGTCACGGTATCGCCAGGCTGACCCGCGCCGGGCGTGACCCCGATCTCCGGGTGATAGGTCGGATTGCCCGAGGCGGTCGTGGGCTGAGACGCCGCGGTGGCGGACGCCGCAGTCGCGGATGCTGCGGGGCCACCAGTGTTAGCGGCCGCCGTGGCCGACGGGGCCGCCGAGGTCTGGTTGGCCGCAGCGGTGGCAGTCTGGTTGGCCGGGGTCCCACCGCCGTTCGTGACCGGTGTGGAGGTCGGGGATGATGCGCCTTGAGACGGGCCGGCGGCGGCTGTTTGGGTCTGCCCGGCGCTCTGGGTCTGGCCGGCGACACTCGTCTGGGTCTGGCCGGCGACACTCGTCTGGGTCTGGCCGGCGACACTCGTCTGCGTCTGGCCGGCGACACTCGTCTGGGTCTGGCCGGCGACACTCGTCTGCGTCTGGCCCGCCCCGGTTGTCGCGGTTTGGTTGGCCACCGTCGTTGCCGTTTGGTTGGCCACCGTCGTTGCCGTTTGGTTGGCCACCGTCGTTGCCGTTTGGTTGGCCACCATCGTTGCCGTTTGGTTGGCCATCGTCGTTGCCGTTTGGTTGGCCATCGTCGTTGCCGTTTGGTTGGCTAAAGCAGTCGCGGTCTGGCCTGCCACGGCCGTTCCTGTTTGTCCAGCGCTGGCGGTCCCTGTTTGCCCCGCCGTGACCGTCCCCGTCTGATTGGCGCTGGCGGTCTGCGTTTGGCCCGCGCTGGCGGTCTGCGTCTGGCCCGCGCTGGCGGTCTGCGTCTGGCCCGCGCTGGCGGTCTGCGTGGCCCCCGGCCCCGGGTCGTAGAGGAGGCTGCTACTGGCGCGGCCCAGGATAATATGCGTCCCGAGCGCGAGCCCGAGCACCGGGATCGCTTGCAGCAGCGTGATGTCGACGCCGGTGACCGTCACTCCGGTCGTGATGCCCGCGGTCGTCGTGAACGTCTGCTCATCGATCACCACGCTGGCAACCGGGGTCCCCAGCAGCCCCAGCAGCGTCACCGTTTGATTCGGCTGCCCGGTGACGGCGATCCTCGCCCCCAAGAGCGTCAGGTTCGCCACCGAGGCGGCGGCATAGCTGGTCGTCGTCCCTCCACTCCCCGTCGGCGTGCCGGTCACACTGGCGGTGGCTTGGATGGCGTCGACATGGTTGGTCGCCCCCCCCAGAACGTTGAGGAGCGTGAGGACAGGCAGGTCGACGTTCGTCACTGTGGAGGTGGCGGCCGCCACAGCTTGCAGGCCCGTCGAGTTGTCGAGCGCGCTGTCCGTGATGACGGACGCGCTGACAAGTCCAGGGACGGCGAGGTTCACCGTCGAGACGGTCTGTCCGGGGGGCAGTACTGCCTCGGCCACCGGCGCAAGGCTCACCAGTCCGCCCGCGACGCCCACGGACGCGCCGTAGGCATCGGCGGTGAGGGTGTAGCCGGGGGGCGGCGCCGCGTGGGCGAGCCTCGGCCGACCTAGGGCCGGGGGGAGCACCACGCCCAGGAGGGCGACCAGCACGGCGGCCATGGCCAGCCCCCGCTTCTGACCTGTCCTGCCTCCACCAAAAGAAGCGGCTTTCTTGGGGCGCACCTCCGAGACGCGCGCGCGACGAGACGGATGCATGAAGCTATCCACCAGAGCGGCGAAAAGACCTGCGCTGACGAGAGACTGCGATCTATGATGCGTCATCACGGCTTATCCTTTCCTACTCTTCTGTGTCGAGGCTGGATTTTCTCCGGCGGGCTCCTGTGGAATGAACCAGTTCGAGACCTTCTCCGATTACCTTGCGACCTCCGCCCACAGGTGAGTGACAGAGCGATCATAAGCGAAGAAACCCGCCCCCGCCATCACCCGATCGGGCTGGCTCATCTCACCCATCCGTCCGCCGATCGGCCTGTGTCGTATTCGTCCGGTTCGGGCGCCGGGGATCGACGCGGGATGTGCGGTCGCGCCTACGGTCTCCGGCTGGCGCGTCCGCCACCTGCATCCCGGCCGCTCCTCCTGGGGAGCGGCCGCTCGCTCCCCGCAGGTACAGGGTGCGGCGCCCCCGCACAGGCCGGCGCCCGGTGAGGGCGACCGCGGGTGAACCCAAAGGTCCTCTTGCGCCCGCGCCCCCTCCGCTCCGATACTGGCCCGGTAGCCCCCAGGATCACCAGCAAGGAGGACCCATGACCGTCATGATCTCGCCGCACGCGGCATTCTATCGAGCGCGCCTGGGCGCGGCCGCGGCCGCGCGCGGTGAGCGCATCGTCTGTCAGTTGCTGGGGTGGACCGGCGCCGACGCCTCCCTCGCCCAGGTCCGCATCGTCTCCAGCACCGTCCCCGGCCTCTCCCGCGGCCGGGTCGGCCTCGTCCCCCAGGCGCGCCTCGTCCCGCTCCGCCAGCGCACGCCGACCCCTGGGCGCGCCACACCTGGCAGGGAGGAGGATGCTGCCGATGCCTAGCACCGCGCCGGCACCGTCAGCCCCGACACATCCCGCGGCGTGCCGTCCCTGGTCTGCCGCACGCTCCGACAGCGCGCTCACGGCGCGTTACACACCTGCCCCCCGCACGCGCCCCCCGCGACAGTCGCCCCGTCCGCGCCCAGACGTTGGACGGTCACCCCGTGCGGCGGCGCGTCGGCCGGCACCGACAGCATCG
>JAABUQ010008999.1_pt1 | contig 13714 bp, 16 predicted proteins | sample 5560001 | NCBI WGS metagenome assembly JAABUQ01 (sample SAMN10711888, study PRJNA513371) | rock metagenome | isolation source: Antarctica rocks | place: Antarctica: Victoria Land, Finger Mt nord | collected 2015-12-18
GCCTTGTTATCAACAGTAATTGTCTCAAAGCCTGATTTTGGTGTTGAGACTGACTGATGCTTGTCTAGGCGATTGCAAGCTTGAAGTTTAGTCAGCGAGCGGTATTACCATTTTTCGGAGATGTCTCATGGGAAAAAAGCAACACTGGGTAGGTTCCAGATGTAGCGGGAGCAGCCACTCGTATTGGCACACCTCCTACGGATTGACTCTGCTCAAATAATTTTCCAGAGCAAATTGTGTTAGTGGTAGTTGGTTGTTTGTACAGTTCGAATACCCCACTTGTAGGCGTGTAGACTTCGTTGTATTCCAAAGCAGAGGTGGTGCTTACGAGAACTTGCAGTGAGTTGAAAGCAACTCCGACCAAGCCCATCATTAACTTCGTTAAAAAATTCAACTTATTCATAGAATTTGTTACCCAAAATTATGCATCAAGCAAAAGTGAAATAAGTAACAAAACTGTTCCAAGTCCAGGGTCGTACAGTGATGCTCTACTCGCTGTACAATCGCTATACTTAGACAACTTACTTCCAACTAAATTCAGTTGAAGTAGCAGAACACCAATCAGGCTGTTACCTGAGTCTGTTTTGTGACTTACCTAGTTAGCGTTGTTTTCTTTTGGTTGCGATCGCTATCTCATTAAGGCTGATTAACAGTTGACACAGCGAATAGAGAGGCCCTTGTTAATGCAACCGATGACTAAGACTGATGCATATTCGGTTGTGGTGAATTGCAGCAAATTAGCTTGAACGGACTCTTTCTACCGCTAGCTCAGTCTAGGAATATTTAACATATCTCTCCCTTTTCAAAGGGGAAAGTATGTTGCACGATTAAACTGACCAATGTTGGTTAGATATCGCGGTATTTACAAAACGCCATCAGATTTTATTTTGTTAAATCAACTTCTCTGCCAAACTCTGTGGCTAACTCTTACTCAATCGGGTTCTCTCGTAAGATAGTCGCTATGACCAAAGGTACTCCTACAAAAATGAAAATTTTATTCCCAGTGGTGGCGCAAGCGCCATGAACGACTGCTTGGACGGGACCTGTCCAAGCCATGCCTACAAACAGACTAGCAGAATCATTTTCAGGGGTACGCGGTGCCAAAAACCTTTTATAAAACTAGAGAATTCCATCAGCTTTACCTCCTCTATGTTAGGAAGTAGTTTGTGCAAGTGAATATTATCGTCGCCCCAATCTCGGGACTGGCAAGAAAGTAGCGCTAGGATTCTATAATTCAATTTTGAACAAAATTTGGATAACTATAGTTACTTCAACAAAAAAATTAACAATCTTCTTTATCTAAGCTAGTAGCTACCAAGGTTATGTAGGAGGAATGTATGATTTTCCAGTAGCAAACCGGCAAAAGAGTGATTTGTTCACTCAACTTGAGTAGAAATACTTAAGAATGAGCAGCAAGTAAAAAGAAACGAGCATCCCAACGAGATCTAGCGGGGAATAAACGATGTCTGGATTGGTTACGAGGCTACAAGAGATGCGAAGCGCGAATTGAGAGCTGGCGGGAGTTGACTGGTATCAAAACAGTTGCATAATCAGAGTAATCGTCTTCATTTAGAAGTTGGAGTGTTTTACTTTGTCAAGGCTCAATTAAGTTGACAATACCCCTATTACAGCTTAAGTGCTAGCTCCATCGCTCGGAGTGTTCTCATCTCGATCGAATGCCACTTCTCGTTCAAGGTGTGGGAGGTAGTCAATCAAGAACTGGCGAAACCGGCGTGCTGCTGCCGATAGATAGTGATCTTCGTGCCATGCAACTCCGATTGTGCGTTGACACTGTGGCTCAATAATCCGCAACTTCACTGGCACCAAGTCATCAATGCAACGCCATGCCAAAGCTGGAATAAATCCCACGCCGAGACCTTTGTCCTCAACAAGTTTTTGCAACACAACTCCCGTTACCGTTCTTCCAGCCCTTCCCTCACCGCAATCCTCCTCCAGCGGCTGCCTCACGTCGAAAACGAGCCAATTTAGAATCCCAAGTGGAGTTCTCCCGCGTGGTTGTATTTTCCTCTTAATGCGTTTTACTTTTCTGCATCATTAAGGAGTTTTACCGCAATCTTCAGTACAACTCTGACAAAGCTCAAGCGCTCCGCCAAGCGATGCTAAAGACGATGCAACAACACCCTGAACCTCAGCCCTGGGCTGCCTTCACCCTCATCGATGAAGCAGAGTGATTATTCAGAAGCTACTTGCCGAAACGTTGTGATGGGAATCGCCCAACTCAGCGCCTCCATTTGCTCAAAAAGTTTTTCCGATGGCTTGGTGCCATCAGTAAATGTAAACACGTCGATGCCCTGTAATGGGTACTTTAATCGACCGTTGATACCGACAACTTGCCCCCTGTCATTTAAGACAGGACCACCGCTCATGCCCAGCTCAACTTCATTGGTATAGCCTAGACGGTAACCTCCTGGCAATACTCTCTCTGATAGCAGAGAAACCTTTCCAATCGTTAAGTGAAACGCTCTCGTACCCCAATCGCGAGTATCCTCGATCGCATTTTGGTTAATAAAATGATAATTAGGGAATCCGGTGGCATATACGCGACCACCAACAGATAAAGTATTAGAATCTCCTAGTGCTGCTACTTGATAGGAGACTTTGCTCTGAAACTCTACTAAGCCTAAATCAACCCCCTCTAAGTGAAGGATGGATTTCCGATGAGCGGGATGGATTATGCCATCAGCAGACAAAACCTTATAGTTACCACTTTTGTTATTAGCCAACACATGCTGGCAAGTCAGAATTGTGTAAGTTTTACCTTGACGAGAAATCACTACCCCAGAACCATATGCAGGTTCAGTTAAAATTCGAACTGTAACTTGCCTAGCAATTTCTGCAACTGGTAAATTATTTGGCCGTTGACTTAAGTTTGGGCTGTGAGTCAAAGACTCAGTTATGCCTTTGGTAGCAGCGCTGAAAGTTGGCTGGCTCACTGATATTGATGAACAGATTGGCAGAAGTATAGCTACCACCAACAGTCCCAGTGCAGCCAGTATGAGTACAGATTTATTCAAAGACTATTGTCACCAGAGGGCTTAGCAGCAGGAGCAGTTGCAGGCACAGTAGAAGGTACAGGGAAAGACATGGATGGCTGAGGTTGAGTTATAGAAGTAGTAGAGTGGGGAGGCTCGCTTGTCCCTCCCGTACCTAAAGCATTCTCGATTTGTATACCTAAGTATACAATTGTTCTCCGCCGTGATACAGCAGGGCCAGCGCCATTGACGCTGAAATCAACCAACCGCTTCAGAATTTGGCCATGGCATTCAACTGTATAAATATTTTTTAGCAAACTGGCAACAAATTATCTGGGGATTCATCATGCTTTTTAAGCTAAAGATACAAACTTTATTGGCTGCTTTTGCTTTCTCAGTTTCGTTAGAGTTGATGAATGGTTTTGTTGTTGCCTCAGTATTCTTGGGCCACCGCTATATGACTTAAGCTGGATCTAAGTCGTATAGCGCTATGCTGACAGATGTTGCAGAAGACATCATGAGGAAGGGTAGCCTGTCGATTGGATTCGAAATGGGGAGGAGCGCTCTAGCCCGACAGCTCAGCATTCAGCCTAAGATAGACAGATTTCAAGCATCGAACAAAACAGTCATCATGTAACGCTCTGCCCAGTCGGGGCCAAAGGCTTTTTCCAAAACGCGGCGGGTCTTGTCATTCTGTTGTTGTTTAGTGCAGTAGTAGCGTTGACTGGCTAGAATCTGAGCTTGTTGTTCATCTGACACTGGCTGGGCAGCGTTTGCCTGCTGACAATGAATTCTTAAATACGCCTCGACGCGCGACAAGAACGCCGCTTCTTCTTCCGGGCAGCCGGGTCGAATGAAGAGGCAGAATTCTGAAAAGATATCGCCCCACGCCGGGAGTTCTCGCGGCGATTTAAAGTTGAGAACCGGCAGTGCCTGCAGTCCAGAGGTATAGGCATCTGGTAAGGTCCGTTCGGAGTTGATAGGAGATAAATCTGCGATCGCGGCGCTAATCTGTCCTCGTCCCCCGACTAAATCTGTGCCAAATATGGGCAGGGCATATTCAGGACGGGGAAACATGACACAGTGCAAAATATCCAGCATTGTACCGACTTTTGCTAGTTCCAGATGCAGTTTGCGGAACTGAGGCGTCTGATAGCAGCGGTTTTCAATCGTCAGCTTTTCTCCCTCTAGTTTTCCTTCTACGTACCCCAAATCGGCAGGCATTGGGTAAGGCTGAAGTTCTAGGTGTTGGTGCCAAGCGCCCTCAATAACATCGGCTAGCTGGCGAATCAGGGGATGTTGTTGCGATCGCAGGGGTGGGATGGAAGTGGGTGACATGGGGGAAGAGAGCTCTTTCTGGAGCTGAGGAAAAACCTATATAGATAATACCAAGTTGCATCTGCCTTAAAGAACTGGGAGCAGGGGAGCAACTCAAGGGTCCGTTGGAGGCGGCTCCAGCGGCTTCCTTGAGCGAGCTTAAAGTTACAAGATAGGTGTTGCCAAAAAATCCAATTGTCTGTAACAATGGCTACAGAATTGATTTTTTATTGGCCCATTGGTTGAGGCTGCCTGGAGTTGAGCTTGCGAGAGCGAAGTCAAGGAGCCGCCACAGGCGTTCCGTTGAGTAGCCAGCCTTAGCCATGTGTTGTCTATCGGGAGGGAAAAAATCATGAAACTCAATTCCCACAAGCCAGAGATTGCTGTTCAACCGTGGCAGAATCTAGATTGGTCAAGCAAGTCTTACGTCAAACCATCGCCACAGAAGTTCCAGGCAGATACTTGGGTACACCTTTTAGAACTTCCCAGTACCTTTAGTTTTGACGAAGCACTGCTGCTCTGCCAGCAATCAGAGGATGAGTGGGTAGCCTGGATTCCAGACCACGGTGAAGTAGTACTAAATGCCAGTCAATTTTGCACTAATCCTTAGACAGGCGGTTGCCAGAAATCAGTGACATCGTATCCTAACTGGTCTAGCAACAGGCGCAGTAGGGGTAAGCTGAGGCCAATCACGTTGGTATGGCAACCTTCGAGTTTTTCAACAAACAGACCCCCTCGACCTTCGAGGGCAAAGCATCCAGCACACTTCAAGGGTTCGCCAGTGGCAACGTAAGCTTCAATCTGGCGATCACTGACTTGGGCAAAATAAACCCGCGTCATTTGGGCGCGAACCAGAGTAAGTTGCTGGGAGAGGTCAATTAAGGCATGACCAGTGTAGAGTTCGCCAACAGTGCCTCGCATCCGTTGCCAACGGGCGATCGCTTGCTCCGAGTCAACTGGTTTGCCATAAACCTCACCATTAACTAGCAACAATGAATCACACCCCAGAATCAGAGCTGATTCGAACTGAGGGGCAACGGTCTCAGCTTTACGCTGGGCGAGAGTTTGTACCAGCAACTCTGGGTTGCTTAGCTGGATTTGAGATTCATCAAAGTTACTGGGGCAGACCACTGGTTCAATCCCGGCGCTTTGCAACAAACGACGGCGGGCAGGGGAAGCAGATGCTAGTACTAAGAAAGGTATGCCCATAGGAATCTGTAACTGACTCCTCTAATAGACTGAGAAAGAATTAACTACTTGCTCAAACACTGGCTGCACTCTGGACCAACGTCTTTCGGGAGTAGAGACGTTGAAAGTGAACAGTTTGCCCCGGCTGACAGCGACACTGGCTAGATTGTGTCGTTCTTGCTGATTAGGGAGTTTTACCGCGTATTCCAGAATGTAGTAAGTCTTTACGCCTGATTGCCGCCCCTCAGCGTTGACTAATTCAGCTTCGCGACCTGAATCTGGAGGAGCGATCGCGCTTTTTGCCAACTTATAACCAACTTCTCCTGGCGTCCCTAGTTCAGCTAGGGTTTTCCCTTTAGGTACTGGGCTAATGACCACTGAGACATTCTCGGTAGTCTCAATCAAGTCATGGAGTACCACATCCGGGCCATTAGTAACTTTGACTGGGAGCCAGCCGTTAGGATACAAGAACTCATAGCCATCAGTGCTATCCACATAGCTTTTCAGTCCAGAGGCAGCTGACGCACAACCAGCCAAGATTAAGCTCAACATCACAAGAAGCACCACCGTAAGCCGTTTTAACATTTCTCTTGTCCTCTTTGGCTGCACGCTCGACAAGTCATAGCAAGTTTTTGACGTCAGGTAAATTCTCCCATCCTCAGCGTCCCAATTATACTTAATGCCATAGTATTCTTACTATACCAATTAGGCTGTGTGGCGTATTCTACCCATAGACCAACTTCAGTTTGTTAGATTCTCCCATGCGACATAAAATTGGAACCAAGTTTGTTTACATTCCCAATTTCGTAAAAGTTGTCGTCGCCTTCGCACTAGGCATTGGCACAATGATTGGTTGGAAGCGCATCGTCGTGACGGTGAGTGAAAAGATCGGTAAAACACACCTTTCCTATGCCGAGGGAGCTTCGGCTGAGGTGGTGGCGATGGCAACAATTGGTGCTGCCTCTGGCTTTGGTATACCAGTCAGTACCACGCACGTGCTGTCGTCTGGTGTGGCGGGCACGATGGCGGCGAATGGTTCTGGGCTGCAGGCGCATACGCTCAGGAATATAGCGCTAGCGTGGGTGCTGACACTGCCAGCTACCACGCTGCTCGGTTCCTTGCTTTTCGCTGCGGGCTTGTACATCGTCCTGCAATTCATCGGCGTGAAGTAGGAGTGAGGAAAACCCGATGCTGACAAGTGCCGAACTGAGATGGTTTAGCCGCGGCACACTACCCACAGAGATTTCTCGTTGGTTCGAGCTAGACGATTTTGGCGATCGTCTAGCGCCACCAGAAGAACGCGAAGATCTATATCTTTACTCAGAGGGGTGTGACTATCTGGGGATTAAACTCCGTCAAGGGCGGTTGGAAGTTAAATGGCGCCAAGCAGAATTAGGCAGCGTGATTTTCGGAGATCGGGTAGAGGGAAAGGCAGAGAAATGGGGCAAGTGGCTTTGTGAAGACCCCACAGCCAAAAGCTTTCAGCCAGCAACTGTAGTTGGGGAAAAAGCCTGGGTGGGTATTAAGAAGGTGCGATCGCATCGGCAGTACCAAGTCCTTCCTGATAAATCTTTGATAGCTGTTCCAGTCGCTGAACCTATTGACCAAGGCTGCACTGTTGAACTCACCGAACTAAGCGTGGGGGGCAAAGCTTGGTGGAGTCTGGCTTTTGAAGCATTCGGCAAAGATGATTGCCTAATGCTTCATCTCCAAACTGTAGCCAGCTATGTCTTCAAGACCGATAGCGGTCCCAAGTTGGCAGTTGAAGATTCTTATGCTTATCCCAGTTGGCTCTCTCTGGTTGTCTAGATTTGACTCCTAGCTCCTGACTTCTTTCTGCAATTTCTGAGCTGTCCGCAGAATTTGCCCCGCTAGAACTGCTGCCCCAAAGCCATTGTCGATATTTACCACTCCTACTCCAGGAGCACAAGAATTGAGCATTGTCAAGAGGGGAGCAAGGCCACCGAAACTAGCACCATAACCGATACTGGTGGGAACTGCAATCACCGGACAATCTGCTAGACCAGCCACCACACTGGGCAAGGCTCCTTCCATGCCAGCGACAACAATCAGCACAGATGCCTCAGCGATAACGTGCTGGTTACTCAGCAAGCGGTGGATTCCAGCAACGCCTACATCCCACAGACGCTGCACCCGGAAGCCAGAGAGTTCTGCAGTCACAGCTGCTTCCTCCGCTACTGATAAATCAGCTGTGCCAGCCGAGAGGATACCAATAGTGCCGGGATGCTGGGGGGCGATCGTCGTCGGAGCGATTGCACAAATCCGGGCACCTGGGTAGTAGAGGAGGTCGGGCACCTGTGCTTGTAACTGGTTATAGACTGCCGGTTCAATCCGTGTTGCTATCACCACAGAGCCGCGAGCACGCATCGCTGCCATAATCTGAATCATCTGGTCGGGTGTCTTCCCAAGTCCCCAAATTACCTCTGGAAAGCCAGTTCGCAGGGCGCGGTGATAGTCAATGCGGGCAAATTCCCCGACTGGCTCATAGGCAAAGTGCTTGAGTTTCTCTAAAGCCACGGCTGGATTTACTTCACCGGCGGCAACGGCTTCTAGTAGCGATCGCAAAGCTTCAGGTTGGGTCATTTCAGTGCTAAGTCCTGAGTGAATTCTACCCAATCCTTAGTCTTTGTGACCTCAGTCTTGGGTTACCTTTAGCTATTAAAGACTTGCGGCAGAAGCTGAAGGCAGCCGGAATGATTACAGACCTGCTGGAAACGGTCTATGAATATGACACGGTCCCAAGTTATTAGCGTAGCTTACTCCTCTTGAGCCGGGCACCTGGACCTAAGCGAATCGGCTCCAAAAGTTGATTTAACTGCCGCAATTGTTCCCCTGTGCCCATGCAGATGAGCAAGTCTCCCGCTCTTAATTCAGTACCTTCTGTAGGCCCACCCATCAGGGTGCCATCAGCACGACGAATGGCAACAATCAATGCGCCTGTTTTAGCTCTTGGTTTGACATCCCTTAGCGTCTGACCTATCCAAGGACAAACATTGGGGTCAAGCCGGATTTCTTCCATGTAAAATTCTTGATTCGCACCAGCGAGAATACCGTCAATAAAATCTACCACCTGAGGCCGCAGGGCTGATGCTGCTATATGTTTGCCAGCAGTAATGTAAGGTGAAACTACGGCAGATGCCCCAGCCCGTTCCAGCTTTTGCATTGCTTCCGGCGTACTAGCTCTAGCAATTACACGAATTTCGGGCTGAAGTGCCTTGGCCGAAAGCAGTACATAGAGGTTATCTGCATCCTTTGGCAGTGCTGCAATTAAACAAGCTGCCCGCTCAATTCCTGCTGTCAGCAGAGTTTCATCTAGTGTCGCATCTCCTTGCAGTACTACGTATCCCATCTGTTGGGCAAGTCTGGCTGATTCAGGCTCCAATTCAATTGTTACAAAAGAGACACCTTCAGCCTGAAATTCTGAAGCAATCTGACGTCCGATGCGACTAAAGCCACAGACAATATAGTGCCCAGATAGTGATTCCATCAATCGTCACTGCCGCTGTAGACGGGTTTGCTTCTTTAGGGTTTTAACTAATATTCTGGTAGCGCTGGTTCTAACTGTACCGTTAATTCAATCTAGAAGTCGTTGGGCACAATTTTTTTCTCAAACGGGTGTCAGAAGGGCGACAGTGGCTCAACACCTCAAACTGTAACCAAGGATACTAAATATTTAATTATGTTAAGACTTAATGAAAGTTAAGTTAAAAACAGATTAAGTATATGAATGGCTGTATTCATAGCTCAGCACCATGTATGGGACTGCCTCCCCTGTGGTGCTTCCTTGGTCTTGCAATTGCTTTGTAGTTGTTGGCTATATGAAGGCTTAGCTCCAGCTTGTCGTCAACAAGAATCAGACATGGGGCAGCCGATCATCTGGCTGATAGTGTTTCACAAATGAGGAGATATGACAGCCAAATCCCAATCAAAGTCTACTAGCCCAGTCTCAACTTCAAAGCATCTATTGCTTGCTGAGCGTAGAGCAGCCGGGAAAGCCCTACGCGACAAAGTACCGCGTGCCAGTCACGGGTACTGGAAGCCAGATAGCGATCGCCTTGACCCCATCATTCTTCTGGAAGAATCAAGTCAGGGACGATTGCCAGAACTTGTGCCAATCCGCTACGGTCGCATGCTTGAATCTCCTTTTGCTTTCTTGCGGGGAGCGGCGATTGTGATGGCGGCAGATCTTGCCACAACTGCTGCAACGGGGATAAAAGTCCAGGTTTGTGGTGACTGTCATTTAGTCAACTTCGGAGGATATGGGACGCCGGAACGCAACCTTGTCTTCGACGTGAACGATTTTGATGAAACGCTTCCTGCCCCATGGGAGTGGGATGTCAAGCGCCTGGCAACAAGTATTATCGTTGCGGGTCGCCAGATCAAAACTTCCGCCAAAAACTGTGAGGAAGCAGCACTAACAGCCGCTTGCTCCTATCGCGAGCATCTGGATGAGTACGCTCAGATGTCTCCTTTAGATGTGTGGTACTCGCATATTGATGCTAAATTCCTGCTCGACTTTGCTCGCAGTCGGAAAGAACAGCAGGACATAGAGCGAATCCTGAAGAAAGCCGAGAAGTCCACGTCAGCAGAGGTTTTCCCCAGGCTGACAGAGGAGGTGAACGGGCAGCGACGCATCAAAGACCATCCACCCTTGGTATTCCATGCCCCGTCAGATGATCCGCTTGAAGCAGAGATGCTGTCCGTTTTCCATCAATACCGCGAAACGCTACGGGATGACTTGCGCGTCCTGCTCGATCGCTATCACTTGGTCGATATCGCCATGAAGGTGGTAGGGGTTGGCAGTGTCGGCACGCGCTGTGCAGTTGCACTTTTGATTGCTGAAGATGACAATCCCTTATTTCTTCAAATTAAGCAAGCTAATGCTCCGGTGCTGGAGCCTTATGCAGGTAAGAGCAATTACCAAAACCAGGGTCAGCGCGTAGTTGTGGGGCAGCACTTAATGCAAGCTGCTAGCGATCTGTTCCTTGGCTGGACGTGTAGCAAAAGTGGGCACGACTTTTACCTGCGGCAATTGCGGGATATGAAGACCTCTATTGACATTGAGGATATGTCCGCATCGGACCTGATCGGCTACTCAAAGTTGTGTGGATGGGCACTAGCCCGTGCCCATGCCCGCTCTGGCGACCCTGTAATGATTAGCGGTTATCTTGGTAAGAGTGACATGTTTGAACAGGCGATCGCTGCCTTTGCTGTTGCCTATGCAGACCAAACTGAATGTGATTATGAAGCACTAGTGGCTGCAGTGAAGACAGGTCGCCTTGAAGCAACAAAAGAAAAGAGGCAGTGACCGTTGTCTCTTGATGCACTTCCGTCATCTTTAAACAGCCTCTTTTTCATGCCAACTTGAAAGCAAAAGACTTGTTGCCAGGTAACCACATTGTGGATACAGGCTATCGATAGTGGTAAATATGTAGTGATTACCTTCTCAAGCCTGTAAGCATGCATTGTAATGATGGATAAAATACCAAATAGCACCAACATGATTTTCTAGCTTTTTAGAAAAAGACAGAGTTGAGCGAACTAGACGAGAAATCTTTTGACGCATAGTAGTATTGAAACGCTGAATATAATTAGTCTTGCCACTTTTTTTGCCTTTTTATTGTGAATCCTACCATTTTTGACGGTTTGTTGAGGTCAAAACTTGACGTACCTTTTACCTGATATAAACTAGCACTGGTGTTAAGGGTTTGAAGAGGTCGGTGACCAACGCTTGAGCGAAAATGAGGTAGGAGTGAAAACCCAATTGCTAGACAGAGTAAGACTTGCCTTCGCTGTGTCAGTTGCCAAAACAGTCACGTTTCTAGTTCGCCTGCTGCACTTGGGTGCGGCTAGCGTCCTACCAGGTGAAATTGCCAGTCGGCTACAGCCTCATCTGCTGCAACAACTAAGCTGTCAGGTATCGCGGGGAGTGATTCTGATTGCCGGGACGAATGGCAAAACCACCACGTCGCTGCTCTTAAGCACGATGCTGGAATCTAAAGGCTATCGAGTTGCCCACAATGCTACAGGGGCTAATCTGTCAAATGGGTTGATCACGGCTTTGCTGGAGAATACCGATCTCAGCGGTCAACTGGCAGCTGATTACGCGATTTTAGAAGTGGATGAAAATGTCCTACCGAAGGTTTTGTCATCAATTCAGCCCCGGCTGATCCTGTGTTTGAACCTATTTCGCGACCAGCTAGATAGGTATGGGGAAGTAGACGCAATCAGCCAGCGCTGGGGAGGAGCGATCGCTACCCTACCCCCAGAAACGATCGTAATTCCGAATGCTGACGACCCCACCCTATCCCATCTCGGTCAACACCTACCCCAACGCGTGTTGTTCTTCGGGCTGAATGAACCAGACCAATATCTGGAGGAAATTCCCCATGCTGTTGATTCCATCTACTGTCCCGATTGTGGACACCCGTTAGAGTATCAAGGCGTCTACTTATCTCATTTAGGGGATTTCCACTGCCCTGTGTGCGGGTTTAGCAAAGGCAAATTGGCTCTCGATAGCTGCAACTGGCCCCAGATTTTGATTGGACTGTACAACAAATACAACACCTTAGCAGCTGTGTTAGCTGCCCAACAATTGGGTGTGGATGAAACGACCATCCGCGACACCATTGCCAACTTCCAGGCAGCTTTTGGACGGGCGGAAGAGTTGGAGGTTAACGGTAAGCAAGTCCGGATTCTGTTATCAAAAAATCCAGTGGGGATGAATGAAACGCTTCGCGCTGTCTTTCAAGCATCTGGGCAGACGATGCTGCTGGTGTTGAATGACCGGACACCGGATGGGACGGATGTGTCCTGGATTTGGGATGTGGACACGGAAAAGTTAGTAGAGCAGGGCGGAACTTTAGTTGTCAGCGGTGATCGCGCTTATGACATGGCGCTGCGTCTTTACTATAGCCAGATGGATTGTAACCATGGCTGGCATCTAACTGTTAAAGAAGATTTGCGTGAGGCGATCGCCACTGCCTTGGAACAGACATCAGAGGATGATACCCTGCACATTCTACCGACTTACTCAGCCATGCTAGAAGTGCGAGAAATCCTGACTGGTCGTAAGATTTTGTAATTTGGGGAATGAATTTGGACATCACAATCGGCTGGCTCTACCCGACACTGATGAGTACCTACGGCGATCGCGGCAATGTCATCTGTCTCCAACGACGCTTATCGTGGCGGGGGTACGAAGTCAAAGTGCTGCCACTCGACCAAACCGCCACAGCCTCTGACATCCACCAGGTAGACTTGTTGGTTGGTGGTGGGGCACAAGACCGGCAGCAAGAAATTGTCATGCGTGACCTGCAAGGGAGCAAGGCAGAGGCGTTGCGAGACAAGATCGAAAGTGGTACTCCTGGCGTCTTTACTTGTGGTGCCCCTCAACTGTTGGGTCACTACTATGAGCCAGCTCTAGGAGTGCGGATTTCAGGGCTGGGTCTATTTGATTTTGTCTCAGTGCATCCGGGACTAAACGCTCGTCGCTGTATTGGCAATCTCGTGATTCAAGTGACAGCCATCCGATTAGCGCCGGAACTGGAAGCGATGACGGGCTGCCCACCATACCTGATTGGTTTTGAAAATCATGGGGGGCGCACCAAGCTTGGTCAGGTAGAGCCACTGGGGCGTGTAGTCCAGGGGCTAGGCAACAATGGCGAAGATGGGACGGAAGGAGCCTTTTATCGCAATGCGATCGCTACTTATTCCCACGGTCCTGTTTTACCCAAAAATCCCTTTCTCGCCGATTGGCTGATCCAGACGGCACTAACCCAAAAGTATCAAACACCAGTGTCGCTTGCACCCTTAGATGATACCCTTGCAACCCTTGCACGGGAAGCGATGTTCAAACGCCTCCGCGTCAGTATCCCAGCTACTGCACAGCGTGCACAGCGGCGGTAGGTTCATCTAAATTTTGGGTCGATTCCTCAAATTGTCAAAAAACTGTCAAACTACTACCAAACATCAAGCTATCCTTAAAGGTTGAAAATTCAAACGATAAAACGGTAAATGCAATCTGAAAGCGCACCAAAAAACGAGGAATTAAGTCCACAAGTTCTACGAGACGGTTTATAAATAAAACCTTAAGAGGAGAGAGAGCAGGCACTAGATGGAGGATACATAAAGCTGCTCTAATGATTGCTGCCGAAACCATGCCAGAACCCTTTTACCCCAGTGACTTGACCGAC
>JAABUQ010009000.1_pt1 | contig 13714 bp, 13 predicted proteins | sample 5560001 | NCBI WGS metagenome assembly JAABUQ01 (sample SAMN10711888, study PRJNA513371) | rock metagenome | isolation source: Antarctica rocks | place: Antarctica: Victoria Land, Finger Mt nord | collected 2015-12-18
GACATGGACCTCTCCTACGCGTACTGGCTCTTCCTCGTCAATCGTGGTATTCTCTTCCCACCTGGACTGGACGATCAGTGGACAATCTCAGTACAACACACGCAGGACGATATCGACCATCATATGCGTGTCTTTCGTCAATTTGTCTCTGAACTGAGCCGCTAAAAACCCTTATTCAATGCGGGAGGCTTTCAAGAGTACTCTTGGGAACCTTCGCATTGAATTTTGTACCTCTGACGTTATATAGTAAAGAAGAGAATATTCCTTCTTGCTACATGTTTTACGCAACATTTCACGTGTTTTCCTACTGATAGATAAATAATAGATGAACAACAACACAACGACTGTAGATGCACAGCAACAGAATACTGTTTTAGGCTCTCCTACCAAACCTCCCGCCGACCATCGGCGTATGAGCACCTGGTTTTCTCCATTCTGGCATGATCGGCTTGTAGAGAGTGGCCTTATTCTTTCAATGGCCCTCTACTACGTAGTGAGCAATCCGAACGTTCATGTAGGGCACTTCTCGCTTACGTCCTCGCTGTTTTACAATCCACTGTCCTCGCTGCCGTTCTTGCTGATTTTCGCTGTACTGTGCTGGTATCGCTTACCGTTTGCAGTGGCTTTGCTGCCACTTTCTCTTCCCTATTATCTACAGCAAAAGATGGTGTTTCGTCACTATGAATTTAGCCTCGTTGAAATAACACTTGCAACGTGTGTCGTTGTCGCACTCCTTCAGATGATTGTTCAGCGACATCGCTGGAACTACTGGCCTTCATTAAGTCAACTGAGGAGCCGCCTGGGACCATTTATTATTCCTATACTCCTCTTCTCTCTCATGGCGGCCATCTCTATTCTCATCGCTTTCAAGCAAACCATTGCGCTTCGTGCGTTTCGTGAAGAAGTGTTTGATCCACTTGTGTATGTACTGCTTGCGTTGACGTGCCTACGTACTCGACAGGATGTAACACGACTGATAGGTGCGCTGATCGGGACGGGACTGATAATAGCAGTACTTGGGCTTGTCCAAATAGTGTTTTTCAAGAACACGCTGGGATTAGAGGATGGTGTGAGGCGTGTTCACGCGGTCTATGGTAGCGCGAATAGTATTGGTTTACTTTTTGATTATGTACTTCCTATCGGTTTCGCGCTGTTGTTAGCAAGAGTATCGCTGCGCCTTCGTATTATTGCTTTAGCGTGTTGCCTTCCTATGCTTGTTGTGCTCTACCTGACACAATCGCTAGGAGCATGGGTTGCTCTTGCGCTTGCCCTGCTCTTCGTAGTTGCACTCTCTATTCGTAACCGTAAACTCTTGCTTATCGGTGATGGTATACTTGTCGTTGCTATTCTCGTTGTCACACTTGTATTTCCCACACAGTTGGCTAATCTACTGGCGGAACATCATACCAGTGCGAGTGGCAAGGGCATTCACACGGTAAGTACAGTAACAAAGCGTATCTATCTCTGGGAGAGCGCAATACGTATGATTCATGATAGTCCGTGGCTAGGGTATGGCATGGACAATTGGCTGTGCCACTACAGTAGTAATGATCTTTGTGATACACACTATCACTACTGGATTGAGCAAGACCCTGTAACACATGCGGATACCGGGCTTAAATATGAACCAAATCTATCACATCCACACAATATCTTCTTGCATGTGTGGGTCAGTGTAGGTGTATTTGGTCTACTTGCCTTTGTCGCTGTGCTTGTACTCTTTTTCTGGCTATTTACACGCGTTATCCGACACCTGAATGCCAGTGTTTACAAGGGATCAGAGCATTTGCGCTGGATGACTGTGGGAATAAGTGCTGCAATGCTAGCGGCATTAGTACAGGGACAAGTCGATAGCGCATTTTTAGAGCAAGACCTGTCATTCTGCTTCTGGATACTCGTCACTGCACTCCTCCTGTTACGCGTACACTCTGAAACTCCGTGGCGCGCACAAACGCTTCTAGCATCAGAAGGCGCAGCAAGATAAATAGGGGGAACGAGTACGCTCTTCAACAAAACAATCACAATATGAGATGTGTTCCATTTCACACGTGTAAAGAGAGATAATTCACTGCAACCTCCTCCCAAACTCATTATACTCAACAGAAAGTATGATAAGGGAGAAAGTACATGCTACTTGGGGTCTCTGCTTCTACACTCTTGATCTGGCTGGCTTGCCACTTTGTAGGCGATTTCGCCTTTCAGAGTGCTTGGATGTGCATGGAAAAAGGGAGAAGCTGGGAAATAAATTTCTATCATTGCGCAACGTATACAGCAACATTTATTCTTTTTGCGCATCCCTCGCTACTCGCTGCTGCTCTCCTCTTAGTGACACACTATATCGTCGATCCGTTGAAAGCTCGTTACAAACTCATTGGTCCAATTTGGCTCGATCAACTACTACATGTGCTTACCATTGTGCTGATTTTACTCTTCAAATTTTGATCTGACAAAAATACATTGCTGTGCAATATGAAGGCTTTACCCTCATACTGCACAAACATATTAAGCATCTTGTTTTGGCGCTGTGCCATAGATCATATCTGACAACTCTTTACGCGTGCGTTCAATGATGCTACGCAGTTGTGCCAGTTGCTCGGGATTCTCGAATGTCTTACGACCTGCGATCACAAAGAGTCGTGCAACCTCTGCTGCCTCACCACGCAGTGCCTGCATCTCTGGTCTACCACCGGGACCACCATGTCCGCCAGGACCAAAGCCACGTCCCCAACGAGGACCAGTGAACTCTTCATCTTTTCCCTTGCGTTCTGCTAGAGTAGCACGTCCTGTATCGGTAATGCTGTACACCTTTTTACTGTCTGTCTCGTTCACAGTGACAAAACCACTGTCTGCGAGCAGTTGTAATGTAGGGTACACAGAACCAGCACTCGGCGCATAGAAGCCGCCGGAACGCTCCTCTAATGCCTTAATCATTTCATATCCATGCATAGGTCGCTCTTGCAACAGGTCGAGCAGGGCAAACCTCATGTCGCCACGTCCAAAGAAGCGGCGACCTCCTGCTGGGCCTTCGGGTCCGAAGGGACCACCAGGACCAAATGGTCCACCGCCAAATGGTCCACGTCCACGCCGCATCTCAAAGAAGCGTGCATCAGGCCGGAACCCAAACGGGCCACGGTGTCCAAAGAAGCGTGGACCACCACCAAATGGTCCGCGATGTCCACCAAAACGTCCTCTTCGAGGTCCACGTGGGCCTTCGTCATCCTGTAACCATGGAGGCGTCCAGCCACCCCAATCACTTCCTTGACCTTGATAGGCAAATTCTCTATTCATTCTTCCAAACATAGGTGTTATTTCCTTTCTCACTTACGATACAATACGATATATCGTTATTGATAGTATAACGATATATCGTATTGTTGTCAAGCCTAAAACACACGAATATTTTCTCCTCTCAAAAACACACAAGAGGATATGTTTTTCCTCCTAAAATGGGACTAGCTCACGTTTAGTTCGATATATCCCTTTGTGTAACCCGTATGTTTTCTCTAGTTCCTGAGAAAAATTTTGAATGAAGCACAGTATCTACGGAGTGTTGAATGGCTGATTTAGAAGGCGTAATGCTAAATGACTATGTACTTATGCATTGCATAAGTAAGGGTGGTGTAGCAGATGTGTATCGTGCTCACCCAGCGAATGAAAATAGCACTCTGAGTGTCCAACGTCATGACTGGAATACGCTGGATGTGGTGGTAAAAGTATTTCGCCCCAGTTACGCTCAACACGCGTCTTTCCGTGAATATTTTATGCGTGAGGCAGCGAAAATTGCACAACTCAACCATCCCAATATCCTTCCGTTTTTGGAGTATGGCGAGGGTGATGACTTGCTTTATCTCGTGACTCCCTTTATTGTGAATGGAACACTTGACGATTTGTTAGGGCGTGTAGGTGGATATCTTTCCGCGAGCCAGGCATTGCCTGTTCTGCGACAATTGTGTAGTGCAGTTCAATATGCTCACGATGCCAATGTACTTCACGGCAATATTAAACCCTCTAATGTATTTATTGCACCCGACGGACGCGTGGTGCTTACTGATTTTGGTATTGCACATGGTTATGATGATAGTCAGCAATCCTTAACACGCATTGGTTGGGGTTCTGCGGAATATGCCGCGCCTGAGCAATCGTTGGGTGTACTACGTCGTGCCAGCGATGTCTACTCGCTTGGTGTCTTACTTTTTCATATTCTCACCGGCTCTACACCATTTACTGGACAGACGCCTGTAGAGGTGTTACTGAAACATGTACGCCAGGAGCCACCGTCAGCACGTACCTTTGTGTCAACTATCTCTAATGCTGTTGACGATGTGTTGCAAAAGGCGATGCGGAAGCGTTCCGATGATCGTTTTGCCTCTGCTGAGGAATTCTCAAAAGCGTTTGCACGGGCCGTAAAGCTTGCTACTGTAGCATCGCCAGTAGCACGCACCATTCCAACAGTTAAACTCCAACGATTTTCTACGGCAACAAAAACCAATCCTCTGACTCCGCCACCTGTCCTGCTTCCGTCACCTATTGAGAGTCCACAAACGCCCATTCCAGCCGAGAGTACTCTGGATACATCTATCCCTGCTGCTTTCCCTCGCACACGAGAAGTTTCTTCGTCACACATGCCACCTCTATTTAGAGAACACCATGTCTCTTCTGATACTCCTTTATCAACAGAGCTTGGAAATTCAGATGTAGCGGAGGTACCCACGAAGCATTTTCTAGTGGAAGATGGTGAGCGTGACGAAGCTCTCTTCTGGTCAGTAGACCCTGCTGAGTGGTCGCCAATTGCGACGGAGGAAGATGCTACCTCTAGCGTCCCGTTTACCGCTAGTGAACATGTACAAAATAAACCGCTTGTCCTTGCCACTCCTGATGAAGTGATACAAGAGAAGAAAATCAAAACGTTCCAAGCTCGTTTGAAAAAGCTGCTGCCACTGCTTGTGGTAATCCTTCTTTTATTGGGACTACTTGGAGCTATACTTTCCGCTTTCTTCTATCCCGCGAACAAACCGGGAGCGTATGGAGCATATAGTGGACACTATGTATCAAAAAATTGTGGAGTCGTGAGTGTCATGCAGCATCCTTATTAGGTAGGGGAAATCATGACTCTACCCTGGAAGTTTAAGTGTGTGAAGCGAACTATTATTGCTAAAAATAAAATAGTGCTATGGCAGGTAAACAGCACCTGCCTATTTATTTGCCGAGTACTACGTCAACAAAATAATGTTAGGACATCGACGCTGAGTATCTTAGCGTTGCCAGGCGCGAGTAGTAGCTATGATTGACAAGTGTCCAAAGCGTCTGAAAAAGAGCTGGCTCACGTCGCTCAAAATGTCTAAGTATAGCTTGTTGTCTCTCCGAACTTGCTCCACAAAAATTTCCATCAGCTAAGGCATTTAGTTCTCGCAGTGCAGTGCGTAATCGCTTTTCACTTAACAACAAGGACGTTTTGTTTGTTCTACTAGGTGAAAGATGATGAAGCAATGTGTCGAGAAGATGAAGGCTAGAGGGCGGTGGAAAATCTTTATCGGATGGAATAAGAAGGTCGATAAATGCATTCAACTGGGTGCGCTCTTCGGGACTAAGTTCAATTTTCTGATTGCGAGGCGGCGATACCCGCAGCATCATTTCGTTCATGAATGCTCCTGTAGGGGAAGTAAACTGGGAACCTTTTCTATCTTTCCTAATGGTACCATATACTAGAGACAGATTGCAATAATTTCGGCACGAATCTTAGCACTTCATCCCGATTTGATTTTAATGCTTCTAACGTATTCTAAGCGATACAGGAGAGTCAGCCCATGCAATTACTTATGTTAAAAGGTTTTCCAGGTAGTGGAAAAAGCACATTAGGTCGTGCTCTTAGCCGACAACTACAGTGGCCCTTGCTTGACAAAGATGATGTGAAGGACATGTTTAGTGAGCAAGTACCGGATGCTGACGGCCTTGCCTATGACATAATATTAAACATTGTGCGTCGTCAATTGCTTCAAGGATTAAATGTCATTTGTGATAGCCCGCTTACCTACAAATGCACGTATGAATGCGCCCAACACATTGCCTCAGAGACGCACGCAGAACTTGCAATTGTAGAATGCTTCTGTTCTGACGAGTCACTATGGAGTCAACGCGTGAATGCTCGTAAGAAATATAAGTTGCCTGTACATCATATGATCGATTGGGAAAGAGTGCAGGCATACCGTCGTCAACACCGCGCGGAAACTGCATATCCAATTACTCATCCACATCTGCTTATAGATACAGCGAGACCTCTTGAAGTTTGTGTTGCGGAGGTTGTGGAATGGTTAGATCATCCTTAGTCATTCTCAAAACACAATCGTTTTGTTTTCGTATACCAGCACCCTATCTTCTGTATGAAGGCGTACCGCTTCTGCTAGCACTCTGCGCTCAACGTCACGACCTTTGCGCACAAGGTCGTCAACAGTGTCACGGTGATTACAGTGAATGACATCCTGCGCAATAATTGGTCCCTCGTCAAGATTCTCCGTAATATAGTGCGCTGTCGCACCAATGATTTTCACGCCCCGTTCAAACGCTCGCGCATACGGATTGGCCCCAACAAATGCTGGCAAAAAGCTATGGTGGATATTGATAATCTGCCGCGGATACGCCTCTACAAAGAACGGGTCCAGGATTTGCATATAGCGTGCTAGGATAAGAAAGTCAACCTGCCCCAGTATCAATTCCAGTATACGTTGCTCGTCTTCTACACGATGTTCGCGGCGCACTGGTAAATAGTGATAGGGAACATCATACATCTGTGCAAGTGCTTCTAGGTCACGATGGTTGCTCACAATAAAAGGAATATCGAGGGCTAGCTCTCCACTTTTCCAACGCCACAATAGGTCGGTGAGACAATGATCGAGCTTGGAGACAAAGATACCTGCCCGTTTCTTGTGGCGTGAGTAAGAGATACTCCATTGCATAGAGAACGCATCAGCGATAGCCCGAAACTTCTCTGCTAGTGCGGAAGGTGAGAGGGAAAAACCTTCTTCGGCGAAACTGATACGCATGAAAAACGTATTATCAGGTGTCGAATGTTGATCGGACTGAACAATATTGCCGTGATGCTCAAAAATAAAGCGCGAAATCGCTGCCACAATCCCTGGTTTATCAGGGCATGAGACAAGCAATGTAACAGTATGCTTTTGTGTAGACACGAAAAATATAACACCCTTCTTATAGACAAAGAATACAGCAAACACGAAGTCACAAAATTTCTAGTGCTATACTATGTGTCTTAACTACTGCTGTCAAGGTCAAGGTGGAAAAGAAGCAAGGTGGAAAAGAAGCAAGATGCATATGTAGTAGTGTAATCAGTTTTTGTTAACCTCGTAGAATTGTGATGCCTACAGAGTAGGAATAGAAAGATGGGATATCGGAAATCATGACAACAGTAAAGGAGCAAAAACAAGTGCCCAGAACACCTGCGCTTCGTATACAACTAGGCATAGCCTTCTTCGCATTTATTCTCATTGGTGCAAACGATGGAGCAACGGGTGTTCTCATTCCTAGTCTTCGGGCGCAATATGGTATTGACAAGGCAACTGTCGGACTGCTCTTCTTATTCGCCGTTCTTGGCTATCTGATTGCGGCTTTCAATAGTGGACCTCTAGTAGGAAAGCTTGGTGTTCGTCTCTTCCTTCTCTTAGGTGTAGGAAGCTTTTTAACGAGTGCCATTGTGTTAAGTACCATTCCACCTTTTGGGGTAGCGCTACTAATGCTGCTTCCACTTGGCTTTGGCGGCGCGATTCTTGATGCAGGATTAAATGCATACATAGCTGGTTTGCCACGTAATACCGCTCTACTCAACTATCTTCACGCCTTCTATGGAACTGGAGCGTTGCTAGGTCCGATCCTAGCATCTACAATTCTCGCCGCTGGCTTAACGTGGAACTTCGTCTATATCACCTGGATATTCATGAGCATTGTATTGTTTGTCAGTGTAATGATATTCTTTAAAGGTCGCAATAATACGGTGCAAGAGGGTGGAACGAGTACTGAAAAGAATGTCTTAGTAAGTACCCTTAAACGGAGAATTGTTTGGATTGTTGCGCTCTTTCTGCTCTTTTATGTTGGTACAGAGGTAAGTTTAGGCAGTTGGAGCTACAGCTTTCTACTCGAAGAGCGGCATGGGCTGCCACTCATTTCAGGTTGGATTGTGAGCGGATATTGGGTTGGTCTCACACTAGGCCGTCTCGTGTTACCGCGTGTAGCACAACGGTTTGGTGACAAGCGTTTGATACAGGGATGCCTTATGGGTGTAGGTATTGGAGTGCTTATCGTCTGGCTTATCCCGCTAAATGCTGTTTCTGTCTTTGGATTGTGCTTGACAGGATTTTTCCTTGGACCAATCTTCCCAACGACTATTGGTCTAATGTCCCAGCTTGTTCCATCACGTCTTCTAGCAAGTGCCATAGGCTTTCTTGCTAGTCTTGGTAGTATGGGCGCAGCACTCTTTCCTTGGCTAGCTGGCAATCTTGCACAAGCCGTCGGTCTCTGGTCACTCATGCCCTACGTAATCACCCTGACAATTGCTATGTTGCTACTCTGGCTGACATTGCAAAGACAACCATCCTCTCTCAATACGGTTTAAATCTAAAAATTCCTATAGTCATAGATCTACTTCTTATCATCGCTGTACTTGCATGTTTTTAGGCGTATGTGTTGTAGAATACAATATTGATGCAATGATGCATTGAATGAAGATGCGTCTGAGGAGGAGACAACGATGCAAGCACTTTTAGGAATAGACCTTGGTACAACAGGAGTCAAAGCCGCTCTCTTTGCAGCAGAAGATGGGCGTGTGCTGTCCGACGCCTTTGTTGATTACCCCTTATTTCATCCGCACCCTGGGTGGGCAGAGCAAAACCCTGCCGATTGGTGGCAGGCCACAATTACTGCCATGCGTACCTGTGTTGAAAAGAGTGTTACACAGAATATTCAACCTTCAGATATACGCGGCATTGGTCTATCTGGTCAAATGCATGGTGTCGTCTTGCTTGACTCAAACCATCAAGTGTTACGTCCCTGCATTATCTGGGCCGATCAACGTAGTGATGCACAAGCACGTTGGATGACTGAGAGAGTTGGCGCGAGTAAACTCATTGAATATGTGAGCAATCCTGCCCTTACAGGTTTTTCCGCACCAAAACTGCTATGGGTGCGCGATAACGAGCCGGAGCTATTTGCTCAAGCTACCACAATGCTTTTGCCGAAAGATTATATCCGTTATCGTCTCACAGGTGAAACAGCGATGGAGATATCGGATGCAGCAGGTACTTGTCTTCTTGATGTGAAACATGGGATATGGTCACAAGAGGTGCTTCACGCAATTGAGCTTAACCCTTCGCTTTTGCCGCCTATTATCGCATCAGATATCGTCAGTGGTATAATTACTGATGAGGTTGCATCTCTCACTGGCTTAGTACCTGGTATTCCGGTTGCAGGAGGTGGAGCGGATAATGCATGTGGAGCGGTAGGCAATGGCGTCGTTGTACCAGGTCTAGCACTGGTCTCAATTGGTACAAGTGGTGTTGTACTTGCTCATGCTGAGACACCACAGGTTGACACATCTGGCCCTGTACCACGCGTACATACCTTCAACCATGCTGTGCCACATGCGTGGTACTTGATGGGTGTGACACAAGGGGCTGGCCTCTCACTACGCTGGGTACGCGACAATATTGGACTGCCTGAGCGTGCATTAGAACGTTGGACAGGCGAAGATGCATATGAACTGCTGGCGAGAGAAGCTGTCAGAGTCGCCCCTGGAAGTGATGGCCTCATCTTTCTACCATATCTTCAAGGGGAGCGTACACCACATCTTGATCCATATGCACGCGGTGGATGGATTGGTCTTACAGCACGTCATGATCGTCGTCATCTCATTCGAGCAGTGCTTGAAGGAGTTGCCTATAGCCTAAAAGACAGCTTTACTATCTTACGCGAACAAGGGCTTTCCATTGAGCAGATGCGAGCAACCGGCGGTGGAGCAAAGAGTATGCTCTGGCGACAAATTATCGCGGACATACTTGGTGTTGAGCTTGTGACAACGAACGCGACAGAAGGTCCCGCTTTTGGTGCAGCTCTGTTAGCAGGAGTTGCAAGCGGTATATATTCCTCAGTCAGAGACGCATGTGAACGAACTGTGCGTATCGTAGAGCGCACAGAGCCACGTGGCGAAAACGAGCGTGTATACGCTGAGGGATATGAGGCGTATAAGAAGCTTTATCCCGCTTTGAAACCTATCTTCTTTCATGAGTAGGACATCACATGAAAAGCTACTGAGGAAGACATTCAAGAGATGCTTGATAATAGATAGACAAAATACAAGCACCTCTTGAGCTTTTCTTAAGGAGTTGTTGTGTTATGAGTAGCAGAGATGAAAATGGATACAATAACACACAAAGAGATTACAATTGCGACAATGGAGAGTATAAGCCCTATCGTAGCGAATAACCGCTTCGAGACGGCACGACGGCCTAATGCCGAGAGAACAATGCCTATGATTGGCATAATTATTCCAAAGAATGGGAACCAGCTTGTAAAGATACTGATGATGCCGAGAACAAAACCAGCAATAGCTAGAGCTGAACCAGGCTCTGATGCAGTTGGATAGGGTACAGCATAATAAGGAGTTTGTTGTTGTCCATACCCTGGATTCTGTACTGGCGGATAAGGTTGTTGCACAGGTTGATACGGATTAGGCTGAGGCACAGGCTGATATGGAGTTTGGTCATTGCCATATGAGCCGTAAGCCGTCTGTGGTTGCTGCGCTGGCTGTTGGTACTGTCCTCCATACTGTTCCCCACTATAGGGGTCCTGTGGATTTCCCTGGTAATATGGGTTTTGATCGCTCATGTAAGTCGTGCTCCTTGTATACATAGTATACATAATGCTGAAAAATGAGTGCATATGTGTTAAATAGCAGTGCTGAGTAGCCACGGTGCCAAGTATAGCGTACATCTACGTACAATGCAATGATAATCTCTTTCCGTCGTAGATGCTATGATGTATATCACAAAAAGAGAGGAAAAGTATTTATGAGCTTTGCTGAATTTTTTATTCACTACATTACTCAAGCTCATACCCTTTAGTCGCCTCTTCCAAGGTGTGGGTCAAAGCTGTAAGCGCGGTATGAGGATCAACAGGCTCTTGCATCGCCTCGGCCTCTTGATCAACACGATTTTTTACCGATGGAATATCGCGCCGTAGGTCCTCGAGCAGTTCTATGATCTTACTGACCTTCCGCTCGGTTAAAAGCGTGATTTGCAGGTCCAGATGGCGTCGTTGCTCTGTAAACCGTTCCTGCCGATTTTGCGTAGCAAGCACGATGACTGTCATAAGTAAGGCACTTACGCTCACGGTATCCTGAAGCCACGCAAATGGTGGTGCATCAAAAACAGGGAGGCCTACATATCTATCGAAGACATTCGCTATAATCCATATCGCTACAGCGAGTAGAATGATATACACTGCAAGGGGGCGTCCTAGTGTGCTTGTTGCTCTCTCTATAAGTCGCTGATGGTAGCTAACCTTGCGCTCAGCATTTATTCTCATTGCAACAATAGCTTCAATATCCTGGTCAAGGATATCTGTCAATTCCATCATTTCTGCTTTGCTCTCCGCCATCTCATTTTCCTCTCGTACGTATTGCCTCAGTACTTTTCACATGAACTCAACTTTCTCAAATTTGTGTCTATAATGAATACGTTGCACACGGTATAAATGGAACGGTTCCCTTGATACCTCGATGGTCTTGTTCAATTAGATTGTTGAGGTATTTCACTTGCCGCAATTCACAGTTCGCGGGAATGTGTCCTTCTGCCTTCATCTCGCCAAATGCTTTGGGGTACGCTGCGTTTTTGTCCACGGTGATAACACGCGGCTCCGTAGTATGAGAGGAAGCAAGCGTTTTGAGAAAGAACTGCCTGGCGGATTGGACATCTCTCGTCGAACTGAAGAAGAAATCGAGCGTGTTTCCTTCCGAATCAACTAATCGATAGAGGTACACCCATTGCTTTTTGACTTTGATGTAGGTTTCGTCAGCACGCCAGGAGTAGTTGGTGGCTTTGAGGAAGGGCCGACAGCGCTTCCCCAGTTCGGGGGCGTAGCGCTGAACCCAACGATAGATCGTCGTGTGATCGACTTGCAGACCTCGTTCGAGCATCATCTCTTCCAGATCGCGGTAGCTCAACGCATAACGGAGGTACCAGCGCACGCACAGCGAAATGATCTCAGCTTCAAAATGACGCCATTTGAACGGATGCTGCTCGGTCATGAGGGATCCTCTTTGTCTCGTTTCTCTCGATTTTAGCAGATCCATTTCTTCCTTGCAACACAACCCCTGCTTGCGCTCTCATAGTTCCCTTTTTATAAGTATAGCACAAAAAACTGCGTACTTGTACTAACAATAGTTATCGTCCATACTTGCTATGTCGATAAGAAAATTTTAGAGGTTGCCAGTAGGTTCCTCCAAAAGGAGAGTTTACCATGAGTCATAGAACACAATCCATCAACACCTTGTGGACAGAAAGGAGAACATTCAATGTTCAATAGAGATACGAAAGAAGTACAGAAACAGGAGGCTCTTCTGTCGGATACAGCATTGCTCACTAAGCGCGCCGGGCCTCGCCCGCACACGACTCCCTCGACGTCACATATCCAACAGGATCATCGCGCGCGTGTACGCGCTTCCTGACGTAGAGGAGCGCCCGAAATGCTACCTGTACACGTCTCATGCCCGCTACTCTGCGCTTGGTAGCAGCTTACGTAGCACTAGGCCTTCTTCAGGCATCGTTTTGACTGCCAGTGCTGCTGCTCCGACACGTGCTCGTGCCGTCTGAGAGTACGAAAAAATGTTATGACCCCATCAATGAATATTATCAAGCAAGCAAACAGAATCACCAAGAGTGTGCCAGAACCAGTCAGACCTGCTCAACACCTTGCTCATTCTTCCCCTGCGGCACTGGCCTCTGTGCCAAGCAAGGGAAGAGGATTGTCTGGAATGATGATCTCAAACAATACGTCATCCGTCATGGGTTGAGGGACTGTTGGAAGCGTCTACGCTCTTCCTTCAGCGCTTCTCAAGAGATCGTCCAAAAGACTTGCAATGGGGGTGGGTGACTCCACCTGTTGTGCTGTCTTTTTGAAGAGACCAATATCCTTTAGCGGTATCGCACTCTGGCTGAAAGGTGCCGTTTTCTCGGCCATCCTCGTGCCATAGCTCTGATAGATGGGAGCGGGTAACAACGTGTGTGTCAACATGTCAACCACTGCTTGTGGATTGACTCCGTTTTTCTCGGCCATCGAGAGTGCTTCCCTCAGAGAGTATGCTGCCGAACCAATCAGGAAGTTTCCAACGAGTTTGACAATGTTTGCCGCGCCGACCTCTTCGCCAAAATCGAAGATGCCCTGTCCCCCCATCGCCTGAAGGAGTGGTCGAACTCGTTCTTTCGCTCTTTGTGGACCTGCAAAAGGAATCCAGAGTTGTTGGGCGACAGCGGCCTCAGGTCTTCCAAAGATGGGTGCATCGACATAGGCACAGTTATGCTGTGCATGCAGTGCCGCCAGCTTCTTTGCCGTTTCAGGCAACACCGTGCTCATCGCAAGATGGATCCCACCTGGTCCCAGTCGCTCTAAAAACCCATGGCTCATGACCACGCTTTCCAGAGCCGCATCATCCCAC
>JAABUQ010009001.1_pt1 | contig 13713 bp, 13 predicted proteins | sample 5560001 | NCBI WGS metagenome assembly JAABUQ01 (sample SAMN10711888, study PRJNA513371) | rock metagenome | isolation source: Antarctica rocks | place: Antarctica: Victoria Land, Finger Mt nord | collected 2015-12-18
CGTTCGACGGTTGCGTATGACGCGGTCCCCGAGGCGAGCATCGGACGCAGGATTACATCATCATCTCGTTCGTTAGCAATAGGTCCGTCGGCAGTGGTCATGATTGCTGCAATTCTGTATAATAGTCCGCCGTGATAACGTGTTGGAACAGCGACGTTGACGCCTCATGCATTCGGTTGAGTAGTGCTGTAACGTCATCGACGGTAAGCGACCAAAATGTTTCTCGGAAGACGTCGGTATCGATCAAGTATCGCATCGGTGCCTCATCGTTTCGATCGAAAAAAACGCCGTGGCGAAGTACCGCACGTAGATCATCGTCGAGCTCAAGATTTAGCTGTTGCTGAGTTAGACGCACAGCATCGGCGAACGCAAGGTCTTGTAATGGGCCAAGAAAGTCAGGACGTATCTTGCCGTCAAGACTCCGTGGGCCGTCCCCGCCCACTTTGACGACGTCCACATATCGTAGGCCAATACGCAAAGTAACGGCAGGCGTTACATGGCGCGCAAACGCTTCGAGCGTGGCAAGGAAGCGTTCGCGGAAGTCGTTTTCCCAGCGCCCGTATTTCGGAGTCTCAAGGGTGACGGCATCTGGAGCGAGCGTCAATATCCATTTTCCGTCGTCGCTCTGCAGACGATATGCCGTCGCGGGGACGGTTGACATCGGATGCATTCCCGCCGTCGACATTGTCAGTTCAAGCGTTGACACTTGAAAGGGTTCCACATGTGGGTATCGGTGCCCGAGGCGCTCGAGATCCTGAGCAATCGATACCGAGATGGCGGCAGAGACAGGGTACTGCGGCTCAGCATATTTCAACTGACAAGCGACAAGTTGCAATGGAGACCGAGGTAAGGCGCCATGATGCGGAGCGGGAAGGTTTAAGGGCAGAGGATTCCCTCCGGCTGCGGCCTCGCGGCCTAGAGTGAACGTATAGTGAACATATCTGTCTTGTCGGCAGGAATCCCTTTCTCAATAGTTGCGAGTGGCCTTCGTAGGTCTTGAAATGCGGTATCACGAGATATTGGCGATTCCGCGGCGGCACCGTAAATTCGTTTCGTTTGATGTCGTCGTCGTCGATGAGCCGAAATACCGTGCGAAAAGATTCACCCGCTTACGGCTCGACGCGGATATTCTCGCCTACCAGGACACTGCCAATGATCGCGCACAAGTCGCCGCCTGCTTCGAGCCCCGTCCGTAGCCGTTCGACGGAACTCGGATCGACGGCGATCAGAAGGCCGCCTGACGTCATCGCGTCAGAGAGGAGGATACGGTGTTCGGGCGAGACGGCGGGATCGAAGACCGTGAAGCGCGCGTGCTCCTCGGCGTTGTCGCGCGTTCCGCCTGGGACGATGCCTTCGGCCGCGAGCGTGAGAGCGCCCTCGAACAGCGGTACCGCGGATGCGTCGATGTTGAGCGCAACTCCCGATGCACGAGCCATCTCGCCTGCGTGGCCGAGCAAGCCGAACCCGGTGATGTCGGTAGCGGACCGCACGCCGGCGTCGAGCATCGCGGCGGCGGCATTGCGGTTGAGCCGCGCCATCACCTCGACGACCGGCGCGAGTTGCGTGGCGTCGATGCGGCCGCGTTTGAGCGCGGTTGTGAGGATACCGGCGCCGATGGGTTTGGTGAGAACGAGGACGTCGCCGGCGCGAGCGGCGGCGTTCGTGACGATGCGTGCGGGATCGATCGTTCCGGTTACCGCCATGCCGTATTTCGGCTCTTCGTCCCGCACGGTGTGACCGCCGAGGATTACAACGCCCGCCTCCCGTGCGACGCTTGCGCCGCCCGCAAGAATTTGCGCGAAGACCTCCAGCGGCAGCGTGTCGGTCGGGAACGCGGCGATGTTGAGCGCGGTAACCGGGGTGCCGCCCATCGCGTAACAATCCGAGAGGCTGTTCGCGGCGGCGATGCGACCGAAGTCGTACGGGTCGTCCACGATCGGCGTGAAGAAATCAACCGTTTGCACGAGCGCCAGATCGTCGCGCACGCGAAAAACACCCGCGTCGTCGCTCGTCCCGAATCCGACGAGTACGCGCGGGTCCGCCGATTGCGGCAAGAGGCGCAGAACCTGCGCCAGGTCGGCGGAGCCGACTTTACTCGCTCAACCGGAGGAGGCGGAGAGTTCGGTAAGCCGGATCGATTCGGGGGAGGGCATGGCGTTCACATACAACGTCAATGCGCGAATCTCCCGAAAGGATACCCGTGCACCGACAACTGCTCTTCATCCCCGGTCCCGTGATGGTCGCCGACCGCGTGCTCGCGGCATCGGCAGTGCAGATGATCGATCACCGCGGGCCCGAGTACGCGGCGCTGCAGCAGCGCATCACCGAACGCATGAAGCCGATCTTCGGCACGCAAAACGAAGTGATGTTGCTCGGCGCATCGGGCACCGGCGGCCTCGAAGCCGCGGTCGCGTCGCTCTTTCGCAGCGGCGATCGACTTCTCGCGGCGCCGATCGGCGTGTTCGGCCAACGGTTGATTGCGATCGCGAAAAATTGCGGCTGCACGGTCGACGTGCTCGAAACGCCGAACGGCAGTGCGGTCGACGTCGACGCCCTGCGCGCGAAGCTCGCCGCCGATACCGGACACGCATACGCCGGGATCCTCATGACGCACAACGAGACGTCGACCGGGGTGCAAAACGATATGGCCGCGCTCGCGCCGGTCATGCGAGAGCACGGCGCGATGGTCGTCGTCGATGCGGTCAGCGGTTTGGGCGCGAGCGAATTCCGGATGGACGAGTGGGGCTTCGATATCGTCATCACCGCGTCGCAAAAAGCGATCGCCGCACCGCCCGGGGTCGCGATGATCGCCGTGAGCGAGCGGGCTTGGACGAAGATGGATGCGCCCGGATCGATCGCGTTCTCCCACGACCTCCGCCGCGCGCGGGAATTCGCGCGTATCGGTCAGACGCCTTGGACGCCGCCCGTCGGCGTCCTCTTCGCCGTCGACGTCGCGTTGGAAATGTTCGAAAACGAGACGGCACCGGCCGTATGGGCGCGCCACGCCCGCTACGCGCGCGCAATTCGGACGGCGGTGACCGCGATGGGTCTGAGCGTGTTCTCGCGAGAGAATGCGCATTCGGTTACCGTCGTAGCGGTGAATGCACCCGACGGCGTCGATGTCGGCAAGCTACGCGCCAAACTGCGCGACGAACGCGGTGTCGTCATGGGCGGCGGTCAGGGCGCGATGAAGGGGAAGATCTTCCGCATCGGCACGATGGGCGCGCTCTCCGAGACTGACGTGCTCGGCGCGATCGGCGCGCTCGAAATGGCGCTGCTCGAGATCGGTTTACCGATCGGCGCCGGCTCCGGCGTGCAGGCCGCGTTGCGCGTGTTTCTCGATGAAGCCGGGCTCTTGCCCGAGGGCGAGCCGGCGCAGCGCGCAACGGTCTCTGTCTAAGACTGACCCCCGACGCTCAAGGTGCTGACGACCATGTGCCGCGGTTCGCGATCAGCACGTGCACGTCGCGCACCGTTAAACCGTTGTGGTCCGCTGCGGAAAATTTGTACGTTCCGTTCACGCCGGCGTACCCGCGCATCCGTTCGAGCGCCGCAACGAGCGATGCTCCGTCGGTCTTGCCCTTCGCAATCTCGATCGCGCGAACGACCAATCCGGCGGCATCGTAGGCAAAGCCGGCGAAGCTGACGAGTGGTTGATGGTACTGCGCTTCGTACGCGTCCGCGAGGTGCTTTTCCGTCACTCGCGGATGCTCGGGATCGAGGCTGGACACCGCATACGTCGACGATGCGGCGGTTCCGGCGATCTGGAGGAAGCCGAGCGACGAGATTCCGGACGAACCGAGGATCGGCGTCTTGATGCCGAGTGAACGCGCGTTTCGCGTGGCAAGCCCCGGCGTGGTCGCCGCGCCGAGTAGCAGCACGATATCGGGGTTCGCGGCCTTGATTTTTTGCCACTGTGCGGTGAAGTCCGTCGCCTCGCCCGGGTACGCCTCGTTTGCGACGATCGTCATCCCGTGCTGCGGTGCTTCGGCGAGCGCGACGTTCGTAATATTGGTGCCGTAATTGTTCTCGTCGTGCAGGATCGCCGCGCGCTTGGCGTGCAGCTTCCGGCTCGCGTACGCGAGCAGTGCTTGCATCTCGAGCGCGTCGTGCGCGGGCGTTTGAAACACCGTCTTCACGACGGCGCTGCGTGGTTTCCAAATCTCGATGCCGGGTGTCAGCGCGACCTGAAGCATACCGGCGGACGTCGTTATCCGGGTAACCGCCGTTCCGGTGTCGACGCGTGTGCCGCAGATGATCGCAACGGCACCGCGCCCGATCAGTTGCGTTGCGAGCTGCGCTGCGACGTCGGCCTTTGCGCCGTCATCGACGATATCGAAGTGCAGCGGTCGCCCGTCGACTCCGCCCCGCGCGTTGATCTCTTTCTCAAAGAGCTCGAGCGCGTTCTTTTCCGGGATGCCGAGCGACGCCGAAGCGCCGGTATCAGAGACGATCGCGCCTACCACGATCGGTGCCGTCGCGCCGTAAGCGACGACGTGCGTCGAGCAGACGAGCGCAACGCTTGATGCGATGCTCAGGACACAGCGCGCGGATCGTCGCGCGTACCGTCTCGAGAATACGTTCACGGTGTTCATTCGAACAAGCACCTTGGCGTCAAGGCGGATTTACCCCATGTCGTTTATCCAAACTTGACACACCGCCAAGCCGGCACATCGCGAATGGAAAGTACACGCCGAACGAGCGCACGGAAGTCGAGCGAACGCCTCGAAGCGTTCAGCGTGTCGTTTATGAAGAACCCACCGAAAGCCTCAACTGCGTGGCTCAACTCACGGACGTAAAGCGTTCAGCGTGTCGTTGATGAAGAACCTGCGGAAAGGGGAAGCACGGATCGCGGAGCTCGGTGAACGAGTGCCGTGCTTGCGGGACCAGGGATGAAATGAGCGGGACGATCCGGATCGACGCGCGGAAGCGTACACCGGGCTATCGCAGCGTTGATGTCGTTCCGTTAACGGCTGATCTCGAGCGGCTCGCCGACGGGTCGCTCATCGTCCGTTCGCGGCACGAGCTGGGCCCGTATCCCCGAAGCCTGACCGATCGCTTCGTTTACTGGGCGCGTGAACGACCGAATCGCACGTTTCTCGCAGAGCGAGACGGTTCGGACGCATGGCGCACGATCACCTATTCCGCGGCGCTTGACGCCGTGCGGCGCATCGCACAGGGACTGCTGGATCGTGGGCTCACGAGCGATCGTCCGATTGCGATTCTGTCGGAGAACGGCATCGACCACGCGCTCCTCGGGCTTGCGGCGATGTACGCCGGTATCCCGTTTGCGCCGATATCGCCGCCGTACTCGCTGATCGCCGCGGATTTCGAGAAACTGACCGCGATCTTCGACGTGCTTCAGCCATCGCTCGTCTACGCGGCGAGCGGTGAGCGATTCGCGCGCGCGATCGCGGCGGTCGTCGGTTCCGATATCCGGCTCGTGGTAAGCGCGCATCCGCCGGCCGATCGTGCCGCCGAACGCTTTGCGGATTTACTGGTGAGCGAGGCGAGCGACGCTCTTGATGCGGCACACGACCGCATCGATCCGGATGCGGCGTGTAAGATTCTCTTCACCTCCGGCTCGACCGGTCACCCCAAAGGCGTCATCAATACGCACCGAATGATGTGCAGTAATCTGCAGATGCACAACGATGTCTTTCCGTTCATGGCGCATGAGCCGCCGGTAATGGTCGATTGGCTGCCGTGGCATCACACGGCGGGCGGCAACAGCACGTTCGGGGTCGTGCTTTACAACGGCGGAACACTCTACATTGATGACGGCAAGCCGGTGCCCGGCTACATGGCCCGCTCGATTCACAACCTGCGCCGGATCGCGCCGACGATGTACTTCAACGTTCCCAAAGGGTACGAGGAGCTGATTGCGGCGATGCGGGCGGATCACGGCTTGCGCGACGAATTTTTTAGCCGCATGCGCATGATGTGGTACGCGGGCGCGGCGATGTCGATTCCGACCTGGCGCGCGCTCGACGAACAAGCCGCCGAGGCATGCGGAGAGCGCGTGTTCCTCACGACCGGACTCGGTGCGACCGAGACGGCGCCGGCGGTTTTCTTTGCAACCTGGTTTACCGACGTTCCGGGGAATCTCGGTCTGCCGCTCCCGGGGATCACCGTTAAGCTTGTCCCCGATGGTGAGAAGTTCGAGGCCTGCATTCGCGGCCCCAACGTGACGCCCGGATACTGGCGCGATGACGACGCGACACGTGCAGCCTTCGACGACGAGGGTTTTTTCCGGCTCGGCGATGCCGTGCGGTTGATCGACCCGCAGGATGTCAACGCGGGGTTGCTCTTCGACGGGCGCTTGCGCGAAGATTTCAAGCTCGCAACGGGGACGCGCGTGAACGTCGCGGCGGTCCGGACGCGTATCCTCGCGAGTCTCGCGCCGTTGTGTCGCGACGTTATCGTCGTCGGAGCCGACCGAAATTGGATCTCGGTGTTGCTCGTACCGGACTTTGCGGCGTGTCGTGCGTACGCCGAACTTGCCTACGACACGGGAGCGACTATGACCGTGGCCGATCCGCGCGTGTGCGAAACGATTGACCGCGCCTTGATCGCGTTGGCGCAAACCGCAACGGGAAGCGCCGCGCGCGTCGAACGTGCGGTGCTGCTGGCCGACCCACCCTCGCTCGAGAGTGGCGAAATGACGGATAAGGGGTCGATCAACGTGCGCAACGTCCTTGCGCGTCGCGCGCGTGCGATCGACGCTCTGTATGCGCAGCCGCCAACCTCCAACGGCCCTGCTCGTTTTTCGATCCTGCGCGTCCTCTAAACGCCGTCCGGTTCGCATACCCAATGTCGGATTATCAGTTGGAACGAACCGCGCGAGGAAACTGATACTTTTGCGCGCCGCTTTTCTGCCAACGCCCACGTCGAGCCGTCGGCCGATCACTTCAGCAACGGAGTATGCCGTGTTCGGTGACCGCATGATACTGGTCACCGGAACGCCTCTCTCGAGTGCTAGGGCGGAAACCACGGGGCACCGTCAACTAAAGGCCATCGGTTCTTCCCATAACCTTGCTGGGCACGCGCTGTTTCCGCTCGATTTCAGAGAGCCCCGACGCGATCTCCCACGTCATGGACAATTCGCCAAAGGCGACCGATGTCAATCCCGGAGGAAGCCAACACAGAGTCTCTTCCGACCGGATGCTACTCGGGCGGATTCTGGATCCCGCGGGGTTTCCGGCCGTTTTAAGACAAGCGCTAGCAAAGCTAGGCGAGCAAGGGGCCGAACGCTTACGCACCTTTCCGCCGAAACTAAAGGATGACGTGTCAGGTAAAGTGTAAGGTGTCGACCGTGATGAGGCGCTCAAATTCGAGAGTACGGCTGGAGCGTTCGCCGCTCGTGTACTTTTTGGCGCAGGTCCGGTTCGCAGATATCCTTGCGCTTCGCGATCGCCTGCCTGCGGTACAGGACAAGTTGCGTCATTCGGGTTTTCCGGTCTTCAACCGCGCAATCGTTAAGGTTGTAAATGTGAAGATCGGCAGTCAGATGCCGGAAATCGAAGACCGAGAAGTCTGGCATTTTAACAACATAGACGCGGATCATGGCATTGTGTTATCGCGGGATTTTGTCACGCTACATTCAACCCGTTATCAACAGTTCGAATTGATGCTAGAGCTATTCCAAACTGCCCTAGAAAAAATACACTCTGTTGCTCAGATCGACGTGTTTCAGCGGTGCGGCTTGCGCTACGTGAACGCAATTTCCCCTGCGCCGGGACAAGACTACGGCACGTACCTGCGCCCCGGGGTGATAGGGATTTCGTCCATCATGACCGACGTAGAGCCCATTGCGCAAAATATCATGTTCGCGGGTAAGACGAATTGCGGAACGCTTGTCGTGCGCTTCGTGACAGGAGCATCACCAAACATCATGCCTCCGGACCTGGTGCCGCTGACGCTCAATTTGCCGGCCGTGATCCCGGCCGGGACGCCAGTCGGCACGCTGGATTTAGATCATTTTACGGAGCGGCAAGAGGTCTTCTCTGTTGAGCAAACACTTCAACAGCTCGTCGCGCTGCACGATGGTTGCTGGGATGCGTTTAATTCCTGTGTGACCGCGGACGGCCTGCGCCATTGGGGGAAGCGCGATGTCTGACATTTCGGGCACGGGCGCGGCGGCAATGCTGCCCCGCGCGACGAATGCTGGCGCCCTGGCCGCTTTTACCCTTATGGCGGGAACCGGTGGTCTCAACGTCGTCGACGCTTCGCCGTTTGCCGCGACTAATCTATTTGTGCGCACACAGCCAGCTGTTAACATGTCAGCGGAGCCGATGGCCCCGGCCGCGGCAACGATCCAGGAGCAACTGACACTCATCCGTTCAAATTTCGATTTTTCCATTGTGGAACTCGCGTCGGCTCTCCGTGTCTCTCGTCAGACGATTTACGACTGGTTTGCGGAACGGCAAATGCCTCAACTTGTAAGTCTCGCGAGGCTACGGCGTTTGTGTGATCTCAGTTCCCGATGGCGAGAGGACATGGGCGATAATTTCGAATCCGTCCATCGCAAGTTCGCGGACAAGCCACGAATCCTTGAAATACTGAGTGTCGAAGATCTGGAAACCGAAAGGGTTGGAAGAGAATTGCGCCTTATTACGAGCGCTCGATCCTCCGTGCCGCCTCAAGTTCAGAGCATAACCGAGCTCCGCAAAATTCATGGATTCCAGTCTCGAAGCACGACGCGTCAGAATGAATCTATAGAGCACGCTGGTAGGTAAAGCAGCGCACGATTGGGCGACCAAATCGATGAAACATGGCAACAGGGTGCTGTCTTCCAGCCGACGGCTATTGGTAAGGCGCTTGCCGATTTCAATTTGGAGGAGCAAGACGTCCTAATCATCGTCTCGCAAAGTTGCGACGTTGTGAACGATTCTTTCGACTCCGAGCCGTTCGTGGAAGTACAGGTCGCCAAGTCAATCATTAACATTGATGGAAACCATAGCCACGGGAAACATCCTCGCATTTTAGACATCCGCTGTACTCTAGACGACGTGCCGCGATGCTTTCGGATATACGACCGCGAACGCCGCCGTTTCAATCGTCGGCTACTTCTGGGACGATTGCCGTCCGCCGTCCTCCCAGTAGACACCGTTCGCCTGTTAGCGAACTGGACGGCGCGCCGGTACACAAGGCCGGCGCTTCCTGACGAATTTAACCGCAGACGAAAGTCAAGAGAAAAAGCGGCCGCCAAGATCGCGACGGAATATGCTGAAGACGTTTCGGCATTTTACGTCGTTTTAAACGAAGATCGGGAACTGAGCGTCGACGAGCCGTATGAAATTTTTCTCATCGGTACAGCGCTCGCCGAAATCGCGGCGGACTCGGGGAGATTCGAGCGTATCTCTAAAGCGGTGGCTGCGCTGAGTGATGTCTTGAACGCGAACGGCATCGTCGTCGTCGGCGGCGTAGCACGTAGCGAGGATTCTGTGTCGTTAACCGAAGTCAGAGAAATGATTCGCCTGGATTTTGACTACATCTCTCTTCGAGAAGAAGGCAATGACTGCGATCCGATCGAGCTATGAAAAATGTATCACTGGTTAGGCGGCCCCGTTCGCTCAAAGAAGTTCGTTCGGGAACTGCAAACCATGCGAAGCTCGCCCACCCGAGGCACAACTCAATTACCACTACACGTGGTGATGCGCGAAGAGCGGGCCTGTGAATGGGCGAACGAACCACGGCATCGCGTCGCGCACGATCGCATCGACGCGAGCGTTGGGAGCGGTGAGCGGTGCAACGAGCGCGGACCGGTGCAGATCGGAGCGCAGATCGCTCGTGAGCGGAAAGAAGAGCGCGACGTAGAGCAGAGCCCAGAATCCAAGCGCGACTTTGAACGCGCCGACCAACGCACCGCCGAGCGCGTTACCGAGCCCAATGACGGGCAGCTTCGCAACGCGTCCCAACAGCCACGCGACGACCATCAGCAGCGCGTAGACGGCGGCCGCGAAGACGACCATTGCGAGCACGTGCGCCGAGCCGGGTCTCACGTGTGCGATACCCGCGACGGTTGCATCGATCGTGCCGTCGTAGCGAAACGCTGCAACGATCGCAATCGCGAGCGCGACGAAGCCGGCCAATTCCGAGACGAAGCCGCGCTTCCACCCTTTGAGCACAAAGAGCAGCAGCACGCCGCCGATCACGATATCCGGCCACGCGAAGCTCACGTTCGCAGCGCTGCGCCGACCTTCTCGCGTAGCGCCGCGAGGATCGTGACGATCGTCGATTCGGCCTGCACGTCGGTCATCGTCGCGTCGGCGCGCTGCAGCGCGAGCCGAAGCGCGATGCTTTTTTGGTTCGCGCCGATTTGCGGTCCGCGATATTCGTCGAAGATCGTCACGCTAGCAACCTCGGGCGAGGCGTCACGAACCGCACGTTCGATATCGCGCGCGCGCGATCGCTCGTCGAGCACGATCGCAAGGTCGCGATACACGGCCGGATAACGTGACGGCGTGCGATACGTCGCCTCACGATGTGCCGGCAATTCATCGGTGAAGAGCAGCGCGGCGACCACGTGATCGTCGGTCTTGAGCGCTGCCGGCGCACGCGGATCGACGACGCCGACATATCCGACCACGATCGAATCGACGACGATCCGAGCGGTTTTCCCGCGATGAAAAAGCGGCGCGGCGGAGGCTTCGAATTCCGGCTCGCGCCCGCAGAGCGCGCGGACCACCGCCGTCACGTCGGACTTCGCGCCGAGGAACACATCGTCGCGCCATGCGGGAACGGGCGCGCTCGCTGCCGTGCGCAGAAACGCAACATCGGCGCGCTCTCGCGGGCCGTCGTGATCGAAGAACACGTGCCCGATCTCGAAGTACGTCGGCGTGCCGCGCGCACCGGTGTCGGTCGCGGTAAATCGTGCACGGTACCGCGCGGCGAGTCCGATGAGGTTCGGCAGCAACGAGAAGCGCATATAGCGCTGGTCCTCGGAGAGCGGATTTCGAATCTCCAGGGGTTTCGGGATTTCGATCCCCGCTCGGCTCAGCCGTTCGCCGACGCCCACCGGTTCCAGGGCGAGGCTGATCGCTTCGGTGTAGCCGAGCGCCGCGAGCAACTGTGCGAGATCGCGCTCCCGCGTGTAGACGTCGCTCGAGATCGCTTGATCGAATACCGGCGGGATCGAGGTAACCAACCGGTCGTAACCCGCGACGCGTCCGAATTCTTCGACCAGATCGGCGGCGATGGCGATGTCCGTGCGCCAGTACGGCACCGTGACGTCGAGCGCAACGACCGCGCCGTCGGCACTCGACCGGTGAACGCGGAATCCCAAACGTTCCAACGTCACGGCGATCTCGTCGGGCGCCGCATCGTAACCGAGCAGACGTGCGACTTCTCGCGGCGGCAACGCAACGCTCGCCGGCGCCTCGTTTTGCACACCGACGATCTCGGCCGGATGCACGCCCCCGCCCTCGGCGGCGAGCAGATGCGCCGCACGCGCTGCGGCAACGTCCGCGATCCCGTACGGCAGGCCTTTTTCGTGACGCCCGGACGCCTCCGTGCGTAGACCGAGCGCAATGCTCATGCGCCGGATGCGCGGGCCGTGGAACGTCGCCGCTTCGATCAGCACGTCGCTCGTCGTGTCGGAGATTTCGTTGACCCGTCCGCCCTTAAGCCCGGCGAGCCCGGTCGCTTGCGATTCATCCGCGATCACGAGCGACATCGCATCGAGCGTCCGTTCCTCGCCATCGAGGGTGACGATCGCTTCACCGGCGCGCGCGTCGCGCACGATGATGCCGCTCGCGGGTACCTTATCGAGATCGTAAAAATACAGCGGCTCGCCGAGCTCGAGCATGACGAAGTTTGAGATGTCGACCAAGTTATCGATCGGCCGTTGTCCCGCAAGCGCAAGACGGACGCGAATCCACGCGGGCGCCGTGCGCACGCGGAGATTCGAAACACGTTGCGCCACAAACCGCCGTGCGTCGGGGCTTTCGAGACGCACCGGCACGCTGCGCGGGATGATCGCGGCGTCGTTCGTGAACGTGACGTCGGTCGACGGTGCGCGTAGTTTCAGGCCGTATGCGGCCGCGAGTTCGCGCGCGATCCCAACGATCGAAAGCGCGTCGGGACGATTGGGGGTGACCTCCACGTCGAGCACGTCGTCGAGCAACCGAAAAAGCGAGACGACGTCCGCGCCGAGCGGCACCGATTCGTCGAGCTGCATGATGCCGTCTTCGAACCACTCTTCGGTGAGGCCGAGCTCGCCGGCCGAGCAGAGCATGCCCTCCGAATCGATGCCGCGCATCTTGCGCGGTGCGATCGTGAGTTCGGGCAGGCGCGCGCCGATCGTCGCGACCGGCACGATCTGATCTTGTGCGACGTTCGTCGCCGCCGTCGCGATCGTGAGCGCGCGGGGACCGGCGACATCGATCGTGCACACCTGCAGCCGGTCGGCGTTGGGATGCTTCTCCATGCGCGCGATCTTGCCGACGACGACGCCGGTGATCGTGGGACGGCGATCGATCGCCGCGACCGGAAAGCCGAGCGACGCCAGTGTTGCGGCGATCTCGTCGGTCGAGACGGCCAAGTCGATATAGTCGCGTAACCACGCGATCGGAACGAGCACTGGATCTCCGTTACGCGAGCGCGGCGAGCGTCGCCGGATCGTTATCAAAAAAAACGCGGATGTCGTCGATCCCGTGGATGACCATGGCGACGCGCTCGATCCCGATGCCGAATGCCCAGCCGCTGAGCGTTTGCGCGTCGTAGCCGACTTCTTCGAGCACGTGCGGATGCACCATGCCGCAGCCGCCGATCTCGATCCAACCCGATCCGCCGCATGTTTTGCAGCCCGTGCCGCCGCAGCCCGGGCATGTCGTGTCGACTTCCGCGCTCGGTTCGGTGAACGGAAAAAACGACGGCCGAAATCGAACCGCTTGCTCGCGGCCGAACAGCTCGCGCGCGAGGCCGGTCAGCATGCCTTTGAGGTGGCCGAGATGGATGCCGTCGCCGACGAGCAACCCCTCGGTTTGGTGAAACATATACGAATGGCGCGCATCGACCGCATCGCGCCGGTACGCTTTGCCGGGGACGATGAGCGCGATCGGCGCCTGATGCGTTTGCATCGAGCGAATCTGCATCGGTGAGGTGTGCGTCCGCAGCAGCAGGTCGGGACGAACGTAGAATGAGTCGAGCCCTTCACGCGCCGGATGATCGGCCGGGATGTTGAGCGCGTCGAAATTGTAGTAGTCGGTCTCTAACTCGGGCCCCAGAACGACGGCGAAACCATGGCGTTCAAAATACCGCGCGATCGCATCGATCGTGCGCCGGATCGGATGACGCGTCCCGATGCGCGCCGGGGGCGCCGGAAACGTGACGTCGATCGTTTCGTCGAGTGCACCGGCAAGCGCGCGCATTTCGATCCCGCCGGTCGCCTCGGCGATCTGTGCCTCCATCGCGGCAACCGCGTCGTTAATCGTTTTACCGGCCGCCGGTCGCTCCGCATGTGGAAGCTCGCCGATACGCCGCCGGATTGCCGTGACTTCACCGCTGCGCCCCAAATACGCCGTGCGCAGCTCATCGAGTGCGGCCGGGTCGCCGGCGACGGCAAGCGCGCCAGCGAGACGGGACGCCAGGTCGCGCAGCAACTGATCGAGGTCGGTCATCGCTACGGTATCTCGGAAAACAAAACGTCCGGACCTTTGTCCGGACGTTTGTTTGGTGTGGATCCTCGAAGATTACGAGGTCGCGGACGAT
>JAABUQ010009002.1_pt1 | contig 13713 bp, 11 predicted proteins | sample 5560001 | NCBI WGS metagenome assembly JAABUQ01 (sample SAMN10711888, study PRJNA513371) | rock metagenome | isolation source: Antarctica rocks | place: Antarctica: Victoria Land, Finger Mt nord | collected 2015-12-18
CAGTAGCGCCGGCAGCAAGGATTACTTTACGTTCACTGGAAGTAATTTTAAATAACTGCCCTAACGTAGAGCCTAATGCCCCTCCGGTTGCAATAATTGGCCCCTCGGCACCAAAAGGCCCACCTGTACCAATGGCTATTGCAGAAGATATGGGTTTAAGAAAAGTGATAGAAGGTTTAATTTTACTTTGGTTTACCAGAATCTGCTCCATGGCTTCCGGAATACCATGTCCCCTTATCGCTTTTGATCCATATAAAGCCATCAGTCCAACCAAAACGCCGCCAATTGCCGGTACAATAATTACCCATAAGCCTAAATTATTACCTGCAGGGCTGTGAAAGCCGAGGCTAAATGATCCGTAAAAGGATATATTGGTTACCAGGTTAATCAGTGAAACTAATACTTTGGCGATTAAACTGATTGCCATAGCTACAATTACTGCAAATGCCGAAATTTGAATCAGTCGCCCTTTTTGAAATAATGTTTTTTTAACCTGTTTTTCTCCTGTTTCGAGCGAATTTAATATGGGCGAAATGGGAATGCCGTTTTGGAGATTACTGTTTTTCATAATTGTTTTAAAAATAGCAGCTTATAAACCGTAGTTGTGTAACTGATATTTCAACTAAGTTTTATTCCGGTTTTTTTTGCAAATATATTGTTTATACAATATATTTGAACCGTTAAATATAAATAATTTAATTAAAATAATTGCAAAAACAATATTATGAAAAAATCAAGTATTATCCTCATGATTGCTGGAGTTGTTATCATGATTGCTGGCTGTTTAATTTTTAGGAACCTTAATTATGTTAACGCAGTAGATTCGCATTCGTGGACAATTAATATCAATGGCTTAAACTCATTTCCCTGGGTTGCTTTTACCGGCATGGTCCTTTTTGTTATCGGTATTGTTTTTAATATTTCTTCCTGGGAGCAAAAAGGCCACAGGGTTGATTAACCTGATTATTACTTGCAGGGAACAGACATGTTAAACAGGGTAGGAGAAGGATGTAAATATTAAAACATGGGCTTGGCTGATAAAATCAAACATTGGGGAGACAGGCATCACCCTGCCTTTCTTGATTTGCTTCGCTTCCTGCTCGGTGTGTTTTTATTTTTAAAGGGTTTTGCCTTCATGCAAAACCTGGCCTACTTACAATGGGTGCTTGAAAATGAGGTATCAGTTAATCTTTCATCCGGAATAATTCAAGCGCTGGTGTATTATATAGCATTTATTCATATGGTGGGTGGGCTGTTAGTTATGTTAGGCCTGATTACCCGTTTAGCTTCCATCCTGCAATTCCCCGTTGTTTTAGCTGCTGTTTTTACCATTGGTATATTTAAGTCTCCCTTAAACTCAAATCTATGGCTCTCTATATTTACAGCGGTATTGCTTTTTATGTTTACCATTATTGGTTCAGGTACTTTTTCCCTAGATAATTACCTGGATGATCGGACCAGGAACAATTGACAGATTTAAATAAAAAGGAGGATGATCCTGTTGTTAGCTAATATTGTAAGTTGATACAATGATTGGGCAAATGAAAGAAAGTAAAAATGGATGTAATTTAAAAAGCTGCTTTTTATGTATGTATTGCATAAAAGACTGGGTTCCTGCAATAGCTGTTTCGAGGAAGAATTTTGATCTTAAAAAAGGCGAGCTGCTTTTTAAAGAGGGAGGGGCAGTAACAGGGATTTATTTTGTGTATTCTGGGAAGGTAAAAGTACATAAGCGATGGGATGATGAGAAAGAACTGATTATCCGTTTTGCTAAGCAGGGGGATATTATAGGCCATTTAGGACTTGGCAACGACCCTGTTTATCCCGTTTCTGCTACTGCAATCGAACCAAGCACAGTTTGCTATATTGATCTGGCTTTTTTTGAATCTACCTTAAACGTTAATCCTGGGTTTACCTATTCTTTGATGAAGTTTTTTGCAAATGAATTGCAGGAATCAGAAAAAAGAATGCGTAACCTGGTTCATATGCCTGTTAAAGAACGAATAGCACAAGCATTATTATCTTTGAAAATACAATTTGGGCTGAATCCCTTCGGAGCAATAAACATAGAATTAAGCAGGCAAGACCTTTCGTCTTTCGCTGCTGTTTCTTACGAAACGTTATTTAAAGTTATTAATGAATTTTTAGATAATAAGTGGATTGAGGTCAGTGGCAAAAGTTTTAAGTTAATAAATGAAAGCATTTTAAAAGAGCTGGCACTCGAAATAAGTGGTTAAGGTTTTCCGCAGGACTGATACCCTATTCCTTCTTCCCTAAAAAACCAGCTATTACCTATCAAAAAACTTCATCAAATCAAATTGTTGCCTTCTGATTAATCGAACTCAGGTTATTATAAGGCGTAATACATTTTCGGAAACGCTATAATTTGTTCACCGTGTTTACGCTCATATAGCAAAAAGAAAAAGATAGGAAATGTTCAAGCGAGAATTGATCTATACGTTTATATGGGAAACGTCTTTACATATACACTTACCCAGTCGGTAGATTATTAGGGGGTTTCCTGATCCGTTTTAGCCAGATCACTTTAGCCAGCTTTGTTTTTGTCTGTTCCTTTTTTGCTGGCAGCACTGGGTTTGTAATGAATGTATTTATAGACGGTAGCGTTGCTGGCAATGTCTAGTGTCTTTCTGATTTCAGAAATGCTTACCTGCGAAGCGTACAGCTTTTTGACCGCTTTCATCTTTCGCTCGCTTTCGGCGGACAACCCTTTTGGCCTGCCGCCGATCCGGCCACGCACCCTGGCTGCAATCAACCCTGATCCTGATCGGTCAATTAGAACAATCCTTTCGTTCTCGGCCATAATCGCATTCATGCTGAACCAAATTTTTCCCATCGGCGTAGATGTATCTATTCCTTCTTTAATAGATATAAAGCGTATCGATCTTTCGCTCAGTTCAGCCATCAGCTTAATCATTTCCCAGGCCGTCCTCCCTAACCGGTCAATCCTCCAAACAATAACGGTATCCCCGTCCCGAAGCTGTTCGTAAAGTGTGTTCCATTGCTCCCGGTACTTTACGCCACTTTCCTTTTCAAAGAACAGTTTATCACAATGCTGGTCTTTCATCGCATCTGCCTGCAGGTCGTAATTCTGAATTGTTTTTGATACCCGTATATATCCGAAAGTCATCCTATATAAATTTCTGGTTTTGTTTCTTTTTGCTGTTTTACTTTTCAAATATAGTTAACTGTTACAATTAAACCCACTAAAATTTCAATTAGGTGTAATGTATTACATGTCATAGTTGAATGTAATAGTTAAAGAATAAAAAAATGCGTTTTTAGTGGGAGGATAAGGATGACACAAAAACCTTCGTTTAAATGTAATAGCGTATCAACAATATTATTGCTTTAACAAAATGTAAGACTATACTGAATGTTAAAATAATCGACTTTGACAGCCTTAAACTTTCCCAATTCGGAATTTCTGTGGGGTCAATGTTTTCTGTATTGTTTAATATTGGGATTTTAGCATGTGGAGGTAAAGCTTTATGAATTGCTTTGAACAAATCGAAAGCCGAGTTTATCTTCCCAAAAACAGAATTGTGTAAAAGTAAATAAATTATTTTCTCTTTCTTCTTGTGCTATAGGAATCAAGTTTTTAGAATAAATTATATCATTTCTGATGTCATTTAGCTCCATGAACTTCGGTCAAAAATTATCATTCTTAGGACTCGGAACATTAAAAGCTTGAGGTATTGCCAAAGAGAACTTTTCGGTCGTAGAAATCCAGCTTTCGATTCCCTACGGAATATTATAGATTTAAATGGCCGGGGCGTTCTGCCATGTCCAGAACCAATAGGTACTGTCGTTTATCTTTTCCAGCGCCTTTATTAAGCTATCGCTTTAGTGCTAACTTTAGTTCTGAAGAGTTACGATATAGTAAAACCAGAAGTAACTAAAATATTACAATAAAAAGAAAGGGATAATCAAATTTAAATCCATAGGTTCAATTAACCTTCTATAAACCAGATATTAATGATTTTTTTTAAAGCTCAAAAGGCCAATGTTATTGCGGTAACCTTGGCTTTGCTAAATCGCCTGGGTGTAAAGCATACCAAGATTGGCGTAGTAGAAAAGATAGAAGAACATCCTAATTTCCCCAGCCTTGCAGCGGTAGAAGATTGCCTTATCGATTACTATATAGCCAGCGAGAGCTTTACGACAAGAAACATCGAGGAAACACTAAGACACCTTAGGTTGCCATGTATTGCCCAAACAAATACCAATAATTTTATACTAATAGAAAGCATAACTGCCGATAGCTTATACTATAGCGACGAAAAATATTTTAACCAAGCCCAGTCCATTCCTGATTTTTTGAAAGAGAGTACTGGCATTTTTTTAGAAGCAGAGGCTAATCCCCAAAGTATAGAACCTGATTATAAAGCTAATCGTCTAAAAGAATTGATAAACCAAATAAAAGTGCCCGTGCTGGTGGGTTGTTTAATTATTGCTATAATCTTAAGTTTCGTAAATAACCGTACTCCAATAAATGTAATCCTGCTCACCACATTAAAGGTAATTGGTGTTTCGGTAAGCATATTACTGTTGATACAAAGTATAGATACCAATAACCCGTTTGTAAAAAACTTATGCGGTTTGGGTGGCAAAAAAGATAGTTGCAATGCCATATTAAAAAGCGATGCCGCCAAGCTAACTAGCTGGCTAAGCTGGAGCGAAGTCGGTTTTTTTTACTTTGCGGGCTCGTTGTTGGCTTTGCTCTTTATACCCTCATCTTTACCGCTTTTAGCTTTACTCAAATTACTGGCACTACCGTATACTATTTATTCCATTACCTACCAATACCGGCACAAAAACTGGTGTGTACTCTGTTGCACCGTGCAGGTTATATTAATATTGGAAGCTATTGTTTTTTTTAGCGCAGGAAACCTTCACTTTTTGACTCTCAGCCTGACCCGCTACAGCTTCCTGCCCTCTACCCTTATAGCTTTTCTCCTCCCTTTCTTTATCTGGTCTTTTTTAAACCCCTTCTTTTTACGAGCGGCACAACAAAAAACATTACAGCACCAGCTTATCAAATTTAAATACAACCGTGAGTTATTTAACCAGGCATTAATAAACCAGTTCCATTATGCTATTGGTGACGACCTAATGCCGATAGTTTTAGGCGATCCTAAAGCAGCAACAGTAATCACAATGGTAAGTAATCCATTTTGCGGTCCATGTGCGAAGACACACGAAACCTTGAACCGATGGCTACAAGAACGGGATGACATACAATTGAAAATCATTTTCACAACAGCTAATGATGATGACGATGAAAAAACAAAAGTGGCAAAACACATTAGTGCGTTAGCGGTGCTGAAAGATGTGCAACTACTGGAAAACGCGTTAAATAGCTGGTATGCACAAACCGATAAAAAATATGACAATTGGGCGCAGCAATACCCGGTAGCTTTTAACGGGGAGATGAATACCTTAACTCAAAAGCAAAAGGAATGGTGTGAAGAAGCAAAAATTGAATTTACACCAACGCTGTTGGTAAATGGTTATAAATTGCCCGAACCCTATAGCTTAGAAGATATAAAATATTTGATTTAAAAATACTATCATAAAAACTATGTTTTTTACCAAAACGCTTCAAATTTAGCTATGTATAAGAAATGGTAACAGTTTTAAATGTTGACCAACCTAACGGATATTATGCAACAAGTATGCAGTTGTAAAATGCATACAGCCTGGTAAGCCCGGCATGGTAGGGCTAAAACTTAAAACCAATATAAAATGAAAAAAATGAAAAAAAATTAAATGTTAACCAAACCTAACGGATGTTGGCAACGAGTATGCAGTTGTAAATGTATATTGCCTAATAAGCCCGGCATGGTAAGGCTAAACTTAAAACTAATTAAAATTTAAAAAAATGAAAAAGTTAAAATTAACACCAAGCACCTATAACAGAGGCGAAGTACTAACAAAGGCTCAATTAAAAAAAGTAATGGGAGGAGATGGGAGTGGTACTCCTTGTTACGAAGATTTTGGCTGTGGGGTATATGGCCACTGTATTGGTGGCTATTGCGATAATTCGTATGGAGGTGGCGCTAGTTGCCAGGTAAATAATGGTGGCTGTGACTATGGTCGGGCTTGCATTTATGACGGTAGTGGAACTCAATGCATATAGAATGCAATCATAGATTATCCCTTATTGTAATTATTTACAGATGATGTCCGTTAGAAAATTTTAGCTGACATCATCTTGTTTAAATTTTATAAGTTGTGTTTAAAGTGCCTCTTCTTAAATTGTTAATCACGGTTTGTATTGCACTTTTCTTTTTTGGCAATGCTTATTTGTACGCACAGACCATTTCTGAAGATTCGCTGGCAAATAAAGTACAGTTGTACAACAGAACGCAACCCAACGGTGTCCTGTACCTCACCACCGATAAAACCCTTTACCTGCCTTCAGAAGTGATTTGGTTTGCAGCCTATTTGCTGGATGGTGCCGGAAAAGAAGGTCCGTTAAAGGCAGACCTATTGTCGGTAAGCTTGGTAAAAGAAAATGCAACTGTTGCGCTGCGAAAAGATTACTATATTGCCAACGGCATTTGTGCAGGCAGTTTAACGCTGCCCGATACCATCCCGCCGGGCAACTACCAACTGGTTGCCTGTACCAATATTATTGACGCCAAGGACGGGCCGATGCAGGTTTTCAGCACACCAATTACCCTAAAAACAAACATAAGCACTTCTGTTGCAACTGATTTCGATATTTCGGAACGGCCAAAAAACGATTCCCTTTTTATAGAAACACGCACCTATACGTCAGGTGCCGGTACCCTGGCAGGCAAGAACAAAAACAGCATTGAATATTATTTCCTTGATCAAAAACCAAGGACTGCAAAGCTCGGCCCGCTTGGCATAGCCACCCTTGCTTTGCCCCTGGCAGAAGTGAAGGCATCTAATCATATTTTGTATACAGTTACCACCTTTGAAGGCAGTAAAAAGTATTTTAATTTACACCTGCCGTTTCAAGCCCCCGACTCCGTCCGTGTCCGGTTTTATCCCGAAGGCGGAGATTTGGTAACCGGGCTCCCTGGCCGGGTTGCATGGGAATCTTCCTTGCCCGATGGGAGGCCGGTATCCGCAAAAGCATTGCTTTTGGAAAATGAAAAAACATTGGGTACATTTCAAACAGATAGCCTGGGCATTGGCCTGTTTTATTTGCAGCCCAAGCAAAATTGCGTTTATACCTTAAAAACGATCAACAGTGGCAATGCAATGCCTTCACAAGTTTTTACCGTTCCAAAAGCTTTGCCGCAAGGCTTCGCATTAGAAATTGCAGACGCTGTGGCCAACGATACACTTGCTGTAAACATTAATGCAAGCAACCCGGGCACTGTAAGCCTGGCCTTTACAAGCATGCTTACCAATGCCTCTACCGTATCGCCCCCCCTGCACATAGAAAAAAGCAGAAAAATACGGTTGCCCCTTGACCATATTTCTAAGGGCCTGAACACCATAACCCTACTGGATGAACAGGGCAGGCCCGTTGCCGAACGTTTGTTTTTTGCCCATTTTAACAGTAAGAACAAGGTTGAAATAACCACAGACAAAGAAACTTATGGGCCAAGGGATAAAGTTACAACCAATGTGGCGCTGACAGATGCGCAGGGAAAACCGGTAAGCGGCGTGTTTACCATATCCTGTGTACAACTGAACAGGCTGGATTCTGACCCTAAAGAAAATATAGAAGCATACTATTATGTAGGACATTGGTTAAAAACGAAGGATTACAACCACCCTATTACCAATCTATACAAAAGCAGGCCCTATATAGAAAAACTGTTGCTTGTAAAAGGCTGGCGGCGTTATACCTGGCAGCAATTGATGCAGGCCAACGCCCAAACTAATGCCCTCTCGCTTCCTAAAAAACTAAATCTTCGGGGTAAGGTGCTGCACTATAACGGCCCCTACAAAAATAACCACAAAGATGAGGACAAAATAAAAGAATCATTAGTTGTATTTGCTAAACACGATTCTGTCTCAATCATAATCAATACTGATGATAAGGGTTCTTTTTCTCCAAAACCAGAAGAATTAGTGATGCGGGAAACCAGTCCCCCTATACGTTTTCAGACTTTCAATAATAATAAAAAAAGTGACGGGCCTTACACTGTTATGCTTGCTGACCCTATGGAAAATCTTATCCAGCCTTTTAACTACCCGGTGCTGTACAAATATAGCACCCCATTGACTATAGCCTCTCAAAGCAGTAACCAACAGCTTCTTAAAGGCGAACGTTTTATCCATATGCTGAAAACAGTTGAGATAAAAGCAAGAACCGTGTATCATACAGAGGAATATGGCGCTAATGCTAATGAGTGTGGCGATTATGTGTGCCGTTTCAATTTTCTGAATTGTCCTGTACATCCGCATGAAAGCGACAATCGCCCCCCAGTTAAAGGACACTCGTATTCTTATCTATTGTCAATGAAAGGGCCATCCACCCAAATTATTTACCAAGGCTGCCAGGAAAACAATATGCCCGGCATTTATACTACCCGGGAATTTTATGGAATGGATAGCACCAGACTTGCCAGCCCGTATGAAAAAGCCTATTTATCTACCCTGTTTTGGAAACCGGTTGTAATTGTTCCAGGTACTGGAAAAGCGGTTACCGAATTTAATACTTCTGATCTCCACGGTGCTTATAAAATTACCATTGAGGGGGTGGCCGCAAATGGTGAACTGTTGTATGGGGAGAAATTATTTACGACGAAATGATAATTACCTTGGCCAGCGACCCATTTTGTGGCCATTGGTTTTAATGCATGCTACCTTTGATAAACGTTGGCAGGAATGGGAAAAACTACAACCTTTAAAATAAATCATTATCTAATTGATCATAATAGGAAAATTGTGGCGGACAGTCTATAGGGTAATGAGCTGGATAAAAAACTTAAAGAAATTCACCGTTAAATTAAATTTATGATAGTCACCACCTACGTAATAAACCTTGCCAAACGTTCTGATCGCAGAGTGCACATATTAAAACAATTTGCAAACAGGCCCGAGTTTAATGTACAAATAGTAGAGGCGGTAGAAAACGAAAATGGGGCATTGGGATTATGGCAAACCATTACCCATATCATAAAAGATTTGGCGTCAGAAAGTGACGAGTATATTTTAATCTGCGAAGACGACCATCAGTTTACCAAGGACTACAACCAGGAAAAATTGTTTACCGCTATTTTAGAAAGTCAAAAACTAGACACAGATGTATTAATGGGTGGGGTGAGTTGGTTTAACGATGGCGTGCATATCAGACCAACCCTGTTTTGGGTAGATAAGTTTACCGGTACCCAGTTCATCATTATTTTTAAAAAATTTTACGATAAAATAATATCGGCAAATTTTAAGCAAGGCGATACAGCAGATAAAATAATTTATGAACTAACCAAAAATAAGTTACTAATTTATCCTTTTATCTCCACACAAAAAGAGTTTGGATATTCTGATGCCACATCGTTTAACAATAAAATGGGATATGTAACACAAATATTTGAAACCAGCGATATGATTTTATCCCATATAGTTAAGGCAAATAATTTTTACCATAAACTAAAATAAATGCGTTCAGAAAACGAGTTTGACTTTATAACCATTCCAACGTATGTCGTCAATTTAAAAGAACGGACAGAACGGTTAGAACATATTAAAAAACAATTCGATAATAAACCTGAATTTGATGTAAAGATTATTGAAGCTTGTAAACATAAAATTGGTGCTATTGGCCTTTGGCAAAGCATGGTGAAGGTATTAAATTTGGCGATACAGAACGATGATGATGTAATTATCATCTGCGAGGATGACCATGAGTTTACAAATGATTATACCAAAGAATATCTGCTTGCCAATATTATTGAAGCGGGTGGGCAAGGGGCAGAAATATTATCGGGAGGTATTGGCAGTTTTGGTTATGTTGTGCCATTAACGGCCAACCGTATGTGGGTAAACCCATTTCAGTCTACCCAGTTTATCGCGTTGTACAAGAGCATTTTCCCTAAAATGTTGAAATACAAATTTAGAAAAAAAGATGTGGCCGATTTAGTATTGGCAAGCTTAACCAGTCACAAAATGGTACTGTACCCCTATGTTTCCCGTCAGAAAAATTTTGGTTATTCAGACATTACTCAGGTACACAGCGAGCAGCCAGGGTTGGTACAACAGATGTTTGCACGAACAGAAGAAAGGTTGGAAAAAGTACAAGAAGCATATTTAAAGTATTTAATTTAAACAATGAAGGTATTCAAGAATATTAAGAGAAGACCTGCAAGCGCCAATTTTGGGGCTAATAACAAAACATAAATGTTTTGACGACACAGCAAGCAAAGCAATAGTTTTTTTACAGTGCTGATAAACCAGCTTATTATGCTGATAACCATTAGGCACCGATTTAAACGGGCAGATTGGCTATGTTGCTAAAAAATAAAGTTACTGCAACGCCAGTCAAATGATAAAGTTCCCCTATTATAAACAACAAGACCAGATGGATTGCGGCCCAACGTGTTTACGTATGATATGCAGCTATTATGGCCGTAAAATAGCTATACAAAAACTAAGAGCGCTTTGCTATATCAATCGTGGCGGGGTCAATTTACTCGCAATCAGCGAGGCTGCAGAAAAAACAGGCTTCCGCACTACAGGCATTAAGTTGAGTTTAGAACAACTAAACCAGGCAGAACTACCCTGTATACTGCACTGGCGGCAAAACCATTTCGTGGTTTTATACCAAATAAAAAAAGGCAAATATTACATAGCAGATCCCGCTACCGGTTTGGTTGCTTTGGATGAAGCGGTTTTTAAGAAGCACTGGTTTGGTCACAAGGAAACGCGAAATGGTATTTCCCTCCTATTAAGCCCTTCGCCGCAGTTTCACGAGCAGGAAACGGATAAGGAAACCAAAATATCATGGCTATCCATCCTTCGGTATTTTTACACATATAAGCAACTGTTTGTTCAACTTGCTTTTGGCCTCGGTATAGGTACGCTGTTATCCTTAATTACACCATTTTTAACACAGTCTATTGTTGATATCGGTATCAATACCCGAAATATCAATTTTGTCTATTTAATATTGATTGCGCAGGTCATGCTGTTTATCGGTAGTACCAGTGTAAATTTTATACGGTCGTGGATATTACTGCATATCAGTACCCGGATAAACCTAAGCATCCTGACTGATTTTTTAATCAAGCTGATGAAGCTGCCCGTGAGCTTTTTTGAAAGTAAAACTACGGGCGATATTATGCAGCGCATGGCCGACCAACAGCGTATAGAAAGCTTTTTAACGGGCACTACGCTGAATACGCTATTCTCCATGATCAACCTGGTTGTATTTACTTTTGTACTTATTTATTATAACTCGCTTATCTTTATCGTATCTTTTAGCTTTACATTGGTCTATGCGGGCTGGATAGCGATATTCCTCAAACGCAGGCGTGAACTGAATTATAAGCAATTTGATAATTCTTCCCTTAACTCCAGCAACATAGTAGAACTGGTAAACGGCATGACGGAGATAAAGCTCAACAATAGCGAAAAACAAAAACGCTGGGGATGGGAGCATATACAGGCAAAGCTGTTTAAGTTTAAGGTACAAAGCCTGGCGTTAAATCAGTATCAGCAGGGTGGCAGCATGTTTCTTAACCAGGCCAAAAACATAATCATTACTTTTTTAAGTGTGAAGGCCGTTATAGACGGGCAGATAACCTTAGGTGGCATGATGGCCATACAATATATTGTAGGGCAGGTGAGCAGCCCCATAGAACAAATGCTGGGCTTTGTACAAAGCTACCAGGATGCCAAAATAAGCCTGGAACGTTTAAACGAAATACACGGGTTGCCGGATGAAGAACCTATTGACAAACACTGGATACACGAGCTGCCTGCAAATAAAAGCATTGCTATAAAAGACCTTACGTTTACCTATCCGGGAGCAGGCAATGAAGCTGTACTGGAAAAGATAAACCTCGTTATCCCGCAGGGCAAAACCACGGCCGTAGTTGGTATGAGCGGCAGCGGTAAAACAACCATATTAAAGCTATTGCTGCGGTTTTATGAGGCCGAAAAAGGAGAGATAAGAATAGGCGCAACCAACCTTAATCAACTAAGCTTCAAAAGCTGGCGCAGTGCTTGCGGGACGGTAATGCAGGACGGGTTTATTTTTTCAGACACGATAGAAAACAATATCGCTGTGGGTGATGATTACCCCGACACGCAAAAACTACAACAAGCTATTCACGTAGCCAATATTAACGATTTTATTGAAGAGCTGCCATTTGGCTTAAAAACCAAAATTGGCTCATCAGGAAGTGGTATAAGCCAGGGGCAAAAGCAGCGTTTGCTGATTGCCCGCGCTGTATATAAAAACCCGGATTACTTGTTTTTTGATGAAGCTACCAATGCGCTCGATGCCAATAACGAACGGATAATAATGAATAACCTAAACGAGTTTTTTACCGGCAGAACGGTGGTAGTAGTGGCCCACCGCCTAAGCACGGTAAGCAATGCGGATAATATTATCGTGTTGGATAAAGGCAGGATCATAGAGCAGGGTACACACCAGAAGTTAACTGCTTTGAAAGGTGAATATTACGGTTTAGTTAAGAACCAGTTAGAATTGGGTGTGTAAGATGCAAAAAGCCGATACCATAAATATCAATGCCAACGGGCACGAAAAAACAACTATTTCAAATATGGAAGAACTGCCTGAAGAAAGGCATACCGAAGATATACAAGAGATCATTACCAAAGTACCGTCATGGATATTGCGGTGGGGCATCATGGTATTTTTTGGTATTCTCTTGATGGTTGCCGCTATTTCCGTTTTTGTGTGGTATCCCGACACGATAAAGGGTAACTTAAAATTTCAATCAACGGGAATTTCAGCACTGGTTATTGTATCGGCCCCGGGTATTATTTCAAAAATTTTTGTAAAACAGGGTGCAGCAGTAAAAAGAGGACAGCCTTTGGCAAGTGTACAGGCCCTAAACACCCCTGCTGGCTCTTATACCTTAACCGCCTCGCAGGATGGCAAACTTGGGTTTATAACCATTGTTCAGCAAGGCACTGTTTTACGGCCTAATCAAGCGGTATTTATTATTCACCCGGACAATGAGCAGTTTTTTGGATTAATGGAAATCCCGGCAGCTAATATCAATAAAATTAAAAAGGGCCAGCAGGTATTGATCAGCCTTAAAAACTACCAAGCCGACGAATACGGACAATTAAAAGGTAATATAAGCTACCTAACTGATGAGCCAAATGCAGCCGGCTTTTTTACGGTAAAAATTACATTAAACAACAGCGGATCAAAGCATCCCATTCAACTAAAAAGCTGGATGACGGGCGATGCAGAAATTGTAACAAAAGATGTGAGTGTTTCAAAACGAATAACCTCGAACTTATTTAAGTTTATGCATTAATTATGTGTGCTAATAACAAAACTATAGCGGGAAATACTGCATAGCAAGAAAGCTTATGACACCTCCTTTATTTTTCACTAACGCCTGTTTTTCAATATTTGAAAAACAAACTCACGTTAAGTTAACAGATCAAAGTCAAGAAAAGACACGATTATTATTTTACACTTAAAATCTCGTACTTAACATAACCCTAATTATTAGACAAATAAAAAGAGACACCATTGTTTCCTGCAACATTTGTCCTGGG
>JAABUQ010009003.1_pt1 | contig 13713 bp, 12 predicted proteins | sample 5560001 | NCBI WGS metagenome assembly JAABUQ01 (sample SAMN10711888, study PRJNA513371) | rock metagenome | isolation source: Antarctica rocks | place: Antarctica: Victoria Land, Finger Mt nord | collected 2015-12-18
AGGCCGGCGGGCTCTACGGGCCCGCAGATGAGAGCACCGAGCAGTTTGGCGAGCGCCTGCGTCGCCAGGTCCACCGATGAAGCCCGGGTTCTTCCTGCGCGAGGCGCTGCGCTCGGTGCGCCGCAACAAGGTCCCGAGCTTTGCCGCCACCGCCGCCGTGCTGCTCACCTCGTTGGTCATCGGGGTGTTCATACCGGTGGTCCAGGCCACCAACGGCGCCGCGAACGACATTCGCGGACGGGTGCTCGTCGACGTGTTCCTCAAGACGGGCGCCTCGGCGCAGGACGCCGCCCGGGTGCAGCACGAGCTGGTCAGCGTGCGCCACGTCAAGAGTGTGCAGCTCATCTCCAAGGACCAGGCGTTGGCCGCGCAACGCAAGCTCGATCCGCAGGCCTATCAGGTGGTTGGCTTCAATCCGCTGCCCGACACGCTGCGCGTCACCCCCGATCGCCCCGACGCCGCCAACGCCGTACGGGCGGAGCTCGACCAGGCGAGTCCTCTGGGCACGCGCCTGGTCACCGACCAGGCCATCGACGGGGTGCGCAACCGCAAGGATCAGACGGACCGCATCCTGTCGGTCACGCGGGCGGCCAAGCTGACCATGGGGGTATTGGCCATCCTGCTGGTGGTGGGATCGGCGCTGCTGGTCTCCAACACCATCCGGCTGTCCCTGTTCGCCCGCCGCCGCGAGGTGGAGGTGATGAAGCTGGTGGGCGCCACGGACGCGTTCATCCGCTGGCCGTTCGTGATCGAGGGACTGATGCTCGGGGCGCTGGGAGGCACCGCCGCCGTCGTGCTCCTGGTGGCGGCCAAGGTCACCTTTCTGAACCCGCTGAGCGATACGTTCACGGTGGTCGCCCACCCCAGCACCGTCAGCTTCGGTCCGCTGGCCGTGGTGCTGATGGTCTCCGCGGTGGGGGTCTCGGCCGCGGGGTCGGGCCTGTCGCTGCGCCGCTTCCTGCGCGTGTAGGTAGAGGCCGCGTGCCCCAGCGGCGTCGGTACCCTGGATCCGCGGCGGGGCAAGCGCTCCTGTGGCCGGCCGCCTCCTCGCCATGAAATCTCGTCCGAAACAGCCGCTGGTCGTCGTGCTGGGCCTGCTGGCCCCACTGCTACTGGTGGCGGGACTGTGGCTGGGCGGTCACCCGGAGCACCTGCCCGGGTTCCTGCGCAGCGCCTTCGTCTCGGGGAGCGATAACCGGGTGGTCAACGAGGCGATCGACGCGGTGGGCAGCGACTACTACCGTCCGCTCGCGCGGCGCGACCTGGCCAACGCCTCCATCGCCGGGGCAATCGCGGCGCTGCACGACCGCTTCTCCCGGTATCTGAGCCCTTCTGAGTTTCACGACTTCGCGCACGCCGACAGCTTCTCGGGGGTGGGGATCGACGTGCAGACGGCCCGGACCGGGCTGTCGGTGCGCCAGGTCTTTGACTCCTCTCCGGCCGGGCGCGCAGGCATACGCGCGGGCGATCTGATCGTCGCGGTCAACGGGCGCAGCCTGGCCGGGCTGGGCGGTCCGCAGTCGACCAAGCTGATCACCGGGCCGGTGGGCACCGACGTCAAACTCACCGTCAGCCGCGCGAAGCACAAGCGCACGGTGACGGTCACGCGCGCCACCATAAGCGTGCCCGTGGTCGCCTCCGCCACGCGCATGGTGGCCGGCCATGCGCTCGGCGTGGTACGGCTGGCCCAGTTCAGCTCCGGCGCCCATGGCGAGCTGCGCCAGGCGGTGGACAGGGAGCTCGCACAGGGCGTCAAGGGGCTGGTGCTCGACTTGCGCCACAACGGTGGCGGCCTGGTCGAGGAGGCGCGCCTGGTGGCCTCCATATTCGTCGCGCAGGGGGTGATTGTGACCACGCGCGGGCGCACCCAGCCGACGATGAGCCTTTCCGCCTCTGGCAACGCCATCCCCGGTTCGATCCCGGTGGTGGTCTTGGTGGACACCGATACGGCGTCGGCGTCGGAGATCGTCACCGGAGCGCTGCAGGACCACCACCGGGCCACGGTGGTCGGGACCCACACGTTCGGCAAAGGGGTCTTTCAGGAGGTGCGCCCGCTGTCCAACGGAGGGGCTCTGGACATCACCGTGGGGGAGTACTTCACGCCCAACGGGCGCAACCTGGGTGGTAACGGGGTCAGTCAGGGTGCCGGCATCCAGCCCGAGGTGACCGTGCCCGCGGGCCAGGTTGATACGCCCCGCGGGCTGGCGCTGGCGTTTCGCACGCTGGCCGGCCGAGTGCGGTGACCCGGGCTCCAGGCCCTCCGGCGCCCGCCGGCGCTGTGGTGGCCGTCCTCGCTCGCCGCGGACGGTTCCTGGTCGCCGAACCGCTGTTCGGTCGTCCGCGCGATGCGGGGCACCCGCCCGGGCGCCGTGGAGGTGACCGCATGGTCGTCGACGGCTCTGCGCGGGGCGCTGGACGGGCGGGCGACGGCGACCTGGTGCTGGTGGGTACCCAGGGTCACGGACGCGGGCACGCACGGGTGCTTCGCACGCTGGGGCGCCCCGATGTGGCCCGAGACGTGATCGAGGGCCTCATGCTCGACCGCGAGTTGCGACGCGCCTTTGATCCCGCCGTCGAGCGTGAGGCCCGCCAGGCCCGCGCGCAACTGGGGGGGGCGGCCGAGCGCCGCGACCTGCGCGATTTGGCCACGTTCACCATCGATCCCGCCGGCGCCCGCGACTTCGACGACGCTGTGTCGGCCGAGCACATGGACGCCGAGCGAGTGCGGGTCTGGGTGCACATCGCCGATGTGTGTGCGCACGTGCCCGAGAACGGGCTCGTCGATCGGGAGGCGCGTCGTCGCGCCACCAGCGTGTACGTGCCCGGTGCGGTGGAGCCCATGCTGCCCGAGGCGCTCTCCAACGATGCGTGCTCGCTGATACCGGGACAGGAGCGTCCGGCCGTCACGGTTGAGCTTGACCTGGATGGCCCGCACGTCACGCGTAGGGCCTTCTACCGATCGCTGATCCGCTCCGACGCGCGCTTGGACTACGAGCGTGTGGACCGCATCTTCTCGGGTCGCGAGCCCGCCCTGGAGCCCTGGGGCCTGCCCCTCGCGGCGGCCCGTCAGGCGGCGGCGGCGCTCCAGGAGCGCCGCCGCGAGAGGGGCGCGCTGGCCGTCGAGAGCTCTGAGCCGGAGTTCACGTTCGACGAGAACGGCCACGTGTCCGAGGTGCACAGCCGGGCGCAGACCGAGTCTCACCGTCTGATCGAGCACCTGATGATCGCCGCCAACGAGGCCGTGGCCACCCTCCTGTCCGAGCGCGCGGTGCCGTGCCTGTACCGGGTGCACGAGCGTCCAGAGCCCGAGCGCGTTCGCCGCCTGTTCGATCAGCTTGCCTCGCTGGAGGTGCCCACGCCGCCGCTGCCCGAACTGATAGCTCCGGCCCAGGCGGCCGAGCTGGTCGCCGAGGCCTCGCGCATGGTGGCTGCGCACGCGCAGCGCACCGGACACGGCCGCGGCGCGCTCGGGGCACTCGTCCTGCGCGCCCTCAAGCAGGCCTACTACAGCCCGCGCAACGTGGGCCACGTCGGCCTGAGCTCCGCGCGCTACTGCCACTTCACCTCGCCCATCCGCCGCTACCCCGACCTGGTCTGCCACCGGGCGCTGCTGTCGGCCGTCAACGGCTCAGAGCCCGCTCCACGTCCCGACGCGCTCGGCGAGCTGGGGGCGTGGACCTCCGAGCGCGAGCGCGCCGCCATGATCATCGAGCGCGACGCCGATGACATCGCCCGTTGCTTCGCGCTCGAGCGCCTGCTCTTCGCGCAGGGCCACGACCTGAGATTCAGCGGCGAGGTGGTGGGGCTGATCGGTGCGGGAGCGTTCGTATCCTTCGCTCCGGCCGATGGGAGCGCCACGGACCGAGGCGCCTACCGGGGCATGCTTCCGGTGCGCCGTCTGCGCGCGCACGACCGGTCAGGCGGCGGCGGCTGGTGGGAGCTCAACGAGCAGGGAACCGTCCTCGCGTCGGAGTCGAGCTCGCAGCGCCTGCGCCTCGGCGATCCCGTCACCGTGCGGGTGAGCCGAGTGGAGGCGGCGCGCGGACGAGCGGACCTCGAGCCGGTCGAGTCAGAAGAGCCGCAGGAGTCGCGTGGGCACCCGGGCCGGGCGGGCCCAGGGGCGCCACGCAGACCCTTGGGGTCGGCGGGCCGAAGTGCCGGAGGCGCTCCGGCGCGCAAGGGCTCGCGCCGGGGTCCCCGTCGGCCGCCCGGGCGCCGATCCGGCCGCTAGGAAGGTGCTCGAGGACGCGCTCTGGACCTACGCCGGGCGCTCGGGAGGCTACGCTCGGCGGGTGGCCAAGACGAGCAAGAGAAAGGTGGCGCCCGGAGACGTGGCGTCCAACCGTTATGCGTCCTACCGCTACGAGCTTGTCGAGCGCTTCGAGTGCGGGATCGTGCTGCAGGGCACCGAGGTGAAGGCGCTGCGCGCCGGCGGCGCGCAGCTCAAGGACGGCTATGCGGCCATCCGCGAGGGAGAGCTGTGGCTGCACAACGTCCACATCCCGCCCTACGGTCCCGCGGCCCGTGACAACCACGAGCCCGAGCGCGCGCGCAAGCTGCTCGTGCACCGACGGGAGATCGAACGCATCGCCGGTCGCGTGGCCGAGCGTGGGTTCACCCTGGTGCCCACGCGCCTGTACTTCGTGGGGGCGCGCGCCAAGGTCGAGATCGCTCTGGCACGTGGCAAGGATCTCTACGACAAGCGTCAGGCGCTACGCACGCGCGAGAGCCAGCGCGACATGCAGCGTGCCCTGCGAGAAGTCAACCGCTGACCCGAACCCCGGCCCCGGTCACGGTCACGGTCACGGCCCCGGTCACGGTCACGGTCACGGTCACGGTCAGATCAGCTGATCGTCCGCGCCACGTAGGTGAGCTCCATGCCCACGGCGAGCACGGCCACGAGGCCCAGGTAGGTCGCGGCGACCATCACGCGGTGGCGTCCCGCGACGCGATAGTAGGCCGCCTGCTCCAGCGAGCCGCTGCGGCGTGCGCGCCAGCGTCGCCAGGTCTCCATGCCGCCCAGCACGACGATCACGAAGACGAACGGGCCGTGCAGCAGGAAGGCGATCGGGATCAGCGCGGCGAAGCCCACCAACCACACCCACGGGGAGACCGCCGCCATGGCGCGTCCGCCGTCCAGGGGGAGCATGGGCAGGAGGTTGAACAGGTTGAGCAAAAAGCCGACGTAGGCGAGCGCGAGGAACAGCTTGTTGTTGGTGGCCAGGTAGATGGGTACGCACGCCGCCGCGCCGAGCGTTCCCAGCACCGGGCCGGCCAGTCCCACCTTCGCCTCGATGAGCGCGTTGCCCTTGCCCAGGTCGGCCTTGATCATCGCCCCGAGGAAGGGGATGAAGAAGGGCGCACTGGAGCGAAGTCCCTCCCGGCGCAACTGCAGCACGTGTCCCATCTCGTGCACGAACAGCAGGGCGACGAAGCCGACGGCGAACTGCCAGCCCCAGAACAGAGCGTAGGCGGCGACCGAGACCAGGGCGCTGCCCGCCAGGGTGAGGACCTTGAGCTTGGGGGCCAGCAGCAGCAGGCCCTTGATCTGGGCGAAGAACTTAAAGATGGCGGCCGCGACGACCGCGATCCCGGAGCCCACGCGCTTGAGCGGATTGCGCCGCGGCTGGCCGAAGGCCTGGCCGGGGTCGGCGGGGGCGCCCGCGCGCTGCTCGACGCTCGGGATGGCCGGGTTGGAGGCCGCGGGAACCGGCCAGGGGTGCTGGGGGTCCATGGACCCATTGTGGCAGCCCTCATAAGGGGTCACTAAGGGCAGTGGTCAAGCCTTCCCGCGCGCACGGGCGGGGCGTCTAGAATGAAACGCATCCCCGGGGACGACAGGCTTCGACGCGGTTGGTTCGTGGGGGTGGTTGCGAGTCGAGGTCCCGGGCGGCCTCGTAAAACACCCGGGAAAACAATAAGTGCGGACTCTCACGAGTACGCCCTCGCCGCTTAGCCACTAGCTAAGCCGTGAGGTTCTGGCCCCCGCGCGCCCGCCGCGGGGATCGCCGGAATCAGATAGCGGGCTCACCCGGGGCGGTCCGCTCTCGCCAATCCGGGAAAATCTCAGAGGGCTGGTCCTTCGCGACCCCGGCCGGCGTGGCTAGCGAAGGATGAGATCAGAGCGCCGGATACGCTCGTAGACACCACCTCTCACGCGATTGCGGACGTGGGTTCGATTCCCACCGTCTCCACTGACAGATCAGAAAGCCGCTCGGATCGCCGATGGTCTGCGACCGCGCTCGCTGACTGAAGTCCGGGTCCAACGCGGCTCTGATCGCCGCGCTGCTCAGACTCCGGCCATCTCCCGGACCTGGGTGAGCCGGATGTGGTTGCCTGAAGGGTCGCGGAACGACGAGTCGATCCCGTACCGGCGCTCCTCCGGGAGCTCGACGAACTGGACACCGCGACCCTTGAGCTCCTCGTAGGAGGCCTGGCAGTCGTCGGTGGCCAGGAAGATCGTTCCCGCGAAGCCCTTGGCCATGAGGCTGCGCACCTGCTCGGCGCTCTCCGGGTCCATCACCGGTGGGCCGGGGATGGTCATGAGCACGATCGCTACGTCGCGCTGGCCGACCGGCCCTACCGAGAGCCAGCGAAAGTCGCCCATCTCGGGGAGGGTCACGTCGGCGCGCACCTCCATGCCGAGCTTCTGGGTGTAGAACGTGAGCACGCCGGATATCAGTGCGTGGTGTGCCGCCGGCGGGAAGGACAGGCGGTGGGCGGTGGGCGACACGCCGTAGTAGCGCGTGAAGCTGGTGGTGAACGAGCCGACGCTCTGCAGCCCCACGGATAGGCAGATGTCGGCGACCGACCGATCGGTGGTCCGCAGCAGCGCTCCGGCGCGCTGCAGGCGCCGCGTGAGCAGGTACGCGTGGGGGGACTCGCCGAAGGCGCGGCGAAAAGCGCGGCTGAAGTGGGCGCTGGACAGGCCCGCCGCGTGCGCAAGATCATCCACGCCCAGCGCCTCGAAGTATCGAGCGTCGGCCAGGTCTTTGGCTCGCAGGAGATGGCGCGCGGCGGGCACGAAAGCCACGCGTCGAGTATCGCACCGGCCCCGCTCGACGATCGCTCGGCGGGGCTTTCGCCCCTTGCGCCCCGAACCGTGCCTTGTCCCCGGATACTGTCTGGGAAGCGGCCCGAGCGAGAATCAGATCAACTCGATCAGGTCCGCGATCGACCTCAGGATGAGCGTCGGCTCGATGCCGCTGGCCCTCACCGTGTCGTCGCGAAACTTTCCCGTCTGGACGAGCACGCCGTCCAGGCCCGCGTCCAGCGCGCCGCCGACGTCCGCCTCGACGTCATCCCGGATCATCGCGGCGGCGGCCGCCTCGACCCCGAGTTCGCCGAGTGCGGCGGCGAAGAACGCGGGCGACGGCTTGCCGGTGACGGTCGCCTCCCGGCCGGTCGCGTACTCGAGCGCGGCGACGAACGGGCCCGCATCCAGTACCAGGCCGTCCTCGCGCTGCCACACCCGGTTGCGCTGAAGCGCCACGAGCTCGGCGCCCCCCTGCAGCTGGCGAAAGATCGCGTTCAGCCGTGCGTGCGTGAACTCCTCGCCGAGGTCGCCGAGGATCACCGCCTCGACGTTGACGTCGTGGTGGGCCAGCTGATCGAGGTCCTCACGCAGGGCAGCGGCCACGTGTAGGGCGACGCGGTCATACCCCTGCGCCCGGCAATGGCGCACGGCGAGGGCCGCCGGCGTGAGCACGTCGGCCTCGGTGACCTCGAAGTCCAGGTCGCGGAGTCGCTCGACGATCAGTCGCCGCGACCGGGACGTGGTGTTCGTCACCAGACGAAAGGACCGTCCGCGTTTGCGCAGTGCTCTGAGTACCTCTCGGGCCCCGTCGATCGGCTCTGAGCCGACGTGCAGCACGCCGTCGATATCGACGAGCAGCGCATCCCACGGAGGTCCGGCCATGCCCCGCCGGTGTTCCTCATGCCGCCCGGTGGTGCGCACCAGCCACCGAGGCCACCGAGCATGTCCGTGCGCTTGCCGAACGCCTCAAATCAACCCTCCCCATGGAAGTAGTCGACCTGACTGGAGCGCACGACCATGACGTCCTCGGCTTCGTCGCCGGTCCACACCCCGACCTTGTCACTATCGGGGTAGGCCGTGGCGCTCGGATAGACCATGGTCGACCACATGAGGATGCGTACGGGGCGGTTGGTGTCGTTGCGCAGCTGGTGAGCGCCCGCGGGACCCCTGGGGAAGAAGGCAAGCTCGAGAGGCTCCAGTTGCTCGGTGCCCTCGGGGGTGCGCAGCGAGGGCCGGCCTTCCATGACCAGCACCCACTCCTCCTCGCCGTACTCGTAGTGGTACGGGCACACCGCCTGTCCCGGCGGCAGCTCATACAGCGTGGCCCCGGTCGCCTGCGCCCCCAGCTGAGCCCCGAACCGAGACCTCCCAGCGCGGAAGCCCTCAGGCCGGTCGCTGGGATAGGTGAACGCTGGGTCCGAGAGGCTCACGCGCCGCACGCATCGCATGCTGCCACGTCGCGGCGACTGGCGCCCGCGGGGCCGGTCTCCCGTGCGGCTGTGCGACGAGGCTCTGGTCCCCCTCAGGGCCGAGCGCCCGGACAGCCGGGCAGCGTGACCACGCGCGCAGGCCCGTGTCCGGTGCGCACGCTGAGCAGCTGGTACAGAACTCCGCAGCGCAGACCCGAGCGCGCGTAGACGCGGACGCTCACCCGCTGGTGTGCGAACGGTTGGTGGAAGCCGAGGCTGAAGCCGGTGGCGGTGGGCCGTCGTCCGCCCCAGTGGCGCCAGCGCAGGCCGGCGAGGTTCACGCCCTGGGCGAAGCTCCCTCCCGGGCCGAACACCGCGCAGGCCTTGGGATGGCGTTTGAGCACCACGTGGGCTCCGCGCGCATCCAGGCAGTAAATCAGGGCGACGTGGCCGCGCGGTGACCGCACTCGGGGCACCCGCGGTCCGTTGGCCGCGCCCGCTGCCACGGCCGCCAACAGGACGACGGCCAGCAGGGCAAGCGTGCTGAGCGACATGGCGGACCGGCGGCGCATCGCATCCCAGATTACCCCTCCGCGGGTGCGGGCGGTGCGGGCGGTGCTGCCATGCCGCCGGGACTGGCCGTGCGGACAGACGCGGTGCTCAACGCGAGCGTTTGCCGGGAGCCCTCTGGCGGGCATCCTCACAGGGTGAGGTAACGACCTTCGGCGAGAGGAGCGGCATGGCGTACCGGCTGAGCATGGAGGACAGGCCCGGCCTCTCGCTGCGGGCGTGCGCGATCGAGCAGATCGAGCAGGCCGCCGAGCACCTCGAGCAGGCTCGCCGCCAGCAGGATCCCGTCGAGGCGATCCACGGAGCGCGCAAGGCGCTGAAGCGAACGCGTTCGGCGCTGCGCCTCGCGCAGACTGGTCCCGGGCGCGGCGTGGCGCGCCGGGAGGATGGTCGCCTGCGGGACTGCGGACGTGCCCTTTCGGGCACGCGGGATGCTGACGTGATGGCGGCCACCATGGAGGCGCTGGCCGAGCGTTACACGGGGCAGATGGCGGCCGGCACGTTTACCGCCGTGCGCGAGCAACTGGCCGTGCGTGGGGATGGCGTTCGGGCCGGCCTCGAGCCGCTGGTCCTGGGGGAGACGGAGACGCTTCGCTCCGTGGCCGAACGCCTGGTGCAGTGGCCGGTGGAGGATGTGACGTGGAAGCATCTCCTGTCGGGCGTCGAGCGCTCATACGCGCGGGGTCGCAAGGCCTTCGCCCGCGCGGGTCGCAACCCCACCGTCGACGACCTGCACGACTGGCGCAAGCGTGTCAAGGACCTTGACTTCCAGCAGCGCCTCCTCCACGACGCCTGGCCGCAGGTGCTCTCCGCCCACGCACGCGAGGCCCACCGACTGTCTGAGCTGCTGGGCGAGGATCACGACCTGGCCGTCCTCGGGGCCCTGCTCGAGGGCGAGCACGGCCCGGCTCAGCGGGTGGCGGCCGACACGGAGCCGCTGCTGGACGTCATTGCGCGGCGTCGGAGCGACCTTCAGGGGCGAGCCCAGGTCCTGGGGCGGCGCGTGTACGGCGATCCCCCTGCGGACTTTGCGGGGCGCCTGGGACGCCTGGTCAAGGCGGCTCGTAGGCAGGTCGGCGAGGAGCGTGGCGCGACGGGTCGCGTTCTTGCCTGAGCGAGCAAACCGTGGCTCAACTCCGACGACGCGCAGGCGTCGGCGGCGGCCATCCTCTGCGAAGATCAGCTGGGCCAACTTTCGATGACGAGGAGGACCACCGTGTCCGAAGGCGATCAGCAGTTCACCCGCGCCGAGGACCAGCGTCCCGCGCTCACCACCCGGCAGGGCCATCCGGTCCACGACAACCAGAACCAGAGGACCGTTGGGGATCGCGGCCCGGCGACGCTCGAGAACTACCAGTTCCTCGAGAAGATCAGCCACTTCGACCGCGAGCGCATCCCCGAGCGTGTCGTGCACGCCCGCGGGACCACCTCGTTCGGCTACTTCGAGGCCTACGGCCGCGTCGGCGACGAGCCGATCGCCCGCTTCACCCGGGCCAAGCTGCTGCAGCAGGAGGGCAAGCGCACCGACGTGGCCGTACGCTTCTCCACCGTGGCCGGCGGCCGTGACTCCTCCGAGGCGGCTCGCGATCCGCGCGGCTTTGCCGTGAAGTTCTACACCGAGGACGGAAACTGGGATCTCGTGGGCAACAACCTGGGCGTGTTCTTCATCCGCGACGCGATCAAGTTCCCCGACTTCATCCATTCCCAGAAGCCCGATCCGGTCACCTTCCGCCAAGAGCCCAACCGGATCTTCGACTTCATCAGCCAGACGCCGGAGTCGATGCACATGGTCTCCATCCTCTTCGGTCCGCGCGGTATCCCTGCCAGCTACCGCAACATGCAGGGTTTCGGCGTGAACACCTACCGGTGGGTCAATGAGGCGCAAGACGGCGTGTTGGTCAAGTACCACTGGATCCCCAAGCAGGGAGTCAAGAGCTTCACCGCGGCTGACGCGGCGGCCGTGCAGTCGCAGGACCTGGGGGCTCACACGCGCGACCTCCACGAGGCGATTGAGCGAGGCGACTACCCCGAGTGGGAGCTGCAGGTTCAGATCATCGGCGATCACGAGCATCCCGAGCTCGACTTCGATCCGCTCGACGACACCAAGGTGTGGCCCGAGGAGCTGTTCCCGCCCCGACCGGTGGGGCGCATGGTGCTCGACCGCACGGTCAGCAACGTCTTCAGCGAGAACGAGCAGATCGCCTTCGGCACAGGTGTCCTCGTCGACGGGCTCGAGTTCTCCGACGACAAGATGCTCGTGGGCCGGACGTTCTCCTACTCGGACACCCAGCGCTATCGCGTGGGGCCCAACTACCTGCAGCTGCCGGTCAACCGCCCGCACGCGCGGGTGGCCACCAATCAGCGCGACGGCCAGATGGCCTACGACATCGACGGCGGCGGGGCGAACCCGCACGTCAACTACGAGCCGTCGATCACCGGCGGCCTGCAGGAAGCGCCCGGGGCCGGCCAGCAGGACATGGGCCCGGTGATCGAGGGACGGGTGACGCGCCGGCCCATCCCGCGCACCAACGACTACAAGCAGGCGGGTGAGCGCTACCTGCTCTCAGAGCAGTGGGAGCGCGACGATCTCGTCGAGAATCTCGTCACCATGCTCGGCCAGTGCGACGCGCCCATCCAGGAGCGCATGGTCTGGCACCTGCTGATGTGTGAGGACGAACTGGGGCTGCGGGTCGGCGAGGGCCTGGGCATCACGCCCGAGGACGTCCGCCACCTGGTACCGCTGCCCAAGCAGAGCTTCACCGAGGAGGAGCACGGTCGGATGGCCAACCTGGGCCACAACGGCCCCCGCGACGTCTCGGGTCGTGTTATGACCCACTGCGTTGTGAACGAGCGCGTCGCCGTCGCGCAGGGCGAGACCGCGACCCTGGCCTCCTGACGGTGGGTCAAGCGGAGGCCCGTACGGTGGCCGACCAGGCGGCCGTCGCCGCCGAGCGCCATCCGGACGCAGTTGCCGTGCGCCACCGGCAGGCCGAGGGCTGGCACGAGCAGACGTTCGCCGAGGTCGGTGAGATCGTGACCGAGCTCGCTCTGGGTCTGATCGACCTGGGAGTGGCGCCGGGCGAGCGCGTCTGCCTGCTGGCCGGTACGCGCGTGGAGTGGACCCTGGCCTCCCTGGCCATCTCCGCCGCGGGTGCCGTGGTCGTGCCCGTCTACCCCACCAACTCGCCGCAGGAGTGCGAGTGGGTCGCCGCCAACTCGGGCGCCCAGACGATCATCTGCGAGGACGCCGATCAGCTGGCCAAGGTGCAGCGCGTGCGCGAGGGCCTACCCGACCTGCGCCGCACTATCGGGATCGAGGCCGGCGGAGGTGAGCTGACCCTGCAGGAGGTGCGCGAGCGCGGGCGCCGGTGCGGTGACCGCGACGAGCTTGCGCGAAGGCGGGCGGCGGTGGGTCCCCAGGACGTCTACACGATCATCTACACGTCCGGGACCACGGGTCCTCCCAAGGGCTGCGTCCTCACCCACGCCAACGCGATGTCCGTCGGGCACATGGTCGAGGAGCTCGACTTCGTGCGCGATGGGGATGTCACCTACCTGTACCTGCCGCTGGCCCACGCCTTCGCGCTGACCGTGCAGCTGGCCTCCTTCCACGCGGGCACGGCAATCGTCTACTTCGGTGGCGACGCCAACCAGGTGATATCCGAGCTCGGTGAGACCAGGCCCACGTACTTCCCCTCGGTGCCACGCATCTTCGAGAAGCTCTACTCCATGGCCACCGCGGCGCTGTCCGAAGCATCCGAGGTCGATCGGCAGCGCTTCACCCAGGCCGTGAAGCTCGGCGTGCAGGTCCGGCAGATGCGTGCGCGCGGCGAGCAGGTTCCCCAGGAGCTCCAGGAGGCCTTCGCGCAGTCCGACGAGCAGGTCTTCGCCGGCGTGCGCAAGCTGTTCGGCGAGCACGTGCGCCAGGCGGTGACGGGCGCGGCCCCCATCGCCGCGGAGATCCTCGAGTTCTTCTACGCCGCGGGCGTGCCCGTGCTCGAGGGCTGGGGCATGACCGAGACGACCGGCGTGGGTGCGGTGGCCACGCTCGAGCACTTTCGCTTCGGCACCGTCGGACGGGCGCTGCCGGAGGTGGAGCTGCGCATCGCCGAGGAGGACGGTGAGCTGCTGGTACGCGGACCCAACGTGTTCCGCGAGTACTGGCGCAATCCCGAGGCCACGGCGGAGACTCTCGTCGACGGTTGGTTGCGCACCGGGGACCTCGCCGAGCTCGATGAGGACGGCTACCTGAAGATCACCGGGCGCAAGAAGGACATCATCATCACCGCGGGTGGCAAGAACCTCGCGCCGGCGAACATCGAGAACGACCTCAAGCAGTCGCGCTGGATCTCTCACGCGGTCATGTACGGCGATCGGCGACCCTATCCCGTGGTGCTCATCACCCTCGACGAAGAAGAGATCCTGCCGTGGGCGCGTGAGCAGAAGCTGCCCGAGGACCTCGCCACCTTGGTCGAACACGAGCAGGTGCGCGAGCTGATCGCGGCAGAGCTCGAGCGCGCCAACGCCCACTACGCGCAGGTCGAGCAGGTCAAGCGCTTCTTCATCCTCGACCACGACCTGGCGCAGGAGACGGGTGAGCTCACCCCGACCCTGAAGGTCAAACGCGCGGTGATCAACGAACGCTACGCCGACGCGTTCGACGGGCTGTACCACTGACACGAGATCGCGCCGCGGCCC
>JAABUQ010009004.1_pt1 | contig 13711 bp, 10 predicted proteins | sample 5560001 | NCBI WGS metagenome assembly JAABUQ01 (sample SAMN10711888, study PRJNA513371) | rock metagenome | isolation source: Antarctica rocks | place: Antarctica: Victoria Land, Finger Mt nord | collected 2015-12-18
GCGGGCTAGGGGCGCTGGGGTCGAGGAGGAGGGGGTAGCGGGGGGGAAACCTGCGATGGGGGGGTTATCGCCAGAGGTGGTGCGGCATGTGGATTTGGATGATTTTGCTAACAGTCCTGCTGCTGATGCGGAGGATGAGGGGGATGAGGATGAGGAGGGGGAGGATGTGGAGATGAGGGTTGCGTTGGGGTGAAGGGTGGTGTGCTTTGGGGATGTGGGGGAGGGGAAAGAGAAGAGTGGCTGGGAGTTGGCTGCATGGATGGGTGGGTGCTGGGGGGGAGATTTGGGGGGTTGTACAATATCAACTTCGGTTCTGAAGGGTTGATGTGAGTTGGTTTGTGGGGAAGGGGGGAGGAGGGACGATTACAATTCGCTGTACCGTCGCATACTTCTGCGCTTTCGACATACCCCACACATTACGAGAACCGGCATTCCGAAATACCATTTGGCAGGGGGAGGGCGGCATTTGTATTATAGCTTCTGGTAGGTGTAGGTGTAGGTGTGGTATTGCATGGTTGTTAACCTGATGTGTGTTTCTGGTTCCATGGAAGGGTTATCAACGACTGCTATTTGACTGTAATTGAAGAGTGCGACGGTATGCTATGCTAAGCTATCAAGACGACACTGCTACGCTGTGCCAACGAATGCTCTACGCTGCTCATGCTAAGAATGAGAATCTCGCACCGTTCGACGGTGAATCACCCCGTCCATCCGAGCCAGCGATCCACCCTGTCCCTCGCACTGATCGCTCTCTCTGCCGACGTCTCCTCTCCCGTTGCTTCTTCGCTCGGCGCCTGCCCCTCTTCCATCTCGTCTTCAATAGCCAAGAACCTCTCACCATCATAATTCACCTTGACTGCTTTCTTGTCAGGTGTCGTTGACGATACAAAGACTTGCGGCACCCCATTTTCCTCAACGGTCTCCAAATCCTCCTCAGCTTCGTCAGGCGAGATATCACCCGCTAAGGCAATGTCGTCACCAGGAATGTATATACCGGCAAAGCGCGTCAATGGGAACCCGTTTCCAGGCGAGATTAGGTTGTGGATTCTTCCCAGGAATTCGAAAATCAGTAGTGTCATGCAGAACTTGGTGATAAGGCTATAGCGGGCCCGAGCTCGGCGAGGTAACAGTTTGGGTATGCTGGACCTATAACGAAGCCGATGTGGAGGCGGCGGTGGAGGTGGCAGGAAGTCATGGCGTGGGCTGCTTTCGTTTTTATCCGAGGAAGAAGAGTCGTCACTGCTACCAGGCGACCTATCGAAGCGGTTTGCTCTCGTATCGTTGGCTTCCAGGTCCTGGCTTTTCATCGAGCTTTTAGTACCATGTGCACGATCCTCAGAGTCTGCCATATGTGGGTCGGAAAGTTGTTGCAAAACAGAACTTCCTTTGAGAACTTTAGCGAATCTAACTGATTTTGTTGGACTCGATCGAAGAACAGGCATAGATAGGTTGAGCTTATAGCCGGGTTGGAGCGTAGGTAAGGTGGTTGCGTGCTTATCGTCAAAGTCGTGAAAGCGGTCTTCGGCTGGCGGGCTATGTAGGATTACGGCGGCTTTGGAAATATCAGTGTACTCAAACACGGAAGTTTTACCAAGTGTTGCTCACTGTTTGGAAGAGGGCAAACCAATCGAGCTCCAAGTATTCGGCTATCTGTAACCCGCGGTAGCGTGACATTCTCCAGTCCGATAGGCATAGTGTTTGGATTTGCTGAGGGCTGTTGCCAGTGCAGCTCGACATTCAATACGTCGTTGTCTAACATATAAGGCTGTTTGAGAAGTGTGTAGAGGCGGTCCTCATCTTCTCTCCAAATGCCCAGTCCTTCGCTGGCAGGCTTCCCATCGACTAGGAAGTAGGATGGTACCCAGCCATGCGGGTCGCAAGTGAGTAGGCGAGGTGACGATCCAATCATCAGCAGTAGGGTCATGCAGGAGTGAATCTCTTTGCCAAAGACTCTCTCAACCGCGATGTTCAATTTATAGATTGTTCTCGAAGGAGACACCAGACCATCGAAAGCTTCAAACATCACTGGTTGTAATTCTGCGAACCAGATGCGAACATCATCTTTACCCTCGGCAGGGAAGAGGGGAGGTAGGTCATCGAGTCTTTCGAAACTTGACCCGTGGTCTGAATCGTTCTTGATAACCCACGTGGACAGTAGACCCCGCATCAGCGGCTTCATAATGAGCGGAAGGGCCGGTTTTTTGACAAAGACACGTTCGGCAATGGTTTTACCGAACGATGGCTGGAAGCTTGGTATTGATACTACGGCGTATTGGCCTTGTGGGTAGGTGACAAGTATGTAAAGATCCAGTGGCCTATGCAGATCTTGGATGTCACGAATGACAGTGATTGTGGCTACTCTGTCAGTGGGCTGGCATGGCAGGAAACGGTCTTCCTTGAGCAAAAGTGAAGTCTTCCCAAGGTCCAGCTTGCATGTTTCGTCTTTCATCAAACAATTCCTGGCAATGATTTCGAGGCTTGCCTCCTTTGCGGATGGTTCATCCTTGTGTTCAGGAAAGTCGAAGACCAAAGAGGCATGGTAATGTATCCGAATCCCTCCGTCGTAACATGCTGTGGCATATGCACTGAGGTTCATGGCCATGTCGAATGTCGGCGCATACTGTATGTGGATAACTTGTGAGGGAAGATTGGCTCGTGGGGATACAATTCTATGGTCAGGTAGAGCCACTGAATTGAGTCCCCCATGCGAGAAGAACCTGCCGCTCGACATGTCTCTCCGAAGCCAAACCCTGGGCGAGATTTTTGGGGAGTCAAGCTTTTCAGCATTGAGCTTTCCACGAGCTATGGTGATGTTTGTGCGGGCGATAGAGGGAGGTCTAGTGAAGGACGTATTGCTCGAGCGTCGCATGAACTGCGACGCAGAAGGAGAATCTTTGCACTCCTTGAAGGCTGTAGGCTGGGGCGGGTTCAATGAACAGATTCCGTCGACCGACTCCGGATTGGTCTCGATTCGAGTTGGCGACTTGGTTGAGTTCTCACAGCTTGCATCTCCTTTGATTGATGCTCTCGAAGCATTTATCATATTGAGGGAATCGACACAGACGATTCGTTGGGGCGGCCCTGAGGGTGTTTCAGCGTTTCCTTCCGAATCGGATGATGTATTTTCAGATCCTGTATCTTGCATTTCCCAATCCCATTCTGGCTTGGGTGGAAGGTGGATCTCAACCGTGCCAGTGGAAGATGCACGACTGCACGGCACCAATTCCTCAACCTCTAGTGGTATGAGGCACTCGTCATTCTTCAGTCTGACAGGTAAAACATGTCGAGGAAACAGAGCACGCCTGTAGGAGGATCTCCGGATTCTTTCTCCTGGGTGACCAATCGTGTGGCTTTTGGAGTGGTCATCCCGCGCGTTCTGGGGCAGATGTAGTGGAGGTCGACCGCGTTCTGAGCAGAACGAAGCCTTGGGCATTAGCAGTAGCCCACGTTGGGGTGTTGCTGGGTCCTCCATAGATTAGAGTATTGTATGCTGATCAAGGATGTTTGACGGTAATGGGAGCTGATGTGGGGACTAAGGACAGCGTTGTAAGGATAGGGACTGGTGAAGATGGTGCCTAATATTCGAGTAGGAAATAGAAGGCGCGATTGATACTCCTCAAATAGCAGTTGTGATTTCCACAACCGAGGCAATTTCTTGATGCACTATTTTAAGAATTGTCATTGAGTCCGCCTATTTCTACTTGTTCATTTTCACCCAGCGCTATAGTTTTGTTGCCTAGGCTGCGAGTAGTAGCCTCCAGCCGATTGATCTGAAGAGCCAAATGGGTACATCGAGGACCCAGCCTCCGCATCTGAGCGAGCACTGGTCGGATGTTGTCCACTTGAGGGTAGATTGGATCCCAAAGGCGGAAGCACGCTTGGTAAAGACTGAGAAGGAGGGGGCAGACTTCTGGCGGTTGCTTGTGCGTATGACTGCTGTGTTGGTGAACGGACATCAGTCTCGGGGTATTTAGGCCGTTGACCTTGGAAGCTTCCCTTAGAGCTCGGGTAGGACCCCAATTGCCCTTGACTCGAGAAAGTGTTTAGGTTTGGCCTGATGCTACTCGTATGCGATGATGTAGACAAAGGTAGTTGACGTTCCGGTTGCAGGCTGTGGGGTTGCGGATGAGTAGATTGATTAAATGAGCGGGACTGAGAGGGTGTCGACTGCTGATAGGGATACTGTTGACTGTAGTCCCGTGAAGGCTGTTGATACATCGTGTTCGGAGTGGCCTTTGGGGCCGGCCACTCCTGCCCTAGAGAAGAGGCGGTCGCAGAGCCGAACGAAGATTCTTTACGTTGATCCTCAGATAAGTATTCTGCGAGACGACCAGAGGCGGACCGAGAGTCTTGAGGGAAATGGGAGTATTGCGGCGAGCTTGTACTTGTCGACCCCTCTCGTGAGGGGTACTGGGAGTAAGGGTTGCGATGCAATGGATACGCCGACTGGCTAGACCTTGTGGAATCTTCGTAAGCGGAGCTTCCAACCGATCCCGCTGATGGTCTGCGACGCTTGAATGGTGGTTCACCATACCCAAAAGTTGAGTCTCCATATTTTGAGGATCTGATCTCTTCATTCTGCTCCTGTTGTGCTATCGACCCCCCAAGCCCTGGGGTGTCAGTCGATTGCTGCAGCTGCGACCAGCCAGGCTCAGAAGGAGGGAAGTCCGAGGGAGCTGATCGTTTTCTTTTGTATCATCAGCGTGCTGCAATTTTATGTTCAAGTCACCACCTACCCGAGAACTCGAGGCTCTTTTCTAATCCTGATCTTGACGCCTTGATCGCCAAACGATCGTGATAGGAAGGTCGACTCGGACATGCCTGGAAACGTTCTTGCAGGGTACACTAGACAACGTCAACTGCTTCTTCAAGGGTGTTATTGGAAATGGAGAGGCTACCAGTGAATGGCTCAGAGGTGATTGATTTGATGAAGACAACTTTGGGACTGTCTCTGATATATTTGTCAGTGCTTGCCTATTAGGAAGGCCGTAAGGATACCCACTTCAACATCTCGAAAAGACTAAAGCGTAGACGAAACTCGCCTTCGATCTTAACAGAGACATCTGGAAACACAAAGAAGCCACCATCTATACGCCTTCAGCAGGAGTTACCATCCCCACCGAGGCTCAAGCTTACCGGAATTGTTGGTATCTTTTAGTCTGTGGAGCGAAGACACCACGGTGCCTGCAAGAGCAGACTGCGAAGCGTGGAAGATGTCTTCGCCGAGTTGACCAGGGCGGTCGATGTTGGCATCACAAAGGTTGCAACACATGAAAAAGTACGGGCTCTGAAGATAATTTCTTGGTCCATTAGCTTTGATACAGTGATAACAGCTATCAGAGTGACTCACTGGGCAGGATCCATAGGATCCCGTAGTAATAATTGTATGATAGGGGGTGGATCGACAGGCTTCCGATCTGCAAACAGAGAACAGCTATCAGCCGTTCCTTACTCGGAGAAAGCGAGAACGGTGGCTTACCTTTTTCCTTCAGTCCAGCAAAGACTCTTGCCCTCTCTGGACCTTGGCGCACGGTCAGAGTGTAGGCATCGCTGGGTTTCATCATTGTTAGTTGAGATCTCAAGGATTATGCTCAGCTCATCAGTCGCTCTCACATTCCCAACCCTATCCTCTTCAGCCTCGCAAATTGTTCGGACTCTTCTGCGGCGCTTGGATCGGTCATCAATGCTTAAGGGTGGCCGAGGCAGGCTATCAGGACAAGGGTGTCAATAGGTACATGAGATGAAGCTGGTGAGAATAGTCTTGCAGAAATGCTGAGAACGTCTTAAACAAAAATTGTACCGTGGCTTGGCTTGCTCAGTGCTCTGGCTTTGTCCGTCGAGCATTGATAAATCCAGCGGATCAATCAGGGCAAGACTTTGTAATAAGGTGCACCACTTGCAACCAGCCTCCAGAGCCCGTTTACATTCAGGTAGAAAGCTTGAGCTTGATCTCACGGGGAACAGAGGTAGGGGCTCCGGCCCAATCCTTTTGGGTGGGGATTAGCCGCTGATAATAGGCTGGCAGCAATGAATTTCAGGCTAACTTCTGGTGCGGAGAAGATAGACAAACAGGGCTGATGGGGGGTCTACTGTATCAGTGCTATTCATGTCGTAGCATCTCAATCACTCCAGTGCTGATTCGACCGCAGTGGAGAAGCTGTTGTTGTCATTGTTTGGTTCATTTGAATCTTGATGCTTTTGAGTCTAGCTTCGTCACCGGTAAGATTTCTCCCCACTTTGGCTCCGATAGACCTCCCAGCTCGAACCTTCCTCTATCTTACAAAACAACATATCAGCAATTCATCTACCGAGGAGTAGATGAAGACTTACCTCTGAGGCTGTAACAGATCTTCTGTTCTCAATCAGTTACGATTGGCAGGTCCCCTCGATTCGTCGACTTTTCATGGATGGCGAAAAGGAGATCAAGTGCTTCGAGGAACACAGGCTCGGCTCGTCGTAGAACGATCTTTTATCCTTTCCGGACGATCCGTGACGACCTTGCGGACAAAGAACGGGTTGGCGATAGAAAGGGTCACTTCCGATAGTCGCTATGGACGCAGCAATTGATTCACAGATGGTAGATAACCTTCCACCAATTCGAGTGCGAGGATGATTGGGGGGGAGCCTTCGACCGCAGCTTGCCTAGCAGCACCGATTGGATCAATTGGGCTGCGCCTAGGATACAATAAAGGTCAGCTTAAGCAAACAACAGACGAGAATATGGACACCAACTTGGGTGTGGATGGGGACCACTTCTTCAGTGTCTAGATAATGCGGACTTAGGAGGAATCTACCTCTTGTATCAGTCCTGACTGGCAGGGGGTGGGAAGCAACAGCGTCCTTGACGAGTGCTGGGAAGAGCTTTGTGTATTGTCCTTCTCTCGAAGGCAAGACTATTCAGAAACACACTGGAGGCTTCGACTCATTGCGATGACAATCAACACGAGACCTAACTCACGCTGAGGATATGCCATGGGAGACAGGACCTTTTGGGTGTGACAAAATCCAAAGGCAGGATCGGAGAAGTTGCGCATCAGAATGCGTCTTGCATTATTGCATGGAACAGCCCGGTCAGTGGTCTCATTCACTTTCGCTAACGCAACCTGGTTGCCTTTCGGTTTCGGAGACCAAGCAAACGCGACTTGTCTTTCTTCATTGGCCTGTCAGTCCACTTTACCAACTTCAAGTCCTTGTCTGCTGTGGATACACACGTCACACGGTCGCATCTTCGGAGGCCTTTCTTCCAAATTCAATTCAGCTGGGACGAGAACGCCGCAGTCGACGTCAACTTTCCAAGCCTGGTTGCGAGCGCTTAGCATGCACTTTGGCTGTGACATGGCCACGCTAATGTCTGCACGCAGCAGCCTAAGTTAGGTTAAATAGCTTACCGACCAACAGCGTATTCAGAGCCGTCTTGGAAAGCGGTTTCTCTTACCCTCCGGCTTACTTGGGGAAAGGAAGAATAGCCTAGGCGTGATGGGACCCTGCGCAGATCCAGGCGATTCCTTCCCTAATGCTTCTTGGTCGCGAATGTGGCTGTCGGTCATGGCGTTCCATGGCCGAATTGGGATACTGTCGATACGAAAAGTTTCAACAAAAGGCTCGATCCCGCCAATGATTCCCCTCTTGCTCGAGCTTCCTACACTTAGACTTACTACCTTCATTAGAAACTTCCAATTGATGCTCTTAGTACAACGGTTCCATCTAAGGTCTGTTCATTCCTACGCGCCCTATCAAATTGACTCTTTGCTCAGAGCTACTACTGTCCGTGTTTGGGGCTTGGGGGGAGGACAAACGTAAAGGACAGTCGACTCAATGAACGAACAACACGTTGCTTTGTACTATCATATCGAACCAATATCATAATGTCTATATGCAAACACCACACGAAAATTGTAAGCGAAATTTCGAGGCTTTGAAGGTTGCGCAAGCCACCGGAGAAGACTCCTGATCAGTATATGCAAGCCTATCACTTTTCAATCAATAGATTTCGAATCTCGGGAAAAGTCCAGATGCGGTGATGGGCAATGCAGGCGTCATGCGATGACTGTGGGTAGCGAATTCATCTTTGGTCAATTGGTGGATAGCCTCGCCGATCCTTGCTTACTTGAGTGTCCCGACAGATCGAATTTGTGTGAGGACTATAGGATATGCACGTTTGACAGCAACGAATCATTACCGTGTAAAGGAAATGGGAGATTATGGCGACCCTTTCCAGCCAACACCGCTGACCCAGAATATTCGGTCCACGGTCCACGTGGTAACATGCAGGATTGCAGGTCCTTTCGCAATCATCTGTGTACACCGACCAGCGTACGCCCCCAATCTTCTCCTCATCGACTCCACAGTAGACCCTGCTACAAGGCGTCAAATTGCCTCTCTCTGAGATGATGTCCTTGATAACCTGTCACACCATTTGACTACTAGAGTCCCCTCTTAACACACGCTTGGGTGAATCCTTGTGTACCAGCGGGATGTTTGTCGAAACCATGGTTATGGCCTTACGATCCCTGCTCCCGGCCACGCTAGAGTTCGCATCGACCCGCGTCATCCTTGCGTGGGACCCAAACTCACATTCGAAGGTACCTTAATCCTCAATGTGGAAGAATGCATATTGCATGTAAGAGCATTCTTGGAATCTTGATTCTTGACTCTTCGGTGGCGTTGTTTCAGCCATCAAGATCTGTAGGGCCATGACCACATACATCATTTGCGACTTCGCGATCATATCATCATATCTTGAAAAGCGACACGGCTGACGCAACCTCGCTCCGTGTCCTCAGTACGAGCAAACCCGGTTCGCTTCGGTGCATCCTCCAAACCTGAAAAGGAAAGCAGGAGCAATTACCTCTACGCAAGCCTCCATTCCGTGTGCCCAATGACAACATTCGAATTCAAGGTCGCAATCCTCCATTAACCTCAACGAAAGGCAACCGAGGCGAGTCGGAACGCACTCTCGCTTCGACTTTCTTAGGAACCAGTAATTGCTTAGGCTAGATCCCGCCCCCGAAAACGTGTCCACCCGAACGGTACCATGGTTCTTTCTTTTTAGCGTCCTCGACCGCTCGAGAAGATGATGATTGCTATATGATATCTGATTATCACATTGAATCCCTGTTGAAACTTGGAATGTGGAACTGGGGTCTATAGAACGTAGTATCTTACTTTGTTCCATTGCGAAACCTATTCGTCCCCGCCTCAGTTGAAGCGGATCGCCTCCATTGTAATTACCTACGATCAGATGATTTTACTTTCTCAACGCGTCTGGCAACAACTTGGAGACGGAATGTCGAGGCAAAACGAAGTTATGCTTACCGTACGTCTCAGCTCCGACTGACTGCATCGTAATCACCCGTCGATGCAGTGCACCGGTAGCGAGAGGCTTCTTGAAGCCTCTCGCAGCTTTGCAGCCACGTTGACTCGTGATGCACTGCAGCAGCAGGGTCTCCCGCACCCTATTCTCCGGAGATACTCGTTTCAACATGCCTTGCCGTATTCGTCTTGCCAACGGCCGAAGCGCTGAAGGTTCCAAAGGAGTGGAAATAGACTCACAAATCGCGATCGGATGGAGCCGAGGATTTCCGGGCATCGGCTTCATATCTTCAGCAACCTTAACGCACGGTGTAGGCAGATCATTTATCCCAAGGATGACTTTTTGCCTAGATAGCTATGTGGTGTAGTGGTAATTAGTATCACCTTAGTTCCAGGTTCAACAACGGATACAAATGAATGAATTAGACTGGCGTGAAGGATGGAAGTGACATCTCGCAAGATTTGCCATACTTATCTGAATCCTCCGAATTTACATTTCTTTCATTCCTCAAATGGGGAAAAGCCAACGGAAATGCTCGTGTATGTTACTGAAACGGTACACGAGGGTTCCTTGAGGTTGCGTGCCATGCCATTGGGAGTTTTTATTCTAGACTGAGCATCTATGGCCGAACAACGAGCGCCACTTGCTGCCGCGTGACACGATAGAAGCCCGCGGAAGAGAACTAGCTTGCCCTCTGACTCGTCATGGTACCGTGCTTACAATTCTCACTTCCAGCGGCGTTAACAGGAGCACACACACCATCTTGTTTCATTCCAAATAGCAGACATCACAAACATCAATACCTCCACAACGAGTATAGCGGGGACGACGGTGGCACATACAGGAAGAAAAGGATCTCACAAATCCTTTCAATCGGACTTCGCTAGCCTCTATCCCTGACTTTCAGTCTTGCCAGCGCAAGTTGTTCTTCCTCTCTGCATCCAAGTCTACACCCGCACTGCGATTCCGCTTGTCGCATTTGTCTCCTCTCGTGTATGCCTCTCTGGAAACCCTCACCCAGCAATCTCCTGTGCGGTGGGTCGACGCAGGAAAGCAAGAAAGTCCCCAGCGAAACAACATTTTCTCGGCGCTGCCGCTCTCGAAACAAATTCGTCAAGACCGTCAGCATGCGGCCCACGTACAACAGCAGATGATAGCCCCGATGCACTGCGCAGTGCGTCTGCTGTCTCCTTCTACACGCAGTTAATTCCGAGGTGCGGGGATTGATCGCACATGACAAGATCCTCATCCAAGCTCCGGGCCTATTTGTAGACTCATCGACCTCGAATCGAATCGACAAACATCCAAGTGGTCCAGTAAGTCCTCACAGATTCAGCCATGCTTTTCCCACAGACCCACCGACCCCTCGTCTCCAAATCCAGTCATCGCACCCCTCAACTCATCCAAAAGTGACGGACGTTTCACTCCAATCAGCCTCAGCCACTGCTCATCCCGTTCCCTCACCGCACTCTCAAGCTTCTCCCTCCCCTCATCCCTACACCGAGCGGCCTCCTCCGCCGCCAATCTAATCCGATCATTCCACCTCCCCTCCCACAAATCCTCAACCTTGTTCCTCTCCCTCGCAACCTCCTTCTCCATCATCTCCCTTACCCTCCTCCCCTCCGCCTCATACTCCTGCCTCAACCTCGCCATCTCATCCTCCCTCTCACTCTTCACCCCCGCCAACTCTTCCTCACGCGCCACCCCCAATGCCCTAATCTGCGCCTCCAAACCCGCTACCGTAGCAGCAGTCTCTCCGCGCACATGCTCGATTTCGCGAGCGGTCTGTTCGCGCACCCGCTCGACTTCCCGATCTTTCGCTTTGAATTCCTTGCGGTAGGCGGCATCGATGGCGTGGCGTGTCGCTGCCAACTCCTGTTCGTGCACTTCCTTTATTCTGTCGAGCTGGCGGGCGTGGTTCCCGTCAATGGTGCGCACGACGCGGCCGTAATGCATGCTTAATGCGTTTTCGGGGTCTGCGGTTGAAGGGGTGGGTGGGTCGTTTTCAGCCGGTAGATGATCGCTGTCTGCGGTGTCGGTGTTCACAGGGGCGATGTTTATAGGTTCATCGTCGATGTATTGCGCGTCTGGAGGTTCTTCCTCTCTGTAAGCCGGTAGAGTATGTTCTACCGATCTGAAACTATAGATTGACCCCGGCCGAGCAGCTAGTCTGGCCGCATGGCCCTGGATGATATTGTCGATGTTGTGCGGTTCGGGGGGTATAGTCGAGATACTGAATTTTGTGCCTGTGGAGATGACGCTCGAGGCTCGTGAGCGGAAGGAAGCACCCCCTGTGCCCGTGTCGGTAGGCTCTTGGTGTTCGGTCATTGTGGTGGTCATTGAAGAGGATACCACTAGAGTGCCGATTGATCAATACATAGAAGTGCTCGAGCGCTCGGAGTCTTTCAGGAGATCTTTGAGCATAGCACGCGATCCACGATGAATGGAGAACCCAAGCCAAACTCACGGCCTCTCGACCAAGCTGGATCTCACCCTCGAAGACCTCTAGCCTAGGTCGCCTTAGCAGAACCACGTACGAAAGTATCGCAGCAATATAGACAAGCCCAACATGCACACCCCGATAGAAATGCCCCTCCAGCTACGCGCAATTGCTGTATCGACACACCCAATCCGCAGACCCAACACTTCCCCACTAGATGAAGTATCCAGAGTCTCACAAAATTCAGCCACAATCCTTACCAAAATCACAGCATTTTAAACTCGAGCACGCACGTCCGCAATAGCAATTCACCTCCAAACCAAGCAAAAAGCGATTGCAGAACAACCCCTCTCTGACATGGTAGAAAGCGTCGACAACCCCAGTCAACGTAGGCAACCATATCCCATCCCCTCGATTCATGCTATACCCCCACTCCCAGGGCACTCGAGTGTGAGGTGGCCAATCGGAAGTATTCCGTGTCCTAGTTATGTAAGCGCTCTAATCCACGACAAGCTGTCTCCAGGCTTAGACTTGTCTTTGTAAAGACCGATACGGTGGGTACTGTGATATGTGATGATGATTCGGAAGGCTGGGATCAGGAGGTCGATGGTATGATTGGAGGTGGATGGGTGATTATGCGCTGGCGCGTACTTGGGTTTTGTTGGCGGTCGAGGCGGGCCTAAGTCTGGGGTAGGGATGCTCGGGGTTAGGTGGTATAGCGGGGGAGGGGAAATGCCAGGAAGATGGACTTGATGTGTGAGTGGGTTTCAGAGTTTGTATTGGTGTGATGTGCTGTTTTGCTCGAGGATTTTGTTGTTGGGTAGGTACGGCGGATGGAGATGGGAGTGATGAGGAGGAGGGAGGTTGAAGAGTGCTTGCATCGTGTGGAATTGAGATTTTATGGATGAGGAAGAAGAAGAAGAAGAAATACACAGGGGAGAGAAAAGAAGAAAGGAAGAGAGAATCCGACTTCTCGTGGGTTTTGCACTTCGGAGGGGTGGGCGTCCCACCAGCATGATTTGATGCCCGTTAAGCGAACGCCGAAGGTTTAGCAGATGGGCAAAGAGCCTCAGGCCGCTACAGAATATGAAGAGCAAAAAGATACGGTGCAGAGCAAATACCAAGGCTCTTGAAGGTGCTAGAAAGATATGCCTGCGATGAGGACGAAGCACCCGGCCATATCCAGCAACGAAGCAAAAAACAAAGAACCTGTCCCCCATAGAGACTTGAACCCACACCCTTCAATAAAACACAACACAACACACCCTAAGTACTAAATACCCACCTCTTCATCTCCCCTAAAATCCTAATCCTAAGAGGGAAAAAAAACTAATCCTAGGGAAGCAAAAAGACAAAAGCTCAGTCAAGACCCATTCTCCGAGGATCATGAGGGCCTGACCTACGGAAACTACCTGGCGCTGGTTTTACTTCGTTCCCTATTTCCAATTTCCAGTATTTTTCACATCGGGGTATCGTAACTTTCATCTTCCATTTCAAGGGGCTAACTTTCGTCTTCCGGGTGATCAGTCCGGATAGCCAGAAAAGACGCTGCTCTAGTCAACCTGAGCTACAGGAGCAGAAGGGCTTACTTGGATATAAAACTTCATTTTTTGAGATCTTGGAAGGAACGGAACAATGTGCCTTCCTCTTCCTTAGTACTTTACATCCACATGCTACATCTTCCTTATTTCCTGTCACACTGTCGTCGGCGCTCTTTCTAGTCTATTCTTACAGATCTACTCCTTCATCACTACCATCAATATCCACGCTCCATCCCCCCCACTTTCCCATGCACTCCATTCAAAGCATCTCCACTCACATGAGCATCCCCACTCCCGTCTCCAATCCCTCAAACGCACTCCCGATCATCAACCTTCCACCCATCACATCCACACCCCAATTGCTATCAGCACATCCATCCAACCCCCCCCCCCCCGGCCGCGCGGCGGCGCGCCCGC
>JAABUQ010009005.1_pt1 | contig 13710 bp, 16 predicted proteins | sample 5560001 | NCBI WGS metagenome assembly JAABUQ01 (sample SAMN10711888, study PRJNA513371) | rock metagenome | isolation source: Antarctica rocks | place: Antarctica: Victoria Land, Finger Mt nord | collected 2015-12-18
GACCACCGGCCCGGCGAGCGGGCCGCGCCCGGCCTCGTCCATGCCGCAGACAGGGGCAAAGCCCGCGTCCCAGGCCTCGCGCTCATGCCGCCACCAGTCTACGTCAATAGTAGTCATGGAAGGAGAAGATTAGGGGAAAGTAGCGGGAAATTAAAGAAAAAAAGCGGGAAGTTAGTGAACAGGGTGCAGGCGATCCAGCGGCCAGAAGATAAACACGGCATGGCCCACAATGCGCGAGGCATCCAGCAGGCCCCAGGCCGTGCCGTCATTGCTGTCGTTGCGGTTGTCGCCCATGACCAGCAGCTTGCCGGGGGGAATACGCTCGGCAGGCGCGGACTTGTAGCGTGTGTATTCAGACTGCTGGATAGGCTGCCCGCTCATCTCGTAATCAAAGCGCATTAAGTTGCTGTCATACAAGCGCTTTAGCGGCTTGCCATTAGAGAATTGCAGATCGTAGTCGGGGTCTTCTGCGGTAAACAGCTCGCTCAGGCGCTTGCCGTCGCGCGTGTTGTAGCCCCCAACCACTTGCACCGGGGAAGTGGCAGGGTGTCCCAAAGCAAGCGCAAGCTGGGCAGGGGGAACAAGCTTGCCGTCCGCCAGCACGCCTTTGTCGGTGAAACGCACATGGTGGTCGGCTTGATCCACTTCCGCACTCGCCATCGCATCCTGCCCGAACAAGCCGGCATGGCCTAACGCATTGCGCACAGCGTTATGGTTATACTCCTGGCCTTCCACGACAACGCGCCCGCGCGAGGTTTGGATCAGGTCGCCAGGCTCGCCAATCAAGCGTTTGATAAAGTCCGGGTTGCCCGCCATCGCCTGCGGCGGGGCAAGAAACACAACCACGTCATCGCGCTGCGGCTTGTGCAAACGGTAGCTGAACTTATCCACCAAAATGTGGTCGCCCACATTGTTGTTGCCCAGCAGCGTCGGTTCCATAGAGGGGGAGGGGATAAAAAATGCCTGGAGCACAAAGGGCCGGATGACCATGAACACCAGGACAATCGCAATCAGCGCCGACTCTAGCACTTCGGCAACGGAGCGCGCTGCGGGTGCCACCACGCGCACCAGCCCCAAGCGCAGCACAGTCAAAACGGCGACAATCGCCAGTATCTTGAGCGTACTGAGGTTGGCAAGAGTTTCGGCAATGCTGGGCGGCGGGGTTGGGTCCATGGGGGTTTAGGTGTCCCCTTCTCCCAAAGAGAAGAAGGGGAAAGTGTGTGAAAAGAAAGGAAAGCGCTGGGCACGTAAAGAGAAAAGCTAAGCTTGCTTCGTGAATGTCCGCTTTTCCTTGATACGGGCGGCCTTGCCGACCTTGCCGCGCAGGTAGAACAGGCGGGCGCGGCGCACGCGTCCCCGGCGGGTCACTTCAATGCGGTCCAGGCGCGGCGAATGGATAAAGAACGAGCGCTCCACGCCAAAGCCGTTGCTGATCTTGCGCACCAGAAAGCACGCCCGCGACGCGCCTTCCTTGCGAGAAATAACTGTGCCCTCAAATATTTGGATGCGCTCCTTGCCGCCTTCTAAAACGCGCACATGAACGCGCACAGTATCGCCTGCGCCAAAGTCCGGGACGGTTTCTTTGCGCTGGGAGTTCTCAACCTCCTGGATAATGGGGTGCATCTTCCGTTGTCTCCTTATGCCCTTTCCCCGCAAGGGGGGTGGTCGTGTCTTCCATCGGCTGCGCGAGCAGCTTTTGGTCTGACTTAGACGGCTCAAATGCCGCCCAGAGGTCGGGCCGACGCTCGCGCGTGCGGCGCATCTGCTCCTTGCGTCGCCACTTGGCGATCTCGGCATGGTGGCCGGAGAGCAGAATATCAGGAACGCGCTGTCCCCGGAAGTCCGGGGGGCGTGTGTAGTGCGGGTGTTCCAGCAGGCCGTCGGAGAACGTGTCCCCTTGGGCCGAGCTGTCATTGCCCAGTGCGCCGGGCAGCAGGCGGGTCACGGCATCTATTAAGACCAGGGCAGGCAGCTCGCCGCCCGTGAGTACATAGTCGCCGATAGACAACTCATCTGTCGCCAGATACTGCCGCACGCGCTCATCAAATCCTTCGTAGTGCCCGCACAACAATACGAGGCGAGGGGCATCCGAAAGTTCCCGCGCCTTGGCCTGCGTAAGTGTCTGCCCTTGCGGAGTGAGCAGCACCACCCGCGCATCTGCCTCTAACCCAAAGCTTTCCACCGCAGCAAACAGCGGGCCGGGCAGAATCACCATGCCTGCCCCGCCGCCATAAGGGGGGGCGTCGGTCTTGCGATGCCGGCCTTCCGCCCAGTCGCGCAGGTTGTGTACGCGCACGTCCACAATGCCCGCATTCTGCGCGCGCTTCAGGATGCTGTGCGCCAGTGCCTCCTGCACCATCTCCGGAAAGATAGTGACAACATCAATTCGCAGCACGGCGCTTTGCTTTGGGGGCAGGCCTTTGTTTCACAATGCCCCGCCTTCGCGCAGGCCGGGCATGTCGCGCACTTGTATCTGCCGCGCTTCCAGGTCTACATTGATAATAAACTCGGCGACGGCGGGAACGAGAATGTCTTTGTCGGTCACATACACGTCATTGGCCGGAGAATAAAGCACGTCGGTGAGCAGTCCTAGGTGATGCCTCGTGTCTGTGACCAGAGCAATGCCGAGCAGTTGATCCACATAGTATTCGCCATCAGGCAGGCCTGCCCGCTGCGCTTCTGTGATGTAAATGCTGCCGCCAAGCAATTCTTCGGCATCGTTGCGATGCTTGAGTTCCTTGAACTGCGCGATCCAGGCCCCTTTGGGCTGTGTTTGCTTGCGCAGGGACAGCACAGTGAGCAGCCTCGCCTCGCCCTCGCCGCTCGGCACACAACGCACAGTCTTGCTTTGGGTCAGCGACTGCGCGGCCACCGCTGGGTTATCCCCAATCAGGCGCACGCGCACATTGCCGGTCACGCCGTGCGCGCCTGTCACCTGCGCGGCAAGCACCACATATTGCTCACTCGTTGGTTGTTCTTCCGTATCAAGCATAAGGCGCGGCGCGAACACTCACAGCAAAAGCCCGCTCAGCTTGTGGGCCAAAGCGGACCTTCACATTATATCACAATAAGACTGAGTATCATAAGACCAGCGCGCAAGTACGCTTACGCGATAATCTCCAAATAGACTTTCTTTTTGTCTTTCATCGCGACGGCTTTGGCGACAGTGCGGAGCGCATTGGCGATCCGTCCCTGCTTGCCGATCACTTTGCCCAAATCGCCTGCCGCGACATGCACTTCGTAGGTTGTCGATTCTTCGCCGGGCAGTTCGGTTATCTGCACTTGATCCGGCTCATCCACGAGTTCCTTGACAAGGTACTCGATCATTGGTTTCAAGGGTTTACTACTCCTACAAACCGCCGCTCCGCCCCAAGGCGAATGCGCAGGCGGGTACTACTCTAAACGAACGGCTACTCTGCCGTGGAAACAGCCGGGGCACCGCTTTCTGCGGTTGTGCCCGCAGCAGCGGGAAGGCGATCCATGATGCCTTGTGACTTCAGCAGGCCCGCCGCTGTGTCCGAAGGCTGCGCGCCGACGCCAAGCCAGTACCGAGCACGGTCGCCGTCAATCTTGATGTCGGAGGGCTGCACGCACGGATTGTAGTAGCCCAGTGTTTCAATAAACCGTCCGTCACGAGCAACACGGCTGTCGGCCACGACCAAGCGATAGAACGGGCGCTTTTTGGCCCCCATGCGTCGCAGGCGAATCTTTACAGACATTGCTTTTCTCCTTTCCGTTTTGCAGCAGCTTCAGTGGTTTTGCTAATTGTTCTTATGTTCATTTGAGTGGTGCGGAATGGCCGCGAACCGTTATCATACCCGGCACGGCGCAGAAATGCGATTGTCTTGGGCGAAATGGCTTGGCTTAGCGCCTGCCAAACTTTGCCTAGCGCCTGCCGAACGGGTTCTTGAAGCCCGGCGGCGGCTTGCGCTTGTTGGCCTTGTTGCTGCCCGCGTGCTTGCCGGGACGGCCCCCGCCCATGCCCGGCATGCCGGGGAAGCTTGGCATCTGCCCCGGCTCGCCCCCGGTCAGGCCGCGCATCATCTTTTTCATCTGCTCAAACTGCGTCAGCAGCCGGTTGACATCCTGAATGGAGCGCCCGCTGCCCAGCGCAATCCTTCGCCGGCGGCTGCCGTTGATCATGCCCGGCTCGCGGCGCTCCGGCGGGGTCATGGACCGGATCATGGCTTCAATATGAGCGAGATGCTTTTCGTCAATCTGGATGTCTTTGAGCGCGCTCATGCCCGGTATCATGCCCAGGATTTGCTCTAGTGGCCCCAAACGACGCATTTGCTGCATCTGCTCTAGATAATCTTCAAAGTCAAACTTGTTGGCCCGCAGTTTTTTTTCAAACTCGGCGGCTTTTTTCTGGTCTAATGCTGCCTCGGCCCGCTCAATCAGCGACAGCACATCGCCCATGCCCAAAATGCGTCCCGCCATGCGGTCAGGGTAGAACACTTCCAGGGCATCCATCTTTTCGCCCACGCCGACAAACTTAATCGGCTTGCCCACCACGCTTTTGATGGACAGGGCCGCGCCGCCGCGCGCGTCGCCGTCCAGCTTGGTGAGTATCAGGCCGGAGACGTCCAGGGCATCGTTGAAGCCCTGCGCCACATTGACCGCTTCCTGCCCGGTCATGGCATCCACGACCAGCAAAATCTCGTGCGGGGACGTGCGCGCCTTGACCCGCTTCAGCTCCTCCATCAAGGCTTCGTCGATTTGCAGGCGGCCCGCCGTGTCCAGAATGACCACGTCGTGCCCATGCCGCTCGGCCCAGTCCACGCCTTCGGCAGCAATCTGCGCCGGGTCGGTCTTGTCACCCAAGGTGAAAACCGGCGTCTTGACCTGCGCGCCGACCACTTCCAATTGCTTGATAGCGGCGGGCCGGTAGATGTCACCCGCCACCAGCAGGGGGTTTTTGCCCTGCTTGCGCAGCATCGCGGCCAGCTTGCCCGCGTGGGTTGTTTTGCCCGCGCCCTGCAAGCCGCACAGCATAATAACGGTCGGAGGGCGCGTGGAAAACGACAGCGACGACTGCTCGCCGCCCAGCAGTGCGGTCAGTTCTTCGTCAACGATCTTGATGACCTGCTGCGCAGGCTGCAAGCCTTGCAGCACGTCCACGCCAATGGCGCGCTCTTTAACTTTAGCGACAAACTCCTTGACTACCTTGAAGTTGACATCGGCTTCCAGCAGGACCAGGCGGACTTCGCGCAGGGCATCGCTGACGTTGGCTTCGGTCAGCGGCCCCTTGCCGGTCAGCTTGCCCAGCACCCCTTGCAGTTTTTCCGACAGGCTTTCAAACATTCTTGTTTAACACTACGGGAGAATTTCGCAATTCGTCTCTCCCAAAAAATACCCGCTCAGTATACTCCCTCGCGCCTCTGATGTCAAGTTGAATGCCGCTTGTACAGAGTGGTTCAGGCGACAACCAGTTCAGGCAAACGGTCAGTTTCGGCAGCTCGCGCTAGTGGCATTTCATCGTAAGTACGATTATGTAAAAGCCTTCCTGTCCTATGTTTGTGCCTTCCTCCCCACTGCTTGAAGAAAAACGGAACATTGGCGTCGCTGCATTGCTGAAAGATTGCTTCCACCCACTCCGGCTGCATGGGCCGTGCATTAGGCCCAGACTCACCCCCAACAATCACCCAATGAATGCCTTCCAGCGGCAAACGCTGTATTGGCCCAATCAAGGGTTCTACCGATAAAAATCGCACAGCCGCAGGCACCATTCTCAAATCATCAACCCTATGCAATACGCGCCTGTCTTCCACGCTCACGCCCATCCAAACATTTGGGGGCCATGCAAGATGATTTGCAACCTCTCTTACACGCTCGCTCCTCTTGGTGAGAATCTGAAATGTGTGCTGAGGACAACGCTCCATGATGGAAAACACTCGGCTGATAAACTCAAGCGGTACGTCTTGATGGAATAAATCACTCATTGAATTGACAAATATCAGCCGTGGCTGACGCCAATGAAGAGGTTGCTCCAACACTTCCGGCACAAGCCGAACTTGATTTGACCATCTTGGCCCGGCGGGGGTCATCACAGATAAGCCCTCATAAGCTTGACCTATCCCCGCAAACCGTGTCGCAAGCCTCTCTGCATAGCAGTGCCGACAACCTTCACTGACGCGCGTACACCCCCGAACAGGGTTCCAAGTCATCTGTGTCCATTCAATGTGCGATGCAGCCATAGGTTTACCTCTTTAACTTCTCAGCGTGCCTTGCCTAAAACGTGTTGCGCGATGCGCAGCGCGGCGTTGATGACGCTTTCTTTTTTGCTCGCCGTCGCGAAACACAGCAGATACATTGGAGTTGACTTGGAATTGCGCAGCAGCAGCGGATTGGTGGCAACCCCCGGATAGATTGTTTGCAGCCGTTTGACGAAATAAGCCGCGATGCGGTCAAAGTCCGTGTCTTTGGCTTCATACTCAAAGTCGCCAAACAACGTTGATTCTACTTTTGTCGCGTAAAACTCGGCTTTCCATTCTTCCGTCCCCAATGTCTTGGTCAGGCGAGCAGCCGACGCTAGGGAAGGAGGCTTGCTTGTTGTGAGCAGGCGATTGACCCCCATGCCGATAGGAAACAGCAGCCAAACATCAATAGCCTGCGTTTTGGCTATCGCTTCAAGCAGTGCCCATTCCACCTGCATCCCGAATGGATCAAGAAACACCACCGCACGGCTGACAGACCAATCGGTTGTGGCGCACCACCGTTGCAGATACTGATTGGCATCGGCATTCACCACTTGGATGCTGTCCGCAGCCTGTGGATGGGAAGCCGTTAAGGATTCCAACTCGGCTGCACGCTGTTTATCTTTTTCAATAAACAGATATTGATCAAACCGTGGCTCTAGTTCTAAAGCGATTTGCGCACTGCCTTTGAGAAAACTTTGCGCTTCCTCATCAGCTTCACTTTGGTCTCCTTTTTTTGAGGAGGCTGCACGGCTGCCTGTGCTGGCAAAAGCATCCACGTAGATTGTCCTGAAATACTGCGCTCTTACGTTTTTGTCAAATATCTTGGTGTAGGCTCTCAAGTATTTGTCCAAACGTTGTAGTTTGTCTTCTGTCCAATCGCCGCCAAATGACTCAACCTTTGTCATTTTCTGTGCTTGCCCCTAACTCAGGTAGATGTGATTGTATTATTACACATGGCGAACGCATATTCGTCAACATAAATTACTTTTCCACTAGATCAAGATTGCAATGTAGACAAAGAGTTTCTTGCTGTAGCAGGATAATCCAACTTGATTGTCTACGTTTTCAGCTTTTTCCCTGATCAACACGCAAACACTATACAAAGAAACGCCCCTGCCATTCTCTTTTGCAGAAGAAGGGAAGGGGCGGCAGGGTTCGGAATGAGTAGCCGGAATTAGTAGCTGGAAAGGCCGCTGAGCAGGTTCGCGCCGTTGAATGACCCCCAGCCTGTGGCATCGTCGTAGCTTGTTACGGCGGGGTAGTACAAGTTCGTGCTGCCGTCGGCGATGTCGTGGAAGTCGGCGGCATAGGCGGACGACTTTGCCAGTGAATAAATCGCCGGATTGGCGAAGCCCAGAGCCGCCTTGCCTGCCGCCGCTCGCTGCTGGTTGACCAGAGCGGTGAACGCTGCCCAGAGCGGGGCCGCGCAGCTTGTGCCGCCGTAGATTGTCCATGCGCCGTTGTAGTAAATCGCGTAGCCGGTGTACGGGTCGGCATCCAGCGACACGTCGGGAACGTTGCGGTAGGTGGTAGACCCTTTGCTCGCCGCCGAAACCACGCCGGACTGGTACGACGGTATGGCCCAGTAAGCGCTGATGCCGCCGCCGCCCGCGCCCGCACTGGACGAGCCACGGTTCCAGGTGGTCTCGGATTGGTACGCGCCGCCCCCGCTCGCCGTTGTCAGCGAAGTGCCGCCCACGCCGCACATGTAAGGCTGCGAGGCAGGGTCGTCTACGGCAGGCTTGGTGCGCCGGTAGTCATACGCACCGTGTCACCTGCGGCGGCAAAAATGGACTGCCCCTGCGCGGCCATCTGCTTGAAAGCGTTCTGCTCGGCGGTGCGGGTGGCTGATGTTTCGCACTGCTCCGCTTCGCCCCACGACGTGCTGATTTGCTTGGCCGTGTTATCCGTGGCGATTTGGTTGTAGGTGTCAATCACGCCCTGCGTGGTGTTGGGGCCTTCATACACCAGGATTTTGCTTGCGCCCGGCGCCAGGGCAATTTGCAGCTCAATATCCAGCGTCACTTCGCCTGCGCCGCTGCCCGAGGCCCCGCTGTAGCCGTCCACAAGCACGTTTGTCAGTGGAACATTGGGCAGGCTGAAGGTGCTCTCGTAGGCGGAGATGTCGGTGGCTTTGTAGCCGTCCAACTCAAACAAGGCCAGCGTTTGTCCGCTGCCGGTGGGGGACGACGGAACATTGTAGGCGGCCTTGATATTGGCGGGGCTTAATCCGCCGCCCGGCCCGGTTCCAATCTGATATGGGGCCAGCAGCGCGGCGGCATCTGGGGTTAGCCGCCGGCTTTCAGGGTGCCACACCTCGGCGTTTTCCAATCCCGCGACCGCCAGCACCTTGCCGGCCAGGGCAGCAGGGAGGGATGGCTCACGGTTGGGGGCATGAAACACGCGCCCATCGGCGGCCTGATACTGGGTCAGGGAAACGCCGAACGCGGCTTCCACCGCAGCGGCAGGCCCCGAAACGTCCAGCACCGCGCGGTTGGGGTGTGTTCCCGTGACAGTCAAACCCTGCGCCTGCGCATAAGCCGCCACTGCGGCATAGTCGGCAGGGGCGGGGCTGTAGGTGGCAGCAAACTGCGCTGCGGTCATGTACCGGCCAAACTGCGGGTCGGCTGGGTCGGACACGCGGGCGAGAAAGTCATCCAGCGCGGCCTTGTTGCGCAGCAGCAGCACCAGGGCCAGCGAAACCGGCGCACTGGTATGGAGCCGTCCGAGGCTGTGCGACACGGCCAAAATGGACGGGTCAGGCAGGTGCCCGGCCAGCGCGACGCGGGCGGGTGCGGGAGCAGCAAAAGCCGCAAGCGTTGACAGCCCCAGCAAAGCCAGGGTGGTTCCGGCGGCGCGAGCGGCACGGCGAATCGGTAAAGTCATGCGGCACATCATTTTTTCGGGCTTGAAGCATTCCTGATTCCAAAGACGGGCAACACTGCCTTGCTGAAAACAATTATAACACAGATACTTCGTCCAGGCCATTTTCTGGCTTTGCGGCGGCATTGCCCTAGCGTTTCCACCACGTTTTCAGCCTGTACCAACGACGGAACAAACCCTTCCGTCGTTAGCAGGCGCAGAATCAGCGTTAGGAAAGCCATAGCCAGGCCGTCACGACCCGCTTTAGCACTTCGCGTTTGGCGCGCAAGCGGCTTTTATTTACTTTGTGCGTCCGTCACGAACCGCTCAATGCGCCGGTCGGGAACCAGCCACATCAAGGCCACCAGCACATACAACGTGTCTGCGAGCCACGGATGCACAAAAGCAAGCGCAACCGCGACAGTGTAAAGCGTCGGGCTGAGCTTGCCTTTGATGTCTAGGCCAATGGCGGCAGCCAGGGTGGACTGCTTGCCTTGGAGGGCGATAATCTGCCGCTGAAGCAGCCAGTACGCCAGCCCTGCTCCCAGCAGCACCAGGCCGTAAACCGCCGTCGGGGCGGGCGCAAGGCGATTTTCGCCCAGCCAGACAGTCACAAACGGCACCACGGACAGCCAGAACAGCAGATGCAGGTTTGCCCACAAAATGGCTCCATTCACCCGCTCGGCGCCTGCGAACAGATGGTGATGGTTGTTCCAATAGATGCCGATATACACAAAACTCAGGACGTAGCTGAGAAAGACGGGGAGGAGAGGACGCAGCGCACCCAAAGTGTCACCGTGGGGGACTTTGAGTTCCAGCACCAGGATCGTGATAATGACAGCGATGACGCCATCGCTGAACGCCGTCAGCCGTTCTTTGCTCATCGGTGGCCCCCAGAGCCAATGCCTGCTACAGCCGTACAGCCCGGAGGCGCAGCGAGTTGGTCACTACGGTCACGCTGGAAAACGCCATAGCGAGAGCCGCCAGCATCGGGTCCAGCCTGCCGGACGCGGCCAGGGGAATACCGATAATGTTGAAAACAAACGCCCAGAATAAGTTCTGGCGAATAATCTTCATCGTGCGCCGCGACAGCAGGACAGCCTCAGCAACGCCGTTCAGATCGGCCCGCAGCAGGGTAATGTCGGCGGCTTCCATCGCCACATCAGACGCCCGGCCCATGGCAATCCCCAGGTCGGCCTGTGCGAGGGCCGGGGCATCGTTGACGCCATCGCCCACCATCGCCACCTGCTGCCTGCCGTTATTCTGCCAGTGCTTCACCGCAGCCGCCTTGCCGTCCGGCCTGACATTTGCCTGGACATCACCAATACCGACCTGCGCCGCCACCGCCTGCGCCACGCGCGCACTGTCACCCGAAAGCAGGGCCACGCTCAGGCCCATGGCCTGCAAGCGGGCCACAGCCTCTTTCGCGCCCGCGCGCACCGTGTCGGCAACCGCCACAATGCCCGCCTCTTCGCCTCCCACAGCCACCAGAACGGCAGTTTTGCCCTCTGCTTCCAGCCGCGCCACGTCGTCTGCGGCTTGGGTGGAAACATCAATCCCCGCCTCATGCAGCAGGCCCACCGTGCCCACAAGGACGTCGCGCCCCTCCACTGTTGCCCGGATGCCCAGCCCTGCGATGCTGGTAAACGTTTCCGCACTGCCAATCAAGCCCTCAGCCTCCGCGCCGGCCACAATCGCGGACGCCAGGGGATGCTCCGATCCGCGCTCCGCCGCCGCCGCGAGACGCAGCAGGTCGGCACGGCCCAGGCCATTGTGCAGAACAACATTGGTCAGCGCGGGCCGGCCTTCGGTCAGGGTGCCTGTCTTGTCAAAAACAAGGCGGGTAACCCTATGCGCCCGCTCCAAAGCCTCGCCATTCTTTATCAGAATGCCCAGCGATGCGCCGCGCCCTGTTCCCACCATAATCGCCGTCGGCGTTGCCAGGCCGAGTGCGCACGGGCAGGCAATGACCAGCACCGCCACGGCAGGCGTCAGCGCGCCCGCTATCCCGGCGTGCAGCCCAAAATGCCAGACGAGGAACGTGAGGAGCGCAATGCCCAGCACGGCAGGCACAAACACTGCCGAAACCTGGTCTGCCAAACGCTGCACCGGAGCCTTGCTGCCCTGCGCCTGCTCCACAAGCCGCACCATCTGCGCCAGCACGGTTCCGTTCCCGGTGGCCGTTGCGCGGTACAGCAGCGTTCCATTGGTGTTCACCGTGCCGCCGATGACTTTGTCGCCCACAGCCTTCTCGGCAGGCACGCTTTCGCCGGTCAGCATTGCCTCGTCCACTGCCGATGCGCCCTGCGTCACGACCCCGTCCACGGCAATCTTTTCGCCGGGGCGGACGCGCAGGGTATCGCCTTGCCTGAGCATCTCTAAAGGCACGTCCTGCTCGCGGCCATCTTCTGACACGCGGCGGGCGGTCTTGGGGGCCAGGGCTATCAGAGATTGAATGGTGCCCACCGCCTGCCGCTTGGCGCGCGCTTCCAGCCACCGGCCCATGAGGATCAGCGTGACAATAGTCGCCGCCGTCTCAAAGTAAACTTGCGGGCGGGGCGACTTGATCAGCTCTGCCAGGCTGTACCCGTAGGCGGCGGATGCTCCCAGCGCGACCAGAGTGTCCATGGTCGCCGCGCCGCCGTGCCGGAGTGCGCTCCATGCTCCTTGGAAGAACTGCCTGCCGAAGCCAAACACCACAACGACACTAAGCAAGGCAAGCAGCCATTCCACCCCATGAGAATGGCTCTGCCCGCGCATCGCCATGCCAGTCATGGACACTGCTAAGATAGGCAGAGTGAGGATTGCCGCGCCGATCAAATTGAGCAGGTTTGGGTCATGCACGCCAGGCTCGCTGGCTTTAGGGCTGGCGTCGGCGATAGGCATCGCGCCGTAGCCTGCTTTTTCAATAGCCGCAACGATAGCCGCTAGGGTTGTCTGGGCCGGGTCGTAGGTGACATGGGCACGGTTGGTGGCGAGGTTGACGTTGGCGTCTGCCACGCCCCCAACCTTCTTGAGTGACCGTTCAACACGGCCCACGCACGCCGCGCAGTGCATTCCTGCCAGGTCTAGGGTGCAGGCCTCGCTTTGCGAGGCAGTGGCCGCTTGGGGCATTGTGTGGTTTTCTTTCCCTGCCTCCGCCGCGTCATGTGCGAGGAGACGCTTCGTAGCCTTCTTCAACAATAGCGCCTATCATCTGCGCCGCCTGTACTTTGGAGGGGTCGTAGGTCACAATAGCCTGCTTATCATCAAGACTAACTTGGGCGGACTGGACGCCGTCCAAGCCCTGCAAGGCTCGGGTGACATGGCCCACGCACGCGGCGCACGACATGCCTTCCACAGTAAAGGTTTCCGTTTGCATTGTTATGGTCTTTCTATGATGCACCGTGCTATTTGAGGAAGTTGGACAGCACCGCCCGTGTTTCGTCCAGCAGTTGCTCCTGGCTCATGGGCTGCGCGTCGGCATGGGCTTTATCGGTGCCATGCCCCAGCACGCACGACTCCAGGTGGCTGCTCAGCAGACGAATGCCGAGGGCGTTGAGGGCGGAGCGTGCGGCGGCGATTTGGTTGAGGATGTCCACGCAGTAACGGTCGTCGTCAATCATACGCTGAATGCCTGCGACCTGTCCGGCAATCCGGTTGGAGCGGGCCTTAATATTCTTGTGCGTTTTCTCGTTCATTGATACACTCTGCCGGGCTATGCTTCACAAAGATTATATACCCATGGGGGGTATATTGTCAAGCCCTAGACAGTTTCCCTACATTGCTTCCTTGATGCCGCGCTTTATCAGCCAGACGTTGATGGGGTAGGAAGTAAAGAAGCCCAGGATCATGCCGACCTGCATCATAAACCAATAGGTCGGGGCGGTCGGGTGCAGGTGCGGATGAGGGAAAAACACCAGCGCCGTCAGCGCCATCCAGCCGAACAGCCCGACCTCAAAAGCCGTCAGCGAAAGCGTGTCGGCCTTAACTGCCGCCCAAATGCCCTGACCGACGGGCAGGTTCCGCATGGGGGCGATAGCAAAAAACTGGAATACGATGCCAAGCAAGTAAGCCAGTGTAAAGTCTAGGATGTATTCGGGCCAGAGCGCAATGCCGGCAATCAGCCAGCCAGTCCAAAAGACGACCCACTCGGCAATGATGTCGCCCAAGGTGCAGCCCGCGCCGCAGTGAGTAACACCAACGGCGACAATCTGCCAGAACGGTTTCATGCCCTTTTGCTCGGCCTTCTTGATTGGGTCTTTCGGCTCGTCTTTTGCCTGTTCCTCTCCCTGATGTTCCTGCTGCATCTGCTCCATGTGTTCTTTGGTGGACTTGCGTCCGATGGCAAAGTAGACCCACAACCCCACCGGGCCGAAGTAAAGAGCATTGATGGGCCAAACGACGTTCATAATCCACATCTTCTGCGGGTAACGCATCTCATCGGCTGCGATAATCAGGGCGCAGACGCCCGCGAGAACAAGCGAGGTGATGGCGAGAATGTGCAGCCAAGAGGGAACCATGATGATCCTTTTAAGTGCGTTTTTCCTTAGAAAGAGTGCTGGAAGCCAAAGGTCAGACGCAGTTTGGGCGAGTCTTCGCCGATACCCGCGCCGATGCCGACAGCATATAGGGTCTGCGGCGTCGTCTGGTGGCGCAGCCCAATCTC
>JAABUQ010009006.1_pt1 | contig 13709 bp, 15 predicted proteins | sample 5560001 | NCBI WGS metagenome assembly JAABUQ01 (sample SAMN10711888, study PRJNA513371) | rock metagenome | isolation source: Antarctica rocks | place: Antarctica: Victoria Land, Finger Mt nord | collected 2015-12-18
CAACGCGGGAGAAAAAAACTACACCAACCCCAAAAGAACCGCAAGGCCCCCAAGCGCCAGTAAACAAAACCTAAGAGGAGACAGGAGAAAGGTCAAGCGGGAAAAACAAAGATTACGCTTCCCTTACGGCCAACCTTGGCACCCGCCACACCGATCCGCCGCCAAATGCAACCGCCTGCCTCGCCGCGACGCTGTCGTCGGAACCAAGCAGGCCCCACCTAACCCCTTACAGCTCCTTCTCGTCCGTTTCCGGCTCAACCTCGATGTCGCCGCTGATGGCGTCAGCGTCGTCCTCAAGATCCGAAGCGTCTTCGAGCACATCCTCCTCGACCTCCTCCTCGGCCGTCTCAACCTCCGCGTCTGCGTCCTCAAGCCCAGGAATGGGGACCTTCTTGACCCGCTTCTCCTCAATGACGTTGCCTCCTGTGCGGCGCGGCCGTGGCTGCTCGATCGGCTGCTCGGTGCCGCATTTCGGGCAAACCGCGGGCGCCTTGGCCAGGTCGTAGAAGCGCGTGGAGCAGGCGACGCAGATGCGTTTGGTGCCGAGTTCAGGCTTCGCCATCAGGTCCCTCTAATTCCATCCGCCGAACATGCAGCGGCGAAGGGCGGGGGCCATGCCATCGCTTTGCCCTGCTGTCAAACCCCTTCGCGCCATGCTAACCGGCCCCGTCCCACCGGGAACAGCCCTGCATGAGCCATCCCTGCCCGCCTTTAACCTCCACACGGCCGGCGCAGCCGCTGGTTGGCCACCTCCGCGTGCCCGGCGATAAATCCGTCAGCCACCGCGCGCTGATACTCGCAAGCCTCACGGTGGGAGAGACCGCGATCACCGGGTTGCTGGAAAACGAGGACGTATTGCGCACGGCCGCCGCGATGGAGGCCCTGGGAGCCGAAATCGTGCAGGACGCGCCCGGCGTCTGGCGGATCGCGGGCCGGGGCATTGGCGGGCTGCGGGAACCCGCCGACGTGCTGGACATGGGCAACTCCGGCACGGCAGCACGCCTGCTATGCGGCATTCTGGCCAGCCACGACCTGTTCGCCGTCATGACCGGCGGCGCCAGCCTGCGCCGCCATTCAATGCGCTGCGTCACGGACCCGCTGCAGGCATGCGGGGCGCAGTTCCAAGGCCGCGGCGGCGGACGGCTGCCGCTGGCCATCCGTGGCGCACGGGACGCGCTGCCGGTCGAACACCGTGCGCCAGCCGCATCCGCGCAGGTGAAATCGGCCCTGCTGCTGGCCGGCCTGAACGCGCCGGGCTGGACCCGCATCGAGGAGCCGGCGCCGACGCACGACCACACCGAGCGGATGCTGCGCCACTTCGGCGCGGAGGTCCTGGTGGAGCACGCGGGCGCCGGCCGGGTTGCGAGCGTGATGGGCCAGCCGGAGCTGCGCGCCGCGGATGTGGCCGTGCCGGGCGACCCATCTTTGGCGGCGTTCCCGCTGATTGCTGCGCTGATCGTGCCGGGTTCGGTAGTGACTGTTCGGGGCGTCGGCCTCAATCCGCTGCGCACCAGGCTGTTCGCGACGCTGCGGGAAATGGGCGCGTGGCTTAAAATAACGAACGAACGGCTGGAGACCGGGGAACCGGTTGGCGACGTGACGGCGACCTATACCGGCCTGCATGGCGCAGACGTGCCGCCGGAGCGCATGCCGAGCATGGCTGATGAGAACCCAATCCTGGCCGTGGCCGCCGCCTGCGCCATGGGGGCGACCCGGATACGCGGCGCAGCGGGGTTGCGGACGAGGGAAGGCGGCCGTCTGGCGGCCACGGCGGCGATGCTGGCGGCCAACGGCGCAAAAATAGAGATCGAGGGTGATGACCTCATAGTTCATGGCGGCGCGGCGCTGCCAGGCGGTGGCCAAGTCGAGGCACACGGGGACCACCGGATTGCGATGAGCGCGCTGGTTCTGGGACTCGCAGCCGCGGCGCCGGTCGGCGTGGACGGCCCGGCGTCGATCAACTCCAGCTTCCCAGGTTTTGCGGCGTCGCTGTGCGGGCTGGGCGCGGCCATCGCATGACGCTCGTAGTCGCCATCGACGGCCCTGCCGCAGCCGGAAAAGGCACACTGGCGCGGCGTCTCGCGACGGAGCTTAGCCTGGCCCACCTCGACACCGGCTTGTTGTACCGAGCCGTCGGCCGCCGTGTGCTCGACGCCGGCCAAGCGCCGTCCAATCCCGCCGCAGCCGAGGCCGCAGCCCGTGCGCTCATCCCGGCCGACCTCGCGCGGACGGACCTGCGTGGGGCCGAGGCGGACCGGGCGTCAAGTCTGGTCGCCCAGATGCCAGGTGTCCGCGCCGCGCTGCTGGCGTTCCAGCGTGATTTCGCCAGCCAAGGCGCGGTGCTGGACGGGCGCGACATCGGCACGGTCGTAGTGCCCAGCGCACAGGTCAAGCTGTTCGTCACTGCCGCCCCAGCAGCGCGGGCACGCCGGCGCTGGCTCGAATTGCAGTCAAGGGGGGTCGCCACGCCGCTTGAGCAGGTCGAGGCCGAGCTGCGGGCCAGGGACGCGCAGGATGCGGCACGGCAGGCTGCGCCCCTTGTGGCCGCGAGCGACGCAACCATCCTAGACACGACATCGCTCGACGCCGATGCCGCGTTCGCGGCGGCCATGGAAATCGTGCGCAGCCGATCCGGTTTTGCTTGACTCCTGGCAGGCGTCTCGTATGTCTGCCCCGCCAGCATAAATATATGGACTGAGCCTCGCGGCTCCGTCCTATTTTCGTTCAACCCAGTCCGCTTTGCGGGCTAGACGTTCCCTGATCCCACTTGGTTCTTTCATTGGGACACGGCGCGCATTCGATGACCCCGGCTCTTGCCGGTCTCACGCACAGGAACATACCCCACACATGGCATCCTCCGCCACAGCACTCCTCGACCGCCCGTCCCACGGTGACATGGGCGAAGATTTCGCCTCCCTGCTCGATGAATCGATGGGCCGCGAGGCCGGGTTCGAAGGCTCGGTCGTCACGGGCCGCGTCGTCCGCCTCACCGACGAATACGCCATCGTCGACGTCGGCCTGAAGAGCGAAGGCCGCGTCGCGCTCAAGGAATTCGCCCTGCCGGGCCAAAAGCCCGAGGTGAAGCCCGGCGACAACATCGAGCTCTACGTCGAGCGCTACGAGGACCGGGACGGCGCGATCGTGCTGTCGCGCGAGAAAGCGCGGCGTGAAGAGGCTTGGACCAATCTGGAAAAGTCGTTCGAGGCGCAGGTGCGCGTGAACGGCACGATCTACGGCCGGGTCAAGGGCGGCTTCACCGTCGACCTTGGCGGCGCGGTGGCGTTCCTGCCCGGCAGCCAGGTGGACATCCGCCCGGTGCGCGACGTCGGCCCATTGATGGGCACCCCGCAGCCGTTCCAAATCCTGAAGATGGACCGCGCCCGCGGCAACATCGTCGTGAGCCGCCGGGCCGTGCTGGAAGAGACGCGCGCCGAGCAGCGCAGCGAGCTGATCCAGGGCCTGAAGGAGGGCATGATCCTCGACGGCGTGGTGAAGAACATCACCGACTACGGCGCGTTCGTCGACCTCGGCGGCGTCGATGGCCTGCTGCACGTGACCGACATCGCCTGGCGCCGCATCAACCATCCCAGCGAGGCATTGCAGATCGGCCAGCCCGTCCGCGTGCAGGTGATCCGCTTCAACAGCGAGACGCAGCGCATCAGCCTCGGCATGAAGCAGCTTGAGGCCGACCCGTGGGAAGGCGTGGCGGCGAAGTACCCGCCGGGCGCCAAGTTCTCCGGCCGCGTCACCAACATCACGGACTACGGCGCCTTCGTGGAGCTGGAGCCGGGCGTCGAGGGCCTGGTCCACGTGTCCGAGATGAGCTGGACCAAGAAGAACGTCCACCCCGGCAAGATCGTCGCGACCAGCCAAGAGGTCGACGTGATGGTGCTGGACGTGGACAGCAGCAAGCGGCGCATCAGCCTCGGCTTGAAGCAGGTGCAGCGCAACCCGTGGGAGCAGTTCCAGGACGAGCACCCCGTCGGCAGCACCGTCGAGGGCGAGGTGCGCAACATCACCGAGTTCGGCCTGTTCATCGGCATCAGCGCCGACATCGACGGCATGGTGCATATGTCCGACCTGTCGTGGGACGAGCCGGGCGAGCTGGCCATCACCAAGTTCGAGAAGGGCCAGATGGTCCAGGCCAAGGTGCTGGACATCGACGCCGAGAAGGAACGCATCAGCCTGGGCGTCAAGCAGTTGCACGAGGACCCGGCTGCCGACGTGCTGAGCCGTGTCCACAAGAACGACGTGGTGACGTGCATCGTGACCGCGGTGCAGGCGAACGGCATCGAGGTGAAGGTCGACGAGGTGCTGACCGGCTTCATTCGCCGGGCCGAGCTGGCGCGGGACAAGTCGGACCAGCGTCCGGACCGTTTCGCGGTTGGCGAGAAGGTGGATGCCAAGGTGACGGCGATCGACCGCGCCGCCCGCAAGCTGAGCCTGACCATCAAGGGCCGCGAGATGGAAGAGGACAAGCAGGCCATCCAGGACTTCGGCACGGCCGACTCCGGCGCGTCGCTGGGCGATATTCTGGGCGCCGCCATACGCCGGCGGAACCAGCAGAGCGACACCTAGCCTTTGTCGCTGGAAACGGACCTGATCCTGGACAGGCGGCGCATCGTGCGCCGCCTGAACTTTTGGCGGGTGCTGGCGGTCGGCGCCGGCATCATCGCCGTCGCGGCGGTTGTCTTGCCGAAAGTGGGCGGCGGAATTGGACGGCATGTGGCGCGGGTGAACGTCACCGGCGTCATCGGCGAGGACCGCAAGCTGATCGAAAGCGTCGAGGCGCTCGCGAAAGACCGCAGCGTGCCGGCCGTCATCGTCTCGATCGACAGCCCCGGCGGTTCCGTCGCCGGCGGCGAAAGCCTGCGCGGCGCGTTGTTGCGCGTGGCAGCGGCCAAGCCCGTGGTCGCGGTGATGCGCGGCACAGCGGCGTCGGCGGGCTACATGGTGGCGTTGCCGGCAGCGCGGATTTTCGCCCGCGACGCGACGCTCACCGGCTCCATCGGCGTCATCTTGCAGACTGGAGAGATTTCGGGCCTGCTCAGCCGGCTGGGCCTGAGCGCCGAGGCGATCACGTCCGGCCCGCTCAAGGACCAGCCGAGCTTCACCCGCGAGCTGACGCCGCAGGGGCGCGACTACTTGCATGGGCTGGTGGGCGACATGTTCGACCAGTTCGTCGGCATGGTCGCCGAGGCCCGGCACATGGACAAGGAGCAGGTGCGCGGCCTTGCCGACGGCCGCGCCTACACCGGGCGGCAGGCGCAAAAGCTTGGCCTGGTCGACGAGATCGGCGGCGAGACCGAGGCGCGGGAGTGGCTGGCGCGGGAGCGCGGCGTGCCCGTTTCGGTGCCGGCTGCGGATTTGAAGCCCGGCGGGTTGTATGACCGCACCGTGGGCGCCACGCTCTCGGGCCTGTTCCGGTCGGCGCTGTCGGGCATCGCGGCGCCCACGGGGGTTTGGGCGATTTGGCAGGGCGGCTCGGCGGAATAGCGTTTGCTTTCCCAGTCTGTTGACGTGTGTCGGTTGACGCGCGGCGCAGGCTCCGGCATCGTACGGCAAATCAGCTCCGAATGGGGCCAAGTCACGGCAACGCACTACGGCGATTGAGAAAAATGACCAAATCCGAGTTGATCGCGGAGCTAGCTGCCGCGAACCCGCACTTGATGAGCCGGGATGTGGAGCTGATCGTGTCCACCATCTTCGATGAGATCACCGGCGCCCTGGCCCGCGGCACCCGCGTCGAGCTGCGTGGTTTCGGCGCGTTCACGGTGAAGCGGCGCGACGCCCGCACGGGGCGCAACCCCCGCACCGGAGAGGCCGTGCCGGTGAACGAAAAGGCGGTGCCGTTCTTCAAGGCCGGCAAGGAGTTGCGCGAGCGGGTGGACCGCGGCGTCAAGCCGGTTCGCGCGCCTGCCCGCGCCGAACGTGTGTTGGCCTAGGCTATGCGCGTTCTGCTCGCGGCGCCCGTGCTGATCATATTGGTGGTGTTCGCGCTGTCGAACCAGCAAGTGGTGCAGCTCGGGCTTTGGCCAACGGACATCGTGGTCGACCTGCCGCTGTCGATCATTGTCCTGATCGCGGCTGGGCTGTTCTTCATCGGCGGCGCGCTGATGACTTGGGGCGCCAGCATCGCGATGCGTGGCCGCGCACGCCGGGCCGAACGCACGGTCCAGCAGCTTGAGGCCGAGGTGCGCGCCCTGAAGTCACGGCCGAGCATTGGCGGCTCCACCATGGCATTGCCGCCGCCCGGAGCGTAATGGCCGGGCTCATCGTCGCATTGGACACCGCAGACGTTGACCAAGCACGGGCATGGGCCGGGGTTTTGGCTCCGTATTGTGGGATGCTGAAGTTTGGATTGGAGTTCGTCTTGGCGCAGGGACCTGTAGGGGTGCGCGCCGTCACGGACCGTCCGGTGTTCCTGGACCTGAAGCTGCACGACATCCCGAACACGGTCGCTGGCGCCATACGCGCCGTGTTGCCTTTGCGTCCGCGGATGCTGACCATCCATGCCGGGGGCGGTTCCGCCATGGTCGAGGCCGCGCGCCAGGCGGTTGACGCCGCCGAGGACGCTCCTCTCCTGCTCGCCGTCACGGTGCTGACCAGCCTCGACAGTAGCGCCCTGCACGCGACCGGCGTCGCTGGCGGCCCGCGCCAGCAGGTGCTGCGGCTGGCCCGGCTGGCGCTGGATGCCGGGGCGGACGGGATCGTGTGCAGCGCCCACGAAGCATCCATGCTGCGGGACGCGCTGGGGGCCGGGCCTGTGTTGGTGGTGCCGGGCATCCGTCCGTTGGGTTCCGCGGCGGGCGACCAGGCGCGGACCATGGCCCCCCGCGAGGCCGTGGACGCCGGCGCCGACTGGATCGTGGTTGGCCGCCCCATCACCGGCAGCGCCGACCCGGCCGCCGCCGCAGCAGCCATCATGGCGGAGATCGCATGACCACGCGGGTAAAGATTTGCGGGATCAATTCTGCCGACGCGCTTGGTGCGGCCGTGGATGCGGGGGCCGACTATGTTGGTTTCGTGTTCTTCCCGCCCTCGCCGCGCGCCGTGACGCCGGCGCAGGCTGCCGCCCTGTCGGAGCGGCGTCCTGGCGGCCCGGCCCGTGTCGGGCTTTTCGTCGATCCGACCGAGGACGACATCGCAGCCGCCCTCGCGGCAATGAAGCTGGATGTGTTGCAGGTCTATGGCGCCCCAGGCCGTGCCGCCGCCTTTCGGACGCGGTTCGGCATCGCAACCTGGACAGCGGTCGGCATTGCCGGCGTGTCCGACCTTCCTTCGGCCGCGGCAGGCGTGGACGGCCTGTTGATCGAGGCCAAAGCGCCGCCCGACGCCGTGCTGCCCGGCGGCAACGCCCAGGTGTTCGACTGGTCCATCCTGCACGGCTGGACGGCCCCGGCGCCATGGATGCTGGCGGGTGGCCTCACCCCGGACAACGTTGCCGACGCCGTACGCATCTCGGGCGCCCCGGCGGTGGACGTGTCATCCGGCGTCGAGCGCAGCCGTGGGGTCAAGGACACGGCGCTGGTCCAGGCGTTCGTGAGGAATGCGCGGGCGCACTCTAAATCCATCCCCGCCGCTTGAACCAAAGCAGCGGCAGGACCGCGCTCAGCGCTATAACCGTCAGCCCGTAGGCATAGCCATGCTCCCATTGCAACTCCGGGATGTTCTTGAAATTCATGCCGTAGATGCTGGCGATCAGCGTCGGCGGCACACCGACAATCGAGACGACCGTCAAGATTTTGATGCCGTTGTTCTGCTCGATGTTGATGAAGCCCAGCGTCGCATCCAGCAGGAACTGCACCTTGTTGGTGAGCTGGATGTCGTAGTCGGAGAGCGAAGCGATGTCCCGGCCCAGCGTCTTGAACCGGGGCCGCAAGTCCTCGGGCACCCAGCCGCCCGCGACCTCGTTGGCGTACTGCGCGATCCGGTTCGCCCCAAGCAAGCTGTCTCGGATGTTGGACACGCGCTCCCCGGCGTTGCCTACGCCGCGTAGCGTGGCCCGCAACTGCAAATCCATCCGCGCGCCCTTCGGCGTCCCGCCATGCTCTGCCCGGAACACCCGGCGCGAGATGGCGTCGAGGTCGGCGCCGACAAGCTCCAGCACGTCGGCCAGCCGGTCGACCGTTGCCTCCAGCAGGCCCAGGAAGGCCGACACGCTGCAAGGCTCCCGCGTTTCGCCGACGAAATGCTCGGCGAACTGCTCGAACGCCGGCAGGACGGCGGAGCGGACCGTCATCAGGTGGTCCGGCGAGAGCACGAAACCGAGCGGCGCCGTCATCGGCAGGCCCTCCGCCGAGCGGTAGGCCATGGGCATGCTGAGATACAGTGCCCGGCCTTCGGTCGCCAGGCGGCTGCTGCTCTCGACCTCGGCCAGCTCCGCCTGCGCCGGCACGCGCAGGCCGGTCAGGCGCTCGGCGGCGGAGCGCTCCTCGTCGGTGGGGTTCAGCAGGTCGATCCAGATGGTGCCGGGACTTGGCGGTTCGGAGTGCGACTGCAGGGCGCGGCGAGGGGCACGGCCGGTATTGATGTAGAGCATGGCCGCAGCCTACCCCGGCCCGCTGCGTCGGCGCATCCTAAAGAACCAACTAAAGACATAGAGGGACGTGACCGACGCCGGGCCGTGCGGTATGACAAGCTCTTAGTGCAGGAGAGCACCTTGAACGAGATCACGCCTGCTGCCCGCCCCAACAGCCTGCGGCTGGGTCCGGATGCGCGGGGCCGGTTCGGCGAGTTCGGCGGCCGGTTCGTGGCCGAGACGCTGATGCCGCTGATCCTGCAGGTCGAGCAGGCGTATGAGGACGCCAAGCGCGACACCAGCTTCCAGGCCGAGCTTGACGCCTACCTCAAGGACTACGTCGGCCGGCCCAGCCCGCTGTGGCTCGCCGAGCGGCTGACCAAGCACTTGGGCGGCGCCCGCATCTACATGAAGCGCGACGAGCTGAACCACACCGGCAGCCACAAGATCAACAACTGCATGGGCCAAATTCTGCTGGCCCGGCGCATGGGCCGGACCCGCATCATCGCCGAGACCGGCGCCGGGCAGCACGGTGTCGCCACCGCCACCGTCTGCGCGCTGTTCGGCCTGCCCTGCACCGTCTACATGGGCGTCACCGACGTCGAGCGGCAGAAGCCGAACGTGTTCCGCATGAAGCTGCTCGGCGCCGAGGTCAATGCAGTAACCAGCGGCGCCGGCACGCTGAAGGACGCGATGAACGAGGCAATGCGCGATTGGGTCGCCAACGTGGACGACACCTACTACCTGATCGGCACCGTCGCCGGCCCGCACCCCTACCCCGCCATGGTCCGCGATTTCCAGAGCGTCATCGGCACCGAGGCGCGGGCGCAGATGCTGGAGGCCGAGGGCCGGCTGCCGGACGCGATCCTCGCGGCGATCGGCGGCGGCAGCAACGCCATGGGGCTGTTCCACCCGTTCCTCGACGACGACGTGCGGCTGATCGGGGTCGAGGCGGCCGGGCGCGGCCTCGACACGCTGGAGCACGCCGCCAGCCTGTCGCGCGGCCGGCCCGGCATCCTGCACGGCAACCGCACCTATCTGCTGCAAGACGAGGACGGCCAGATCCAGGAGGCGCATAGCATCAGCGCCGGGCTGGACTACCCCGGCATCGGGCCGGAGCACTCCTGGCTGCACGAGATCGGCCGGGTGGAGTATGTGGCCGCGACCGATGCCGAGGCGCTGGAGGCGTTCCAGCTCTGCTGCCGCACCGAGGGCATCATCCCTGCGCTGGAGCCGGCGCACGCCATCGCCCATGTCGCGAAGATCGCCCCGGCAATGGGTCCGGGCGCGGTCATATTGATGAATATGTGCGGCCGTGGCGACAAGGACATCTTCACCGTCGCCCAGCATCTGGGCGTGCAGCTTTGAGCCGGATCGCCGCCCGGTTCGCCGCCCTGAAGCGCGAGGGCCGGGGCGCGCTGATCCCGTTCCTTGAAGCCTATGACCCCGACGCCGCCACCAGCATGGCCATCCTGCGCGGCATGCCTGGCGCCGGCGCGGACCTGATCGAGATCGGCATGCCCTTCACCGACCCCATGGCGGACGGCCCGACCATCCAGCGGGCCGGGCTGCGCGGATTGAAGGCCGGCGCGACACTGGCCCGCACCCTGGCGATGGTGCAGGATTTCCGCCTCGACGACTCGGACACGCCGGTGATCCTCATGGGCTACCTGAACCCCCTCGCCTCCTACGGCCCGCAGCGCTTCTGCACGGACGCGGCGGCGGCCGGGGTGGACGGGCTGATCGTCGTGGACCTGCCGACCGAGGAGGCCGACCTGCTGGCCGGCCACGCCCGAATTCATGGCCTCGACATCATCCGCCTGGTCGCACCCACGACGGACGACGCGCGCCTGCCGCTGGTGCTGCGGGGCAGCTCGGGGTTTGTTTATTACGTCAGCATCACTGGCATCACCGGGACACGCAGCGCCTCGGCCGCAAGCTTGGCGGCGGCGGTCCCGCGCGTGCGGGCCGTGACCAACTTGCCAATCGCGATCGGCTTCGGCGTGCGCACGCCCGCCCAGGCGGCCGAGGCGGTGCGGGTGGCGGACGCGGCCGTGGTGGCGTCGGCGCTCATCAACACGCTCTCGGCCAGCCTGGACGTGGACGGCCACGCGACGCCCGACACAGCCCGGCGGGTGCTGGACCAGGTGCGTGCGCTCGCCGATGGCGTGCGATTTGCACGGGTGCCCGCATGATGCACGGGTGCCCGCATGATAAAGGTGCCGGCATGACGAGGGTTCCTGCATGAGCTGGCTCGCCGAGTACGTTCGCCCCAAAATCCGCACCTTGCTGGGCCGGCGGGAGGTGCCGGACAACCTTTGGGTGCAATGCCCCAACTGCCAGCAGATGCTGTTCACCCACGATCTCGAACGCAACTTGAAGGTCTGCATGGCGTGCAGCTTTCATATGCGCCCGACCGCGGCGGAACGGCTCGCCTACACCTTCGACGCCGATCCCGGCTTCACCCGCATCGAGCTGCCCCGCGTGCCAGCGGACCCGCTGCGCTTCCGCGACAGCAAGCGCTACGTCGACCGTTTGAAGGAGACACGGGAGGCCACCGGCCTCGACGACGCGATCCTGGTGGCGCACGGGACCATCGGCGGCCACCGCGCCGTCGTGGCAGTGCAAGCATTCGAGTTCATGGCCGGCAGCATGGGCGCGGCCGTCGGCGAGGCGGTTGTCGCCGCTGCGCGCCTGGCGGTGCTGCAACAGGCGCCGTTGATCATGTTCACCGCCAGCGGCGGCGCCCGTATGCAGGAGGGCGCCGTCAGCCTGATGCAGATGCCGCGCACCGTCATTGCGACCCGGATGGTGAAGGAGGCCGGGCTGCCGTTCATCACGGTGCTGACCGATCCGACAACCGGCGGCGTCACCGCGAGCTTCGCGATGCTCGGCGACCTGCAACTGGCCGAGCCCGGCGCGCTGATCGGCTTCGCCGGCGCCCGCGTCATCGAACAGACGGTGCGCGAGACGCTGCCGGACGGCTACCAGCGGGCCGAGTACCTGCTCGCGCACGGCATCCTCGACATGGTGGTGCCGCGCAACGAGATGCAGGGGACGCTGGCCCGGCTGATCGGCCTGCTGCGTGTGCCCGTCCAGTCGCAGGAGCAGGCGCCCGATACGCAGACTGCGGGGCAGCAACCGGAGCCGCCGCACGAGCAACCGCCGGAGCAGGCCGCCGCATGAGCCATATCCGTCCAGAGAGCCGTATCGAGCCAATTATCGATCGGCTGCATCGGCTGCACCCACGGCTGATCGACCTCAGCCTCGACCGGCTGCAGCGCCTATTGGCGCAGTTGGGCCATCCGGAGCGCCGCTTGCCGCCGGTGATCCATGTGGCGGGGACCAACGGCAAGGGCAGCACGTGCGCCTTCCTGCGCGCCATGGCGGAGGCGGCCGGGCTTCGCGTCCACGTCTACACCTCGCCGCACCTGGTCCGCTTCAACGAGCGGTTCCGGGTCGCTGGCAAGCTGGTGTCCGACGCCGCCCTGGCGGACGCCTTGGAGCAGGTCGAGCGGGTCAACGACGGCGCCGGGATCACGGTGTTCGAGGTCATCACCGCCGTCGCATTCCAACTGTTTGCGCAGACGCCGGCGGATTTGTGCGTGCTGGAGGTCGGGTTGGGCGGGCGCGGGGACGCGACCAACGTGGTCGAGGCGCCGGCAGCCTGCGCAGTTACCTCGATCTCGCTCGACCATCGCGAGCTGCTCGGCGACACGCTGGCGGCGGTCGCGGCGGAGAAGGCCGGCATCGCCAAGCGCGGTGTGCCGCTGGTGACGGGGGCGCAGCCGGACGAAGCGTTTTCGACATTGCTGGACGCAGCCGCTGCTGCCGGCGCGCCGCTGCTGGCGCGTGGGCGCGACTGGGAGATCGTCTCCTGCGACTGGGGGCTGCGGTATTCCGACCGGGCTGGGATGGTTGAGCTGCCGTCGCCGTCCCTGCCCGGCTCCCATCAGGTGGACAACGCCGGCATCGCTGTTGCGGCGCTGCGGGCGGCCAAGCTGGCACCGGACGCTGCCTGGGCCGGGTTGGCGCACGCGGAATGGCCGGCGCGGATGCAGCTCCTGCAGGGACCGCTGGCCCGGCTGGCGCCGGCGGGCTGGGAGGTGTGGCTGGACGGCGGACACAATCCCGGCGCCGGGGCGGCGCTGGCGCAGCACGCCGCGAAGTGGGCAGACCGTCCGCTGCACCTGATTGTCGGCATGAAGCAGTCGAAGGACGCGGCCGAGTTCCTGCGCCCGCTGCTACCGTATGCTGCCCAAATCTTGGCGGTGCAAGAGCCTGGGCAGCATCTCGCGCTTCCCATTGAGACGATCATCGCGGCCTCTGGCGGCGTGGCCAGGCCAGGCCCGACCGTTGCTGCCGCGCTGGCGAGTCTGCCGCCAGGACCGCCGGCGCGGGTGCTGATCTGCGGCAGCTTGTATCTGGCTGGGGAGGTTTTGAAGGCGGATGGAGAACAATAAGATGGCTTGGGGGGGCTTGGCGTCTGGTAGAACGTCCCAACTCTTGATCTTGAAGCGGCTTGACCGCACCTTCTGACAACTTGGAGCTGGGTATGGACGGTCCAGACGTGCCGGCACCGGCTGAATTACGTGTCACTACTGCGGATGCCCGGACCAAGCCCAACGACCCTGGCCGGGCAACTGCGCTGTTGCTGTCGCACGGCACAATGGAATTGCGTTGGTTCGCTCCAGAGAAACACGATCCGCAAACCCCTCATGATCGCGACGAACTATACATTGTTGCGTCGGGCACTGGCGTCTTCATGCGCGCGGTGGAGAGTTCGCCGTTCGATGACAAAGCTTTGTTGGTGCAGGGCGAGGAACGTGTGTCGTTTGGATCTGGCGACGCGCTCTTTGTTCCAGCCGGTACGGTCCACTGCTTTGAAGAATTCTCGACAGATTTTGCGACCTGGATCATATTCTATGGCCCAGAGGGTGGAGAGCTATAACCGTGGCAAAAGTTGGAGCGGTTGAAATAACCCGCTTCAATGCTGAAGACAGGTCGCGGTGGACCGAGCTTTGGAGTGCCTACCTGGCATTCTACAAAACGTCGTTGCCTGATGCGGTGTTCGAGCAGACTTGGACACGCCTCCTGCAAAACAACGACGTGCATGGGCTAGCCGCACGTGCTGACGGGCAGATTATTGGCCTGACGCACTTCCTGTTTCACAGCAGCGCCTGGACCA
>JAABUQ010009007.1_pt1 | contig 13708 bp, 10 predicted proteins | sample 5560001 | NCBI WGS metagenome assembly JAABUQ01 (sample SAMN10711888, study PRJNA513371) | rock metagenome | isolation source: Antarctica rocks | place: Antarctica: Victoria Land, Finger Mt nord | collected 2015-12-18
CGGATCGCTCGTCGCGCGCAAGTGCCGCAATTCGCTGCGGTCCCAAAGCGGAAAACCGATCGCGATCGCCGCGAGCAGTGCAAAGGCGAGTCCGTGCACGATGTTCAAGAACGGCGTCTCATTTTAGCCGGTATCCACCGGATGGGCCGAAAATTTCGGCGCCTCCGGGTCGCTTTCCCCGTCGTGGCGGCCGAGCCCGTGATCGCTCGTACCCGAAAGAAAGTGCTGAGGCGATAAGCCGGCAAATGCGGCGATCTCTTTTGCGCTCTTAAAGTCAAGCATGTTCGGGATTTCGGCGAGCAGCCGCGCCGCAGTGATCTCGCCGATGCCCGGGATCGACGTCAACAGATCCCGTTTTCTTCCGAAATCGGCGTGCTGCTTGAATAGGTCCCGGATCATCCGCTCGAGTTCTTTCGCTTGCCGCTCCAAATATTTCAAATGCGCGGAAATGCCTGATTTTACGGCCTTAGGGAGCCCAGGCACATGCGCTCGATTCCGCTCTTGCTGCCGCATGTCGACAACACTTGCATATCGGCGCACGAGCCCTTGCAACTCGCGCTCTTCGGGCGCTGGCGGCGTCCAGAGTTCCGGCTTTTGCGCTCGACAAAAGCGCGCGATCAGAGCGGCGTCGACGGCATCATTCTTGGTCCTCAGCATCTCGCTTTGACCGTAGGCTTTTGGACGGCTTGGGTTCACGACCGCGACTCGATGGCCGCGCTCGTGGAGGTGGTGAGCGAGAGCCTCCCAGTAAGCGTTCGTCGCTTCCATGCAGGCCCGCGCCGCGGTTATCTTTCGGCCTTGCAGCCACGCATCGAGCCGCGCGAACCCTTTGATCGTATTCGGAAAGCTTTTCGACAACGTCTTTTCGTCTTCGAGAAGCAGTGCAGCATGAAACGTGACCTTCGCGATGTCGATCCCGAGAATCGGTCCCAACGGTTGCTCCTTGTTCTGGATCACTCTCCTTCGATCGGCCTTGTCAATTCAAGCTCAGCCGGCAAGCGGCGGCTTCAGATACTGTTCGATCTCCAAAGAGCGTGGTTGAAAGAGCCGGTCACTCACCTTATAAACGGACTCGAGGGCCTGCCCGCGCTACAGCATCCCGGCTCCGCCCCCACCACGGGGATGAGGGTTTTAGGACGTCTTTCGCCGTCCACCCCTAAGATACAAGGCCCGCGCTCTCACCAATTGAGCTACGCCACCATGAGTGGCCGGGCGTAGCATATTCGAAATTTACGAGTCATCGTCGAATGGTTATGGTTCTGAGTCCGGTCCATCTTGCGCAAGCGTAACGCATACTCAGGATGCGGCTGGAGACCGGAACAAACCCGAAAACGGACCCTGATATGTTGTCTATCGGTACGCGTCGAAGACGCGCTCCAACGGGTCGGACACATCCAACTGACCCCTGAGCTTCGAGCTCGGCCAAAGATCGATGACCGACCCCGCTCCGCTATCCCAAGAGATCGGACCGTATCATAGGCGACCTTCACGGTGAAGCCTGCATCATCAGGGTGATCGCATCGGGGTAGCATGTCAGTGGAGAACTCGACGTGAACGTTCTTGGAATCGACGTAGGGAAAAGCGATCTTCACGCGGCGTTATTGCAAGGAGACCGGTCCGCTTCAAAGAGTGTCCCAAATTCCCAAGCAGGGATCGCGCAACTTCAAACGTGGTTGAAGAACCGTAAAGCTGAGCGCCTGCATGTGTGTCTGGAAGCTACCGGCGGCTGGAGCGAGCAGGTCGCGATCTCGCTAAGGAGGCTGGACACGTCGTCAGTATCGTTAATCCAGCGCGGATCAAGGCGTTCGCTCAGAGCGAAATGGTGCGAACGAAAACAGACCGCATTGACGCGGCACTCATCGTTCGCTTCTGCCGTCTTCATCAGCCAGAACCGTGGACGCCTCCTGTTCCGGAAGTCCGTATTCTTCAAGGCCTTGTGCGTCGCCAGCACAGCTTAATCGATATGCGAGTCGGGGAAGAAAACCGACGCGCGGCTCCAATGGTATCAGTTGCGGTAATGGCGTCGATCGAGGCCACAATCGAGCACCTCGCGCGCGAACTTGCACGCGTCGATCGTGAAATCGAGCAACTTTTCGATGACTACCCAACGCTGCGCCGGCAACGCGAGCTACTTATCTCGATTCCTGGCATTGGAGAGAGCACCGCGGCTCGCATCCTCGGCGAGATGCCCAACATTGCAGAATTCCGAGCTGTTAAAGCGGTTGCCGCGTATGCCGGATTATCGCCTCGTCATTACCAGTCCGGCACGATCGAACGCCGCAGTAGATTGGCAAAAACCGGAAACGCTCACTTGCGCCGTGCGCTCTACTTCCCCGCCATCTCAGCGATACGGTACAACCCACTAATGCGTGCGTTCGCGAAACGCTTAAGCGCTCGCGGAAAGAGCAAGATGACCATCGTTGCTGCCGCGATGCGCAAGCTCCTCACCCTTGCCTACGGCGTTCTCAAATCGGAACGCGCCTTTGATCCCCTCTACGGAAACGCTTGACAAGTAACACCGTATCTTTTCGGGACGAGCTCCGCGTCGACATGTCGCGTAAAGCCGGAAGAAGACCGGAAGAAGAAAGGAGCGGTCGATGAATGTCATGAGGTGGCTGCTGGATTCCGATCCGGCCATTCGGTGGCAGGCGATGCGCGATCTCACGGACGAGTCGGACGAAGGCGTTGCGGCCGAACGGTCACGCATCGCCTCGGAGGGGTGGGGCGCAGCGCTTCTCGCGTTTCAGGCACCTGACGGTCATTTTGTCGTTGGCGGAAAGCGAGGTTGGTCCACAGACTTACACGTCCTCGTACTGCTCAAAGACATGGGGCTCGACCCGGCCTCCGCGCAAGCGCGCAGTGCCGTCGAACGCGTGCGCGAGCATCTGATCTGGGACGTCTGCGACGATCATCCGTTTTTCGACGGCGAGACCGAGGCGTGCATCAATGGCGCCGTCGTCGCGCTCGGGGCATATTTCGGGGAAGTCCGCGCCGCGCTCGTTGATCGCCTCCTCGAAGAGCAGCTCGAAGACGGCGGTTGGAACTGCCACGCTCCACCGAGCACGCGATCCTCGTTCCACAGTACGATCCGCGTTCTTGAAGGGCTTTTGCAATACGAGAAGAGTTATGGTGCGACCGCGGCGATAACGGAAAGTAGGCTGCGGGGCCAGGCCTATCTCTTAGAACGTCGCATGCTGCGGTCGCTCCGTTCGGGCGACGTGATCGATCGCCGCTGGATGCGCTTCGCGTTTCCGCCTACGTGGCACTACGACGTTCTACGCGGCCTCGACTATCTGCGTAGCGCCGACGTCGAACCCGACGAGCGGATCGTCGAAGCCGTCGAAATCGTCGAGAAGCGCCGACACCAAAATGGGCTTTGGCCGCTCAACGTTCTGCACACTGAGATTGCGTTCGATATGGACGCCGGCGTCGGGAGGGCGAGCTATTGGAATACGCTGCGCGCCCGTCGCGTGCTCGATTGGGCACAGGGCCATGCGCGATCCCAGCGTCCGAGCGATTCTCCTAGCGCAAGAGTGCCGATCACTCCAATTTGGAATCCGAGTCCGCGGCTACCACCTACGATCACGACGGCTTTGCCGGCGAGAACGAGCCGCGAACGCCGCTTCTGCAACGCGGCGATGGTGGCCGCTCCGGCGGAAGCCGCCAGCGCGGCGAGTCTCGCCGATGCGATCAGTTTCGCTGCTCGTTCCATTACGTGGCGTTCGTACCCACAACGACGGTCCGGCGACTCGGGCGACCGGCTCTTTATGTACGCTTAATGTTACGGCGCTACACTCGTCGCCATGCGCGTCCCTCGAACGTTCGTGTTTTTCGCCGTGCTCGCGATCGCTTTACCCCTGGCGACGCGCGGCGACGCCGCAACGGCGGTGCTGCCGGATGGTCGAACGATTGCGCCGGCGGGTTTTACCGTGCCGGTCGAAGGCTTCGCCTCCAATACCGTGCTCTCGCCCGATGGCGCGTACCTCGCGGTCTTATCGGCGGACGGCGGCGCGGTCGACGTCATCGATACACGCGAATCGTTGCTGGCAGAGCGCCTCAGCGTTCCATCTGCAACGGATTTGACTTGGACGGCCGACGGTCTGTACGTCACGCGGGGTTATACGGGAAAAATCGCGCGCTTCACGTACGCGGCGGCCGCCTCCGAAGACGCCGGGCCCACGTTTACCAAACGTGATGAACTCGACGCCGGCGGCATCGGGCTGCTCAACGGCGTCGCGGAAGATCCGGCCAGCCATCGCATCGCGGTCGCCCGGACGGCCGATCGTACGGTGCTCGTACTCGATGACACGAGCGGTGCGACCCTCGCCACGCTGCATGCGACTGCGCAACCGTTCGATGTGGCCTTTGTCGGCAGCACGATCGTCGCCGCCGACTACGACAGCGACCATGTCGACATGTGGCCGAACGGCGCGGGCTCGGCCGTGTCGCTCGTCGCCGGCGCACATCCGACTCGTATGCTCGTCGACGGAACGCGCGTGTACGTTGCCGACGCGGATGCTTCCGACGTCGCGGTCCTGGACGTACCGACTCGCACGATCGTACGGCACTACGATCTTGCCGCCACGCCGCATCAGCCGCCCGGACAAACGCCGTCGGGAATGGCGCTCTCTGCCGACGACAAAAGGCTCTTCGTCTGCGAATCCGGCTTCAACGACGTTGCCGTCGTCGACCTGCGCAGTGGGCACGTTGAAGCGCGCATTCCAACCGCTTGGTACCCGATGGCCGTTGCGTACCTCAATCGCGCGACGGTCGGCAAGAAGGATCGGCGCAAGAAAGAGCAGTTGTGGATCGTAAGCGCGCGGGGACTGGGGCAGCAGCCGGATCCGGGAGGCGAATGGAACGGCCGCATGGCCGGTTTGGTGCAGCACCTCATCGTCGACCCGACGCAATTCGCGCGTTGGTCAAGCGAGGTTGCGCGCAACGACCATTTCGCTTTGCACGACGTTACGCGCGCGATGTTACCGCCCGTTCGCCATGTCGTCTTCATCGTCGTCGAGAACAAACAGTTCGACGAAGAGTTCGGCGACGAGCCGCGAGCCAATGCTGATCCGTCGCTGCTTGTCTACGGCCGCCGCTTCACGCCGAACCTGCATGCGCTCGCCGAACGCTACACGATGTTCGACGAATTCATGGGCAACGGCGACGCGAGCATCTATGGACACTCATGGACCGTCCAGGGCTTTGTCAACGACTATCAAGAGCGCAATGCGCGAGCACGCGACAATTCGTCGCCCACAATCGAGCACCGCGTACCGTACTCGATCTGGCCATATCCGGAGCGTGGTGAAGACAACGTGCCGATCGCATCGCTCGACGCCGACTGGTACCGCGATCTCGCCGACCTGCGCAACGGCCCGCGAACGAACTCAAGCGCCGTGTTTGGACCTCGCGGCGAACTGATTGACGAGCTAGCGCGTCGACATGTCCCGTTCCGCGTCTACGGGGAGCAGATGACGTTGACGCCTTCAGGGCGCATCGCGGCGCCGCTCGCGGCGCATGCGGCCACCGACTATCCCGGCGCGCACATCGATTTCGATATCCTCGATACGCACCGAGCGGAGCTGTTTATCGACGACCTGCGCATACATGGGCTTGCCGCGTACACCTACCTAACGTTGCCGACCGATCATACCGCCGGCTCGCGAGCAGGCTTCTACACGCCCGAATCGTACGTCGCGAACAACGATTTGGCACTTGGCCGGATCATCGCCGCCATCTCGCGGCGCCCCGAATGGAAATCGACCGTCGTCTTCGTTTCGCCCGATGATGCTCAGGGCACGGGCGATCACGTCGACTCCAAGCGGATGCCGGTCGTCGCGCTCGGTCCCTATGTACGTCGCGGCGCGGTCGATCACACGCTTTACAGCTTTCCCTCACTGTTACGCACCGTCGAAGTACTATTCGGCTTACGCCAGCTCAACATCGAGGATGCGGCAAGCGTACCGATGCTCGACACGTTCGTACAGCGTCCGGACTCGCTCACCTACGCACCGCTTCCCGAGACGATCGGTATGGCGAAGAATCCCGGCAAGGCGGCCTCGCGTCAATTTAGACTTGACGGTCCCGAATCGACGAAGATTCCCGACCAAGAGTGGGTCGCGGTGCACGGACCGCATTCGTTGCGCTCGCATCACGCGTATCTCGCGCGGCTGGGCACGGCGTCACGGGAATTCGCGGCAGGCGGCGGAACCGAGCGCTAAGGCGAGATTTTGAAGCCCTGAACGCAATCGCCATCGTGCTGTGCCCACACGGTCCATACCGTCTTCGTCGTGGGGTCGATCGCAAGCGTGTGCGCTTCCGCCGCGATCGGCATCTGTGCGACGAGCGAGGGCGCTGCGTGTGGATTGTCGCGCAGGACGGTAATCATGCCGCTTCCGGCGCATGCGACGAGGTGTGCGCTGCGGTCGAGATTGCACTGATCGACGCGCGCTTGAATCGGCGTCTTACCGACTAAGGTTCCATCGGTGCGGTACGCGGCGAAGATGCCGTTCGCACCGCCGATGAGCACGTGACCCAGCGACGGATCATATTGCAACGGATGGTTGTTCTTGATGTCGGGCGTCGCGACGGTTTTCGTGACCTTGAGCGTCGTCGGGTCCACGACGACGAATTCGCTGAGATTGGCGACATTTTGATAGACTTGATGCGTTGCCGGATCGATCGAGAGATACTCCGGTTTATGACCCGGCAAGGCGACGGCGCCGATGCTCTTCATCGTCTTTGCATCGATCACGAAGATGCGCGTGCCGTCGTCCTCGGCGGCATAGATGTGGCCGTTGGTCGGATCGTACGCGATTGCGTCGACCGGTCCACCGAGGCCGTCGGCCGTGCGCAGCACTTTCATCGTTCGCGACTGCACGTCCGAAAGTCGCCGAGCGCAGCCGCCAAACGCTCGTGTTCCCAATCCCACCAGGATAGGCATAACAACGTTCGCAACTCTCGATCGGAAACCGGAAACGGATGGTCTTCGCGAAGACGCCGACCTCGATCGCGAACGGCGGCACGTCTTTCGACACAACGGCCCCAGCGCCGACAACGGCGCCCGTCCCCCACGACCGTCACGCCGGGAAGAACGTCCGAGAAAACTTCGAGTCGGCAAGCGTGGCCGGCTTACGACCTTACGTTTGCACGCAGGCTGCTTCTTGACGCGCACGCGTGGCCGTACAATAGCATAGGTTTTTTAGAGCCTTAATCGTCCGTTGATGTCGGCTTAATGCAGTCCTCCTATGGTGGGAGGGGGGTTGGAGTCGCGTTCTTCATTGATTGCGCGGAAGGTGTTGTACAAACATTGTTTGCTTCAACGGCCCTTTTTCCATCGCCCTAGCCCTCTCCTAAGGAACGACTGATGAGTTTGAATCACGCGCTAAGGTCAGCGAAGCGCCTTGCCGCCATTGCCATTATTTGTTTGGTTACGGTTGCGGGCCAAGCCGTCGCACAAACGCCTGGAACGACGATCAGCGGCACGGTGATCGACGTTTCTTCCGGCCTCGCGCTTCAAAATGCGAGTGTCAGGCTATACCGCGGAACGACGGAGGTCGCCAGAAGTGCGACCGATCGGAACGGTGCTTTTCACTTTTCGAATCAAACGCCGGGAATATATCGCGTTCAAGTCAGTTCGAACGGCTTTGGTTTATCCGTGTCCGACGACATTTCGATCCTACCGGGAACGGCTCAAACCTCCGTTACGTTCAGCTTGAACCGACAAAGCGGCTCGCGGCAGGAGTCGCTGCGAACGATCGGCAGCACGACGGCGTCGTCAACGCTCGGTGGGGGTCTGCAACGCACGTCGACAGTATCGCAGGATATCTCATCCGATCTTCTGCAGCGCTCGAACTATCCGAACATCGGCGAGGGAATTACGATACTTCCCGGCGTGAACAACGCCGGGCATAGTTCGACGGTCGGCGACGACACGTCCATCTCGTTACGCGGATTCGACCCCTCGGAATCTCAAACGCTCCTGGACGGTCATCCGATCGGACCGATCGGCGTCGGCGGCGGCGGCTACAATTTCCAAGTTTCGCCATTCTACGCGATTCGCAACACCCAGGTCACTTTTGGAGCGGGCGCACTCGGCCTTTACGGCACCGATGCTACCGGTGGGGCAATCGATCTCCAGACGCTGTCGCCGACGCGTTCGCCGGAGCTTTTGGTGGCCCAGGGCTTCGGTTCGCAAGGGAAGCTTTTCTCCGCGCTAAACGCAACTGGAACGGTCGGCAGATTGGGCTACGCGGTCGCGGCTGCAACGCAGGGTCTCTACGGCAATTTTGCCCCGCAGCAAATCGAGCAAACCGGTAACCTCGGCTTCAACATATCGCCGTCAAACACCGCCGCGAACACGCATCTCGTTTCGGGCAACTACTCACTGCGCGACAGTCTGCTCAAACTGGAGTATACGCTTGCGCCGGGAACGATCGCTACGCTCACCGGCTACACCGCACACTCTCGCGACGACAAGAGCGGCGTCGGCGATAACGATTTTCAACCCCTCTCGCTTGCAGTCGTAAATGCTCAACCCAATCTTGGTACGGGAGGATGTTCGCCGACCCTCGTCCCCGTCCAGATCACCGATGCCGGTGCCGTGCAGTGCGAAACGCCGGCGCAGGCCGGAAGAACGAGCTTCGGTCCATCAGGCGGCGGAGCCAATCCTTTTCAAGATATCGTCAACCAAGACTATCACGGGCGGTTCATCACGAACTACCTCGGCAACAATATCTCGATCGACGGCTACATCGACACGTTCAATCTCAACTATAACCGCAATCAGGCGTCGCAACTTGCGAACGGACGCTTCACCGGCGGTTTCTATCAAAACCTCTACAAAACGAACGGCTTTCTCATCTCGGACGATCTTCCGCGCGGGAACAACGATTTTGCGTTCGGTTACTTTACACAGCACCAGACGTTCGACAACAAGCAGTTCGATACCAGGGAGGCTCATCCTCGTACCAAGCCCACAAGCGTTCCTCGCGACGGATAACGTGTTCCTACGCGATACGTTCACGCCTAGGCCGGGGGTAACGCTCTATACGAACGTTTACTACAAACTGCTTTCGACAACCGGCGCGGATACGGTAGACCCACGCGCGACGCTACTCTTACGGCCGACAGCCAATGACGTGGTCCGGCTCGTGGCGGGCAAGACCGACGGCGAGCCGGCGGCCAGCCTCGCTCAGACGGTGCTCAACAATACGCCCTCGAATATCAATCCAAACAGTGCGTGCCAGAGTCTCGTTGGACTTAGCTCGAACAAGAATCCGACGCCCAACCAGGTCGGTGTCGGTACTCTCGCCGCATCGAGTCTTCAACAGGAAACGGCAAGCGACTTTGAAGCGACCTACGGTCACTCGTTCGCGAACGGCTCGCAGTTCCAGATCGGCGGATACGTGCAACGTGAATCCAACCTCATCCAGTCCCTCAACGTGCCGGTGCCGGTAGGCTTGATCCCGGCCGGTCTGTTGCAACAGATTTACGCGCGCATTCAGACGGCTTGCGGCTCTTCGTATGTCGGCACGCTGCAAGACCTGTCGTTGGGCCAGTCTTCGAATAGCACGCTCTCGGGTCTCTTCCGCGGCATCGAGTTCTCGGGCCGTGCGTACGCCACCCGTGACCTGTCGTTCGAATTCACGTACGATCTGCAGCACGCGCAGACGTTCGGATACTCGGACACCGCTCTCATGAACAATGCCACGGCGATCAATGGTGGTCAGTCCTCCGGCATTCCGCTCAATAAGGGCTCGCTCGGCGCGGAACTCGACAACCATCACGGTTTCGACGCGCGCATTGACGGCTATTACTTCGGAGTCAACAACGGCTACCATCGGCCAGGCTATGGTTTCGCGAACGCGTCCTTCGTGTACGAATATCCCCGCAGCGGCAGCGAAGTCGCACTAGGGATCAACAACCTCACGAACAGTGCCGTTCAACAGTACGGCTTCCTCAACGCAGGAGTACCGAACGCCGTCAACTCCTTCAACAATAGCACCGTGGCGCAAACGGAACTTTTCGGCCTTCCGGCTCGAACGTTCCAAGTTACGCTAACGCAACATATGCGTTAACGGCCGGTTCTAGAGAGGACAGCATCGTAAGACGCTTCCCGGTTCGCGGTTTAGACGAACCGGGGACACGCCACACGGGGTATGCATGAGAAACCGAGCCGGGTCTCCTGTCTCACCTTGCTCAGCTTCGTTCTCACGTCACTTGGCGCGGGTATCGCCCTAGCTCAGTCGTCGTATGATCCTCGAGACCCCAGCAACGTGCGAGTCGATTTTTTTCGATTCGTTCGTCTCGACTTCGCACAGCGCCGCGTGGTAGGAAGCGATCCGAACTCCGGGCGACTAGTCTACATCCCTCTTGCTTCCGACGCGAAGGTATTCGCCGTTTCGCCACACCTTGAATATCTCAAACCAAGGGATGAGGAGATGGTGCGCTCGACCGGTGGCGGCGCAGGCGTTGTCGTCGCATCGGAGGTCGATGTTAATGTGACCGCATTCGACGTTCCCGTCGTGAGCCTGAACCCGCGCGGCTTCGCGTTTAAGATGCTTGATTACCACACGGGTCTGCCGCTACGTGGCCGCACGTACACGGGAGGCCGCGCCATAGCAAATCTTGCAGTCATACTACCCAGGGCGGCCATCGACGAAGAGGTTCAGCTACGCAGTCTACCCGCGCACGTCCGTGATATTACCGTCGGGGACAAGGCGAAGCTGTACGGCTTACAACGCCCTGACTCAACATCATCAACGTCTTCCGTATTGAGGCCGAGGGCTCGAACTCCGCCAAGAAACGCTACGATGAGATTGCCCGTACGCCGTTGCTTTCTATGAGCCGGCATATGCCATTGGTTTAGGTTCGCGCCCGTGCCGTCCATCGCTCGGCCGCTAAGCAATTGAGCCGAGTTCGGATCATTGCCGAAACGACACGCAGCTTACTAAATTGCAAATGCGGGCGGACTATCAGGCGGCGATCGGTACTGGCTCGCCCGGTGCGATCGGTCATTCTTTCGAGACAAAGCCCATTCTGCCCATTCAAAACGTCGCCGCAATTGAAGAGATACAGGTTTTCAAGCATAAAGGAAAGTACCGATTAGGGGCCGGTCGACGTGGGGAGTTCGAACCGCGACGAACGGTAATTCTGCGAGAATCCGCCAGTAGAGTTGCCGCGAGATTGCCAAGCGCGGCAATATCGGTGATCGCCGCGAGACCAGCGCCGGAAACCGGTGTCAGAAATCCCGCGCCGCCACGGCGACCCGCAAGGGTCGCCGTGAAGCGTCGAGTTTAGGGTTAGGGTTCGGGAGAGACGTGACCACCGCAGTTCGCGTGTGGGCCGGTTCGGAGAGACTTAAGAGTCCTCGGCTTCTGAGCCCGGCGCCACGAAAATCAAACTCGTGGGATCAAGAATGCCGTCCCGGACGGTCAAAAGAGGCGTAAGAGTGCCTGTGTCCGTGTTGAGCGATCCGACGAAGCTCTGCACGGGCGCGCCGAGTCCGGCTTCCGCAAAGTTGGTGCCGCTCGCGAAGTTCGCTTTGATGGAATAGATCACATTAAGGGTTGAGTCTGCGACGAAGAGTGTTCCGTTCGTGCCCTTGGTCGCTGCCACATCATCGAGTTGCGTTCCCACAGGCAGCCGTAGACGCTTTGATTTCGTTCGCCGGGATTGCGGACGGCGATCAGTTGGGCGTCGCCTTGACTCATGATGACGAGGTCGTTTTGCGAGTCTACCGCCAGCGAATCCGGATCCCTGACGTTGAGTTGTTCCGTTTTGCCGGAGACGAGATTGAAGCCGTAGGCGTTTCCGTAGAGGATCGGGGTGATGTCGGCTTCGTTACCTTCCAGACGCACTTCGACGGCAATCGGCTTGTCGTTCACGCCCGTCGGCGTCAAAGTTGGGCTGGATGCGGAGAGAAAGGCGTGGCCGCCGATGAATGCAAGATCATCGTATCCGCCGCCATGCGGCTGCGTCTTGCCGAAGTGGTACAGCGTCGTGTGCAGCGTTTTCGGTTCGATGACGTAGAGCGCAGGCTGACGCGGCGGCGTGCCGTTGAGTCCGTCGTTGTTGACGAGCGCCCAAACCTTGTGCGTATACGGGTTCCATCGCATCCCGTCGCTACGTCCATTGAGGTTGACCGCGCCAAGGACTGTGCCGAAGCGATTGTATTTCACGATCGTGCTCGGAGCCGGCGTCGTATCGGACGCATTCTGATAGTCGATGAAAACGTAGTGCTTCGTGACGATGATCCCATCGGGATTAAAAAGTTTCGATGAACCCCGGACGAAGATACGGGTTTCGAAGCGCGGGTAGGCCGCCGTAGTAATCGCAGACGCGGCATGGTGAGTTCGTGCCGCCACCGCAGGAGTGCTCGCGGACACAGCAACAACTACACTCGCTGCTGCCGATGCAGCAGTTCGTAAGAGAGTCTTTCGCACAGTTGCTCCTTGAAGAAATGTGTTGGTCGGCTTTGTAGCCGCAATCAGTGTACGACCGACTCGATTAACTGGCGCTTAAAAAGTCCCGAAAAACTAGGCGTCTAGGACGTCGTCGCTACCTTACCTGCTCAGCGCGATGCTGCAGACGAGGTGGCGCCGCCCAATCGATACCGCGCCACCTTATCGCGATTGGGCTGCGCCCAAACCGTCCACAGGTCGCCCGTACGTTCGTCGACGCCGACGGTGTGCGCATCGGCATGCAAATTGAGGGTCGCCAGCAACGTCGGCGCGGCGTTTGCATGCAGCTGGATCACTGACAAAACGCCCTCACTCGCGCACGCAAGGACCGCGCTTTTTTGATCGAGACTGCACTGGTCGCCCCCCTTTGGAAAAGCTGTTTGCCCGAGGAAGCGACCCTGCGGCGTATAGACCGCGAGCACACCGTTCTTGCCGCCCACCGCGATCTCGCGCAAGGCCGCGTCGTACTGCAAGGGGTGATTCTTCGTGAGCATCGGCGTCTTCACGACTTTCGTGACGCGCAGCGTGTGAGGATCGATCTCGACGAATTCGGAGAGATCGGGAACGTTCTGATAGACGACGTGCGTGACCGGATCGACGGCGAGATACTCCTCATCGTGGCCCGGCAACGGTCCCCGAGTCTTCATCCGCGTAAATACGATGGAGCGCCGGATCGTACGCGATCGCGTCGACTGGTCCGGCGACGTCGGCTTCGGCAAGGACCTTCTTCGCGACCGGATCGACCTTCATGACGTTGTCGTCGGTGCCGTCTCCCGTGTACACGAGACCCGTCGCCTCATCCACCGCAACGCCGTGGACGGGGCCCACATCAACTTGCCCGAGCTCCTTGCCGCTGTCGGCGTCGACGATCAAGAGCCGATGGCTGCCGGTATGCGCGGCGTAGACGCGATGACGCCGCGCATCAACCGCGACGTAATCGAAACTGCCATAAGTATGCACTGAAACCGGCGGGGACAGCGGAACGATCGGCATTGAAGACTCCATGACGCGTAAAAGGGTGCGCCGAAGCGCGCCGGCACGATCCGAACAAAAGACGGTTGAAGAACCGTGAAGGTGCGCAGGAAACTTGGCGTTTAACGCTCGCTCGATCCGAACCCTGGAAACGCTACGTTAGAAATGACCCCGTAACGGGATTCTAGTTTTGACCCCCTATGGCGCAGGAGATTGGGCAGCGGTGGCGGCTTTTCCGCCCTTGCGTACACGCAGGCGGTGGCTTTCGCCAG
>JAABUQ010009009.1_pt1 | contig 13708 bp, 13 predicted proteins | sample 5560001 | NCBI WGS metagenome assembly JAABUQ01 (sample SAMN10711888, study PRJNA513371) | rock metagenome | isolation source: Antarctica rocks | place: Antarctica: Victoria Land, Finger Mt nord | collected 2015-12-18
GGGGACGGTATGATGATGAGAAGACAGGGAGTAGGGGGAGGGATGGTGGGCTTAGGCGGGCTAGCAGGCAGGGGGGTGAGGCGGGAGGGTATGAGTATAATAACCGGTATAGCAGGGCTAGTACTGTGCTTCCCGAGTATGATGCCGGGAGGTATGGGCAGGGGGGGTATGTTTATGATAATAGGGTGAGGGAGGGGTTAGTCATGGGGGACTTCTCGGATATGTAGATTAGATAATTTGGAGAGTATGACAGATTGCTTCTTCCAGACTGTGGCCTGACAATGGTTTTCAATGGACATGGGCTGATATGGAGTTTATCTTGATGATTACTGTGCTAGACCCCTGAAATATTCGTTGACACTCAGATTCTTCCTCCCAACATCAAGTCTGTCTAACATCGTTTGCTTTTGTACTAGTCACATACTTCTTCCTACCCTCTGAACACATATGTAGTACAATATCCAAAGAGAAATTTTCAAAAGATCGATCAATGGTCAGCTTCAAAACAGGATCCAACGTTAGAGCCTAGCCGCATTTCAGCAGCTCGGTTGGGTGCTTTGTCGTTCTTCGTCAAATCATCAGTGGTGTCAAGCAATAAAACCATTGGTCGAAAATCTGGAATCTGACCGTCCAATTGTGTGTAAATGGATGCCCCTCCAATTTGAAGCTGACACTCTTGTCAGGCACCATTCACAAACCTAAAAAGCCATCAGTATCGTCTCCGTTAAACGTTGACCAGTGCTTGAGATGGATGTGGATATTAGAAGGCATACACAAGCCCCGCATCAGTCTTACATATTTGTTTTACGAGGAATATTGCAGGGAACTTGCTCCGCGTTCGAAGAAGCGTCAGAGTAGAATTCCCAATCCTCATAAGGCTTGGTCACAACCCCGAATGCTATCTCTTCCATATGGCGGCCAACGTGTCGCCACTGCGAGTCGTACAACAAAGCTGACAGAGGTTCTCCGCAGAAAAGACAAGATATTGGGCACCCCATAAATCTATCGGAATCACCCTCCTGTATGTGATCTCTCTCATGACGCTCGTACGCCACTCGGGATTTATACATTCTCTCGGCTTCGGTGCACACCCGAAAGGTACACGAATAGGGCCAGAGATCCGAGAAAACATGTTGCCTCATCGCAACATTAGTACGTTTCATCATCTATCGGGAGGCTTCATTTACTGCCATTCATGTCGCGTTTTCACTTGGACTACTGATTCACACATGTCGCAAGTGAAGGTTAGCACTTTACCTAGCTCAACCGGAGGGGGGGGAAGACTTGGTTTAGTTGCAAAATCTCCAGACGAGGAAGCCCGAGGAACTGATGGAAATGTCGGATTTTGCTCTTGCGGGTCGTATTTGGGCTCTCCGTGAAGCGAGCTGTTCATACTCGAGGAACGAGAATGGACAGAAGCAGAATGGCGTCTTGAACTCCTACCAGTCCAGAAGTCTGAAGGCGAACAGGGGCGATTCATCGCAGATTCGACACAAGCGTGTGGCCGAATCACTTCGATCTTCGGCTTGTGGGATGGTTTATGGGCCAAGCTGAAGGCAGGTGGCCGTTTGTTGATGTGATCCTGCACATGACTGGCAGACTTGCGCATTGCATAATCTCGAGCCATTTCTCTTCCCTGGGACTTTTCATAGCGGAGTCTTTCAGCTCGGTCATGGTTAGCTTGAGCGAGACGACGAGCAAGATAAGCGGGCAGAAGAGGATATCGGTCCACGATATTACGATAGTAGATTTGAGCGCCCAGCTCCAGTTCCTCCATGTCGACCAGACCTTGCGATGACTTCATGGGAGTCTGCTCCTTTGTCATATGCACGTTGCGGAAGACTTTCATTTCCCCAATTTCCTGAGCAACCATGGCCTTCTCGGCATTGACGGGCGAGTATTGTGCGGCAACGGAGGTCGCCGCTGGAACGGCGCTTTGGTTAAGCCATGCCTCCAAGGGAGAAGAACCACTATTCCAGTCCATGGCAGTCACAGACTGGTAACTGAAGCCCTTGCTTTCCCCCTTCTTACGTACCTTTGCCGGATGATCAACTGCGGCCTCAAAGTCCGATAAAGTGCGCTTGGAAGGTAGATTGAAGTCGGCTAGTGTAGTGGTTTCGTCGACTTCATTGAAATCTGGCGGCTCCGGCCTGGTGCCGTACAGTCGCAGATCCTCGTCTGCTTGTTGGCGAGCAACATCCTCTTCCAAACCGAGAATGCGACCAAAGCTTTCAGCTAGATCATCAGACTTGGGGAAGAAGTTGAGATGGCATGTCCCACTATTGCAATTTAGATTAGTATACTCACAACGTTGTTTGCACGGAGGGTATACCAGGTCATTGCACCCGATTTAGTGCATTCTTCCATCCTAGCGCCGTCGCAGCCTGGCCGTGGACACGAGCCAGCCTTCCTCTGAAGATGAGACATAATCATGGACATAGCTAGTGTAGCTCCTGGGGAGATAGACCGAGTCCAATGTTCTTTGCTCACAATAGCTCTTTGATTCTGCGTATCGATGATGTGGAACCGGCCATCAAGAATCTTGGTCTCGCCAGGCTTGCCTTTGAATTGAGCGCGAAGAAATCCTTCGAACGGCTAACGGAGGCAATCAGAGATGGATGGTATAAGTAAGGCTACCGGCAAGGGTGTACATACTTCCCAGTGACAGAAATGCTCGTAGGGAAGCTCCCTATATTCTCCCAACGCGTTTACAAACCGAATATTGAAGTCATGCAGGGAGCTTGGTGCCCTCGCAAGACGGTCCTGGATTTGCAGAACAGCTTGATACGTCCGCCAATCCGATTGCACAATCGATTGCAGAAGATCTCGGATCTCCTGAGGGAAAGTCCTAATGAAAGACATAATCTGCTCTCCTAGATTCCGTAGGCTCGTTAATGAAGATTGAGTCTCTTCGGCTTTGGAGGATACGGCCTTGAACTCGTCATGTCTTGCTGTCTCTATGCCTTCCATTCTGCCCTCGATGTTATCGACCGTCTTCTGCACTTGGTGCAGTCCAGCTCGATGCTCAGCAACCTTTGTCATCAAGTCGCTGTGTTCCCGTTTTATTTGCGTATTCATTGATGACAGGGTCTGTCTATGAGCATGCATAAGCTCTCAAGAAGGAGCAGATACTGAACATGTGTGGTCCTTACGATGTATGTGTGGCAAGCAGCATGTTGATACTGATTTGCTTCGCTGCCACCACAGCCCTGAGCTTCTCAACCTCCTCACCAAACGAGATCACCCATTTTGCCTTGCGGCCGGCACCACGAAGAAGTGTGCGGTCTGCCCAGGGTCCCAGCGATGATTCGTATGTCTCCAGCTTCGCTACAAATTCTTGTAAAGGTATGTGGCAGGCGAGTGCCATACCACGAATGGCGTTCACTTGGTTGAGGTTGTCATCCGTGGGTTTGAAGGCCTCAAGCTGCTGAAGGGCATGCTCAAGGCCAGTGAGCTCGATGATCGCATGTTGGTATTCTGATGATGCTCCGCCAGTATCCTTGAGTGCCTTGCAAATTCTTCTAATGAGGTCTGGGGAAAGACATGTCAGCTAAGCTGTATTGCGAGGGTAGGTGCTACTCACTGATGGCACCGATGAAGTCTCCAACAGAGAACCCAAAGGGGGGCAACATCTTCTAAAGTAAGTCCCAGTAGCATCATCGAAAGCTACAGGCCATCATACAATGCTGAATGTAAGCAGCAAGTACAAGTGTGTTTGTTGAAATCTGGAGCGTAAGGCTGCATTGTGCATTAGTGCGATGCTTTGTACAGCGGGACCATTACAAAAGGAAAGAGCGGTCGAAGTGGAGTTCGACCCGAGGACTGAACTGTGACCCATCGAGCAGACAGATTTCCTCTGCGCAGAATCATCTTTCAATATGAATCAGAATGTAATTGAAACGCGTCTGTCTCTCAAAGCTCTGTATTCTTGCTAATAACAATAGGTACATACGCTCTGCATCCCCATCCCCACGTACCTCACTCGTTGCACCACTACTTCTCTCCATAGTGTGGCAGCGGCGTACCCCAATACTCAGGCCTCACGTAATCAGACATTGTCTTTGGCGGCTCCAGCCCATATTTGTACATAGGGGCGGAGTGATCATCATGGTGTGCGTGGGGATCATCGGGCGGGCCAATGTATTCCATTCTGTATACGCTACCGCATTCTGAGCATCGTTCGACTGGGCGCTCTCGGGACATCTGGAAGTGTTGTTAGAGAGAATGTGGGACGTGATAATTGGTAAGGGAGAGTCAGAAGGCTAGAGGAAGACGTACGCCTAGCCAGCAGAGATGGTGGCTATCTGCTGGGCACCCCGTGCAACCAGCGAATTGCTCGTCACCCGCTGAGTTCACCACGATGGGATCTTTGAGGGTTCCTAGTGGGTTGTGTCAGCGAAATACCAAGAGAATGTCGAAGCCTGTTCTTTTGAAGTGGCAGGCAACGCGCCCACTGCCTCCGTCACTCAATCGTACTTCCATCGTCCTCTCACTATCGGAACTTATCAATTCCACCGACAGGGCCCAGCATACTGGCTCTAGGGTCTTCCCACTCCATGTCTGCGACTCCCCATCAGGACTGCCAATGAAAAGGTATAACCCACCGACTCGACTAGAATCAAGCGGCCTCATATCGAAGACATTAATTCCTTGCATCTTCCCCAGTATCTCAAATCGCTCCAATCCAGTAGACTGATTGGCGTCTGTAGGCATCGTGCCAGGTTCCGCGCCGGGGGGAAAGAGATCCTGTTTCGTTTTGATATCTACAACAACCCACGTAAGCTGTTAGCAGAGCCTCCAAAGGAATCGACAAGGTGATGGTTGCTACGAGCACTATGCGAGTTGTGCAATCTTGGAGATGCCGTAGACATGGGCAAGCCGTAACATTCTGGTTATAAGCTCCTCGTGGGCCGGGAAGGGGTAGGACGTACCTTCGAAGGGCATCACCTTGTCATGTGGAGGTGCAGGATCAGTTACACCATCCGAAGGGTCTTTTGTCGCCTCACCTATCGTGACTGTCAATATCTCCAACCAAGGACTTCGACGGTGGGGCGGATGGGACTCTTCTAAGAGTAGGACTTACGTCGAGCAATTGACGTGGCGAATGTACGAGATGCCAAGGGTTTGGCAGAGCTTGCAGTTGTACGCCGCGAAAGCACGAAGGCTGAGCGGCGAAGCATCATTGTGTCTGTAGTTTGCGATGAGATGTAGGTAGTGATGTCGGTGTAAAGTCGAAGCATGTGGACCATCTCGCGCTTAACCTTCTCGGGTAGGCCATTTCTTATAGGACAAAGTCCTATCAGTAAGGTCTCTTCTATCAACAAGGTCTCTTCCACCCTCACGGCTGCCAAGTCAGGTATCTTCTACTAGTATCTTAAATCTGGGCGACGAAAGAGATATTTTGATATTAATGCAGTTTTGGTGAAACTTGCTTGTGAACAGATAGTCATTTGGTGCTATGACAGGTAGCTATCTAGATCACACTGTGCTCTCATCATCTTTCCCTCCCCCGCCTCTCCTCCCGCTTTCAATCTGTCTTCTTCCGCCGGTAATGCAAATGGACTTGCTGGGTGTAGTAGTACCACCCGTATCCAATGTTGTCGTAGAGAACGGCCGAGCAAGTATTGCCCGTATCTCTTTTTGTCATCCACCTCGGCTCCGCCAACAAGCGTCATGCCTCCGCGGTATAGCGGGATTTAATGACTGGCATCTGTGTACGCTGCCGGCTCGGCCGAGATGGTCATCCAAGACCAGCCCAGATGAAGGAAATATTAGGAATAATGAACGTGCGATAACACTTCACTCTTCAAAACGAAAACTCCTTCCATCACTGTCGACTATCTTCTCCTGCTAGAGGCGACGTTGCCCCTGGGACGGATCTCCTGGTACCTGGGCTTCACGGCGGCCCTGCGGCGCTGTGGGCGCTCATCCTCGCTGCTTTCTTCCTCACTCTCGCTACTGCAGGCCGAGGAGCTCTCGTCGCTGGAGCCGCATCGGGAGCCACCACAGTTGAGTTTGACTCTCTCGCCGCTGCGCTTGACGCCCCAGCATGTGCATCGTGAGCCACCTGAGCTGGAGGGGTCGCTGAGAGATGAAAGTGATGACGGGGAGCTACGGTCTGAGCTGCGACTTGACAAGCTCGAACCGACCGACGAAGCTGGGCTGATGTTGCGGGTGCTGTAGAGGGATGCTTTCTCGAGCTTGTCGGCAAGATCTTCGACAGGTGCAATGCTATAGTCTGCTTCGCGAACGCGGCGGGATTCGTATGGCTTGGATGGCTTGGGGTGGACGATCTTGCTGGGAGACAGCGAGCGGCCTGTGTAACCCTCCTTGGTAGCAGGGTGGACGGAGCCTCGTTTGCCGGACGAAGAGGCTGGAACATTGAGGATGTTGAGAGCGCGCTTCGTGGTGGGTTCGATGGTTGAAGGTACAGACGGGTCGTGCGAGACATGGTAGTTGTCAATCATGTACTGTCAAGACAATTAGTCTGAGGTGCGTTGTGAGCCAATCTAAGTTATAACTTACGTAGTACCAGTAGCGAGAACCAGGCTTAAGTCCGCTGAATTTGGGGGTGGCCCTCCATTTCCCGGGCTTGGAGTCGGGCTTCAGTGCAGTTTGGCCTTGGTAGCCATCCCAGGATCCGAGAAGGTGGACTGATTTGACTTTGCTGCTCGTGGTGAGAGTGAAAGATAGTGCTGTTGCCGACATTATTGCTGAATTACTGTGAGGATAGAATTATTTAGATAAAGTCTCGCCGATGAGGTTGGTTGGGATCGCGAGGAGGCTGAATAGAATGAAGTCGTCGAGTAGAGTGAGTCCTCGTGAATCGATTGGGCGGATCGTCGGATTGTATAGGCGAGGATGCTGCTATAAACGGAAGGCTACCGGAGCACTTCTGTTGTGGAGAGACGGCAGAGAGGACTCAACGACGTGAGTGAAAATAGAAAGAATTAGAGCAAGTGCTATGAATGCCTCTGAAAAGAAGAGGGACAATTCGTAAGCGCGAGCGAGCAAGTATGAGCTATGCAAAGAACTGTCGACCGGCGACAAGACTTGATGTTGGTAGTAATTAGGTTGAAGGTATGTGCAACGTTCTATGAAAAGAATTTGACAAGAGCACAGCTCTTTTTTTTTGCAACGAAATAGACCGAAAGCACGAATTACTAAGGATAGCTCAAGGAGATTGAAGGCTTGCTGAGGAGAGAAGAAGGGAGGGAGAGAGGGCGCTTCTATATGTTGAGGCCTGGAGGCCTCTGAGCAGTTGCACGAGAGGGAAGAATTCCCATTGGTGTGGCCCCGCTCTGGAAAAGCATGATGACATGCATGGGTTTAGTGTGCAAGCTGAGGAGCCGGTGAAGGATCGATTGAGTAAATATCTGTATGGGCGCTTAGAGCACAGGAACTGGGAGGATTTGGTGGTGGTGAACGGGGGAGGGGGTCCGAGAGAACGACGATCCTGGTTTGGCTTGGTCTAGCTGGGGGGGGAAGAAGGGTGGGAAAATAGAAACAATTCTAGGCTACTGCTCTAGGGGGCTTAGGGGCAATAGGGTGCCCTAGCTGCATGGATAGCGTTCCAAGGGGGCAAGCCTATCACAGTGCATGGAAGCAAACACACACCCAATGAAATCGTCTCCAAGCCGGAACATCACCAATACCTCGGCGGCTATCAGTGCAGTCACCACCATCACCCCACCACCATCACCAGCTCCTTGACGATGATCATCAGAAGAATTTCTTACTCTTCGCCTCTTCGCCCGTAAGCTTGCAACTTCAGCCTGTGTTCATTTAATGATCCTACTTCTTTTGGTCTAGTCTACACGATTCAATGGCGAGCTTGCTTCCTTCTTCCTCATCAAGAATGTCCGACCGGACCCATGCACCATTGCGCCCATGGATTGTGCTGCATGCAGTCACCCGACCACCCAGCGCCTTCGCAATGCTGAAGAAAGATCCCAAGGGGGCAGAGATAGAAGTAGAAAAAGGTAAAGCTGTATGATTAAGGCGATCCACGTAGTTGATAGGCTGCTCTTTGATGGTCTTTTGACCAACGTCGTCCCACGGCCGTAGCTCCGACGTGGGGTACAAGTACTAGAGGGAGGACACTGGATTCGGTACGGAGTCTACCGGACCGACACTCCAGAGCGCTTCGTATAAAGTCTAGTGGCAATGTTCATCGACGCGAGTTCTTGGAAGAGAAGCTTGGCAGCGTACGGGATGTGGATTTGCGAAATCTTGGTCTTGTTCTTGCAAGGCCGGCATTCGAAAGAATTTTTCTTGAGGTTGCTAGATGGTCACGAGTCAGTCTGTTGGGTTTCAATTTAGTCCGAATGGAGATCGACTTACGCCACGGGTGTCATCAGCCCACAGATATCGCAGATATGGACTCGGAATGCGTCCGACACTTCGAATAGCCGCTCTTTCAAGAACGCACTGGCACCATGGGAAATCATGCAGTCGCGTTCCATCTCCCCGAACCGAAGACCACCATCCCGTGCTCGACCTTCCACAGGCTGCCTAGTCAGAATTTGGACCGGCCCTCTAGCTCGTGCGTGGATCTTGTCATCCACCATGTGCCGTAAGCGCTGGTAATATGTTGGTCCCAGGAAGACTTGAGCCCTTAGCTTTCGCCCGGTGTGGCCATTGTACATGATCTCAAAGCCTCGAGATTGATAGCCATGTTCCCGCAGCAGCCGGGAGATGGAATCCACAGTCACTTCGGTGAACGGTGTAGCATCACCCTCAAAACCACGGAGGGAGGAAACCTTACTCAGTTGACATTCGATCAAATGAGCGATTGTCATTCGAGACGGAATGGCGTGAGGGTTGATGATCAGATCAGGCACTACACCCTCGCTAGTGAATGGCATGTCTTCCTGGCGGTAAGTGATGCCGATGGTTCCTTTCTGACCGTGCCGCGAAGCAAACTTGTCGCCGACCTGGGGAACCTTGGTCGTTCTCATGCGAACTTTGACAAAGCGCAATCCGTCAGAATTGGTGGATAACAAGACCTGATCGACGATTCCATTTTCTGTACTTCGAAGAGGTGTGGAGGTATCCCGCTTGACATGCAGCTTGGTCCGCTGGCCAAGTTCTTCGGCGTCTGGAGCGATAGGAGCAGTCTTGCCAATGATGATGTCCTCACCGGATACTCGAGTACCGGGCGCAACGATACCATCATCATCGAGCTTATCGTAGGTCCCGTGCTTTAGCTTCAGTGTGTCGCTTCGCATGGGCTTCTCAAATTGCTCTACAACAGACATACCCACTCGCTTCTCTTGGTCGGTGTATGCCCGATAGAAGAGACTCCGGAAAAGTCCTCGGTCGATGCTGCTCTGATTCATGATGACGGAATCTTCTTGATTGTAGCCCGAGTAACAAGCAATGCCCACTATGGCGTTCTGTCCAGCAGGGAGCTCTCGGAACTTGAGAAATTCCATAGACCTTGTAGTCGCCAGAGGTTTTTGTGGATAGTAGAGGATGTTGGCCATGGTGTCCATGCGTTGGTCGTAGTTAGTCAGGAATACTCCCATGGCCTGTTTGCCCATAGCAGACTGGTACGTGTTTCTGGGAGACTGTGGAGATATTAGCAAGGGTAGCGAGTCGTTATGAGATGATGCATACCTGGTTGTGATCTGGGAAGGGGATGATGCTTGCACAAATCCCCAATATCATGCTTGGATGAATCTCGCAGTGTGTCCACGTGTGCGCTGTCGGATTCAAAGGGGCTTTAACACGCTTGTTGAGTTCGTCTGGGTTCGCTTCGGGCATTGTGTATCCAGCCTGAATCTGCTTCGAAATTTCTAGATCTTCCGGTGTCATGACAATCATAATGGTCTCCTCTTCTTCAGCGTCCACGTATTCCACCACACCGCCCTTAACCAAGCCTGTCCAACCCATCAGCTTGTCTTCTCTCTCCTGCGTGTCCATGGTCATTCCAAGCTCTTTGTCTTCTTCCAGCTTCGCTATGTGGTCTTTTGTGAGCACGAGACTCCCACAATTGCTGCTCTTAGGATCGTTGTCGATAACGAAAAGAGGTCGGCACACTCGCCCAGCATCCGTGAAGATCTTGAATTCTCGGTCTCGAATGTCCCGCACCAAGCTAACCTCGTGAGAGAGATGGCCTTTCCTCCGCAAAGTCTGCACGGTGCTGACAAGATGAGCCGGGTCTCGATGTACCCCTACCCATATACCATTGACGAAGATCTTGGTAGCGTTTGGCGAGTTGAGAGATTCATATTCCTCCAACACGTCCATACCCCTCTGTATCATGAAGTCGATGATAGGCTCGCTGGGGGTACCAACTGTGATGTAGCACATGAGGGCGAGGTTTTTCACCAGTCCACAAGCCTGACCCTCAGGCGTTTCTGCTGGACAGACCAAACCCCAATGTGTGTTGTGGAGCTGCCGCGGTTTTGCAATTTTGCCATCACGACCTATAGGTGTATTCGTACGGCGGAGATGGGAGAGGGTCGACGCGAAGGTGTAGCGGTTCAGCACTTGAGACACTCCAGCCTTCGAAGATGCAGCCTTCTTCTGGTCTCCCCAATTGCCAGTCGCCAAAGAGTACTTCAGGCCATTCGTCAGGGTTGTTGATTTGACGGCAAGCGTTAGATTAAACTCCTTGTTGTTCTCAACGCACCGTTGCAAGTACTTGTAGACGTCCTTCGTGAGCTTATTGAAGAGCATTCGGAAAAGACCAGCAAGCAAAGGACCGGCCAAATCAAGACGTTTCTTGCCGAAATGGTCTCGATCGTCGACCTCTCTTCGGCCAAGCGCGCATTGTAGCAGACGATGTACCATGTAGCCCAGGAAGAAAGCCTTTCGAGTTTCGCTCCCTTCGACCTGCGATATGTGGGGCAAAAGCTCCTTCTGCATGATGTCCCGAGCGTACTTGATACGCTTGTCCCGTGTGACACCCTGAGAATTGCCACGTTTGCCAATGAAGTCAAGAGCCACTTCTCGATCTTGGATCACAAATGCCTCCTCAATACACGGCTTCAGCATCTCCAACATCTGTGTATCTTTGCGATCATAGCATATGTGGTTTAGGATATCTTCGTCCGAGACTATGCCAAGCGCTCGGAAGACGATAGCAATTGGGATCTCGGTCTTAATGTACGGCAAAGTGCACTTGATGGTTTGGCCAAATCCCCCCTTCGAGCCTTCACCCTTTTCATATAACTTTATTTGCATGCCCGATATGAGCCTGGATCCTCTCTCGACCGCACTTCGAATCTCTGCAACGTATGGTGTATTGCTCTGGGATTTCTTGAAGACTTGCACAATGTTTGCCGCACTTCGTTCTTGCGCAATCAGGACCTTCTCGCTGCCGTTGATGATGAAATATCCTCCTTGATCGTAAGGGCACTCATTCCAGTTGTACAACTCGGTCTCTGTGAGATCCTTGAGGATGCAATACTTTGACTTTAGCATGATAGGAAGCTTGCCCACGAAGACCTTGGTCGGCTCCGGCTCCTTATCCCCTTCTTCATTCTCCCAGTGCAGATATGTGCCACCAGCCGGGTTTTGGCTGACGCCTTCCATTCCATCCTCTCCATTCTCAGCCTCGACCGGTCGCTCCCGCGCCAAAGATCTCTTTGTTGTCATTTCAAGGTACAGAGGGCTCGAGTAGGTGAGGTTCCGAAGACGCGCCTCTTGTGGCAACATAGCAGTGGTACTGCCATCGCTCTCTGTCATCGCAGGTCTCGAGAGTAAGACTGTGCCAAACTTGATTTCATAGCGTCTCAACACTGGGGCATCCGGATCATCTTCGGATTGAGGCAGATTTTGATCAAGGGTGAGGAGCGAATTCTCGGCCACGAGCTCCTGCATCGTTGTCGAAACAAACTCGTCGAAAGAGTCGAGTTGTTGTGACACCAAACCTTTAGTGTCAAAGAAGGATGAGACGACTGTCCAGCAATCCTCAGGGGTGATACCCTCCTCCTCTTCTTCAAGGTAGGCATCATCGTAGGGCTCATCATATTGTGACATCTTAGACGCTGTCAAGGCCTATCTGCCAACCCCTTACCAGCGACTCTTATGGTCTTGGTATCAGAAAACCTGCAGGGGGGCGCGCACTGGGGCCGAGTTGGCTCCTTTGAGTTGCGTGTGCACCGACCAACATGGAGTCCCAATCCTTGAGACTAATTTCGGTGTCCGACGATGAAGAAATTAAATCTCGTAATGTGGGACAGGTTGAGGTTGGTGACAAAGAATGAGATGTGAAGGAAGGTATATTACCTGAATGCCCAAAAAACAAATCGCTGTCGACTTTCGTACCACTAGGCAAGCACTAGTGCGGCTCTCTCCGCGCTCTCGGCAAACTTTCCTGATTCTTCCACGCATACCAGCCCTTCGAGCCCTCGAGCCCTCGGCCCTGTATGAACAAGGAGGGCATGCATGCGGGGGGACCATGCATTTTCCAGGATTACTCTACCGATCGACCTTGATGATACCGCCGCAATGTGGCTTTGAGGTATAGACATATATGCATCCACCGGAAAACGCGACGTGAATACCCATACCGCAGTCCCAATGGGCAGAGACCGAGCATCTCCTTCGGATGACTCAACCAGAGCAAATCACATCGATCACTCCCTATCAGCCTCGTCGCCATTTTCACCCTCGCACAACCCTATACGTTCTCGAAAAGATAGAGATCTCTCGCCAGGGCAAGCGCAAATGCCCTCCACCCTCTTCATATGGGCCGACAGTATTCTTGGTAAATCAGCGGTATGACAGCGTCCCACAGGCCTCCGAGGCTGCCAGTACAGCAATTGCTCATTCTCGCAATTTGCCGTTTTGCGGAGCCGATTGCCTTATCCTCCGTCTTCCCTTACCTCCCTGAAATGATCGAGAGCTTCGGTGTGCCTACCAATGAAGTATCAAAATGGGCCGGAATCACATCTGCTGTCTTCTCCCTCAGCCAGGCTGCCACAGGCGTCCTTTGGGGACGAGCAGCAGATGAGATTGGCAGAAAACCAGTCATACTGAGTGGAATGTTCTCTGTTATGGCCACCAGCATTCTCTATGGCTTCTCCAAGAATTTGGCTTGGGCCATCATCGCTAGGTCTTTGGCAGGTGCTAGCAATGGCAACGTGGGCATCTTGAGAACAACTGTTGCTGAAATGGTCCCTCAGAAGGAGCTGCAGCCCCGAGCATTCTCTATCATGCCACTGGTATGGACAGTAGGAGCCATATTTGGACCTGGATTTGGAGGGGCCCTAGCTAATCCTGCAGCCAAATATCCAGACGTCTTTGGCCAGAGTCGCTTTTGGAAGGAATTTCCCTTCGCTCTGCCAAACCTCGTCTCAAGCGCCGTCTTCCTCGTTGGCCTCTCTGTCGGCGCCCTCTTCCTCAAAGAAACCCTGGAATCGAAAAAGCACCAACGAGACTACGGACGAGCCTTAGGCCAGCTTCTCCTCCACCCCTTCAAACCGAAGTCAGACAAAAGACATCGACGCGAAGAGGAACCCCTACTGAAAGACTCGCGCCTCTCCTCTTCCTCCTCGACCAACACCACCACCCACCCCGCCCACACCGAGCCCCCTATCAAACCCCCAACCTACCGCGAAGTCTTCTCCCCCCAATCAAACATCAACCTCCTAACCTACACCCTTCTCGCCCTCCACTCCATAGCTTACGACCAACTCCTCCCAATATTCATGCACTACCCATCCCACCCCCGCCCCCACGGCCTCACCCTCTC
>JAABUQ010009010.1_pt1 | contig 13707 bp, 9 predicted proteins | sample 5560001 | NCBI WGS metagenome assembly JAABUQ01 (sample SAMN10711888, study PRJNA513371) | rock metagenome | isolation source: Antarctica rocks | place: Antarctica: Victoria Land, Finger Mt nord | collected 2015-12-18
CCCGTGGGGGCCGGGACGTCGCGGACGATGCGCTCCAGCAGCTCCGGCACCCCCTGCCCGGTCTTGGCGCTGATGCGCAGCACGTCACCCGGGTCGCAGCCGATGATCTTCGACAGCTCCTCGGCGTACCGCTCGGGCTGCGCGGCCGGCAGGTCGATCTTGTTGAGCACGGGGATGACGGTGAGGTCGCCCTCGATCGCGAGGTAGAGGTTGGCGAGCGTCTGGGCCTCGATGCCCTGAGCGGCGTCGACGAGCAGAACCGCCCCCTCGCACGCGGCCAGGCTGCGGCTGACCTCGTAGGAGAAGTCGACGTGGCCGGGGGTGTCGATCAGGTCGAGGGTGTAGCCCTGGCCGTCGGCCGCCTTCCACGGCAGCCGGACGGCCTGCGCCTTGATGGTGATGCCGCGCTCGCGCTCGATGTCCATCCGGTCGAGGTACTGGGCCCGCATGTTGCGCGCCTCGACGACGCCCGTGACGTCGAGCATCCGGTCGGCCAGCGTCGACTTGCCGTGGTCGATGTGCGCGATGATGCAGAAGTTGCGGATCGTCGCTGGGTCGGTGACCGGCACGCGCCTCGCTCGCCTCGTCGTGGAAGGTGGGACTCGTGGTCGTGAGACTCGCGCTGGTAGTGCTCGCAGTGGTGGGGCTCGCGGGCAGCCGCTCGCGGGCCGCCGCAGCATGCAGCCGCCAGGCATGACCCATGGTGTCACGGCCGCCGCGGAGTCGGTCGATCAAGGCGGCGCGTGCTAGGCTGGCGGATGCGCGCTTGACGTGCGCTGCCGTCTGCGCAGCGCCTTGAGCTCGCGTCCACGTTGCACCTTTACTGCCTCTGCCCGTTTCGCTCGTCCCCTCACCGACCGGAGTCCTCGCCGCGTGGCCAACATCAAGTCGCAGCTCAAGCGCATCAAGACCAACGAGAAGGCGCGCGTGCGCAACAAGTCGGTCAAGTCGTCGCTGAAGACCTCGGTCCGCCACTTCCGCGAGGCTGTCGAGGCAGGCGACCGCGACACCGTGCTGACCCGCCTGCACGACGCCTCGCGCGCGCTGGACAAGGCCGCGAGCAAGGGCGTCATCCACGCCAACCAGGCGGCCAACCGCAAGTCGGCGATGGCGAAGAAGGCCGCCAGCCTGTAGGTGTTCCGGTGTGTGCGCTGCTCGTCGCGAGCGGTCCTGCTGCCGTTTTCACGAACCCGGTGACAGTTCGTCGCACCCATGTGGTGGGGTGGGCGATGAGCAGTGCCTCACTGGCGAGGGACTGCCGTGTGGATGGCGTATGCCGGGGCGTGTCTAGCTGATTCGCCCGAGCCGTCGCCGTCCGGCCGGAAGGAAGTCATCGTGACCGGTTCGACGGTTCCGGGCACCAGCACGTCGACCACCGCTGGCTCGAGGGGCGCCCCCGCGCACACGGGAGCCTCGAAGCGACCGGCGGGTGCTTCAGGCGGTTCCAACGGCGGGGAAAAGGGTCGCGGTGCAGGGGCGGGCGGTACTGCCCATCGCGCCAGTGGCTCGGCGCTGGTCGTGGCAGCGCTCGGCATCGTGTTCGGCGACATCAGCACCAGCCCGCTGTACGCCCTGCAGACCGTCTTCTCCATCGACCAGGGAGCCGTCAGGCCCACGCAGGGCGATATCTACGGCGTCATCTCGCTGATCTTCTGGTCCCTCACACTCATCGTCTCGATCAAGTACGTCATGGTGATCATGCGGGCTGACAACGACGGGGAGGGCGGCGTGATGGCGCTCGCCGCGCTCGCCCGCCGGCTGTACTCGGGCCGCACGGAGCACACCGGCCTGCTGGTGATCCTCGGGATCGTCGGCGTATCGCTGTTCTACGGCGACTCGCTGATCACGCCGGCGATCAGCGTGCTGTCCGCGGTGGAGGGCCTGAAGGTCGCAGCGCCCAGCCTCGGGCAGTACGTCGTCCCTGCCGCAGCCGTGATCCTGACCTGTCTGTTCGCCGCGCAGCGCTTCGGTACGGGCAAGGTGGGCGCCCTGTTCGGGCCGATAACCGTGCTCTGGCTGGCCGCCCTGGCCGCTGCCGGGCTGCGGGAGGTGATCAGCCACCCGAGCGTGATCAAGGGGCTGTCACCGACCTACGGGGTGCTGTTCGTGACGGCTCACCCGCGCATCGCGTTCGTGGCGATGGGCGCCATCGTTCTGGTGATCACCGGGGCCGAGGCGCTCTACGCCGACATGGGCCACTTCGGGCGCCAGCCCATCCTGCGCGCGTGGTTCTTCGTCGTCTTCCCTGCCCTGGTCCTGAACTACCTGGGGCAGGCGTCGCTGATCCTGCGCAACCCGGGCGCGTCTGCCAGCCCGTTCTTCCTGCTCATGCCGAGCTGGGCGCGGTTGCCGATGGTGGTGCTGGCCACCGCCGCCACCGTGATCGCGAGCCAGGCCGTCATCTCGGGAGCGTTCTCGCTGTCGCGCCAGGGAATGCAGCTTGGACTGCTCCCGCCGCTGTCGGTGCGGCAGACCTCCGAGAGCGAAGGCGGCCAGATCTACCTGCCCGGGGTCAATGCCATCCTGTTCGTTGGCGTGCTGGTGGTCATGCTGGCGTTCCGCTCGTCCGAGCGCCTGGCAACCGCCTACGGGGTCTCGGTCACCGGCGCGCTGGTGGTCGACACGTTGCTGCTGCTGCTCGTTGCCCGCGTGCTGTGGCACTGGCGCCCGTGGCAGGTCGCGCTGGCCGCGGTGGCCTTCGGCGGCGTCGAGGTGACGTTCCTGTCCGCCAACCTGTCCAAGATCGCTCACGGCGGCTGGCTGCCGCTGCTGATCGCAGTGATCGTGTTCACAGTCATGACGACCTGGCAGCGAGGACGCCTGATCGTCACGAAGAACCGGACCGCCAAGGAGGGCTCGCTGCGCGAGTTCGTCGAGGACGCACGAGAGCGTGGCCTCGTCCGAGTGCCGGGGACCGCCGTGTTTCCCCACCCTGGGAAGGAGACGACCCCCCTCGCGCTGCGGGCGAACGTCGAGCACAACCGGGTGCTCCACCAGGGCGTGATCATCATGTCCGCGGCAGCTGAGAACCTGCCGCACATCCCGCCGGAGGAACGCGTCACCGCCGACGCGCTGGGCTACAACGACGACGGCATCCAGCACCTGTCGGTCCGGTTCGGGTTCTCCGACAAGCCCGACCTGCCCGGCGCGCTGCGCCAGGCGTGCGCCGACGGGCTGCTCGAGCCGGCCGTGGTCGACGTGGGCGATGCGTCGTACTTCCTCTCGCGCGGCTCCATCAAGCGGACGCCGGCGCCAGGGATGGCGCGCTGGCGCAAGATGCTGTTCGTGACGCTCGCGCACAACGCCGCCGACCCCGCGGCCTACTTCGGGTTGCCGCCGGACCGGACCGTCACCATGGGCAGCGACGTCGACGTCTAGCGCCCAGCCGGGCGGATGCCGGCAGATCGCGCGGCGACAACTTCACTGATCAGACGCTCTAAAGCGAACGTGTCGTCGGCGCCGTTTCCCTTCAGCGCGGCGTCGGCTCGCGCCGCGGCGCCGACCGCTCGAGCCAGGCCGCCCTCGGTCCACCCAGCCGCGCTGCGGCGCAGCTTGTCGAGCTTCCACTCCGGCATCCCGAGCCGCTTGGCCTGCTCAGCCGCGCCGCCGCCGCCGGTGCCTTCAGCGGTGACCTTCGCAAGGTCGCGGACGGCGGTGGCGACCGCGCTGGCCACGAGCACGGCAGCCGTTCCCCCGTCGAGCGCCTGCCGCAGCAGCGCGAGCGCGTCCCCGAGGTCGCCCTTGACGGCGGCGTCGGAGACAGCGAAGCCGCTCGTCTCGGCCCGGCCGCGGAAGAAGCGCGCGACGTCGTCATCGTCGACGACGCCGCGGGTGTCGGCGCACAGCTGCTCCACTGCCCCGCTGAGCGCGCGCAGGTCGCCTCCGACGGCGTCGACGAGCAACCATGCCGCGTCGGCCGTCATCCGAGAACCAAGGCGCCGGGCCTCGGTCAGCACGAAGTCGCGCCGCTCGCCCGGCCGGGTGCGCCGGGCGGCTTGGACGACCACCGGCGGGGGCTTCACAGCCCTCAGCGCGGTCAGGAACGCGCGCTCCCGCGACCCGTTCGCGCTGACCAGCACCACCGAGGTGCCGTCGACGGGGAGCGCGGTGTATGCCAGCAGCCCGGCCTGCAGATCGTCGTCGAGCTCAGTGACGGAGCGGACGATGACCACGCGGCGCCCGCCGAACAACGACTCGCTGCCCAACCGCATCAGTGCATCGGCATCGAAGGCGCCGGGAGCGTGGTCCTCGACCTCGGTCGCGGCGTCGAGGCGGCGCGCGACCGCTACTGCTCCTGCGACCGCACGGGTCAGGAGCAGATCCTCGTCACCCAGCACGAGCAGCACCGGCACGGGCCGGTCAAGGTCGGGGGCGGCGGTGGCGTCAGCGGCAGGCATCGACGCCGAGCCTTTCACGGCACGGGTCGACGGCACAGTCGCTACGGCCGCTCCCCTGCCTCGGCCCTCATCCGGTCCGTGCCCCGACGACCTCGATGCGGCCGCCGCGCCGCTCGACCGCCACGCTGCCGTCCTGGTCGGTGCGCCAGGTCTGGGTGCCCGCGTCGTGCAGCTCCCGCAACGTCGTCGGGGACGGGTGCCCATAGGGATTTCCCGTCCCCACGCTGACGAGGGCGACGCCGGCGCGCGCGGCGCGCAGGAAGGCCGGGTCCTGGTGCGCCGAGCCGTGGTGCGGCACCTTCAGCACGTCGACGGCAGGCTCGCCCGCCAGCAGCAGCCGCTGCGCCTCGGGCTCCACGTCGCCCGTGAGCAGCAGCCGCAGCCCGCCGGCGGCGATCAGCAGGACGAGGCTGTCGTTGTTCGGGTCGCTGTTGGTTCCGCGCAGCACGGCGCGCGGCCCCAGCACCTCGAACTCTGTGGCGCTAACCGTCCAGCGCTCACCGGGCGCTGCGGTCCGGATGGGTAGACCGTGGGCGCCGACCTGCTCCACCACCCGGCGCCACTGACCGGCCGGTTCGCGCAACGGCCCGACCACGACCTCGCCGACGGGCAGCCGGCCGACCGCACCGAGGAGTCCGTCGACGTGGTCGGCATGCAGGTGCGTCAGCACGACCGCGGCTAGCCGGCGGATTCCTGCCGACGCCAGGCAGCGGCGCAGCGGGACGGGGTCCGGTCCGGCGTCGACGAGCACGGCGTCGGCCGCTCCGGTCCGGACCAGGAGCGCATCGCCCTGGCCTACGTCGCACGCGACGAGCGCCCAGTCCGCCGGCGGCCACTGCCGCACCGTCACCGGCACCAGGGCGACGTGTGCCACCAGCAACCCGGCGAGCAGCGCGAGCATGAGCCGCCTGCTCCGCCGCCGGAAAGCCAGGGGAACGACGATCAACAGCGCAACCGCGAGCAGCACTGCCCCGCGCGTCCCGTCCGGCCACGGCAGGCGCGCGCCGGGCAGGCCGGCGCCTACCCGGGCGACGCGCACAAGCCACCAGCAGAAGGGCTCGGTGAGCAGAGCCGCAAGCCGGCCGAGCGTGGGGCTCACCTGGGCGGCGCCCATCGTGACGACCCCGAGGACCGTCGCCGGCGGGACAGCGGGAATGGCCAGCAGGTTCGCGGGGACGGCGGCAAGGCTCGTCGTGCCGCTGATCCCGGCGATGATGGGCGCGCACATGATTTGTGCCGCCAGTGGGACCGCGAGTGCTTCGCTGACCCACCCAGGACACCGCGCGGGCAAGGCAGCCCTCAGCCGCTCACTCAGGGGCGGGGCCAGCACGAGCAGGCCGGCCGTGGCGAGCACCGACAGGGCGAAGCCGGCGGAGACCGCGAGCTCGGGCGCACCGAGCAGCAGGACCAGGACGGCCCCGAGCAGTGCCGGAAGGGCGGCCCGCGGCCGGCCGGACGCGAGCGCCAGCAGCGTCACAGCACCCATCACGGCGGCACGCAGCACACTCGGCGACGGACGGGCGAGCACCACGAACGCGACGAGGCCAATGCCACCCAGCGCCGCCCGGCCGCGCACCCCCAGCCGAGTACGACGAGCCAGCACGAGCACCATGCCCAGCACGACCGCGCAGTTCGAACCGCTGACCGCCGTCAGGTGGGTCAGTCCGCTGGCGCGGAACGCATCCGTGAGCTCCGGGGTCATCGCGGAGTCGTCACCGTCGACGAGGCCGGGCAGCAGTGCGGCCTCATCGGTCGGCAGAGCCTGGGCCGCTGCCTTCAGCCCGCCGCGCAGCCGGCCTGCCACGCGCTGCACCGCGCTCGGGGGTGAGACGTGCTGCGGCGGGCCGCGGGTGACCAGGATGGCGGCCACGCTGTCACTCGGCCGGGCGGGCAACACCTTGGCCTCCATCTGGACCTGCTGGCTCGGCAGCAGGCCGATCCACCCCTGCGCAGGCGTCAGCAGCAGCACGGGCTGGCGCAGGGCAACCGGGCCCCTACCGGGCAGGGCGACCCGGGTGAGCCGCACCGGCGCGACGGCTGTGTCGTCGCGGCGGGCCGACCCGACCACTCGCCCCGTCTTGCGCTGCGGGTCGCCGGTCAGCGTCACCGTCACGTGCACCGCCGCGCGCTGGCCAGCGAGCTGCTGCAGCGGACCGTGGTGGCGCGAGTCGGCCCGGACCCCCGCCGCCAGCAGGCCGCCGGCCAGCCCGATGCAGGCGGTTGCCGCCGCGAGCAGCAGCCCGCGCCGGGCGGGCCGGCCGAGCCAAACCTTGCACGTCAGAGCTGCGCCCACGAGGACAAGTACTGCCGCGGGAAGCAGCTGCAGCGAGGATCTGCCGGCGAGCGCTCCGAACCAGGTGCCGAGGGCAACCGGCAGCAGACGCAGGTCGAGTGCCTCAGTCGTGCTGGAAGTAGACGTGCCGGGCGGTGCGCTCACACCCGCACGAGCGGCATCAGCGCCTCGCCCTTCTTGCCACCCAGTCCCGAGACCTGCCGCAGCTGGTCGGGTGAGGCGAAACCGCCGTGCTGCTGGCGCCAGGCGACGATGCGCTGGGCCAGGACGGGCCCGACCCCGGGCAAAGCGTCGAGCTGCGCGGCCGTGGCGGCGTTGAGGTCGAGCGGTACGTCTGCCGTGGGCGTGGCCCCGGCGCCCGACGAGCTCGACGGCGAGCCGGAGGTGGGAGCCGACATGCCAGCGGGAGGGGCTGGCGCTCCGACGACGATCTGCTCGCCGTCGACGAGCCGCCGGGCCATCGACAGGCCGGTTGTGGCGCTGCCCGGCGCTACCCCACCGGCGGCCTGCACCGCGTCTGCGACCCGAGAACCCCCGGGAAGCCGCACCACCCCCGGCCGCGCCACCTTGCCCGCCACCTCGACGACGACCTGCGCCGCCGCGCTCGGCCGCACCCCGGGTGTGGTCCCGCTGACCCCGGCCCCACCTGGGCCTGCGGCCGCGCTCGACGCCCTCGTGGCATCGACGACCGGGCGCGGCAGGGCGACCGACGACGGACGGGGAGCCGAGCGCCACGCCAGCACGACCGCGACCAGAGCGGCGACGGCAGCCAGCACGGCGAGCCCGGCCACCCCGCGCACACCAGGGTCGAGCCGCCGGGCGCTGAGGGATGACGGGAGGCTGCTTCGCACGCGCTCGAGCAGGCCGGCACCCTGGTCGTCGGCAACCGGCGGTTCGGGCTCGTCGGGCCCGGTCAGCGGCACCCACTGCCCGACATCGAGCCCCGGATGATCACGGGGAGCGGCGGTGTCGGCGTGTGGGACAGGGGACGAGGAGGTGAGGCGCAGCAGACGATCGTGGGACGGCGCAGCGTTGCGGGCCGGCAGGGCGAAGGGCACGGGGCGACGCTAGGAGGCCGCGCCAGCACTCCTGCCTGCGCCAGTCACCGCTGGGGATGCAGCCGCGTTGCCCACAGGTTCGCCGCAGACCTTGCCAGCGTCTGCGTGACGTGCAGCCCCGGCGGAGCTGACGGGCAGGCACAGCAGGCCGGGACGAGGGCCAATCCCGCCGTCCCGCCGTCCCGGCGTGCTGCGGCGTGCTAGCTCGAGGTCGAGCCGCCGAGCTGGTCGTCGGCCGACAGCTCCTTCATCACCGTGTTGGGCCCGTCGAAGCTGTCCTTGCTCATGCCGCGCAGCGCGTCGACCAAGCCCTTGTCGGCCCCCTTGGCCTCGGCGTGCTTGGCCAGGTCGGCCGGCGTGCCCGGGTAGTCGAACCCGCCAAGCGCCTTCTGAACCTCGGTGACCTGGTACCCCATGGCTGCTCCTCTCGTGGTGCCGCATGGCCGCGGCAGCAGGAACCTGCCCGAACGAGTCGCGCGCGACGCTAGCCACCCTGCTCGAGTTGCCGGGAGCGGCCCGGCGACCACAGTTCCGCCGGGAAGGATGGTGACCAGCTTGGCGGGCGCACGACGACGGTGCGCGCACCGGCCGGCCACCCAGCGCCCGCTGCACCGCAGCCGAAGCCAGCGCCTGAGCCCGCAGTTCGTCCGCGCCGAGGGGACGGCGGCTTCTGCAGCCGGTCGCGCACCTTGCCGGGGACCTGCACCACCCAGGTGACCGACTCCTCGACCAGCAGCGCCGGGTCCGCGACCGGCCACGCCGGCACGTGCAGCGGGTCGCCCCCCGCCGGGGTCGTGGTCCAGCAGCCGCGGACGATCACCCGAAGGGAGCGCGGCCCCGGCTCAACAAGTCGCCGAGCCCCAGGCGGCTCCTGACGCATCGACACGTGGGCGCGCGACGGCGACCGATGCCGGACGCGGTACGCTCCGCCGGGCGAGGGCCACGGCACCAAGCGCGGCGACGACGGCAAGCGCGGCGAAGCCGGGGCCTCCACGCACTCCAGGGCGAGGCGCCGCCCCCGCAGTCGGGAATTACTGGCCGACCTGGAGGTTGGCCGGCTCGCTCGACCGCGTCCTTCGCGGAAGGCTGCAGCCGCAGCAACCGCGCCGGACTGAGTGAGGCTGGGGACAGTGCCCGGTTCCCACAGCGTGGCCCCCTGGTCTTGCCAGACCGCCCTGTTCCCCCGAGCAGCCCGGTGGCAACGATTGGCCGACCACCCGGACAGGTTGTCCAACGGCTACCTCAGACGGGTAGGGGGCCCTGATGGACCAGGCTGAGCTGTACGCCAAGCTCGAGGAGCGAGACGTAGGCCATGACGGCTACTGGCTGGACGAGGTCCGCCTCCCGCCGCCGAGCTTGCCGAAGATCGACCCCTGGTACGTGCTGCTCCGCCGCGACGACCAGTGGGTGATCACGTTCACCGAGCGGGGACAGGAGCAGGAACTCGGGCGGTATGCGACCGAGGACGCCGCCTGCCAGGAGTTGTACCGCCTGCTGACCATGGCGATCGACATCCCGACCTACTACATGAACGAGCAGGAGTGGGCCGAGTACCGGCAGGGTGCCAAGGAGGCGCTCGTGGTGGCTCAGGCGGAGATACAGCGCCGTCGCGAGGCGGCGGGCCTGCCCGTGCGCCGGTCGCGGTTCTTCGGACGCCGCTGAACCGGTGCCTGACGCGGAAGATCATTCCGGGAGCCGGACGGGTAGATGGGCAGTACCTACTTGACAACGGCTGTCTCAAGCTGAGTCGGAGGGCCGCGTGGACCAAGGCGAGCTCTTGCAAGAACTTCAGCGGCGGGGTGTTGATGCCAGCCGCTACTACCTGGCAAGCGCACAGCCGGGGAAACAAGGGCCGCTTCCGCTGACCCGGTCACGGTCTTGCGCCAGGACGGCCGCGACTGGATCGCCTCGATCTACGAGCGCGCAATACGCGGACGATGCTGCGTGTTGACAACGAGGACGCCGCCTGCCGGTGGCTCTTGAGCTTCCTGACCCGGGGCGCAGGCGTGCCCCCTGCGACACAGCTGTCAGCCGAGGAGTCCACGGCCTACCAGCGCCGCGCCGCCGAGCAGCGCGCCTACTGGGACACGGTCATCGGGAGCACGTCTCCATTAGAAGATCTCCGCTGAACTCAGCGAACCCGTTCGCCCGAGGCGGTCTCCGATCAGCTCGAGGTCGAGCCGCCGAGCTGGTCGTTGGCTGACAACTTCTTCATAACTGTGTTGGGCCCGTCGACGTAGTCCTCGCTCTTGCCACGCAGCGCGTCGACCAGCCACGCATCCGCGCCCTTGGACTCCGCATGCTTGGCCAGGTCGGCCGGTGTGCCCGGGTAGTCGAACCAACCAAGCGCCTCCTGGACCTCGGTGACCGAGTTGCCGGAAGCGGTTGGATTGCGACACGTTAAGCAGGCGTCGGCGCTTCAGCCGGAACGATGTTGACCAGCCGCGGAGGGCGCACGACAACAGTCCGCACCGTCCGACCATCGAGCGCCCGCTGCACCGCAGCCGACGCCAGCGCCTGGGCCCGCAGCTCGTCCTCGCCGACTGACGGCGGCACCTCCAGCCGATCGCGCACCTTGCCGGCGACCTGCACCACGCACGTGACCGACTCCTCGACCAGCAGCGCCGGGTCGGCGACCGGCCAGGTCGCCAGGTGCACCAAGTCGCCCGCGGCCGGGTCGTGCCCCAGCAGCGACCAGCACTCCTCCGCCAGGTAGGGCACCAGCGGGGCGAGCAGGACGGTCAAGGCCTGTGCCGCCTCGCGCACCTGGCGCCCCTCCCCGTGCGCGGCCCGCAGCGCCCGCGTCAGCTCACGCATCCGCGCCACCGCGACGTTGAAGCGGAAGCCCTCCATCAGCCGGGTGACCTCGTCGACTGTGTGCGCGAGGGTGCGCGCCTCGCCCACGTCGAGCGCCAGCCCGGCCGGCTCAGCTGCAGCATCGCGGCACAGCCGCCACACCTGCGACAGGTAGCGCGCCGACCCCGCCGGCGACATGTCGGCCCAGTCGATGTCGTCCTCCGGCGGCCCCGCCGAGAGCATGGTCAGCCGGATGGCGTCGACCCCGTGGGCCGCAAGCTCGGCCCCGAGGTCGACGCCGTTGCCCAGCGACTTCGACATCGCCTTGCCCTGGTTGATGACCGACCCCTGGTTGAGCAGGGCGCTGAACGGTTCGGTGAACTCGACCATCCCCATGTCGTGCAGCACCTTGGTGAAGAACCGGCTGTAGAGCAGGTGCAGGATGGCGTGCTCCACGCCCCCGACGTACTGCGCCACCGGCATCCACTCGCGGACCCGCGCGGGGTCGAACGCGCCGCCGGTGTACCCCGGCGAGCAGTAGCGCAGGTAGTACCACGACGAGTCGACGAACGTGTCCATGGTGTCGGTGTCGCGCTCGGCCTGCCCGCCGCATCGGGGGCAGGTCGTCTCGACCCAGGCCCGGTTCGATGCCAGCGGCGACTGCCCCTTGGGCGCGAGCGCCTCGCCCCGCATGTCCGGCAGCTCGACGGGCAGCTGGTCGTCGGGCACCGGCACGATGCCGTCAACGGGGCAGTGCACCACGGGAATGGGGGCGCCCCAGTAGCGCTGCCGCGACAGCAGCCAGTCGCGCAGCCGGTAGGTGACCGTGTCGCGGCCCAGGTCGCGCTGCTCCAGGTCGGCCGTAACGGCGGCAATGGCATCGTCCTTGCCCAGCCCGTCGAACGGCCCGGAGTTGACGAGCACGCCGTCGCCCGCCGTCGCCACGCCGGTCGCGCCCGGGTCATCGCCGCCGGTGTCGACGACGACGCGCACCGGCAGGTCGAAGGCCCGCGCGAAGTCGAGGTCGCGCTGGTCGTGGGCGGGCACTGCCATGATCGCGCCCGTGCCGTAGTCGGCGAGGACGTAGTCGGCGGCGTACACCGGCATCGCCTCGCCCGTCAGCGGGTTGGTGGCGGTCACGCCGAGGTCGACGCCGGTCTTGGCCCGGTCGGTGGCCTGCCGGTCGATGTCGGACAGCTTGCGGACCTGCTGCAGGTAGGCATCCAGCTCGCCCCGCCGCTCCGGCGCGCAGACCTCGGCGGCCAACGGCGCATCCGCGGCGATGACGAAGAACGTCGCGCCGTAGAGGGTGTCGGGCCGGGTGGTGAACACGGTGACGGTGCGCTCGCCGATGCGGAAGTCGACGTGCGCGCCGTGCGAACGCCCGATCCAGTTGCGCTGCATCGCGAGGACCCGCTCGGGCCAGTACCCCTCGAGCGCAGCCATGTCGTCGAGCAGCCGGTCGGCGTACTGCGTGATGCGGAAGTACCACTGGGTCAGGTCGCGCTTGGTGACCTCGGCGCCGCAGCGCTCGCAGCGCCCGGCTACGACCTGCTCGTTGGCGAGCACGGTCTGGTCCTGCGGGCACCAGTTGACGGCAGACGCCTTGCGGTAGGCCAGGCCCCGCTCCCAGAACCGCAGAAACAGCCACTGCGTCCAGCGGTAGTACTCCGGGTCGGAGGTGTGCAGCCGCCGGCTCCAATCGATGCTGACCGCGTAGCGCCGGAACGACGCCGCCTGAGTGTCGATGTTGCGGTAGGTCCACTCCGCTGGATGCGCGTCGCGCGCGATCGCGGCGTTCTCGGCGGGCAGCCCGAACGAGTCCCACCCGAGGGGATGCAAGACGTCGTAACCGCGCAGCATCTCGAACCGCGCGACCACGTCGCCGATCGCGAACGCCTCGGCGTGACCCATGTGCAGGTCGCCGGAGGGGTAGGGAAACATGTCGAGCACGTACTTCTTGGGCCGCCCCGCCCGCGGCCCGCTCTCCCCCGCTCGGTACAAGTCGAGCGCATCCCACACCGGCAGCCAGCGCTGCTGGGCGGCGGCGCTGTCATATCCATCGCGGGCTGGGTCAGCTTCTCGGGCCGGATCGGCCGGAGGGCTCGTGGCCGTGCTGTCGGTCATCGGTCCCTCGGAGTCGGTGGTCCAGGCGTGAAAAAACCCTCACGCGGGAGGGGTCGCCGTGCTGGGAGTCCTCAGCCCGGCAGTGTGAGCAGACGCGGCATACCGCTGAGCGTAGCGCGGCGCTCGCGGCCGCGGCGGCGCCTCGGGCGGTCGTCTGTGCGGTAGCTCGTATGCGACGCCTCCTCGCTCGCCGGCAGCTCGCCCATGACCGGCTTGTCAGTGAGCAGTGAGTGGCTCGGTGGGCGCCGATGCACGGCGCTCCCGCCCGGCCCCGTCAGAACTACGGCGTGTCGGTCGCGACACGCCGTCGATCGGGGCTGGTGCGGGGGGGAGCGCCGTGCATGTGTGACGTCGGGAGAGTAGCGACCGGTCGGGCACGGCAGCCACGACCGTGCGGCGCGGGCGGGCGAAGTCCGGACGAAAGCGGGCAGGATGACAGGCGTGCGGCTCGCGACATGGAACGTCAACTCGGCCAAGGCCCGGCACTTCCGGCTCGTCGACTGGCTCGACCGCGCCCAGCCCGACGTCGTCTGCCTGCAGGAGACCAAGCTCAGCGACGTCGACTTCGACGCCCTCTACGCCGATGACCTGCATCGCCGCGACTACCGCTACGTCCACGTCGGCCAAGGCCGGTGGAACGGGGTGGCGGTCCTGTCGCGCATCGGGCTCGACGATGTCCGGGTCGGCCTGCCCGAGGCCGGCGGGACGATGGCTCGCGAGGCCCGCGCGGTTGCGGCCACCTGCAGCGGGATGCGGGTGTGGTCGCTCTACGTCCCCAACGGGCGCAGCCTCGACGACCCCACCTTCCCCGAGAAGCTCAAGTGGCTGATCGCGCTGCATGGCGAGCTCGCCAACGAGCCGCACCCGCTGGTCGTAGCGGGCGACATGAACATCGCCCCGACCGACGCCGACGTGTGGGACCCCAGCGCGTTCGACGGCTCGACCCACGTCAGCGAGCCCGAGCGCACCGCCCTGGCCGCCATCTGCGAACTCGGTCTCGTCGACGTCGTGCGTCGCCGCTGGCCCGACCAGGCCG